>Ga0210037_1000298_pt1 | contig 40661 bp, 37 predicted proteins | sample CryGey08umfilter_3_FD_185451 | JGI IMG/M metagenome (GOLD analysis project Ga0210037, IMG submission 185451) | Groundwater microbial communities from aquifer in Utah, USA - Crystal Geyser 4/9/14 0.8 um filter (SPAdes) (version 3) | ecosystem: Environmental > Aquatic > Deep subsurface >...
CTGTCGTGTTCGCAGTTATTTATCAACGGCACGTAAACAAGGTGTCAGTGGCTCACAGGCCATGGCATCGCTTTTTAAAGGGGAGCCGTTAGCTTTTATGACGGATGACATCGCCCTTCATCAGGTTAATTAGCTTGGGTGGGGTGAATAGTTACAATTAGTTTTCATGGTTTTATTGGGCACGATTTGGGCACGATTTGGGCACAACTTGGGCACGACATAGAAAATTGAATATTTTTTAACTATTGTTTGACAGCCCACAACCCCCTCTATATAATACGCCGAATCAAAATACGGCCACATAGCTCAGTCGGTAGAGCAAAGGATTGAAAATCTTTTTAAGATCATCCTTTATTATGACCTTAAAATACCAATCTTTACACTAAGCCCTTTTTAAAGGGCTTTTTTGTACATATAGAAAAATGCTTTAGTGTCACTTTATCTAGGTTTAAAAATACTTAAGCTTTACACCATTATAAAGTGACACTATAATTCAGAGCAAAGGACCAAGGTATTTTTCTAATACATGAACGCGTTTCAGCACAAATTAATCAATCAGTCAGGCTTATTTAACGAGGCAGACAAAAAGGCACTTGAACACCTATTCTTGATCATCTCATCAAGAGAATCTGATCCAATATTCCCACACTACCTGCCAGATCTTGCAGTCGCATGCCTTGCACTAGAAAGCATTTCAACAAACAATCAGTGCCTTATATATCCACAAGGACTACAGGTATTGATTCGAGAATCGCATCAGAACTACGCAATCATTTCAGGCAAGAAAAAGCATGGTTCTATTAGCGCGGAGAAATACCCTACATTCAAATTATTACTAGAAGAATCGGACAAACGCCCATCATTCATTCAAATGCTTACACGACTAATGGTATGGGACTGGGTATTAAGCTTAAACTTCCAACCAACCTCAAAGGGAAAAGTTGTCAAAGCTCTATTACAAGACAATCAGCTTATTGATTTCACAATAAAGGCCTCTGAGTTTTTAGATTCTACACAACTATGCCTAGACCAAAGCTTCCTGCTTTTGGTTGGTAAACTTCGGAATTGGTGCAGAAATGCTCAAAAGACCAAGATTGAAAAATACACAGCAGACACTCTAACCAAGTTCATTAATGCGCTTTTTAAACGCTATGAAGAAATTAAACAATCTGATTTTAAATCCGTTTACGACCAACTACCAACACTAACAGATTCTAAGAATACCGAAGACCAACCAATTTCAATCGACCTTCGTAATCTGAGACGCACAACTTCTTCACCAACAGAAACCAAGAAGCAAGACGAACTTGAAGATGATCCACTCGAACCCCCTTCAATCGAGTCAATACCAAATGATATCCTGAAAAAATCATCTCGCTATCAAAACGGTTATGCTAAAACGGCGATTCACAGAACATCCCAACAAGCACAATTCCTAGATAACGCGAACCAAGTATTAACAGAATTGGAGTCTCAGCACTTTTTTGACAAACTACTTCATGATAGTTCAGATGTTGCCACTCAGATACTAATAACATTTTGCACCGGATCAGAGCCTATGTTTTGGTGTGACTGGAAATTACACCAGAGTGAACATACGGAGTGGGTCGATATCAAAAATGGCATATGGGGAACACCCGTATTTATAGGTGATAAAAACCTCATCCCTGAGCCAGAGGTCGCTCAGCTTTTTCAACCAACACAGCCAGTCTTTGCAAGACCAATACCTCAAGAATTAAATGATCGCTTAAATGCTCTTTGCAAGCCAAACAACTCAACCCTTGGCGAGCTATTTACTGGAACTGCAATAGAGATTTCCGAAACATGTGACCAGTGGATCAAACAAAACAATCCGTTTGGAAGAAATATTAGCCTAGCTAGAATTCGAAACCACCTATACCACCAGATCATGCTACAAAGTTTTGATGAGGCGAAAGCTACTCACATTATTGGCCAACGAGTTCACAAAATACCGCAATCACTGACTTATACAACATTTTCTACTGAGGACTTAATTAGCAGTTACCAAAAGGCACTGCCACAACTAAATTTTTCGTACACGAAAATTGATAAAACCTTTATCGGCTCTAAAGCATTTATCAAAGAAGCAGAAATCGTGACCCTACTTGAGGAGATTGCGAATCGATGTATAGCATCGAAAAAAACACTCACCAAGAATCCAATTCTAAACACGCAGTACCTTATCGAATTTCACAACCAATTTGTGAGCTACATAACACTGTTTGGGTTAATCATCACTTCACACAGACCAACTAAAGATCCGTTTGCTAGAGTAATTGATTTTGTGTTCGATATTAACGCGACATTGATTTGCGACAAGATCGTAGATGAAAAGCACTTATCGCGAGTCTGCTTTTTTGATGATAACTTTAAGAAACAAGTCCTCACATATATTGAGCACTTAAAACAGCTTCAGAAGATTTTCTCACCCAAAGAAGAATCTGATCCAGCCAATTCATTGGAATCAATTTTCGACATTAATAATTCAACTGTGCCATTTTTATTTTTTCTGCATAAAGTTGAAAACAGCGTTATTGTTGAATCAGTACAACCCTTATCGTTACGAAACCAACTTAGCACCATTAATAGTTTGTGGGAATCTATCCCTTTAAACTTTGGACGACACTATCTCGCTTCAAAACTTAGAACTTTAAATGTTAATCCCGAGTATATAAATTACCAACTAGGGCATATCTCAGCGGGAGAGGAACCCTATGGATCAAATTCAACATTAAGCCCTAAAATAGTTTCAAAAACCCTCCAACCTGCGCTAACCAAGATTTCAACATACCTAAATCTTAAACCGCTAATCGGACTTGACGATCTCACGAAAATCGTAATATCAGACCCTATTGAAAAAGTGATCTGTCCAACGATCTCATTAGCACCCATATCTCGAATTGAGAAGTACCAAGAAACGGCAAAGGAAGAACTTGCGATTGCACTAGACATTTACAACACAAAAATAAGATGGCTGGATAATGATTTTGATAACGCCTTATTCCAAACAATCGCTAATGATGCGATACAGCAGGTAATTAAGCGCTCAAGATTGAGAGTAGTGGAGAACCTTCGATTCATTAGCACCTGCTTAAAAGAAAAAGCAAAAATCCATAACTGGCATTTTGAGGCGCCAATCAACTTATTAAAGATTGATATAGAATCCCAACCATTCGATTATCGACAGTTCAAAGACTGGCACCAAGTAAACGACATAAAACTTAAGCTCAAGCAACACCTCACAAATAAAAACTTTGCCTCTAGCAGCTATTCTGAACTACTTACACTGTTCTTCATTTCGGTAATGCTACACACGCATTTAACGAGCAAGAACCGCCTGGAGAAATTACTGGAAGCTCTCATCAATGAGCACTATTATTTCTATGAAGGTCGAATATATTTCGAGCTAGCAACCAGAGAAAACCAGATACAGCGAATTGCCATTGACCTAACCAGCGCACTGCTTTTCAATCGCTTGCTAGAATCCTCAGCCAAAGAATTATCATTTAAACAACTCCTTTTGCGGATCAGAAACTTCTTAAAAAAAGAATTTGATATAGACCCCTCTACCTTCCAAAGCGGAATTGAGCTTGATGCACATTTATTTATCCCATCAGCTTTAGTCGCCGTTCAAACAGGTGATCGTAAAATCGCATCTATATCAAAAGCGTCATTGCTGCGCATAAACAGCAAACAACGACTAATCGAAAACGCGCCAGAAACGACAGAGAATAAATTTGATAAAGAAGTTATCAACCTCTCCAGCGGTATTACACCGCTTAGCTCTAAATTCAATCTTGAAACACAACTAAAAAGCATCCGCTTGTTTTCCCAGCCGCTTTTAAGCAACAACAAAATACTAAGAAAGGACTTAAAAGCAAAACTTAAATTAGCATTCGATTCTGAAATAAAGCCAAACGAGGACCTTGCAGACATCACTAAAGTTTTATGTATCTGGCTGATATCTCGTATTGATGCGCCAGGCTTGAGAAAAAGCGAACTGGCCTTTAAAACTATTAACAACTACTTCAAGCTATTTGCATCTCTTCTCATGGAGCACATTCAAGACAAGAAAATTCAATCCTTCAGCAGTGATGAGTTAATCGATATTTATAATCAGATTCTCATTTCTCAACCACCAGAATATCAAGCCAATACGGCTCATCAGCTTTTTTCATTTCACCAAAAGGTTTGTTGCGAACTCTACAGGCTTGATGAAATCGAAATGGATGACCTATCATTCGAAAGCGACGAGTCAGATCCTCGCATTAAGGCCACACTAGTCATGCCTTGGGAAGTTGAAAAAGCATCACTTACGCTTGATAAAAGCATTGATACAAGCCACTTAAAAATTCAATCGCAAGCAATTTTGAGTTTATACAGTCGACTGGGATTTAGACCTTCTGAACTCATGGATATTGACCCAAAAGATGTGAAAAGCCAGTACATCAGCATTCGCTGGAACCGTTTAGGCGGGCTAAAGAGACCGCAAAGTTTTAGAAGTGCTTTTTTTAATGAAAAGTTTGGCGAGCCAGAGCATAAAAATTTGAATGCGTGTGTAAAGCTACACGCCAGCTCAAAAGCAATTAAATTTAAGCGCTTTTGGATCACCAATTTTCAAACCAGTGAACAAGAAAAGCATTTGTTCTTAAATACCATCAATGGCGTTCTGAAAAATGTGACCGGTGACTCACAAGTCAATATTTATTCATTACGCCACAGTATTGCAACAATAGAAATCATGAACTACTTTGCCAACATTTTAGACTTTGAAGGCATTGAACATGAACTCAGAGAACGATTTCAACTAGAGCATTACTATCCCAAAGGTTTTAGCAGTTTCATGAAAAAATGCTTTTCGCATACACTGCCCTCTCGCCGCCATCTGTATCGAACAGGCAGATCTCTTGGTCATCAAACTGCTAAAACTTCGTTAACCAACTATAGCCATTTTTATGAATTTGTTATGCCATTCTATTTTGTTGAAGAGTTTGGTTCCGAGTTCAATAAAATGCTGGTTAACTTGAGCGGCAAAACGGATGATGCCATTAAAAGCCTAAGAAAAAGAGAAAAAAATCCTCTGCGACTAAGCGAGCAACTGGTTGCTCAAATAGCCCGAAAACAAGAACATATTATTAATTTAAAGAATGTTGAAAAGCATTATTTAACACAACGACAACCTGCTCTTTTTAGAATTAAAAACCAGTCCTTTGCTCTTTCACCGACATTGTTATACCAAGCACTTATTTTTTTGACGGAAAACCCAACCCCCGATTCTCAGATGCTAATAAACCGTTACATGATTAATGATGAGCAGCTAACTCTTATAAAGGGAAAGTATCATGAAATGTATCTACTAACAGGGTTCGACCCTTTTTGCTTTAAGGCGGACCTTGAAAACGATACTTCAGCATTAGAAGATCAAGAAAGGGTCTTTAAGTTGAAAGATTCTTTTGGATTACTGGACAAATCTTTGAATCCAGAAATGCTAGATTTATGGAGTCGCTACCATGATCCTCAGCGGCCTTTTTGGCATTTTGAAACAAAAGAACAATTAAAAGAATTTACTACTTTATTGCAACAGGCGGGCGTCCCTAATGACCATATCTTTATAGGAACAGACCTTAAGCAGCAAAATGGTCTTCATAGTGAAATCGACGGCATTCTATATCGCTATTGCAAATTTGCAACCGCAAAGCCAATCCCAAGAATGCAAAGCCCAAGCTTACTAACCGATCAACCAGGGGTTGTTCTTTCTGCCTCTGTTGACAAGAAAGCCCCATTTCTAAACAAACAATTAAACCTCATCTTCTTTGTAAAAATTTTATTCTCTAAAATTTTTGAATAGCCTCAACTTGCAACTTAAACAGCTAAACTCTTTTGTCGTGATAAACGCTCTTCTTTTATATACTCAAGAACCTCATCAACTTCGCTTAAAGATGGAAAAAACATACTAATAGGTGTGATGTTAATCGTATCAACACCAAAGCCATCAAGCTTATCCGTATTTGGCGAAACAGCGATTTTGAAAATATACTCCTCACCCTTATAAAAAGCACAGAATAGAAGCATCGCATAATCCTCAGCACCAATAATGCCTGGAATGACAACGGTTGTCGTTTCTTGCTGATGATCAATTAACTCAAGCACATAATCGGTATTTTTTATACCAACAACTCGAGCTTCATACTTTTCCTGTGACGTATCAAAATCATTTTCTTCAATAACCTGTTTTAGCGCTATCACATCTTTTTCAAAAATCAGCTGACCTTCCTTGTCATCCAAAAAACCCAACAGAAAGAGTTTTTGAAATCCTTTTGCATCACTAAACAGTTTTGAGTGATCAACCAAAGACCCGACCTGCTCTCGATTGCATTCTGGTTTTGATAAGGTTTCGCGAAGTTTCTTAATTAATTTGAACTCACTTTCTTTGGCATCAACATATAGTTGATAAATATTGTCAAACATTTCGCCATTACCAATATCTTTGACATAAAACATAACAATTGCTTTTTGTTCCCCATCAATTTCTTGGTAATTAACTCCAATGTCCCCTTTTTGATACTTCTCTTTAATACCAGGGAGTTTGAAATTAGCAATAAGCTTTTTAAAAATACAATCTACTTTTTTCAAAGAAGGATATTGATTTAAAGCCTTAACATCCTGACCATCGATATACTCAATTCCACCCTTCAACTTGTTAACAGGTTGAAAATTGGTAACAATCTCAGCCTCTAAAACGATGACTTTGGCTTCTTGTTGAAAAGCTTCAATCAATTTTTCTACTGCAGCATCTGTAAACTTCACGATAACCCCACCAAGTTATTTTTAAATCACCATCCTAATGATGCATTTTTTTTCAAACCCAATACTAAAATTGATTTATAATACTGTCAAGCGAAATACATCATTTAGTTTCTGCTTTATTTTTGAGAATATTTTATACTGACTGCAAAATGTTATATTTACTATAACCAGCTAATGGAACCTGACATGCTTGAACAAGAGATACTCAAGACTAAAAAATATCTTCTGAAAAATGTACTTGAAGTACGCCCAGGATATCCATGGCGAGGTGCGATCAATGAAGCCGCAGTAGGCGATGTATTCGCTGTACAGCCAAAAGACATCTCTGCGACAGGTGAATTAATATTTGAAGGCATGGTTAGAACTCAACTAACGGGTAAACGCCAACCAGACTGGCTTAAATCAAATGATGTTTTGATTATCAACAAGGGACTTAGAAACACAGCTGCTTATATTGATCAGGACTTGAAAGACACTGCACATGCGCCAACCCTTTTCTTATTAAGACCTACAAAAGATTGGGCGCCTTTGTTGAACATGAAATTCATTGCTTGGCAATTAAACCAAGCGCCTACCCAAAACCACTTCAAGCGATCAGCGGAAGGCTCTTTACAAGTTAGCCTAAGAAGAAAAGTGGTTGAAGACACGCCAATTGCAATTCCAAGCATTGAAACGCAGAATATTATTGCTCAGTTTTATGACAGTAGTTTAAAGGAGCAAAAAATCCTTGAAGCGCTTATAACGAATCGTAAAAAACAAATGACGGCAATCGCCAGCCAGCTACTAAATCAATAACAATAGACTTAAACAAAGTATGACCAAGGAATACTTATGAACACAACTCAAATCAATCAAGACGAAATCAACAAAGCGGTATGGAACGCCTGTGACACATTTCGCGGCACAATAGACCCAAGTATTTATAAAGACTTTGTTTTGACCATGCTGTTTTTAAAGTACATCTCTGATGTGCATAGAGATAAGCATTCAGAGTTGTCGGCACAGTTTGATGGCAATGAAAAGATGATTGAAGCCATGATGGAAAGTCAGTCATTTAAGATTCCTGCAGGTTCGACGTTTTGGGATTTGTATGAAGATCGTCATAAAGCAGGCAACGGGACACGCATTGATAGTGCCTTACACGCTATTGAAGAAGCCAATGGCGCTAAATTACAGAACGTATTCCAAGACATCAGCTTTAACACCGATAAGCTGGGCGATGAAAAACAGAAAAACGAAATTTTACGTCACTTGCTAGAGGACTTTGGTAAAGAGAAGCTCGATTTACGCCCTAGTCGCGTTGGCACATTGGATGTCATCGGTAATGCCTATGAGTACCTGATTAAAAGCTTTGCGGCAAGCTCTGGAAAGTCGGCTGGTGAATTCTACACCCCTGCTGAAGTTTCAGACTTGCTATCAATCATACTTGATCCACAAGAAGGTGATCAAATCTGTGACCCCGCATGCGGTTCCGGTTCCTTGTTAATGAAGTGTGGTAAGCAAGTCCAAAAGAAATTCAATGGTTCCAAAAAATATGCGCTTTTTGGCCAGGAAGCAATAGGATCGACTTGGTCACTTGCCAAAATGAACATGTTCCTACATGGTGAAGATAATCATCACATTGAATGGGGTGACACCATTCGCAACCCGAAACTCCAAGACAAAAACGGTGGATTATTGCACTTTGACATAGTGACTGCCAACCCTCCATTTTCACTGGATAAGTGGGGACATGACAATGCAAGCGACGACCCTTGGGGACGCTTTGAACGAGGTATACCACCCAGAACCAAGGGTGACTATGCCTTTATTCTGCACATGATTGAAACCCTAAAACCTCAAACAGGTCGCATGGGTGTCGTCGTACCTCACGGTGTTTTATTCCGTGGCGCTGCCGAAGGTAAAATTCGAACCAAATTGATTGATGAAAACTTACTGGATGCCGTAATTGGATTGCCTGAAAAACTGTTCTTCGGTACAGGCATTCCAGCCGCGATTATGATCTTCAAAAAGCACAAAGATAATAAAGAAGTGCTGTTTATTGATGCCAGCCGTGAATTTCAATCAGGCAAAAACCAAAACAAACTCTCCGAAGAACACCTTCAAAAGATCGTTAAAACTTACCAGGCCTGGTCAAATGTCGATAAATACGCCTACCTAGCCACCCTAAATGAAATTAAAGAAAACGACTACAACCTGAATATTCCTCGCTATGTCGATACCTTTGAAGAGGAAGAAGAAATCGACCTAATGGCCGTGCGAACCGAACGCCTGCAACTGCAAAACCAACTGTCTGAATTAGAAACGCAAATGGAAGGTTATTTAAAGGAGTTGGGTTATGACTCTTGATTCTTATTCTCAGCTTGAATTAATGCAGGCTAGGGTAAAAAGCGTACCCAATAATTGGCTTTTCTCATATGTTGGCAAAGTGTTTGATATTAAAAACACATTTAGAAAACCTATAAGCGATGAAATTCGTCAAAAGAATCCAGGTCAGTATCCATATTACGGCCCAACTAAAATACAAGGATTTATTGACACATATGAACAAGATGGCCAATTTGCTCTAATTGGAGAAGACGGAGACCATTTTTTAAAGTTTAGAAATCTGCCCATGACTCAAATTATAGAGGGAAAATGTACCGTTAATAATCATGCTCATATTGTTGCTGGAACCAAGCATGCAACAAGAGAATGGTTTTATTATTACTTTATGCATAGGGATATTTTCAGCTTCTTGACGCGGCAAGGCGCTGGTCGTTTTAAATTAAATAAAGCAGCACTTGAAAAAATACCTCTACTTGTCCCCCCTCTCCCCGAACAAAAGAAAATCTCTGAAATTCTTTCGATTTGGGATCAAGCGATTAAAGCCACCGAGCAACTACTGACAAATAGCCAACAGCAAAAAAAAGCCCTTATGCAACAACTGCTCACAGGCAAAAAACGTCTGCTAAATGAAAATGGGGAAGTGTTTAGTGGGGTGTGGGTTTATGGGCATTTAAAAGATATTGCCAAAATTCAAAAAGGTAGGGCTTTAAGCAGTAAGAACATAGTGAACGGACAATACCCAGTCATTGCAGGCGGAAAAACAAGTCCATATTGCCATAACGCCTTTACACATGAAAATGCCATAACAGTCAGTGCTAGTGGTGCTTATGCGGGATTCGCAGCGTATCACTCATGCAAAATCTGGGCTTCAGATTGTTCGGTGGTTTCAGCTAAAAACACCTCCGATACTATCTTCATTTTTTATTTACTTCAGTCTCAGCAAAATAAAATTTATTCACTACAAAGTGGTGGAGCTCAACCGCACATTTACTCAAAAGACTTAGAGGTTTTAAAAGTAGAAATCCCTGCATTGGAAGAACAACAAAAAATCGCCGCTGTTTTAACCGCCGCCGATAACGAAATCGACGCGTTAAAACAAAAACTCGAACACCTAAAGCAAGAGAAAAAATCTCTAATGCAGCAGCTTTTGACTGGGAAACGGAGAGTGAAAGTATGACGCTAGAAGAAATGAAAAATTTTGCGGGTACCTTGAAAGAGGAAGATATCAACTATTCGACAAACTTGACTGATTATTTTGGGGATATAACGGAATTTTCAACGCTTGGTGAACTTGTTTCATTTCTTGTTGCTGAACATGAGTTTTGGAGCAATTCACTAACAATCATCTCTAATCAGAATAACGGCCACCTAAGCCGTATCAAAAATGAAGCTCTCAATAACATTAAGACCTTTCTTCAAGGTGCTCAAAAGGTTGCTTTAGCACAAAAAGACCAAAACTTAACTTCACAACTTCAAAACTTGTATCGTCAGCATTTACAGTCGCTAGGCAATACCTGGATTCAAAGCAATCACCCTGCAGTCGATACAATAATAAACCTTTGTGAAAATCATCATCACACCGTTGTGGATACTTTTTTAGCTATATTAAAAAACCCTGATCATAACCACTTAATCCAACACCCAAATCAAATTATTGCTTTCTTTGAGTACTACAAGTTCAAAGGTTATGACAATAATAGATTGTTCGATTTTGTTCAAGGTACCGAAAAGTCTATTGAAAATATTCGACGTGAACTAGAAAAGTCATCTAATAACCTTTTTGAAACCATTCATTCCAAGCATGAATATATTGATAAATGGCATCAAGATCAAGTTGAGCAATTTCAACAGCAACAAGATACACAAAAAAACGAAGATGATGCACGCGTTAATAATCAAACTGAAGAGTTTGATAAAAGCATGAATGATTGGCAAAAAAGAGTTGCAGACTTAGAATCAGAGTATAGGGAGAACCTAAGATTTAAAGGTCCTGCTCAATACTGGCAACATGCCGCAAATACACATATATTTTGGGGACTAATGTGGGGAACTATTCTTTTATTGATTGTTGTACTTGGCATGATTGAGATATCCGACTTTTTTAAAACTTGGTTAGAAGGAAAACAGCTGAAGATACAATTAGATACGATTCAGGGTGCTGCCATGTTTATTACATTTATTTCGGCTTATGCATTCATTCTTTCCGTTTTATCCAAGCTCACTTTAAGTTCTGTACACCTGTATCGTGATGCAAAAGAGAGAGAACAACTAACCCACTTGTATTTATCACTTTCCAATGAAACGGATTTAGACGCTAATGCACGACAAATTGTACTTCAGTCGTTATTTAGCCGCTCAGACTCAGGTTTGCTTGGTAAAGAAGGAGGCGCACCTGTAATGCCAATTCTTGACATATTTAGGAAGAATTAATGAGCTTCGACTTTCAAACGAGAGATGAATTTAATCGTAAACCAATCGCTGAAAAAATAATCAAGCTTCTAGAAAGTGAAATTGATGTTTCGCCTATGGTGATTGACGGCGTTTGGGGTTCAGGGAAGACTGAGTTCACTCTGAAGCTAATTAAATTGTTAAAAACAGCAGACTCAGAGTTAAATGTCATTTATCTTGACGCTTTTCGAGCAGAACATGCAAACAACCCGATTTTATCTCTTTTATCTGAAGTGCTTAAATCTTTGCCTGAAACCGAACAAAAAGAAACTATCAAAAATCTGGCCCCAACCCTCAAACTTGTTGGCAAAACGCTTGGTAAAGCAGCCGTTAGTTGGGTGCTAAAACAAGATGCTGCCGGTATTGCGGATGAATATGATGACCAAATTAAAAAAGCTTCAGATTCTGTAATTGACTACTCTACTGAGAAATTACTTGAAAGCTTCGTAAAAGAAGAAGAAGACCTTAAAGCTTTGCAATCAGCTTTAGAAGATATGACCAGTGAAAAACCTATGGTGATATTTATCGATGAACTGGATAGATGTCGACCTGATTATGCTGTTTCTATGCTTGAATCCATTAAGCATGTATTTGATATTAACGGATTGCAGTTTATTCTTGTAACCAACGCTGAACAACTTAAAGCAACGATTAATCATACATACGGCATAGGCGTTAATGCACAACGCTACCTAGATAAATTCATCTCTTTCAAGGTTTCTCTATCGACTCAAGTCAAGGAAGGAATAGACATAGAAGAAAATTCTGTAAAGCACTTTAAACAGCTTCTTTTAAACAGCCCAGTATTAAAAGATACGACTTTAAAAAATATCAGTCGTTACGATGTTTGGACGCTTTGTTACCTTATTCAAATTCATAGGCGCTCATTAAGAGAAGTTGAAACTCTGATCCGATACCTCGAAATTTACCATACCCTTTGCGAAGGTCTTAAAGAAAATACAGCCATTGGATATTCACTATTCAGAGCCTTTGGTGTTTATCTATATACTTTTGTACCTAAGATTGCGGAAAAGGTATTAACCAAAACCCTTGATGGTGATGAGCTACTTTCGGTTTTCAACATAAGTAAAATCGACGAACTTGATAGTGAACAATACGACGACCTTCTTTTGATAAAAGATATTCTAAGCATGCTTGGTCGTGAATGCGCTGTTAACCGTGATCAATTTATTATTGAAAACGAGCAGGATTCAATAGAGTTTTCTCAAATGAAACGACATTTTTTTAGTGATGCTCTTGGTCCACCACATAGAGTCTCTTCAATAGTTGAAAAGGCAATATCTGAATTGAGAATGACCGAGATTTAAAACACCTCAGTTCAGATAAAAAGTAATTTTAAGTAATCTTTAGATGACACATAATGACTGGTAATATTCATAATTTTACAGCTCACTCCTAGACGCATTATTCAGTTAATTGCTTCTTGGGGCAGAAAGTCCGCCTTAAATTAATTTCTCTGGCTGTTTTTCATTTTTGGAACTCAAAACAAAATGAAAATTATTTCTTACATTGGTGGCTACAACCTATTTTATGGATGTTGAAAGCATTACTATAATAAATGGTTAGACTTATAAAGGTATTTAACAGTTGTTCAATAAACCGTGCTCTCAAATTGATTCCTTACGTATCAAACCCTGTACTGCTGTAATTAAAACTAAAGCCACAACGAATAATGATGAGACAAGAATAATGAATAATTTGTTTACAGTAAAATCGTTTGGTTGTTATAATGAATCCAACATAACCGCCACGCCTATCGAAGAAGCGCAACCTTGGCGGTTTTTTATTGCCCAAAATAAATGGGGGCAACATGTCTAAAGTTCCTTTCCAAAAGCCCTCTTTACCCATTCCCAATCAAGTTTCCACAATCAAAAGTAGAGGCATGCTCATTGCCGATGATGCAAAAGCTGAAAGATTGCTAGCGTCAATTGGCTATTATCGGATGAGCGCTTATTGGTATCCGTTTAGAGTTCGAAAGAATGGAAGGGTACTTTCCGAATTTGAAGAAGGGACAAGCCTTGAACAAGCGACTTTCTTGTATGAGTTTGACCGAAGTTTACGCATCTTAATTATTGACGCGATTGAAAGAGTGGAAATTGCTATTAGAGCTAGAGTGGTTAATGAGCTGACTCAGAAATATAATCCTTTTTTTCATGAAAATCCTTCAAATTTCCATCCAGGATTTAATCATCGGAAGTGGTTCTCAGGCGTTACTGATGAAGTCGAAAGGTCAAGCGATGAGTTTATTTCTCACTATAAAGAGAAATATGACGGCTTCCCCGTTGTTCCGCTTTGGTTTACGACAGAGGTTATGAGCCTGGGAAAACTATCATTTATGTATCAAGGGCTTCAGAACGACGATAAGAAACTCATTTCCCAACACTTTAATATTCACCATAAACGTTTAGCAAACTGGTTACATGTAATAACTTATGTTCGCAATGTTTGCGCCCACCATAGCCGTCTTTGGAATAGAGAGCTATCCATTCGAGCGGATCAAACCAGAGATCGAAATTGGCTACCACCATTGACCCCCAGAAATGACCGTATATTTTATGTTCTTCTCATGCTTCGCCATTTAATGAAAGTTTCTCCTAATGGTGAGGATTGGAAAAAGGATATGGAAGCATTAATTGATAAAATATCACATGATCAAAAAGCAATGCAGATGATGGGTCTGACAACGAATTGGAAGGTACACCCTATATGGAAATGAATCCAATCCCAAAATTCCACGAAGAAGTTAGCGCTAAGATTCCAGCTCTAACCCTATTAACCAATCTCGGTTATGAATTCATTCCTCCCGCCCAGGTTATTTCTATGCGTGAGTCGATGTCTTCAGTGGTATTGGTCAATGTTTTACGAGAGGTACTAGAAAAGAAGACATTTGAATTTCAAGGAAAGCCACATCCATTATCTGAGGCTGCAACAGATAAGATAATTCATCAACTGGCCAATCCAGCAATGAATGAGGGTTTAAAAGCTGCTAATGAAAAGCTGTATGATGCTTTAACCTATGGCGTGGGTGTGACTGAATTTATCGACGGTAAGAAAGTAAACCCTACGATTCAGGTCATTGACTGGGAAAACCCTGAAAATAACCAATACCACTTTACCGAAGAGTTTGAAGTCAAAAACGCTCATGGCACAGGCAAGCGCATTCCTGATGTGGTTTGTTTTGTAAATGGTCTGCCGTGGGTTGTGATTGAGGCCAAACGACCAGACTCATCCCATACTGGCAAGCCGACTATTGATGAAGGTGTTTCTCAAACCATTCGCAACCAGAAAGTCGATGAGATTCCACACTTATTTGCTTATGCTCAACTGGTATTGTCGGTCAATGGTCATGAAGGAAAATACGCCACTTGTGGAACGCCCGCGAAATTCTGGGCAAAATGGAAAGAAGAAAGCATTACTGAATCCGAATTTACCAAACTCAAAAACCTGCCTTTAAACGAATCTCAACTCGATGCCATTTTTGCACACAGACCTACAAAACTAAAACCAGACTATCTTTCTTTAATTGCAGGTGGTGATTTAACAGTAACAGATCAAGATCGTTTACTTATCTCATTATTGAAACCTGAACGCCTATTAGAAATGACTCGCCTATTTACCTTATTTGATCAAAAGGCAGGCAAGATTGTCGCTCGTTACCAACAGGTATTTGGGATTAAAGCCCTAGTTGAACGCATTACCACCTTTGATGAAAAAGACGCTCGTAACGGTGGTGTCATTTGGCATACCACAGGGTCTGGTAAGTCCTTTACCATGGTTTTTTTAGCCAAAGCCTTAATCTGGTTAAAAGAGTTGGCAAAATGCCGAGTCGTGGTCGTGACTGACCGAGTGGATTTAGAAAATCAACTTTCAACAACCTTTGCTTCTGGTGGTGCCCTATCCCATAAAGATAAGCAAGCAGCGATGGCGACCACTGGTCGACGCCTCGCCCAGCAAATTGGTAAAGGCAATGAGCGAATTATCTTCTCGATAATTAATAAGTTCGGTACAGCGGTCAACATGCCCGATTGCTATAACGACAGCAAAGATATGATTGTCCTTATTGATGAAGGCCATCGTAGTCAAAGCGGTGAAAACAATATCCGCATGAAACAAACGCTACCGAATGCCGCATTTGTGGCTTTTACAGGCACCCCGCTTCTACAAGATGATAAAACTGAAAACAAATTCGGCAAGATCATTCACTCTTACACCATGCAACAAGCGGTGCAAGACGGCACAGTCACTCCTTTACTGTATGAAGAACGCATTCCAGAACTGAACACTAATGACCAAGCAATTGATGCTTGGTTTGAGCGCATAACATCAGACCTATCTGACAAGCAGAAAAGCGACCTGAAAAGGAAATTTTCTCAAAAAGGTCAGGTCTATCAAACAGAAGGTCGTATTGAACTAATTGCACATGACATCTCTGACCACTTTCAGAATTTTAAGCAACTGGGACTTAAAGGTCAGTTAGCTTGTGATTCAAAAGCCTCTGCGATTCGCTATAAAAAACTACTCGATAAGATTGGCAAAGTTACCTCGGTAGTTGCCATGTCACCACCAGATACCCGAGAAGGTCATGACACGATAGAAACTGAAAGCACTGATCTTGTACAGAATTGGTGGAAAGCAAATGTTGGCTCTACTGATGAAAAGCAATATACAAAAGATATTATTACCGCCTTTGGTAAAGATGATGGGCCAGACATAATGATTGTCGTTGATAAGCTTCTGACTGGATTTGATGAACCCAAAAACACGGTGCTGTATATCGACAAGCCGCTGAAGCAGCACAACCTGATTCAAGCGATTGCCCGCGTCAACCGCTTACACAGCAAAAAGCAGTTTGGATATTTAATTGATTATCGCGGCATTCTAAGTGAACTTGATACAACCATTGAGAAGTACCAAGATCTTGCTAAGCGCACTCAGGGCGGGTTTGACATTGATGATCTAAGAGACCTCTATCATCAAATGGCAACTGAATACAAAAAGCTTCCCCGTCTGTATTCTGAACTTTGGGCTGTATTTAATGATGTGCAAAACAAACAAGATGGCCCCGCTCTTCGTGCCCACCTTGCACCCAAAATAGATACGATTGATGGACAACTAACCGATACCAATCAAAAACGCCGTGATGACTTCTATGCTGCTTTAACAGACTTTACCAACTGCTTAAAAGTAGCCTTGCAATCGACTAGCTACTTTGAAGATAAGAGCTTTGATAAAAAGCGCCAGCAATACAAAGACACCCTAAAAATGATGGTGCAATTACGCCAACAGGTTCGTCAAGATGCTGAAGAAACCATCGACTTTGATGTATATGCAGATGATATCAAAGCCCTACTGGATAAACATATCGGTGGGCTTCAAATACGGGACGCTGAAGGTGCTTATGTTGTCGGAGATATGGGTAAAGCACCAAAACCAGAACAAATGACAGACGATGAAGCTCGCAATAAGAAGGATGTAATCACTGGGCGAGTCACCAGAATGATTGAGCAAGATCTTGCTGATGACCCCTATGCTCAGGAATACTTCTCGAAGATGCTCAAGGATGCGATTGAACAAGCTAAAGAAATGTTTGATGCGCCTGTGAAGCAATACCTATTATTTGCTAATTTTGAAGAAAAGGTTAAAGACCGAGAAATTGCAGGCTTCCCAAATGAGAAGCTAGCTAAGGTTGATGCAAAAAATAAGCGTCATGTTCAGGCTTACTATGGTCTCTTTATGAAACACTTCGATAACCAACTTCCATTCTCAGAAGACCAGTGTTTTGATTATGCTGTGCAAATTGATGAAGTAGTGCGTAAAGCCGTTTCGGAATATTCGATTAATCCTCATGAGATTGAAAACCAAATCACCACTGGATTGTTACCGTTGTTATTCCAAGAAATCGGTATCGAAAAAGCGCAAGCTATTATTGAAGAGATTAAGCAGATTACTCGTTTAGGCTTGGCAGGCTATAAAACCTAATGACTGAAATAACATCTGACATTCAGCAAAAAAACAGTGAAGATCAACTTAGTTTTATCTATGGTGATAAAAGGGTTGGTTACACTTTAATTCGTGAACCTGTCTCAAAGCTAGATAAGATCCAGATAAAAGTACACCCCAACACTCAGGTACTCGTAAAAGCACCGGAGTCTGCCTCTAATGAACAAATTCATCAAGCAATTTTAAAGCGTGCTCGATGGATTTGGAAATCATTGCAAGAATATAGTGTTCACCAATCTCTAAAAACCACTAAACATTATCGTAGTGGTGAAATGATGTTTTACATGGGACGACGCTATGTTCTGAAACTGATTCAAAGTCAGAACAATCCAACCGTAAAGCTTATTAGAGGGCAGTTACAAGTATTTATCCCAACTACTGAAAATGTCACGACTGAACGAATCCAGTTTTTGACGCAACAATGGTATCGCCAACAGGCTCAACGAGTATTTAATGAACGTTTGAAAATACTGCTTTCCAAAACTAACTGGGTTAAGGACTTACCACCACTCAAAATCCTATACATGGAAAAACAATGGGGAAGTTGCTCGATTAGAGGCACAATAATTCTCAATCCAAACCTGATAAAAGCACCCAAGGAATGTATTGATTATGTAATTCTGCATGAACTTTGTCATATTGCAGAGCATAACCACTCAGAAAGGTTTTGGCGACTACTAACCCAAGTTATGCCAAACTGGAAACAGATCAAATCTAAACTGGATGGAATGGCTGAAATGTATTTATAGCATACCATCAATTCTACTTTTTATTCGATGATTGCATCCAAAGCTCATGACTAACATCGCCTAGGTTCTGCGTTTTAATAATTTGCAAAATTGCTCTAGGGATGTGGCCAAATTTACTGTACCACTACACTTTGACATAACAAACACTCCTTTGCCATATTATGGCCTTCTTTGAAGTGTCCGTAAAATCTGGGTAGAACCCTACCAAATTTCAAACAAATCAAGCTTTCTCTGAGCTGAATATCAGTGGATGTCTAGAACCTCCATAAAACTTTCATCTAACTGACCATTGACAGTCATCCTACCGTTCTAAACTTCTCAATAGTTTTAGATATCTAGACAACCTAAGTGAGTATTTGCGTGATTGATCGTTACAGCCCTGAAAAAATTTATATGCAAATTGCGAAAGCCATTGAGTCCGACCTTCAAGAGGGATTTGAAGCTGGAGACCTGTACCTTTCTGAAAAAACATTAACTGAAAAGTTTGGGGTTAACCGTCATACCGTCAGAAGGTCCATAGAAGAGCTAGTGAAACAAGGGGTTTTAGAAAAACGTCATGGTTTTGGTACTTTTGTCGCTGAAAAAAGATTGGCTTATCGCATTAAAGGTCATCAGCGCCTTACCGAAGCGGTTGAAGCGAATGGGCTAAGCGTTGAGACAACCGTTTTAAGTAAAAGCACCATTTTAGCGAGAGGCAGCATTGCCGAAAACTTACAGCTCAAAAATGGCGAAGAAGTCATTCAAGTAAACACACTCAGAAAAATTGATAACAAAGAATTGGCGTTAATTAGCCATTTTTTACCTAAAGCATTTTGCCCCGAGGTGTTGGAGAGTTATGAATCTGGCTCATTAGGTTCTTTTTTAATAAATGTATATGGGATTAAGGCAAAACGTATTTCGAGTCTAGTGTCTTCGGCTATGCCAAATGCATCAGACAATTTTCAACTGGGCATGATGGGCAGTCAGCCTATCTTAAAAGTTAAAACCCTGAATAAGGATGACGTTAGTGGAAAAATTATCGAATATTCAGTATCGCGTTTTCGTTCGGACATGATTCAACTTGAGATTTTAATTAACCCTGAACAGCCATAAAGACCTTTACGCAATCCGTCTAATCACTTAGTTAGCTGGATTGTTTAAACGTTTTACTTAATTTTTTTAACTTTACTTTTGATTTTCATATTTTTGGAGAAACTCGCATGAAACTTAAGAACTTGTTGTTATCTGTTGTCGCCATTGCAACCTTAACGCCTTTAGCCGCATTCGCTCTTCCTGATGGCTCAAAAGAACACCCTTTACGGGTATTGATGATCCCGACTGATACAGGCACGAACGATATCACTAAAGATTATGGACCAGTTTTTCAAGGTATTACAGAAAACTATGGTATTCACTTTGATATTAAAGCTGGCGCAAGTTATGCGGCCGTTGTTGAAGGTATGTGTAACGATCAAGCGGATATTGCCTGGTTTGGCGCGGTTACTTATGGTCAAGCCAATGATAAATGTGGGGTTGATCTTTTAGCGGTTGATGTGAAAAAAGGAGATTCTTCCTATTACTCTGGTATTTTCGTCCGTAAAGACAGTGGCATTAAAACGATCGCTGACCTTAAAGGTAAGAGCATGGCTTTTGGTAGCCCAAGTTCAACCTCTTCATTCAACTTTCCAGTCGCCATGATTATTGCCGCAGACGTTGATCCTGTTAACGACCTTTCTAAAGTGATTATCACTGGCTCTCACTCAGCTTCTATAGCTGCACTTTCAGAAGGTAAAGTAGATGCCGCCGCCGCATCCTACAACTCTTTTGGTAAAGCCGCCAAAAAAGGCGCTATTGATCCTGCCCTATTTATGCCTTTAGCTAAATCTCAGCCAATCCCAAACCCGCCTTTAGCTATGAACAAAAGTTTAAATTCTAAGCTAAAAGCAGAACTTCGTAAGGCATTTGGTGAAATTCATACCAAAATTGATCCTTCAAAAATCCGCGGTTACGGTGGCAAAAAAGTCGATCGTTATGACACTGCATTTGATGAGCAAAAAATCTTTGATGCTTTGAAAAAGCTGAATGCTGTCACACATGAATTAAAAGGTGAACTGCTAGAAAAAGCAGGTCAGCGTTAATTACCCCCTATTGAGAGCATCTCAGAACCACTGAGGTGCTTTTTTCAAAGGTTTTTGCAAACACTCTTTACCCAGGCCTATTTGCAAAGGTCTTTATTTATGGAGAAAAAATCATGTTAGTTTTTGACAAAGTCAACCGAGTTTATCCTGATGGTACTCAGGCGGTAAAAAATGTCTCTGTCCACCTTGAAAAAGGTGAATTTTGTGTATTACTAGGGCCTTCTGGTGCGGGAAAGTCTACCTTAATGAATATGGTCAATGGCCTAGTTGAACCATCCTCTGGAGAGATTATTTTAGATGGAGGAGTCCTGAATAAAAAAAACCTACAGTTGATTCAACGTAGCGTCAGTATGATTCATCAACAACTCTATTTAATCCCTCGTTTATCTGTACTACACAATGTGTTAACTGGCATATTACCGACGGCCAATTTTTGGACAAGTTTGGTTAAATCCTTCCCCGTTAAGGATCAACAACGTGCATTTGAACTATTAAGTGAAGTGGGCTTAGAAGAAAAACACCTAATGCGACGTGCCTCAGCACTTTCCGGAGGGCAACAACAACGTGTTGCCATTGCTCGTGCCTTTATGGCCAACCCTAAAGTAGTTCTTGCAGATGAACCTGTCGCCAGTTTAGACCCGGCCATGAGTCGTAGCGTTTTAAACAGTTTAAAACATGCCGCTCAAACCAATGGGGCAACCGTTTTATGCACCCTTCATCAAATCGACTATGCGCTGGAGTTTGCAGACCGGATAGTAGCCTTACGAGAAGGAGAAGTCTTTTTTGATGGCCATCCATCTGACATGGACGAGGACGTTCAGAAAAGACTATATGAAATTGAGCATGAAACCAAAGAAAAAATGCAAAAAAACCATCAAAAAGCCCTCGAAGACTCTCTCTCTTTTGAACTCAAAATAAAGGCCGTCGCATGAATAAGCAAGTAGAAAATGCCATAAAACGCGATTGGCGTGAATGGCAAACTTATCAAGCCATCACCCCCAAAATAATCTTCGGCTTTTTTATTACGTTTGTTTTACTGTCTTGGTCTGCACACAACACCGAAATGGATAGAGCCGCAGTAGAAACTGGTCAGGCGGTATTATCCGCTGTCGGCATTGGAAACTCGGATGTATTGGATGGTGTCTCAAAATTTGGTAGCCAGGCCTTTCCTATTCAATTTTCAACGCGTACCGAATTAACACGCCTAGAAGATGTCGATTTAGAGAATCTACCATGGTTGTCTTACGTTGAAGACGGTGTCTCTAGAGAGTATGACGTAGACACTGATACATGGACGCAAAGCAAGACAGAGTACTTAGTCGACCCCATCGGTTACCTGAAAAAAGTACTGAAGATGATGTGGGAAACCATCGAAATGGGGTTCTGGGGTACCGCAATTTCAATCGTGATTTCTTTACCCTTAGGCATTTTAGCCGCCCGTAATTTTTCACCTCATCCGATCATTTATCAAGTGGCGCGTGGTTGGCTTAGTTTTCACCGAGCTATGCCTGAGCTAATTGTGGCGCTATTCTTGGTCTTAATCTATGGATTTGGCCCTATTGCTGGGGTTCTAGCACTTGCAATTCATACATCAGGCGTGCTGGGAAAGTTCTTTGCCGATGAGATTGAAAATGCACCTAAAGGTCCCCAAATGGCATTAAGTTCAGCAGGGGCAAACCCATTAAAAGTCTTACGTTATGCAGTTTTTCCACATGTCCTACCCGCGTGGATTGCCTACATTCAATATATTTTTGAACGTAATATTCGTACCGCCACCGTATTGGGTATTGTCGGTGCGGGAGGAATTGGCATGGAATTAAAAGGACGTTGGGACCTGTTTGATTACGACCATGTTGCAACCATTTTATTAATCATCTTTATCACAGTCGTATTGCTGGAAGCTTCCACGCAAAAATTACGCAACAAAACACTTTGAAGGAACTCACCATGAATAATAGCTGTTGCTCTGTCCCACGTAGTCTATGGATGCGTGCATTAAAAATGGTTTGCGTGGAAGAAATTAAAGCCGTCATCGATGCGGTCATAAATGAATATCAAGTGGCTTACAAAGCTGTTCCTCAGTCTGGATTAGGCGTGTTACAAACTCAAGATACGGCCTTACATGAACCTTACTTTTTAGGGGAATTTCCCATTGCCACCAGCTGGGTCGTTTTAACGGACAAACAAGGGAATTGTTTCGAAGGCTCAGCACAATTAATGGACGATGATGAAAATATCGCCTCCTTATTCGCAGTCTGTGACACTGTTTTGGCGAATAATTTACTTTATTGTCGGAAGCTGGCCGATTTAGTTGAGCTTGGCGAATTCAAATTTTCAGAAAAAGTCAAAGCGCGCAAGGCAATGTTAGGCTCTACAGCGGTCGATTTTTCATTATTGGGAACTCAAGATGAAGATAAAAAGGAGACCCAAAGTGCTTAAACAAGATTTACTCGGTGCACAGATTGATTCCATTTGGATGGCCGATACACAACAAATATTATTTAACAGCCTGATGCAGGCCGTGTCACGTCCTGGCCGCATGGATAACTGGTCTGAATGTCTAGACAGCAATCCTGCCTACTTGGCCGTTCTCAGTACCCTTTTAGACGGTGAAGTGACCCTAGCGGATGTAGACGGTTTATTGACTGAATCAACATGGCCGTTATTACAGGCCCAAAAATCAACGACTGAGCAAGCCAATTACGTTTTATGTGACGCGACAAAAGCACCCACCTTTTCCCCTAAGCTTGGAACCTTATCTTCACCGGACTTTGCTGCCACTTTAGTCTTAAAGGTTGCTTCTTTAGACAAAGAGCAAGGCAATATTCACCTAAAATTGACCGGGCCTGGCGTCAATAATGAAACCGAAGCATTTGTTTCAGGAATTGACCAGGCCTGGTTAGAACACCGCAACGAATGGTGCTCTGCTTTTCCAATGGGCATCGACTGTATTTTAGTGGATGACACTCAAATTATGGCGCTACCTCGCACGACCAAAATTGAAGTTCTTGATGTCTTCGAAAATGGAGGGCTGAGCTAATGGGTTATGTTGCCATAAAAGGTGGCGGTCAAGCCATTGCGGGTGCTGAAAAGTTATTAGAGTTCATACGCACTCGTCAAGGCGAGTCGGCAGAACCGTTAGATTTAGACACCATTGAAAACCAGTTGTATTTTTTACACAGCCGCATTCTATCTGAAGGTGGGTTGTTTCATCCAAAGCTGGCTTCTTTAGCCATCAAACAGAGTTTAGGTGACACGCTAGAAGCGGCATTTGCATTACGCGCCTATCGGTCAACCAAACCTCGTTTAATTGAAACGCCCGTACTGGATACCACCAACATGCGGGTAATTCGCCGTATTTCGGCTTCGTTTAAAGATATTCCCGGCGGGCAAATGCTCGGAGCCAGTACCGATTATGCCTTGCGCCTAATGCGTACCGAACTCCTAAATGAATCCCGGGAAGACTTTCAAGCGGTAGCAGCTAAATGGTTAGATGAAAATCATTATGATGACATTCCAGACACCTTTCCAAAAGTACTAGATGCCTTACGTGAAGAAGGGTTATTACCGCCTGTTGATGAGTCCATGGCAAAAAATAAACCCTTTGATATTACACGTGAACCATTGATTTTTCCAGTCCCTCGTTCGGCCGCTTTATCAACGATGGCGCGTGCAGAAACCGGGTCAATCTTAGCCATCGCTTATTCAAACATGCGCGGTTATGGCGATGTTCACCCGACCGTTGCCGAGTTGCGAGTAGGCTATTTGCCGGTGATGTTACCCCACCCTATTACCGGTGAACTCATTGAAGTCGGAGAAGTGTTAATGACTGAGTGTGAAGTTGTTGCCATGTATGAAGATGATGATGAAGGCAGCCAGCCAACTTTCAGCCTAGGCTACGGCGCCTGTTTTGGGCATAACGAAGTCAAAGCTATATCCATGTCGATCTTAGATCGTTCCTTACAATTAGGCATGCAAAATGGGCCAACCAACCCATCGGAAGACCCAGAATTTGTGCTATTACACATCGATGGTATCGACTCCATGGGGTTCTGTACACACTACAAAATGCCGCACTACGTGACCTTCCAATCTGATATGGATCGTTTAAGAACCACCCAAGAAAAACATGGCGCTCAACACGATCAAACCACCCAAGGAGCTGAAAATGTCTAACACAACCCAAACAACAGACACCCAGTTCAGACAGGCTTCGGCCGAATACAATTTTGGATTTCTAGATGAGTATGCCAAAAAAGAAGTTCGCCGCAGTGTCCTTAAAGCTATTGCAATACCAGGTTACCAAGTACCTTACTCTAGCCGTGAAATGCCAATGGGCCGTGGATTTGGAACCGGAGGTTTGCAGCTGACTTTGGCATTAATTGGTCAAAAAGACACGCTAAAAGTGATTGACCAAGGTTCAGATGATTCAGTTAATGCGGTGAATCTTCGTAGCTTTATTGAAATGACCTGTCCCGGTATTGATACCACCACAAAAGTCACAGAAGCAAACTTGATTCAATCTCGCCACCGTATCCCTGAACAACCATTACGAGAAGACCAAGTCCTGATATTACAAGTACCCTACCCTGATGCGCTAGTGGTGGTTGAGTCATCTGAGGATAAGCGCAAAATCATGCACGGTGAAGCGGACTATTCTCGTCTACTGGTCAAATTATATGAAGACATTGTTAAGTTCAATGAAATCACCATTTCACACCGTTACCCAACACGTATTAATGGGCATTATGTGATTGATTCCTCACCAATTCCTCGCTGGGACGTGCCTAAAATGCACCAATCCAAAGCGCTTATTTTGCTCGGAGCAGGTAGAGAAAAGAAAATCTATGCCGTGCCACCTTATACCCTTGCCGAACCTTTGGAGTTTGATGATATGCCTTTCAGGGTCGAAAACTTTAATGACGAAAATGGTGAACGTCAAGCCTGCCATCTTTGTGGCTGTAACCATAGTTTCTTAGATGAGTTTATGGATGCCAAAAGCGGCCAAAAACGCTATCAATGTTCTGATTCTGACTATTGTCACGAACAGTTAATTTATAAAACCAGCACATCAAATCAGCATTCGGAGGGATAGGATGTCAAACGACAAAATACTAGAAGTCCGTAATCTCTCAAAAGTATACGGAAAAGGGTGTTCTAAATGTTTTGAGTCAACAGGCCCCAAACACGATACCAATATTTGCCCGCATTGCGGCTCAGTTGTCGCCGCACATGACATCAGCTTTGACCTTTATCGAGGTGAAATTCTAGGCATTATGGGTGAATCCGGCTCTGGAAAATCCACCTCGATTAAAAACCTATTTTTCGATGAAATGCCTACGTCGGGACAAGCGACCTTTTTTGATCAGGGTAAACAGTATGATTTGTTTAAATTAAACGCACAACAAAAACGTCACTTACGCAATCATCACTTCGGTATGGTCTATCAAAACCCCGTATTGGGTTTGAACTTTAATGTCTCTGCGGGTGGAAACATTGCCGAACGCCTATTAATGAACAATATAACCCATTATTCCGATATTCGCGACAGAGCGATTGAGTTACTCCGCCGTACCGAAGTGTTAACGGAACGGATGGATGAACTGCCCAAGAACTTCTCGGGGGGCATGCAACAACGTGTCCAAATCTCCAAAGCCTTAGCAACAAATCCACCGCTATTGTTTTTGGACGAAGTCACCACTGGATTAGATTTATCAGTACAGGCCGCCATTCTAGACTTGATTATGGAAATTCAACATGAAAGCAACACCGCCATGATTGCAGTAACACATGATTTAGGCGTGATTCGCTTACTGGCAGATCGCACCATTATGATGAAATATGGGCGCATCGTTGAAACCGGTTTAACCGATCAAATTTTAGAAGATCCACAAGATGCCTATACCCAACGCCTTGTCGCCTCTGCACTTTAAAAGAGATTTAAATAATGTTTATTAAACCAATATTAGAAGTCGAAAACTTCTCAAAAACGTTTATGTTACATGAGCAAGGTAAAGAACTGCCTTCATCCCATAACGTATTCTTAAAAGCTTACGCTGGACGTTTAACAGCGATTATTGGGCCAACAGGTGCGGGTAAATCGACCGTGTTAAAAGGCATTTATCGCACCTACCTGCCCACCAGTGGTCGCATGATGTTCACCATGGAAAATGGTCAACAAATCGATTTAGCAACGGCAGATGAACACCAAATCTTAGCTTTGCGTCAAAATGAAATTGGTTTTGTCACCCAGTTTTTACACACTTTACCGCGCCAGCCTACCGAAAATGTGGTGGCCATGCCATTAATCAAAAAGGGTATGGAACGCCGTTTAGCCATTGAGAAAGCTCGTGAGACGTTAGCAAAGCTTAACTTACCTGAAAGATTATGGGGCATTTCACCAGCAACCTTTTCAGGAGGAGAAAAACAACGCGTCAACTTAGCGCGTGGTCTATTGGCTCGACCAAACTTGTTGTTATTGGATGAACCAACAGCAAGCTTAGATCCCAAAACCACCGATCGAGTGGTGGAACTTATCGACAACTTGAAACAATCCGGCACTGCCGTAATTGCCATTTTTCATGATTTGAATTTGGTTGAAAGATTGGCTGACAAGGTCGTCGAACTAGAACCTCCCATAGGTACTGAACAGTTTTTTAACGATACAAGAAAGGTCGTCTAACGATGAATACTCTACCGATATATATTACCAATGCCAATATTGTTTTGGCGGAAGATGTTTTAACAAATGCAAGCTTATTGATTGAAAATGGTTTAATTTCAGCGATCAATCCTGAAAACATACCCGACCAAGTTCAAACCGTTGATGCACAAGGAAAAACGGTCATGCCAGGCATGATTGATTTGCATTGTGATGCCCTCGAAAAAGAGGTCGAACCTCGCCCAAATGTTCACTTTCCAATAGATTTTGCTTGTGCCCAAGCAGATAAGCGCAATGCAGGCGCAGGGATTACCACGGTATATCATGCCTTGTCATTTGCCAATGAAGAACTGGGCGTCCGCAACAACCAATTTGCTAAGGAAATCGCTGAGGCAGTTCACCAATTTCAACCGCATGCCTTAGTTGATAATCGGGTGCATTGTCGTTATGAAATTACCGACCCCACAGGGCTACCAATCTTAATGGAACTGATGGAAAAGCGATCCATGCACTTGGTTTCGTTAATGGATCACACCCCTGGACAAGGTCAGTTTAAAGACTTAGCGGCGTATAAAGCCTATTTTGGAAAAAGCTACCAAAAATCGGATGCAGAACTAGATCAGTTTATTGCTCAAAAACAGCAACAGGCAGAAGGTGCAATGGAACGTGTTGAGCAATTAGTCAAAATGGCACATGCTCAAGGTATTTCGGTGGCATCACATGATGATGATTGTAAAGAACGCGTCGACACAATGACCGCTCTCGGCGTCGATATTTCCGAGTTTCCAATCAATATGGAAACCGCTGAATACGCTCGAGCAAAAGGCATGAAAACGATTATGGGTGCTCCCAATATTCTCCGCGGCAAAAGCCAATCGGGTTCTATGCGAGCTTTAGATGCTGTCAATGCCGGTGTATGTGATTGCCTATGTGCGGATTACTCCCCTGCAACCTTGATCATGGCCGTTTTTAAACTGGCTGAAGTTTCAAAGCTGACGTTGGCACAGGCCATTCAACTGGTAACTAAAAACCCAGCGGAGGCGGCAAAGCTGCATGATCGCGGTGTCATTGAAGTTGGTAAACGTGCAGACATCATTATGATCGCCAATCTGGATGGGCTGGTCCAGGTCTCTGATGTTTTTGTAGAAGGTGTTTTAGCCTTTAAGGCCAGTTATGATCATGCCTAATCAAGCTCACTTAAAACCCGCTCCAGGCACATTATTTTACGTAATGGGTGCTTCGGGGTGTGGCAAGGATTCGTTGCTACACTATGCTCGCCAACAGCTTGCAAGTGAAGCGGTTGTATTTACGCATCGTTATATAACCCGTCCAGTTGAGTTGACGGGGGAAAACCATATCCAGCTATCTACGGCGGAATTTACCAACCGATTAAAACACCATTGCTTTAAATTTCACTGGCACTCACACGATTTAGATTATGGTATCGGCATAGAAGTGGATCACTGGTTAAATCAAGGTTTAAACGTGGTGATGAATGGCTCTCGTGGCTATTTAGAAACCGCCATCCAAAAACAACCAGATCTAGTGCCCGTACTCATAGAAGTCGATGTCAATGTACTTCGTGAACGACTTATTAATCGTGGCCGTGAAACACTCGCGCAAATCGAAAAACGCGTTCAGCGTGCTGAAACCTTTGTAAATTTAAGGGCGCCAAATTTACAACGTATTGAAAACAATACTGAACTGAGCGTTTCGGGAGAGCGGCTAGTCAACCTATTAAAAACAAAGGATTTGAAATCCCCATGATATCTGACATGGCATTTTCTTTTTTAGGCACCGGTTCGGTCAAAGCAGCACCCGTTTATGGCTGCGATTGTATTGCTTGCCAACGAGCTTTATCGAATCAAACGTACCGCCGACAAGCCGCTTGTGGTGTGCTAGAGGTCAATGGGGTTCGTTTTCTAATTGATGCCGGTTATCTCGGCCTTGAAGAAAAATTCCCCCCTGGCAGTTTAGATGCGGTATTGCTAACGCACTTTCACATGGATCATGTCCAAGGTTTGTTTCCGATTCGATGGGGCATGGGGGAATCCATTCCAGTGTTTTCGCCAGACGACCCACATGGCTGTGATGATTTATTTAAATATCCGGGAATCTTTGACTTTTCAAAAAAGAGCTTGCCCTTTGAACCCTTTCATTTCAAAGGCATCAAAATAACGCCTGTACCCTTAGTGCACTCAAAACTTACAATGGGCTATATCGTTGAATTTAATGGAAAGCGTTTAGCATATCTCTGCGATTCAGGCGTCTTGCGACGAGATGTTGAAGTTCTTCTCAAAGAACACCCTCTTGATTTATTGATCCTCGATTGCGATCAACCTCCTCAGGAAAAGGCTCCCCGCAATCACAATGACCTAACCCGAGCCTTGGACGTGTATAAATCGATTCAGCCGAAACAACTTCTACTCACCCACATTAGTCATCATTTAGACGAATACTTTATAACCCATCCAAATTGCCTACCTGATGGCGTTGCCGTTGGATTGGACAGCCAAACTTGGACAACTTAATGCTCGAAAACCTTTCAGATTTTCACCAGGCCTGGTTATTTATTGGGCTTTCAGTGGTCATGCATGTTAGCTGGAACTTAATGGCACGACATGTTGATAAAGAAACCGATTTCTTATGGTGGGGCTTACTTGGACACTTTGTACTATTAGGGGGATTCGGCTTGTATCACCTAGCACAAGTTAACTGGTCTTGGACGCTCACAGGGCTAATCGCCATTACCGCTGTTGCCAATAGCCTCTATTTTCTTTCATTAAGACAAGCCTATGGACTTGCACCCGTCGCCTTTGTTTACCCGATTGCACGGAGCTCGCCGATATTAGTTGCAATATGGGCATGGTGGTTGTTTGATGAAATGCTGTCTGAACTGGCCTGGATGGGAATCAGTATCAGCATTGTTGGCTTGTGGATATTGGGCAATACCGTGAAGCACAACCCCAACCCAAAAGTGCTCAAATGGACTTTAGCAGCAGCCTTTTTCACCAGCATTTACTCTTTATCCGATAAAGCCATCGCCCTAGAGGTTAATCATTTTTCTGAACTCTTAGGGGTTGTCACAATTGGCTATTTTTCAGCTTGGGTGACCTTAAGTCTCTACCGAAAACGACATTGCAAAACTATCATCCCAAACAAAAGACCGCATCTCGGTGTATGGCTAACTGGTAGCGTGTTTATTGGTTCTGCCTATGCCTTAGTCATGCTCGCCATGCAAACCCTACCAACCGCTTATGTCGTATCCATGACCAACTTTGGTGTTTTATTGGCGGTTGTATTGTCCATACTATTTTTTAACGATCGAGAACATCTAAAACAGAAACTCATAGCAACGTTTATTATTATGATTGGATTATTGTTGTTGGGTATTTATCGTTAACAGTTGCCTGTCAGTATTTTCTGGCTTTATACCAGACGCGGCTTAACCTGGTAAGTCCTGACTTTTCTAGACACTTTTCTTGATTCTTAAAATATCGTTTCATATTCAGCAAGAGAAATACGTCCATGATGAGTATGACGACGCTTTGGATTATAAAATATTTCAATATAATGAAATATTTCTGCATTCCATATATAGACTTTTATTTATTATATTTCTTATAAAGGATTTATATATAACACTTTATATATCCTTAAGAGCATTTTATTATAAAATGGTGTTATTGCGAATATATAAGATTCCTGGTCATGGTCTTGATAAAGATTTTTGGACAAAATGTGGGTTATTTACGAGATAACGGACGTGTTGTTGAATTCAGTTACGACAATGATTTTTTACATAAAGATATTGAGTTGTCCCCTCTACTACTTCCTCTAGAGGCAGGTGTGTTTAAATTCGTCAATAGACGTGACCCGACATTTAAGGGGCTTCCCCATTTTATTGCTGATGCTCTACCTGATAGGTTTGGGAACAAGGTCATCGATTCTTACTTTGCCCAACAGGGCCTTTCAACAAGCTCTATTACTGCTCTTGATCGTCTTTCTTTTGTTGGGGATAAATCTATTGGTGCATTGGAGTTTCAATCCCTTGAGATTAACCTATGTGATGTTCCCCAGACTCTTGAATTACGCAATATTGTAACCAGTGCCAGCAATGCACTCAAAGGGCAATTCGAAGGTGTAGAACCTAGCTTTTTTCAGGTTGGTTCTTCAGTAGGCGGGGCTCGACCTAAAGCTTTAATCGGTCTAAATAAAAAAACCAACGCCATCGTTTCGGGACATGGAGAAATCCCTGAAGGATTTGAGCACTTTTTAATTAAGTTTGATGGTATCGATAAAGAAGCGAATAAATCCGATCCTCTGGGTTACACCAATATTGAGTACGCCTATTATTTAATGGCCAAAAAATGTGGAATCTCAATGGAGGAATGTCGATTATTGAATGATGGTGAGCATGAGCATTTTTTAACGGCAAGGTTTGATCGTAATAGTAATGAAAAAATCCATGTTCAAACCCTTTGTGGCATGTCAGGCATTGATTACGATCAATCGCAGATTGCAAGTTACTCGGACTACTTTTCAACGGTTATTAATCTAAATATGGGGCATAGCTCACAGGTAGAAGCCTTTAAAAGAATGGTTTTTAATGTTGCTGCTGTTAATCATGACGATCATACTAAAAACTTTTCATTCTTGATGGATAGAGAAGGTAGATGGTCATTGGCACCGGCTTATGATTTAACCTACAACTTTGGTAAAAAAAGCAATTCATGGACAAAAGAAAGATCACTTTTGATTAATGGTAAAGGTATCGATATTACTATGGATGACATGATTAAAGAATCAAGCAATCTGGAGCTAAGTCTTGCTGAGAAAGTGGATATCATCGAGTTCATATCAAACACGGTTAATCATGAATGGGATTTTGTTTCGGAACAAGCAAATGTAAAGCCTAGCAAAAAGGTTAGTATTCAGGACGACTTTGCATTTGCAAAGAAAAGCTTGGGTCTTTAAGCGCTGTTCTCTTATATAAAATTAACCCAGGAGAAGCTATGAGTAATCAACTTGGAGGTAAGTACATACTTGGTAATAACATGTCCCCATCCCTAGCCCTAGACTCTCTTGGCAAAGGCATTAAAAGAATTCGCATTCAAAAAAAGGTCACACAGGAGGATTTGGCTAAACACGCAGGAGTAAGCCTGTCTCTTATTAAAAGACTCGAATCGGGAAAGCCAATTGCTACAGATAACTTTGTTAAGGTAATGACCTCACTTGAAGTGCTTAAAAGCTTTTTAGATATCTTTGCTGAAGAAAAAGGTTTAACCCCTCAACAGGAATGGGAAGCTCTCCAAAAAAAGAAAAAAGCCACACCCAAACGGGTAAGAAAGCCAAAACAATAACTTGCGAATATGCAGCACATTACTTGAGCCTGTAAATTAGACTGTGTGAACGCTCATCAATTAAAATCCATCAAAAAGGATAAAAATGATGAGCAACTTAGATCAAAATCAACTCAAATTTGATGATATACAAATGTTAGATGACATGTTGAAACAACTTTATAATAACAATTTAAATAGTAATGGAATAATTCTTCCAGATTTCTAAACACTCCCTTAAAGTTTCATTCAAAAACATTTTTTTTGGGACGATTACATATGAATGCGCAGAGCAAGTTGCTATTTCTCAGTGCGCTCCCAATTTTCCGGTGAACAAGGAGTTAGGAGGTGTAAATGTCTATAAAGGTTGATATAGCCAAAACAAAAAAACAGTTTGAAGCAGGCTCTCAATTATTTCGAGCATATGCAAAATATTTAGGTCTTGATCTTGAGTTTCAAGGATTTTCCGAAGAATTGATGTCTCTTTCGAAGATATATGGTGAACCTAAAGGTGCTCTCTTGCTGGCTAAGCTGGAAGGCACTTATATTGGTGCCGTTGGTCTCAGAGAATTTGAACCGGGTATAGCTGAGATAAAGCGGATGTATGTTTTACCAAACCATCATGGAATGGGAGTTGGAAAAGCTCTGACAGAGGCTTCACTGAAACAGGCAACAGAAATGGGCTATTGTTCAATACGTTTGGATAGTATTAGAGCGCTTGATAAAGCATTACAGTTGTACCGATATTATGGTTTCGAGGAAATAGAACCTTACCGATTTAACCCTCACCCAGAAGCTGTTTTTATGGAATATAAAATCCCCTAGCAGATCACTTATTCAAATGACATGAAATCGCTACATGCTTAGCCTGGTTAGCTTAGATTCAAGGATTAAGTTCGTGGTGCTGGCCAAATTAGAATCAATATTTCGAGAAACATATAAACCCTAAAGCGAAGCTCGTCAAGATATCTTTATTCATACTTAAGTATTTATAATCCTAAGCGACACCACTCTTGTAAGAATCAACTTCCACCAGCTGAGATCGAAAGGCAGGCTGAAAAATGTCTAAGGATTTAGAGGCGATTCAGTAAACCACGCTCACCAAGTTTAATCGTTTGGTGAGTGTATTTTATTTACTCATTAGTCTTGTTAAGACGTTGAATTATGTTTTCCAAAAATTGCTTGTCATCGAATGCCGACAGCTGCTGAGAGTATAGCTCGGTAACGGGTTGGGTGTTAGTTGTGGCATCGCTTTCCTTAGTAGGATTAATGACCGGCTGAAGCTGATGTAAATTTATGTTTTGTAATGTGGTACTCATATTAATAGGAGATTTTCCATCCTTCAGAGTTAAATACTTTATCTCTAATGTTGCAGCTTTTGATACAGCTGTTAAACGTTTATCTGCATCTTCAGCACTGGTAAATATCTCTTTGTCTCCATACTGTTTAATCACCGATATTCTAGAGTATTCCGTTAACTTTCTTTCTTCGGGTGACATCATTTTCTCTTGCTCTCTTAATTGAGCAATAAGGCTTTGGTTTTCAGGAAGCAATTTTTCTATCGGCTTTTCGACATGGCCTAAAATAACTGAGTCTCCCCCATTATTTTTCCAATCCAAAAAGACTTCAATAGGATCATCTTTTAATGGGTATTTTTCTAGTCTTGACTGTTTTAAAGCATCTGGAGATAAACTCACAGAGTCAGCTTGCTGGGGTTGAGTGATATTGCTGTTTTGAGTTGGCATAGCCGCTTTAGAACTCTGACCTGCAACGGCATAGGCAGAAGTTGCCATATTAACTGATGAAATGTCCATAGAATCGCCTCAAAGTGACTGTCAAAACAATTCAAGCAAAGACAGTGCCGATTAAAGCGTATAAAAATATCTAATTGCTATGAAAACAATTACAGGCTTTACTGTTTAAACGCGCAAACAAAAAGCCTTACCAGTTCGTAATAATTGCATGTTTGTTAAAATCTGTTTTTATCGAGTATATGAATTTTGTGATTGGTGCTATTCTTGCTCATTATCATAGGAAAATGACCTTGAGGTAATTGTATGAATGTTTCATCAATCAATATGGCGACTTCTACCTACGCTGTTGCCGCTCAAAATGCTCAATCAACAAATTCAATTCAAAGTGGTAACACTACTCAATCAACGCAGGCTGATTCGGTTAACCTGTCTACAGAAGCTTTAAAGCAATCAAGGCTAGAGCAGTACCCACTAAAAACTGATCCTGCTAAGATATTTTATGAGTGGAAGCAAAACGATGGCATTTATGCCAATTTAGGGCCCGCAACGAAGTCATATGAAGAGTTACTTCCTGAGAATCAAGAATTGATTACTCAGCTTAAGGCTCAGATGAAAAGTCAAACAATAGAGGAGCGTAGGCAAACTGAAGCCGATATTGCGACCGTATCAATGTTTGGAGATAATGAAATTTTTTCAAATCGCCAAGAGATAAGTCAAAGGTTAGAAACTGAAAGTATTGCTTCTAGGCTGAAATATGCTTTTGTTGAAAAGAAATATGGCGAAATTCCTTTACCCGATGGTTTAGAAGCGCATAAAGATAGTCAAAAATCTTCAATTCCGATGTTATCTGAGCTAACAAATTATAAAGAAGAAAATACATCTGCATATTTTTGGAATAATGAGGGCGCTAAACAGAGTTTCTTAGAACACTGGCTGGGAGATGAGAGTAAGTGGCTTAATTAAGCCGTTAAAAACAATTTTGGAATAGGATATCCAATTGTACTTTTTTAAAGCCTTTTTTAGGCATCAAATGGTTGGTGTAAGATCGTGTCTCTTAAAGAATATCATTTCCAATTAGGAAGGATTAGCCCAATTTCATCAGTCTTCGTATGACTATAAATTTGGGTTAATAAATCACCAAGAAATTCTTTGTCATCAAATTTAGATAAATATTCCTCTGAGGCTACTTCTTTCTTAAATACTTGAGTATCATGAATTTTAGTAATCTCACTAAGTGATGGAATACTTGTTTTCATTTTATTTAACCCGAAAGACAGCTCACCATTTTTTTCTAATAAGTAGTTCGCCTGAAGGCTTGCTGATTTAGCATCAGCTTGTAATCTACTTTTTATATCTGATACATTAGTGAATATTTCGTTATCTCCGTACGAAGTTATCGCCGCAATATTAGCATCTATCATCGTCCTGCCCTCTTGTGAAGACATCCCTTTCCGCTCATCTCTTAATTGCGAAATCAATTCTACGTTTTCAGGTAATATTTCACTCATATCTTTAGGAACCTTGGTAAGGCCTGGATTTTTAGACATTTTTTTGCCTCCAACTCCACGCGCGCCTAAGTCTGCCCAGATAAAATCACAGTCGATTTAGATACTGCACCCGCTCCCCTATCTTTAGTTGCGAGAAATAAAAGTAATCCGGTTTTTCATTAAAGGCCATTCGTCTGAGTGAGAGCTTTGTACTGAATTGGTCTGCGTGTTTTATTAGCTCCCCTCCTTGGTATTTGCAGTGCCCTTCTTTTGGATTCCAGGTTAATAGGTATTGAAGGGCGTTAGCGCCTTTGGGCCAGTGCTGGTTTAGTTGACTGAGTGGTTCTGCCAGAATTAATAGAGTGAGCTTTTCATGATCAACCAGTCTGCCTAAGTCGGTATGACTTTGTGTTGAGAGTGTTTTTACTTTTCCTAGATCATGAAGTAGTGCGGCAAGGATGGTGATTTCTATTTCATCTGTGGAGATTTCATTTTGGTAATGGTTCAGTGCATTTTTAACGAACTCGGCAACTTCTAGGGAGTGAAGCATTAATCCACCTGGAAAAGAATGGTGATGTTGTTTACTGGCACCAATTGAGAGCCAGCTTTTCATCAAGGGTTCGTTGTATAACAGACTTTGTGCAAACACTTTGATTCTAGGTTGTTTAAACTGGTCAATGAGGTTGAACAGTCCTAACAGTGCGTCTATGTGTTGGGCATACTGATATAAGGTGTGTATCAGTTGTACTGGTAGATCACTTTTAAACATTCGCCAACTTTCTAGTTGATGATCTGAACTGACACTGACCCACAACCAGAGGTTGTCGGTTTGTGAAAGATGGAGGTTGTCGGCGGTGGTTTTTATGGTCGTAAAGCTATCATGGTTCACTTCAAGTTCTAAAGTGTGGCCATTGTTTTGAATAAGGCTGATGTAGTTGACTTGCCCTAGTGGATAACCGAGTGTTGAGCTAAAAGTGCCTGCTAATCCTAAATAGGATTTATTGTGCTGTGGCAATGGGATTTCCCCTACCTGATAGGGTGGTTCTATAGGGTATTGATTGTTCATGAGAACACCTCCATATTGAGTTGTATTTTTAGCTTTTCAACGAGGTATTGGAGTACATTGTCTGAATCCAGATTATGATGTTCTAGTTGTTCCATTACCCAATATTTAAGTGCATCTTCGTTTCGGGTGCAGTGACCTTGTCCGAGGATGAAGGTGAGATAGTCGCCTGTTGTGATATTGAAAAGATACATGAGGTTGTTGACGATCCGCTTAACCACTCTTGGGTCTTCAATGACAATATTTTGTTGATTGAATGCGTGTGGTGACATTTGTGGGTGTTGTTGTTTTAGTAAAGGGTTGTCATGATGACAACCTTGTATTGGATAAGTATGCGTTGGGTTGATTTTTATTTGAGTGATCATGACGACTGTCTCCCCTGCTGAGTTGGTTGAACGAATTGATCCCAAAAGGCCGATTCCATTGCAACGGTTTTGAGATTGCTATCTTTACTTTCTCCATTCACTTCACTATTGGTATTTGAGTCGGAATAGGACTCTGTTTGAGGACTGTGAAATCCATCAACTTGTGAGGCGAGCATTCTTTCCATAGCAGAACCATCTCTTCGGGTGAGATTGGGTACATACCTTGCGTAGACACTAAAAAGCATATTGGTGGTGCTGTGCCCCATTTGTCGTGCAATCCAGTTGGGATTCTCCCCTGCGGCTAACCATAGTGTTGCGGCGGTATGTCTTGTTTGATAGGGTTTTCGGTATTTAATACCCAGATAGTTGAGCAATGGTGTCCAAACCCGTCTTAAGAAGTTGGGTGTATGCACAGGTGCGCCATTGTTGGCATGAAATACCATTTCACATTCTGGGTTTCTATGGTCATAACGCTCTTTTAAAGTGTTATAGACAATCGTGGACATTTCAATTTCACGCTGTGAGCTGTCGTTTTTGGTGTATTCCCATTTACTGCCAGAGAAGGTTTCTCTTATCAGGATTTCACGTCGTTCAAAATCAACATTTTCCCACTTAAGACCATCTATCTCTCCGGTTCGCATCCCTGTAAAAAACCGCACGAGAAGATAATCCCGCCAATCAAACCGTACATTGGCAAGCATCAGGTTTACTTCTTGAATTGAAAAAGGCGATATATGAACTTTTTCTTCTTTCAGTGGCTTGATATTAAGATGTGGTGGCGTAAAATTATATCGGTCAGCGGCTTCATTCATAATCATCCCTAGACACTTAATAAACTTATTAATGGTCTTGGCCTTTAATTTACCGTCCGACAGTTTGGCGACGATAGAACGGTATTTTAAAATTTCAGCTTTGGTGATGCGGCTGACTTCCATTTCTCCAAAGTGAGGGATAAGACGTTTATCTAGATAACGACGATACCCTTCAGCGGTTGCCCTTCTCCACGTTGGGAACATTTCTGAAAACCACTCTTCTGCAAAGTCCTTAAATAATGGAGTTTCTGTATAATTAGGTTGCTGTTTTATCTCAATAACCTCAATCTTTTTCACCATTGAACTATTGGGAAAATACTTGGCATATTCAAAAGAACCCAATGTAATTTCAGCTTCCATACGCTCCATTATTTTTTCTAGCTTTTTTCGATTTGATTTTGTATCGGGGAGAAGCGTTTGTTCTCTACATCTTTCTCCTAAGTATCTAAAATCAAAAAACAGACTATCATTTCTAACTCTAATGCTACCCATGATTTTCCCCTCCTTATGAATTCAAAAAAACGCCACCATTTGCCATAGGTACTGCAAAAGCAGATGTCTGTGAGGCTAGATACATATCCTCTTCAATATGCTCCCAGATAAATAAGATCTTGCGTTGTCCAAATGGACGAATGTAATGACGCCCTTCAAGCAGAACACTGTCTTTTAAGTCATTACGAATGGTTCTGGCGTTGTACTTAATACGTTCAGCCAATTCTTCTGTGGTTAAATAGGTCAAATTCATGTTAATATTCCTTCTATTAAGATAATTAAAAGCAACGCAAAGATACATATATATATCTTTTAAGCATCATTATATAACCGTAAATGCTCATGTCAAGCATTATTAGATATATATATGTATCTTTTTTCTATCAGGGCAGACCATGATCAGATTTAAACTCAAAGAATTGATTGCAAGAAAAGAGTTTCTTGTAGGGAAGCGAATTACAATTAAACATATAGCTGAAACCACTGGAGTCAATAGAATGACGTTGACTAAAATCAACACTCAGCCTAACTACAGCACATCAACAGAAACGCTCAACAAACTATGTAAATTTTTTAACTGTGAGATATCGGATTTAGTTGAATACGTTTCTGACGAAAAGTATCAAGAAATGACAAAACAAGACGATTAAGAACTGTTAAAACATAATAAGTGAGTCCTTTTGTCAAAATGATGGATTGATTAAAATGTTAGGCACAAAATGGGCACCATTTGGGCACCAAGCGTTTTGAAGTTATTTTATAAATAGGGTTTGACAGTCCACAACCCCCTCTATATAATACGCCAAATCAAAATATGGCCACATAGCTCAGTCGGTAGAGCAAAGGATTGAAAATCCTTGTGTCCCTGGTTCGATTCCAGGTGTGGCCACCACATTTTATAACGTGTTTTCAACAGGTTATATTCGCGGGAGTGGTGGAATTGGTAGACACGCCAGATTTAGGTTCTGGTGCCTTTGGTGTGAGAGTTCGAGTCTCTCCTTCCGCACCACAAACTAAACCCTAGTTATTGATTTAACTGGGGTTTTTTCATTTCAGGGTTAGAATACACCCTAGTGAATACATTCAAACAAATTCAAATATACGGTTAAAATCGGATAGCTTTTTAACCCGCCTTTAAGATAACTAGCAACAACAAGCCTTATCAAAGCATAGACTTAATGCGACTTCTTGCCTATAATTTCCTCGCTTTTAACAGGGTAATTACATTTACTCTGTTATGAGAGACCTTTGCACGAGATGGATATACGATTAAAAATCGTTAAAATTTTTCTTTTGCGTTCCACTCATGCAAAGGTCTGTATAAACATTTAAATAGCGAAATTATTTTGCGCAACTTTTTCTTATAAAAATAATAGAGGATACTATGACACTTAGAAAAAGCTTATTAGCAACAACTATGGGTATAACAACATTAGTGGCCGCTACAACGGCAAATGCAAGTGGAAATGGCAGCGTAACAGTTGGCGTAGTTCAAACCACCATTGACTCATCACACCTTCATGATCCTGCCGATTCAGCTACAAGCAATGGCGTCGCTATAGAGTGGGTTCCCGGACATTTTTTACATCATTATGGATATGGCGTATCCGCCAATGTGGGTACAGATGAAGGCAGCGTATTTACGGCGTTCTTGGAAGGAAGTGTTCATGCGACCCCTTCCCTTAAAGCATTCGTTAAAGCAGGCGGTGGTTATGCATCTGGCGCGGGTTCTTCCACTTCAAGCACTGACGGACACGGTACGACGACAACCACAACGGCCACACATGAAGCCAGTGCTTCAACCTTTGGCTTGATCGGTGCTGGCGTTTCTTTCAGTATTTCTCATAATTACGCCATTACGGCATCTGCTGAATATACATCAACTAAAGCGACGACTGCTCTTGTAGGAATTACTTACAACTACTAAGTCAGTAAGAATCCTTGAGTATTCAATTAAAAACCGAGATCATTTTTCTCGGTTTTTTGCTTTCTAGCAGCTTGTCGGACTTTCCGACCGTAAAATGTTAAACTCGCTAGGTATTTAAAATCCCCGAGAAAGTGAAAAAATCATGAGCGATAAGTTCCGCCAAGTCGACCGAAACACCCTGTTTTTGCTGCCGCCCTCAATGGACGATTGGTTGCCTGAAGACCATCTTGCCCGCTTTGTCGTTGAGATTGTCGGGCAGCTTGATTT
>Ga0210037_1000303_pt1 | contig 40147 bp, 45 predicted proteins | sample CryGey08umfilter_3_FD_185451 | JGI IMG/M metagenome (GOLD analysis project Ga0210037, IMG submission 185451) | Groundwater microbial communities from aquifer in Utah, USA - Crystal Geyser 4/9/14 0.8 um filter (SPAdes) (version 3) | ecosystem: Environmental > Aquatic > Deep subsurface >...
TAAATTGTTATACTATAGCATAGCGGTCTCGCTATGACATGTCATAGCGAGACGGCAAACTTATTAGATAAAAAGAAAATATGAGCAAAAATATGAGCAAATCGGATAAAGCCAAAGTAAATTTATTGCCGCCGCTTGACCGTTATTCTTCGCGCCAAGAATGGGAAGATGCCTGCTGGCAGAAAATATTGAAATCAGAAGATGTGGTGCCGGAAGACAGAGTTTAAGAGTAGGGTTCACAGAAAACAAGAACTAATCCGATTCGTTAATTACTACAATACCGTAAAACCAGCCAAAGGCATTAATAATCTTACCCCGATGGAAAAACTAATCAATTATTTTTATCCTAAAGAACTGTAAACAACGCGCCGATTTCTTACATTTTAAAAGATAAATATAAAACATTTAATGACTCGGAGAGAGGGCCACGTTCTATCCGTTAAACTATAGGGATGTTAATGTATTATTTCGTAAAGTATCCCGCCAATAAACACCGTAATTAGAGCATAAATAATTAAAGGATTCAATTTTTTAAAAATAATTTGTTCGGCTTTTGCCTTAGATGCCCTTATCCACATTAAAACAATAAAAATGCCTTCCAAGGCTATAAAAATGCCGCCAACCAGACCGACCAGAGTTAAAAAACTTTGAAAGCCCCAAAAATATAGGAGCGCTGGCAATACCACTACTGTCAGGCCAGCCAAAATCTTGGGAAATTTCAAATCAAATTTCAGGGAATTTTTAATATCTAAACCAATAATAATATAAGAGCTCCAGAGCGAAATCAGGCCGAAGATTCCAACAAGTGTTAAAACCCACTGGGGTATTTGGCCTACTAATCCCGAGACCGCGTCTTCAGAAACGATTTCCGATAGTCCCCAAATCCCAAAAACAAACAACAAATAAACCAGGGCGGGCATCAAAGTCCCTAAAATAATCGGCGTCTTGGCTTGAACCAACGGCTCTCTGATTTTTTGAAAATAACTAATTACGGCCGGAATAGCCGTTCGGCCCATCAAAGCGAAAAGGACCGCTCCGTAGGGAAGGAAAATATTTTGGAGATTGAAGGTCGGTACAGAAATTATTTTGCCAAAATAACCCAGCCCATAGCTGAAAATTATTAGAATAATCGCAATAATGCCTCCGGTGATTAAAAATTCCGAAAAAGCGATTCGCCGGATTCCTAAAAAAATGGCGGCTGAGCCGAAAAACCAAAAAATTAAAAGTTTAGAAGCATCAGAAATATCCAAGCCTATTGGGTAAATCAAATTAATAAAACTGATTGACAAAATTAAATAAACAGTTAAAACAAAAAGCATTCCAATAATGGTCGTTAAAATTGCCAGCCAGAAACCCCAGTTTCCCAAATAAATTTTGGCGTAGCCGGGAAATCGATGGAAATTTCTGCCTCCTTCGGTTTTTAAAATTAAATCCGCATACATTAAGTGGATGAAAACGAAAGCAACGCTAAAAAATCCTAAATAAAATAAACCGGTCATAATTCCGGCTTTTTCAAAAACAAAGGGCAGGGCAAAAACGCCTGCGCCAATAATTGTTCCGGCCAACAAAGAAGCCGGCAGAATAATATTCTTATACATTGACTGTTAAATTAAAGCTCTTGGTTGTCTTTGGGCGGTTTACTGGCTAATTTTTTAACCAGCTGATTTTCTATGAACCAAAAAACGACGAAAATCGAAACTACCAAGAAAGTGGTAAAAACAGCCAACAGATAAATTTTAAAGCCAACAGCCATTCCGATGGCTGCTGCTACCCAAAGGCCGGCAGCCGTGGTCAATCCCCTTAATTGAGAACTGTGAAAAATTATCAAGCCGGCGCCGATAAATCCCACTCCCAAAACAATCTGGGACGGAATTCGGGAAACGTCAAAAAGATATTTTGCATCAGAAAATTTTTCCGAGGCAATTATTGAGATAATCGTAAAAAAAGCCGCGCCCAAACCGACCAAAGCAAAGGTGCGCATCCCGGCCGCTTTTTTAGAAAGTTCTCTTTCTAATCCAACGAAGGCACCCAAAACGGTTGCCAAAACAAGTTGGCCAAAAAATTCAAGCATAATTTTAATTTAAGCGCTGTAGACTTCGTCGCTTTCTCTCACTTTTTGTTCTGCTTTAATCCCCACCTCCTGTCCTTTTTTGGCGCTTCCGATATCTTTATGGTCATACTGCATTGAGTCAATTTTCTGACTGAAGTCGGTATGAGGACCCTTAAAATGAATCGTTTCGCCCAGTTTTATCTCGCGATTAAATTTAACAATCGCCACGCCAATGCCGCCGTAATAGTGAGTTACCTTACCGATAGGTTTTTCCTCTGCCATAAATTAATATATTTAGTTATTATTGCGACCTTTTTCTTTTTTAATTAATTCGATTAATTTGGAAACTAATTCTTTTGGGTCTCGGGAAAAAATTATTTTCCCTTTTATTTCTTCGGCGCGGTGGGATTTTTCAATCATTGTCTTAACCAGTTCATCGGTTTCCCAATCGCCCTCTAAAATGCCGATGGGTTTTTTGTCCTCAAAAGCTATGGTGAATTCGTTAATCGTTCCCATCCGGCCGCAACCGACAATCACCGCATCGGCGGCCCGGGTCAAAAGCAAATTGCGGCCCGAGTAGCCAAAGCCGGTGTAAATAATCAAATCCTGATAATCAACCGGCAATTCATATTTCTTAATATGTTCTTGTTCTGAAGAGGCCGGCGAGATTCCTACCACAATGCCGTCAGCTGCTTTTGCGCCTTTGGCTGTCCAGTAGGGGAAACCCGTAGTTGCTCCGTTAACCAGAACCGCTCCTTGACGAATAATTTCCTTTCCCAATTCTTCGGCTATAACAAAGGCATCTTGGCCGCACTGGCCGGTTTCCGCCGCTCCGGAAACGCAGATTTTGTATTTGGGATAATTATTTGTCATCGCTTTGTCTTAATTATAGCATAACTTCCTCGCCTAATGAAGGTATAACCGTCTCTACTGCCAACTCATCCCTTATCTTTTGCGCCAAAGGCAACATCTGGTCTTCTTCGCCCTGGACCAAAAAAACTTTCTTTAAACTTAACTTCATCGGTCGCAACCAATCCAAAAGTCGATTCTGGTCGGCGTGAGCTGAATAACCGGCGATTGCCCTAATCCGACATTTCACGGGAATTTCTTCGCCAAAAATTTTCACTGCTTTAACTCCTTCTAAGATTCGTCTTCCCAAAGAACCGTTAACCTGATAACTGATAAACAAAATGGTACTTTTGGAGTCAGATAAATAACGGCGTTCGTGGTGTAATATTCTACCGCCTTGCGACATTCCGGCGCCGGCAATAATAACTTTCGGGGCCGATACATCATTAATTTCTTTTGATTGTTCGGTGGTCAAAGCCAGTTTCAGGCCGGGAAAATTGAAAATCGCGTCCCCTTTTTTAAACATGGAAATCGCTTCTTGGTCAAAATAATTCGGGTTCTGGGAATATTTTTTGTAAACCGAGGTCAGTTTAATTGCCAAAGGGCTGTCAATAAAAATCGGCACCTTGGGGATGCGACCGTTTTCCACCAATTCGTTCAGTTCAAACAATAATTCTTGTGTCCGCTCCATGGCAAAAGCCGGAATCATCAAAACCCCGCCAGATTTAACCGTTTCCTCAATTGTGTCTTCAAGGATATCTTTTCGGACGGCTACGCCCTCATGAATTCGATTGCCATAAGTTGATTCAATTAGAGCATACTCTGCTTCTTTTATAATTTCTGTATCTCTAACCAGGGGTGCTGGCACATTGCCCAAATCGCCGGAAAAAACAATACGTTTGCCGTCTGCTGAAACTACGATAAAACTTGAACCCAAGATATGGCCGGCATCGTAAAATTCAATTTCGAGGCTGGCCAATTTAAATTTTTGATGATAGTCGATGGTTTTCCATAAAGCCATTACTTTATTAACGTCTTCTAAATTGTAAATTGGCATCAATTTCTTTTCTTCGGCTTCTTTTATTAAAAGATGTTCGGAATCAATTAAAAGTTGTTCACTAAAATCTCTGGTCGGAGGAGTGGAAAAAATTTCTCCCCGAAATCCGGCTTTGTAAAGTTGGGGCAGCCGACCGATATGGTCAATATGAGCGTGAGTGATTAAAACCGCCTCAATAGTCTTTGGGTCGTAAGGAAACGGTTCGTAATTGTGGCGTTCGCAAAAACTTGAACCTTGATACAAACCGCAATCAACTAAAATTCTTGTCGCTTGTCGCTTGCCGCTTGTCTCTAATAAATAATTAGAGCCGGTTATATTCTTAGCGCCGCCGTAAAAAGTCAATTTCATGCCATAATTGTATAAATTTTTAGACGAAAACACAAAAAAGCAAAGCCCTTTACAAATTTGAAAAAATATGCTATAAAGGAACTAGCGTAAAATTAATTTTTAAATAAGGGAGGTAAAGATGAGAAATGCAAAGATCGTCAAAGGAGAAATTTTTAATCTGTTTTTTCTTCTATTGGTCATTTATATCTGTGTTGGTGTCTTTTCTCTGCTTGCTGTGGCCATGGGAGAAGATGTCCCCTATATGCCATTTTGGCATGCGCCGTGGGGGTGGTTGTTGTGGTTGTTTAACTTTCTCGGGATTAATTGAGATTATTTAGGAGGTGATAGATGTATCATTGTAAAAACTGCGGATGTCAGGTCCAGCCGCGGACCACTAAGTGTCCGAATTGTGATGAAAACCCATATATTTTTTCTCGCGGTAAAACATTTACCAAGCAAGAAATGGAGGGTAGAAAGAAATTTTTTGACGCACTTTCAAAAACCCGCGCCTTGCTTCGCGACAAGTAGTACCATACCTATAGAAGGCTCTCCAAAAGAGAGCCTTATTTTTTATTTTTACAAATATTGGACTTGCGATGTCCAAAAAGTTAAAATAAAATAATTGGGACATCGCAAGTCTTATGCCTAAAATTATTCATCAGCAGAAAAAATGTATTGGTTGCGGCACTTGCGCGGCGGTCTGCCCGAAATTTTTTGAAATGAGCGAAAAAGACGGTTTGGCGGTTTTAAAAAATTCAAAAAAAGCCGGAAAAGATTTTGAATTAGAAATAGATAAAGTTGGTTGTATTAAAGAGGCAGCAGAAATGTGCCCCATGAAAATCATTAAAATACTTTAATAAAAGGCTTCGGTTTTTATAAAGTTTTCTTTGACGCCGTTCTTTTTTAACTCCTTCCATAAATCATTTACAAATTCAATTGGACCGCAAATAAAGAAATACTTACCCTTTAAGATTTTGAGTTGTTTTTTTATTGTTTTAACATTGAGCCGACTAAATTTTTTAATTCTTTTATCTTTAGTTTTTTCTCTGGTCAAAAGGTAAATTACTTTGAAATTGGGCGATGGGTCGGCAATTTTATTCAATTCTTTAAAAAAGATAATTTCTTTTTTTGTCTTGCTGCTGTAAAACAAAGTGATTTTGTTGCGTGATAACAAACCTCGATTAGCCCAATCTTTTATAATGCTGTAAAAGGGGGTAATGCCAATACCGCCGGCTAAAAAAACTATATTTTTCATTGATTCCTGGGGGTAAAAATTTCCAGCCGGAAAGCTAATGTTCATCCGTTCTCCTATTTTTAAATTATGTAAAGCTGAAGAAAAAGCGCCTAATTTTTTGATTGTTAACGCTAAAAATTTGTCTTGCGGAACACTGGAGATTGAATAAGCCCTAATCTTTCCTGCGGCCCGATTATCAAGAAAAGAAACCAAAGCAAATTGACCCGGCTCAAAAGAAAGAGTCGCGCTTTTAACAGGTGAAAATTTTAGAGTCAGCACTCCTTCGGCCTCCTTAATCTTTTGTTTAAGAACAAAAATATTATTTTGTCTCTTTATTTTTGAGGTAGTCATTAATTGCTTCTTTCAAGGCGTCCAGACCCAAAACCGAGCAATGAAATTTCAGTTCCGGCAAACCGCCTAATCTTTCAATAATTTGTTGGGGTTTCAAGTTAAGGGCTTTCTTTACGGCTATGCCGCCTTTTTCTGTGACCATCACCGAGAGCATTGAGGTGGCGGAGATGGCTGAAGCGCAGCCATAGGTGCGCCATTTACAATCTTTAATTTTCTGAGTTTTAGGGTCAACTTTAATCCAAAGCGCCATTATATCGCCGCATAAGGGATTTCCGGCAATTCCTTTTCCGTCATATTGATAATTTGTTTCGTCCAGTAAAACGTTTCGGGGATGAAAAAAATGGTCCTTGACTATTCCGGTATAAAGCCAAGATTTTCCTTTATTTTTCCCAATGACATCGCCGATTTTTTTGTTTTTTTTCTTTTTCACCCCGTTAGAAGTCTGTCTTTGTATAGCACCAAGCTAAATTCAGACAGAACTTGGTTTTTCTTTATACCCCGTTATTACCCAGCAGAAAAATTTTCAAGAAAATTTTTCTGCTAAAGACTTCTAACGGGGTTCATAATTGAATCGCCGATATTTTTCTTAGGTTTCCAACGACTTTCGGCAAAATTTTCAAAACATAATCTAAATCTTTTTTGGTGGTTTTTCTGCCTAAAGTCAGACGCAATGAGCCGTGAGCCAAGTCCTCCGGCACTCCCAAAGCCAATAAAACATGGGAAGGTGTCAGGTCGGTAGAAGTGCAAGCAGAACCAGTAGAGGTAGAGATTCCATATTGGTCAAGTTTTAAAACCAATGACTCGCCCTCAATGCCGTCAAAAGAAAGATTAATATTGTTCGGCAATCGTTTTTGAGAATGGCCGTTTAGCTGGCAATGGGGAATAAGTTTTAAAACTTTTTTAATAAAATAGTTGCGTAAATTTCTTAGTCGCTGGCCTTCTCTTTTTCTTAATTGCTCTGCCAGCTTCAGGGCCTCGCTAAAACCGACAATTAAAGCCGTATTTTCCGTACCAGCCCGCAAGCCCATTTCCTGAGAACCACCGACAATCAAAGGTTTAATTTTATAATCTTTACTTACATATAAACAACCAATACCTTTTGGTCCATAAATTTTTGAGCCGTTCAAGGTCAGTAAATCCACTCCTAATTCATCAACCCTCAAAGATGATGCGCCAGCTGCCTGACAAGCGTCGCTGTGAAAAGCCGGCAATAAATTTTCTCGGCGGAATTTTTTGATGATTTTAGAAATTTCTTTAATCGGTTGAATTGCTCCGATTTCGTTGTTGGCGTACATTATTGAAACCAGAATTGTTTTTCTGTTCAACGCTTTTTTTAATTCGTTAAGTTTAACAATTCCTTGCGAATCAACATTTAAATAAGTAATTTTAAAGCCCTCTTTTTCCAATCTTTTGGCTGATTCTAAAACTGCCTTATGTTCGATTTTGGAGACGACAATATGATTGCCTTGATTACAGTAGGCTTTGGCAATTCCATAAATCGCCATATTAGCTGATTCCGTGCCTGAACCGGTAAAAATGATTTCCTGAGACGATGCTCCCAAAATTCTCGCCACATCTTCTCGGGCTTTTTCAATTGCATTTTTCGCTTCCCGACCCAATAAATATAAAGAAGAGGCATTGCCATAAGCGTTTGTTAAATACGGCCTCATTTTCTGAAGCACCCTGGGGTCAATATAAGTAGTAGCTGCGTAGTCAAGATAAATTTTTTTCATAATCCTGATAACATCTTAACCCTACTTGACGAGCGAAATCAAAGGCTTTCAGATTCTTCAGCAATAGTTAAGGCCTTAATAATTTTAAGAAGGGTACATTATTGATATTTTTCTACAGTGAATTTATAAATTAGAATTTTTTCTTTTTGGGGATTAATTCCTCCTTTTCGGCAGGCGATAAAAATCTGTTTCTCAATAGTATCTACGCCTTCTAAGTCCGGCAGCAAGAGACCGGTTTTGGCAACAAAATGACCGTTGAAAACCACATCTCCGGAAGGAGAAAGCGGCGCGGTTTTGACAATTATCCCATATTTTTTGGGGTCTAATTCTTTGATATCTTTCACCAATTCAGGCTCGCTTAAAATATAAACCGTATAGGAAAGCTCGGGTAATTCCTCTTTTTTAAGCGGTCCAAATCGATAATCCTCGGTGGCAGCAGCAATGGCATTATAAATTACTTCCTCTGCAATATTTTTTCTGGTCGCTAAATAAGTGCCAATACAGCCTCTCAACTCCGTTCGGGGCAAGCCCCGCAGTTCACCATCCTTGTGGTGAGTTCGTCGAACCATTTTCTCAATGGTCACAAAAGTTCCAGCTTTTCTCTTAAGAAATCCATTGGGCAAATCTTCGGCCGAAGAAATAATTTTCCCTTCCAGGATAAAACTTTCAACAGTTGATTTAGCAAGCAAAACAAGTGGGTTCATAATTTAAAATTCGCTACTAAATATCCTACGCCGAATGGGCTTTCGTAAGATAAAATTTCGGGTTGCCACGCTAAACGTGGCTTTAATCCCGCTGAGCGGGATTGCCATTCATCCAAAATTCCCAGCATAAAACAAAACGACCGCAAACCACACTCACCGGCTTCAGGATATAATTCGTCTAATTTCAAAATTGTATTTATATTTTTCTTTTTCAGGGATTCTATCAGTTTCTCGTCAAATTTCGGTCCATCAGGATGAAAACCATAAGGACCGTCCGGCCTCAAACAGTGGGATAAATCGCCACTGGCTATAATACCAACTTTTGACTTTTTGACTAATTGACTAATTGACTTGTATAGTTTTTTCCCTTCTTCAAAATAAAATTTTGGCGATTCTATTCCAATTAAATAGGTTTTAATTTCACCCTTAAAATCTTTGGCTAAAAAGAATAAGGGAACATTAAAGCCCCAGTCAGGGTGAGGAGAGGAAATTATTATTGAATCAGGCCTGGTTTTTTTTAGTTTCTCGCCTAAAAATTTTAAACTCTCAATTGTTTTTTTTACCTTTTCCCAGTCTTCTTTTGAACCAACGTCAGGCAAAATTATCGGTGGATGAGGTGAAATTGCTGCAAAAATAATTTTTAGCATATTAATTTAAAATTAAATCCAAATTTTCCCCGCATTGTGGACATTTACCGTTTTTATCATAGCGGTGGATAATATAATTCATTCTATCAATGGCTACGGTCCCGCATTTTGGGCAAATTGTGTCTTCGCCTTTGTGGCCGGGAATATTGCCGGTATAAACGTATTTTAAACCAGCTTTTTTGCCAATTTGATAGGCCTTTTCTAAGGTTTTCACCAGTGTATCCGGCAGATTTTTTAACTGCCAGGAAATTGCTCCGGAAAATTGAGTGACGTGCCAAGGCGTTTCTTCGCCTAATTCTTTTTTGATAAAATTAGCAATGCCCTTAAAAGTTTTTTCATCATCATTCAAAGTGGGAATGACTAAAGTAGTTACTTCTACCCAAATTTTTTCTTGTCCTGAGCCGCGTCGAAGGGTTTTCATTCTTTTTAAAGTTTCTAAGACTGGCTTGAGTCGGCCGCCACAAACTTTCTGGTAGAATCCGTCATCAAAACCCTTTAAATCAACGTTGGCCGCATCTAAATAAGGAGCAATTAAATCTAAAGATTCTTTTGACTGATAACCATTAGTTACCCAATTGTTCTTTAATCTGGCTTTTTTGGCTAATTTCATCGTGTCCAAGGCGTATTCCAAAAAAATTGTCGGTTCGGTATAAGTATAAGAAATAGAAGGTGTTTTATTTTCCAAAGCCATTTTAACTATTTCTTGGGGCGATAAATCGTAAAAAGAAGAAATCGGCTTATTGGGTTTCGGGCCCTGGGAAATATCCCAGTTTTGGCAATTTAAGCAGCGAAAATTACAGCCTACGGTAGCAACTGAGAGTGAATAACTTCCGGGTAAAAAATGAAAAAAGGGTTTTTTCTCAATCGGGTCAACATTGATTGCCACGGCTTTACCATAGACCAAAGAATAAAGTTTGCCATCTTTATTTTCCCGCACCCCGCAAATCCCTCGTTGATTATTTTCAATCACGCAATAATGAGCGCAGTTTGTACATTGAACCTTCTTGTTGGGTAATTTTTTATATAAATAAGCCTCTTTCATAATTTGTAATTATACATGATTTGTAATTATATCATTAATTTAAGCGCTTACCACTTTACTTGTAAAGTCTACGATCGTAGACTTTACAAGTAAAGTGGTCGTATCTTGTTTATATTTTAATATTTCTTTCAAGATTTCAATATAAAAATTTTCAAGAAATTTAGGTAATTTGTTTTAGTGTGCCGGTTTTATTGATTTCAAAAATTTCCACATATTCAACCAATTGTAATTGTTTAAAACATTCTAATAATTCTTCTGGGATTTTGATCGTCCCCACCCAAACGCTTTTTTGTAAAAATTTTAATCCTAAATTCCCTAAAACCTCTCTCAGCCAATCTCTTTTTGGTCTTTCAATTTCGGGAATATCAAAAGTCACCACGATAAATCTATTATTTTTATTGTCTCTAAATCTTTTATCTTTAAATGATGAGGGGTCAGGTAGGGCGTTTTCTATTTTATTCTTTAAAATAATTAGACGATTCTTCCCCTTTAAAGTAAGACGAATGAGTTTTTTGTCTTTCTTCGGTATTTCTTTGATCAAACCATCTTTTTTAAGTCGATTTATCATTTCATAAAATCTTTGGCGTCGCTTCTTTTCTAAAAGAATTTTTTCTTTTTGTTTTTCTCGTTCAATTTGCCTTTGTCGTCGCTGTTTTTGTAATTTGAAGCGTTCATATTCGATTCTTAAAACAGAAGCGCCATAACCAGTATTTAAAAATGCTGTCAGCAAATCAGCTGCATCAATGGTGGCCTCACCGATAGTTTCTAATATTTGTAAAGTTTTCTCTCCCCACATTTTCTAAATCTAATTTCTAAATATAAATAGAAATCTCTTAAAACTAATTAAAACCGATCTTATTCAACTTGTAAAGTCTACGATCGTAGACTTTACAAGTTGAATATTTATCTAGACTATCATCTAAATAATGCCTCGTATTAGCCTTATTCGCCTTTTATCACAGCAAGGGGAATCAATTTGGCAACTTTTTTAGATAAGCCAGCCCGATGAACCACTTCTACAACTTCATCAATGTTTTTATAAGCTTGCGGCGCTTCTTCGGCAATGCCGCGCCAAGAATAACATTTAACAATAATACCTTTATTTTCTAAATTTCTGACAATCTCCTGGCCAGATAAAGCCCGGGTAGCGGCATGCCGAGACATGGTGCGCCCGGCTCCATGACACGTGGAATAGAAGCTTTCTTTTGCTTCTTCTGTTCCGTGTAAAATATAAGAAGCAGTACCCATTGAACCGGGAATCAAAACTGGCTGACCGACTGAGCGGTATTTTTCCGGAATTTCCGGATGATTGGCTGGAAAAGCCCGGGTGGCGCCTTTGCGATGAACTAGTAAATTACCCTCTAATTTCGCAATATTATGTGCTACATCATATAAAACATCTAAATTTTCATTACCAAAAACATTTTCCCAGCTTTGGCGAATATAATGCGTAATCATTTGCCGATTTGCCCAAGCAAAATTTGCTCCAGCAGCCATTGCCTTGAAATATTTTTGGCCTTCAATTGAATTAAAGGGGCAGACTGCTAATTGACGGTCAGGAATTTGAATTCCATATTTTTGAACCGTTTGAACCATTATTCTTAAATAGTCGGTGGCAATTTGATGACCAAGCCCCCTTGAACCAGTATGAATCATTATAATTGTTTGATTTTTGAATAACCCAAAAACCTTAGCTACCCTTTCATCAAAAATTTCTTCTACTCTTTGCACTTCGCAAAAATGATTTCCACTGCCGAGCGTGCCTACCTGATCCCGACCGCGATTTTTAGCGGTTAAAGAAACTACTGAAGCATCTGTCCATTCTAAACGACCATTGGCTTCGCAGTTCTCAATATCTTCTTTCTCTCCATAACCCTGCCTTACTAACTCTTGGGCTCCGCCTTCCAAAATTTTATCCAACTCATTAATGCCTAATTTGACTTTGTGACTTCTTCCTAGTCCCGAAGGCACCTGCCTTTGAATTTCAGTGGCCAATTCATCTATCTTCTGCTTAATCTCATCAGCTAAAAGATTGGATTTTAACAAACGGATACCACAGTTGATGTCAAAACCGATTCCGCCAGGCGAAATGACCCCATCAGAAACACGGAAGGCAGCTACACCACCGATAACAAAACCATAACCCGTATGGATATCAGGCATTGCTAAAGAATAATCAACTATGCCTGGTAGGGTCGCAACATTTATTACTTGTTCTATGGCATCCGGTTCTGTTTCCTCTAACATTTTTTTAGTTGCGTAAATTCTCGCTGGAACTTTCATATCTGACCTAAAAGATTGCGAGATTTCCCATAGATAATCATTTAATCTTTTAAACTCTTCTTTTTTCATAATTAATATTATTATTTATTTTAATAATCGCCATTTTCTCATCTTTATGCTCATTTCGGTTCTCTTAAGATATTTACAGCTCTCTTTAATTGTGTGGTTTAATATATACTCATCTTCCCAATCATGCCATTCGTTTCTAAAAATTTTCTTAAGTGATTTTGAGCGTTTCCATTTTAAAATTTCTTTTACATCTTTCAGTTTTCTGTTTAGGGCTAAACAGCCGGGATAATACAGGCATTTTGCAAATCTTTGGGCCTTTTCTCTATTAAGCATAATATTATAAATATTATCTCTTTTATTTCTATTCAGTTTTTTCCTTTCACCCGTAATTTTCTCAATAATATCAATTAAATAATCTTTCAGTTTTTCGCTTTTAACTGTAAAACTTATAAAAGGATATTTGCCGAGCCTTATTCCAATGCTGCCATCCCCATCTATTAAGCCTCTGATATAATCTCTTTCACTAAAAATAAAGGTGGGCGGGGCTATAATTTCAGATTTTTTGCCATAGGGTACGCCCAATTTATTAATTTCTTCGCGAAATTCTTTGCCGCTGATAACAAAAACAAAACTTATATGATTCTTTTTGAAATTAGTATTCCTGTTTCGCTTTTTAATAGACGAATAAACAGTGGAGAATAGTTCTTTAAATGATTTTAATATATGTAGATCTTTAGCGCCTACTTCAATTTGGAGTTTACCTCTGTTTCTTGAAGACTTGCTTAGAGAACCATCAGTCTGGGCAAAACCCAAAAAATAAGAATTGTTAGGATTTTTGAGATTTATATATTTCATAGGTTTATTTGAAAAATATAAATTCTGGCTGCTACGCGCATATCCGGGCGAAAATTTTTCGGGATCTCCCAAAGAAAATCATTGATTTTATTTAAATCTTTTTTGGTAACCATGGTTTTAAATTATATTATAATTTAAATATCAAACACTAAAATCGTTTGCCAGATGCCGTCGATTTTTTGGATGTTCAAATCTTGATAAGTGACGGCTTTAATGTCTTCATCAAAGCGTTCTACTGGAAAACCGATGAGTTCGGCCTCTAAACTAGTATCTTCAAACTTTAAACTTGAAACTTGAAACACGAACTTGCTAATTTGGCTACGAGCCAAAATCTCACTCAAAAAATCCACCAAAAGAGAATTTATATCCACTGATTTAGTTTTTAGTTTTTGGGTTTTGGGTTTTAATTCGGAATTTTTTAATATTTTTTCTGCGTCATGTTTCAAAATTTCTGCTAACGCAAAAGCGGCGTTTTTAAATAATTCCTCCAGAGTTTTTCCGTAAATCCGCAAACGCAATTCCGCTGGATGCTCCAAAATTTGATATTTCATGCGAATTTATATGCTAATTTTTGCGAATAATATGCGAATGTTCGCAAATTATTCGCGACAATTCGCACAGATATTAGCGTGATAATATTTCTTCCACAATTTTTCTCTCATCCCAAGGAATCTTTTTGCCTTTTTCCACAGCCATCCAAACCTCACCTCCCTTGCCAGTCAAAATCACCACATCACCATTTTTGGCCAGCAAAAGTGCTACCTTAATCGCTTTTTTTCGGTCAATAACTTTATACAAATTTTGAATTTTGAATTTTGAATTTTGAATTCCAGATTTTATATCCGATAAAATCTGGCTTGGATTTTCATCATAAGGATCTTCGTTGGTCAGAATAATCTTATTACAATGTTTGGCTGCGATTTTGCCCATTTCCGGTCTTTTCCATTTGTCCCGACCGCCGCCCTGACTGCCTAATAAACAAATCAATCGCGATTTGCGATTTGCAATTCGTGATTTTGCCGTTTTATAAACCGCTTCCAAACTGGCTGGTTCATGAGCGTAATCAATAACGACTGTAAAACCCCGCTTGCTCTCTATGACTTCAAATCTGCCTGCTGGCGCCTTTACTTTGAAAAGCGCCTTTCTTATTTTTGAAGGCCAGACACCCTGCGACAAAGCCACGCAAATGGCGGCCGCGGCATTATAAACATTAAATTCACCGACCAAAGGCATTGTGTATTGTTCGTTATTGAACAAAAAACTCGTGCCTTGAGCCGTTGACTTGATTTTGCTGATTTGATACAAATTTTGGATTTCACCAATTGTCTTTTTGAGTTTTAAAGTATAAACGTATTGTCTGGTTATTTTTGGTTTTAAAAAGAAGCTGACATTCTCATCATCTAAATTATAAATTCCAATTCCGTTTTCTTTTTTAGCCACTTTTTCAAATAATTTAATTTTCGCCCGGCGATAATTTTCAAAACTCCCATGCCTTTCAATGTGTTCGGGCGACAAATTGGTGAAAACTGCGATGTCGTAGTCAATGAACCGATGTCGGTATTGTAAAATTCCCTCAGACGATGTTTCAATCACCGCATAGCGACAGCCGGCTTTAACCATCTCTGATAATAGTTTCTGTAATTGAAATCTGCCGAGCATTGTTTGTTTGCTCGTGTTAATCCATTCTCTCTCGCCAATCCGGAAATTAACCGTGGTTGCCATGCCGGTTTTTAAACCGCTGGAATTTAAGATATGGACAATCAAATTGCAGGTAGTAGTTTTGCCTTTGGTGCCGGTCACTCCGATAACGATTAATTTCTTGGAGGGGAATCCGTAAAAAAAAGCACCCAAAAAACTTAAAATCCAATGATAAACTGGCTGGAAAAATTTGAAAATCGGCTCGGGAATTATTTTTTTTCCGATTTTAAAAAGAAACTCCATTTTATTTGCGAGAAAGAGTTTTTAAAGCAAATTTTATTTTTTCCTGAATGGTTTTGGCTTTTATAGGAATTTTTCTGATAACTTCGCGAATTTGATTTTGTTTATAGCCGAGTGATTTCAAAATTTCTTCCAAATCAAAATCAAATTCCATTTGCCCGATTTCGGCCTCGCTTTTTTGTTTTTTGATTTTATCAGCCAGTTCCAAAATTATTCTATTCGCTTTTTTCTGCCCTACGCCGGCTGTTTTTATTAAAAGGTCGCTGCGGCCGCGACTGATTGCCGCCAGAAGCGATTCCGGCCGCATCTCGTTCAAAATTTTCAAAACTGCCTTTGGCCCCACGCCGCTAATGGAATTCAGCAATTCGAAAATTTCCAACTCTTGTTGGCTCAAAAATCCATATAATTCAATGTTTTCCCGCGTTAATAATGTAGCGCAAAATAATTTAGCTTTGCTTCCAATTTTCGGCAAATTCCGGCTGGTTCTCGGAGAAACAAAAATCTTAAAACTAATACCGGCGGTCTCAATGACCGCAAACTGGGGCTTTTTAATAATGAGTTTTCCGGAAAGAGAATATAGCATAGATTGAGAATATAAAATATAAAATTTAGGATTTAGGGCGATAAATTAATATAACGAAATTATACCCTGAACTTATTGACTTTTAAAGCCACTCCCTATATTCTAAATTCTGTATTCTAAATTCTATTTATACATGCCAATAATCAAATCCGCTAAAAAAGCCCTGCGTCAGAATATCCGCAGACGGAAAATAAATCTTCAAAGAAAATCCGAACTCAAGGCGGTTATTAAACAATACAAAAAATTGGTGGCTGGCGAAAATGATAAAGCCAAAGAATTTCTTTCGCAGGTTTATAAAAAACTTGATAAGGCGGCGAAAATTAATCTTATTAAAAAAAATAAGGCGGCTCGGTTGAAGTCCCGCCTTTCTAAATTGCTGAGAAGGTAATTATTATTTTACTCCACTACCTAGCCAATTACTCTAGTATCCAACGATCGTTGAATATTAGAGTAATTTTGAAAAGGCTATTAACTTAAAATTTATTGTTCTTTGGCCCCCCTTAGCGACAAGCCGATTTTGCCGTTTTCCACTTTGATTATTTTCACCTTTACCATATCGCCCAAATTAAGGACGTCTTCCACTTTCTGAACAAAACCTTCTTTGAGTTCGGAAATGTGAATCATCCCGTCTTTGCCGCCGCCCAAATCAACAATGGCGCCGAATTCCAGAATTTTAAATACCTTGCCGATGATAATTTCTCCGATTTGAAACTCGCGCGTCATCCCTTTAATTTGATTTAAGGCCAACATTACTTTTTCCTTGCCAACGCCTGTTATAAAAACCCTGCCGTCTTCTTCAATATCAATACTGTCAACACCGGTGTCTTTAATAATTTTATTAATCATCTTTCCGCCAGGACCGATAACTTCTCCGATTTGTTCCGGCTTAATATTTACCATCATTATTATAGGCGCGAATTTTGAAAGCTCTGACCGCGGTTTATCGATAACGGTTTTTATAAAATCTAAAATTTCCAAGCGGGCTTTTTTCGCTTTGGCTAAAATTTCTTTTATTATTTCAATCGTCAACCCTTTGATTTTTACATCCGCCTGGATAGCGGTGATGCCATCGGTTGTACCAGCTACTTTAAAATCCGTACCGCCATAATGGTCTTCTAAGCCCTGAATATCAGTAAATATTTTATATTTCCCATCTGGATTTTTTTCGTCCAAAGCAATTCCAAGGGAAATTCCAGCCACTGGTTTTTTAATCGGCACGCCTGCGTCCATTAAAGACATTATTGAAGCGCAAACCGTCGCCATTGAAGAAGAACCATTTGAAGACAAAATCTCAGAAACAATTCTGATGGTATAGGGAAATTCTTCTTCAGAAGGAAGGATTGATTTGATGGCTCTTTCCGCCAAAGCGCCGTGGCCTATTTCTCGTCGTCCGGGAGCGCCTAATTTGCCGATTTCACCTACCGAATAAGGCGGGAAATTATAATGGAGCATAAAACGGCGCTTGCCTGAAATTTCCATTGTTTCAACTAATTGCGCCGCGCCCGGAGAACCAAGGGTAGTCGCAGCAAGCGCTTGCGTTGAACCACGCGCAAAAAGCGCTGAACCGTGAAGCCGGCTAAACAGTCCTACTTCCCCATAAAGCGGCCTTATTTCATCAAGTTTTCTTCCGTCAGGCCTTTTTTCTAATTCCAAAATATTTTTTGTGAATAAGTAATTTATTTGTTCTTCAAGCAAATTTTCAAGCCCTGAAAAATCAGTGATGCCTTCCTGTGATAGATATTCAAAAAGATTTTTCTTCACCAATTCTATATTTTCATTTCGTTCGCCTTTATTTTCCATATACATCGCGGTTTCTAATTTATCTTTCAGAAAATCAATAACTTTATTTTTAATATCCGGGCTGATTTCTTTCTCTATAATTTCCGCTTTTGGTTTACCGATTTTTTTCTGAATATCTTTTTGGAAATCAACCAGTTTATTTATTTCCAGTTGCGCTTTTTCAAAAGCATTTATCACTTTTTCTTCTTTGGCGTCAATTCCTGAAAGTTCCACCATATTGATTTTATTTTCAGGACCGCTGACAAAACATTCAAAAGAAATTTGATTTTCAGTCAAAACTGAATTTGTCGGATTGATAACCAATTCGCCGTTTTCTATTTTCGCCAATCTTAAGCCAGCCACTGGGCCGTCCCATGGCACTTCGGAAATAAGCAAAGCGGTTGAGGCGGAAAGTAAAGAAATAAAATCCGGGTCATTTTGATCGTCGTAAGACAAGACAGTAATAACAATCTGAACGTCGCGGCGCATGCTCTGGTTAAAAAGCGGCCTTAAAGTCCTGTCTATCATTCGGCCCGATAAAACAGCGTTTTCCGACGGCCTACCTTCCCGGCGAATAAAACGGCTGCCGATTATCTTGCCCGCCGCGTAAAAACGCTCTTCATAATCTATGGTCAGCGGAAAATAATCAATTTCTCTTTCTTCTTTTCCCATCACCACGGTCGCTAAAACCGAGGTGTCGCCAAAAGTGCCCAAAACAGCGGCGCTCGCCTGGCCAGCCAGATTAGAAATTTCAAGTTTTAAAGTTTTACCCCCAACTTCTGTGGTAAATTGTTGTTTATTTAAATCCATTATTTCTTCAGTATTACTCTCGGTATTTTTTCTAAGTCAATGAATGAATCCGCCGCCTCTTTTAATTTAGCCGAAGTGCTCCTGCCAAAAGCTGCTACCTCAACCCCCCGACCCGAGCCCCATTTCAGATATTCAACTAGGGGCACATAATCGCCGTCGCCGGTGACTAAAATCACCACGTCCAGAAAATTAGCCATACGGATGGCGTCAACCGCCATGCCCACGTCCCAGTCCGCCTTTTTTAAACCTCCGGGAAATATTTGGAGGTCTTTGATTCTGAGTTCAATGCCGGTTTTAGTCAGGGCCTCAAAAAAAGACGATTCGCCCAGGGCGGTTTCGCTTTTGACCACGTAACCGATGGCCCGAATCAATTGTCGGCCGGCCAATAATTCTTTTATTAACTCCCGGTAATTTACCCGGGCTGAATAAAGATGTTTTGACGAATGATAAAGATTTTGGATGTCAATAAAAATACCGACACGTTGATTTTTGTGAACCATAGTGTTTATTTTTTCAATCCCAGTTTTTTTACCAAAGCCGAATAATTTTTGGGATTGGTTTTTTTCAGATAATTTAAAATTTTTTTTCTTTTTCCCACCATCTTCAAAAGACCTCGCCGGGAATGATGGTCTTTAAGATGGTGTTTCAAGTGTTCAATTAATTCGGTAATTTGTTTCGTTAAAAGAGCGACTTGAATTTCGCTTGAGCCGGTATCTTTCTCGTGAACCTGATATTCCTTGATGATTTTTTGTTTTTTGCGAGTGGTTAGCATGATCGTTTATATAATAATAATTTATTTCCAGCCAGAAGTCAAATAAAGACGAACCTAATGTTTTGGGATTCGGTGTTTACAAAAGCATCGAGCCCCATTTTTTATCTTTAAAATCGCCAAAACATTGACAGATGAATTAAAATCTATAAACTAATATTTATGTCATCCATTACGGCTAAAAAAACCAATTCGGCCATTAATCAGCTAATGAAAACTGAGCCGGATTTGATTTCCTTCTTAAAAGAGGGCGATTTAATCGAGGTTAAACTTTTGAAGAAAACGCCCCGGGCCGCCTATTTTGATTTGGATAAATTCGGGACCGGAATTATTTACGGAATTGAACTGTCAAATGCCAGAAATTTATTAAGGGATTTGCAAGTCGGAGGTTCGGTCGCCGCCAAAATAACAGATTTGGAAAATGAAAGCGGCTTTGTTGAACTTTCCTTGGCCGGAGCCCGCCAGCAAAGAAATTGGCAGGAATTAAAAGAATTAAGAGATAATGAGGGGGCGCTGACCGTTAAAATAGTCGGCGCTAACAGCGGCGGCCTGGTTACTGCCATCAATGAAGTCAAGGCCTTTTTGCCGGTTTCCCAATTAACCAGTGAGCATTACCCCCGAGTGGACAACAGCGACAGGAATAAAATTTTGGAAGAGCTAAGGAAATTTGTCGGTCAAGAAATGAAGGTTAAGATTATTGACCTTAATCCGCGGACCAATAAATTAATTGTCTCGGAGCGAGGGGTGATTGAGCAGAATATTAAAGAACTTATTGAAAAATACAAAGTGGGTGATGTCATTGACGGTATCGTTTCCGGGATAGCCGATTTCGGCGTTTTTATCCGATTTGCCGATAACCCGGCCATTGAGGGGCTAGTTCATATTTTTGAGATTGATCACCGCTTAATTGATGATCCTAAAGAAGTGGTTAAAATTAACGAACCGGTAAAGGTAAAAATCATTGAAATCAAAGAGGGCCGGGTTTTTCTTTCTCTTAAGGCTCTTAAACCGGATCCCTGGGAAACGATCGGTGATAAGCTTAAAGAGGGTCAGGAAGTAAACGGCGTCGTTTATAAATTTAATCCTTTCGGAGCGTATATTAATTTAGAGCATGGTCTCCAAGGATTGCTTCACATAGTTGAATTTGGCAGTCCCGAGGAAATGAAAAAAGAATTGGAAATCGGAAAGCAGTATCAATTTATTGTTGAGTCCATAGAGCCGAAAGAAAAAAGATTGGTGTTAAAATTGAAGAAATAAGGAATAACGAAAATGAGCGGTTTAACCAAAAATATTTTTGGGGCAATTATCACGCTTTTGCTGATAGCGTTCGTTTTTTCGCTTTTTTATACCGAGCAAAAACCAACTACGGTTTTCAGTCTTGACCAATTAGCTTCTAAAATAAACAGCGGCGAGGTGGCAAAAATTACGGTCAGCGGCAACGACCTGACAATTCAATTAAAAGACGGCCCTCAGGCGACTTCCAAAAAAGAAACTGAAGTTGGCCTTTCGGAAACTTTAAAAAATTATGGGGTAAATCCCTTGGCGCTTCAAAAGGTTAATTTAGAAATTAAAGAAGAATCTGGTTTTCGTTACTGGGCGAGCATTCTTATTCCTTCGCTCCTGCCCCTTTTAATTATCGGCGTCTTTCTCTGGCTGATGTTCCGACAGGCCCGCACCGGAATGAGCCAGGCCTTTACTTTCGGCAAAGCCAATATCAAGTTATTTACTCAATTTAAAGACCGAATCACTTTTGAAGATGTGGCTGGTCTTAAAGAAGCTAAAGAGGAATTAGTAGAGGTGGTTGACTTTCTTAAAAATCCCAAAAAATATTTGGAAATTGGAGCGAGAATTCCCAGAGGAATCTTGCTTTACGGGTCAACCGGAACCGGGAAAACTTTGTTAGCTCGCAGCGTCGCGGGTGAAAGCAATGTGCCATTCTTTCATATTTCTGGTTCAGAATTTGTGGAGATGTTTGTTGGTATTGGGGCCTCGAGGGTCCGGGATCTTTTCCGGACCGCCAAAAAAGCCGCTCCTTGTATTGTTTTTATTGATGAAATTGATGCGGTTGGTCGGGAAAGAGGCGCTGGTTTGGGCGGCGGTCATGATGAAAGGGAACAGACCTTAAACCAAATTTTGGTGGAAATGGATGGTTTTGACCGAGAGACCCAGGTGATTGTGATTGCTGCCACTAATCGGCCTGATATTCTGGATTCGGCCTTGCTTCGGCCCGGCCGATTTGACCGCCGGATTATTTTAGACCTGCCCAACATCAATGACCGAGAAGCAATTTTGAAAATTCACAGTCGGGAGAAAATCCTAAACAGAGATATAAATTTGCGTCAAGTAGCCGAACGAACCCCGGGGTTTTCCGGCGCTGACTTGGCTAATTTGCTAAACGAAGCAGCAATCTTAGCGGCCCGAAAAAACCGAAAAGAGGTTATCCAGCAAAATATTTTTGATTCTATTGAAAAAGTATTATTGGGACCAGAAAGGCGCAGCCGGGTTTTATCAGTTAAAGAAAAAGAAATTACCGCTTATCATGAAGCTGGTCATGCTTTGGTGGCAACCAGTATTAAAAACGCTGACCCGGTGCACAAAGTTTCCATTATTGCCCGCGGCCGAACTGGCGGCTATACCTTGAAATTGCCGATTGAGGAAACTTATTTGCGAACCAAATCGCAATTTATGGCTGATTTGGCGGTTTTGCTTGGCGGCTATATTTCCGAGCGAATAATTTTTGGCGATATTTCCACCGGCGGTTCCAATGACTTACAAATTGCTTCTGATTTAGCGCGTAAATTAGTGACTAAGTTCGGAATGAGTGAAAAAATCGGCCCAATTACTTACGGCAAAACCGAAGAATTGGTGTTTTTGGGCCGGGAAATCGCCACGGAAAAAAATTATTCGGAAAAAGTCGCCGGAGAAATCGACAAAGAAGTAAGGGCAATTATTGAGAAAGCCCGCGATTTGGCCAAAAAAATTATTACTTCGCGCAATCGAGTTTTGAAAGCCATTGCTAAAAAATTAATTGAAAAAGAAACTTTGGAACGGGAAGAATTTGATACTTTGATAAAAAGCTTTAAATTAAAACCCATAAGCGTTTAAACGCCAAATTCTAATTTCTAAACACGGATTTCTAATTTTAAATCTGACCACTATGCTATAGCATAGTACCTAACAGATCTTTTGTAATTTGGTGCTTGGAATTTGGAATTTTGTGAATGGGCGCGTAGTTCAGTGGTAGAACGCTGCTCTTATAAAGCAGAAGTCGAAGGTTCGATCCCTTCCGCGCCCACCTAAAATTTCTCTAACTCTACCCACCGTTAACCTTTCAATAGGATTGTGTTATGTTTAGATGTTATCGGAATCGCAATAAACCGATATTTTCTGCCGTAATTTACACGACAGGAAATTGAACATTGAAATTTGTTTTTTCAAAAGTTTGCTCCCAGCGATAAAATTTGCTAAAATTTTTATAACGAGCAAAATCCGCAAATACTATGGAATCTCTTTTAACAAATTTTTCTGAAACCCATCGTATTCTTTCTTATTTAATAATCTTTTTTTCCATATTTATCGAAGGAGAAATACTTTTAATTTTGGCCGGCGTTTTAAGCCATAAAGGATATTTGGATATTTTTGACGTAATAATAATCGCTTCGGTAGCGGCAATTCTTCACGACTTACTCTACTGGTCAATTGGCGGCAAACTTTCCGAGAGAAACAAGAAAAAAACATTGTTTTTTATTGATTTAGAAAAGGTAAAAGCTTTTTTGGGAAAATTAAGGATCAGTAATGGCCCATATATCTTTATCTCAAAATTTGCCTGGAGTTTAAACCGGGTAATTTTGATTACCAGCGGCTATATGAAAATGCCTGTTAATGAATTACTGCGTTATAGCATCCCAGCCAGCTTGGTTTGGTCTATTACCCTGGTCTCCTTGGGCAATGTCTTCGCTTTTGAGACGGATATTTTAAAGAAAGATTTTAAAACCGCTTCTCTAATCTTGGTTGGCTTTATTGTTGTAATTATCGTTTTAGAAAACCTCCTTAGAAAAATGCTTGAAAAGAGAACTAGTAATAAGTGAGGTTTTATCGGATTATCCGATAATCGCATAAAACCTCACTTCCTTGACAAAAGGTGTAAAACAATGTGAAACATTGGTTTTTGGCGAGAACCCGATAGTCGCATGAAATCTACATTTTTGAAAAAATCGTGTTTTCGATGTTTACCGTGAAACATTTTGAACCAAATTTCGACCCTCTATTATGACTTACAAAAGCGAATTAGGCCAACTTGGTGAAAACCTGGCTTGTGAATATCTTGTTAAAAAGGGCTATAAGATTATTGGGCGCAATTTCCGGCAGAAATGGGGCGAGTTGGATATTATTAGCAAGGCGCCGGATAGGACCTTGGTTTTTGTGGAGGTCAAAACTATGAAAGAAAATCCAGGAGGGTTAAGACCAGAAGATCAGCTCACCAAGGCCAAATTAAAAAAGCTCCAAAGAACTGCCTCACTTTATGCGGGCCATTATCCGGAGCTAATTAAAAACAATAAGGGTTGGCAAATTGACCTTCTCGCCTTGACAGTTAGCGGAGAAAATTGTGATATCAAACATTACGAAAATATCTAAAAGCAACCCAAAACTACGAATTCAGCCGAATAACACGAATATTTTCTTTTGGGCCATGCTCAAATTTTAGCCAAACGAAATTTTTGGGCAGGATTTTTTTGATTTTTTCGGCCCATTCAATTAAAACAATATTTTGCGGATTTTCCAAAACTTCTCTTAAGCCGAGTTTTAATAATTCGTCGGCTTTTTTTATCCGATAACAATCAATATGGTAAGCCTGTTTGTAGTTTTTGGCTATCACAAACGTCGGGCTGGTGATTTTTTTCTTAATTCCCAAACCCCTCAAAAATCCCTGAACAAAAGTAGTCTTACCAGAACCCAATTCACCCATTAAAGCAAAAACCAAGGCGTTTTTTCTTTTAGTTTTGGCGCGTAAAAATTTTTTCGCCAAACCAGCAGCGATTTTTTGGGTTTCTTTTGACGAATCTGTTTTATAAGAATGCATAATAATAGTTCGGTACTATGCTATAGCATAGTACCCCAGTTATATATTTAGTCGGATGGCAAATTAAGTTTTCTAAGAATAATTACTGCCAAAAAAGCTAAAATTAAAGCCAGGGAAAGACCAATTAACAAATTTAAACCAAGAGAGGTCGTGTTGTTGATAGATGATTCATTTGAAGAAATATTGGCGATCACATTGGCGTTGAGATTAGCTTGAGGGATTGGCGATTTAGCTTTTTCAGCGCTTTCAAAGATATTGGCTTTGGCCGGGGTCGGCTTGTCAGTAAAAACAAATTGATTATTCTTGCGGATGAGGCTTTTGCCTTCAGGGGCGCTGCCTGTAAATTCCGCTTTATCAATTAAAGCGCCGTTTTGGTCGTAAAGAAATAGTGTTTCGCCGTTATTATTTAAAGAAATCTTGGTGGTTTTGTAATCAAGCAGTAAATATCCAGCCGGACCGAGTTCTTGGTTTTTTCCGCCCGTGGCGGATCCGCCTTGGCCGGAAAAAATAAAAGTTTTCCCCGAAGCATCTTTTATCTGCCAACCGCTAAAATTGACTGTTTCTTGACCGTTGTTAAATAATTCTATCCACTCGCCATCAGCGTCTTTGCCAACAGGATTAGGGAAGAATTCGTTGATTAACATTTTAGATTAAGATGTTTGTAGGCTGCTTCGGTAACTATTCTTCCCAGCGCTGTTCTCTGGAGAAAACCAAGTTTCATTAGATATGGTTCGTAAATTTCTTCAATCGTGCCTTTTTCTTCGCCCAAAACAGCGGCCAAAGCATTAACCCCTACTGGCCGGTTGTTAAACTTTTTGATGATAATTTCCAACAAGCAGCGCTCACAGGATTCCAGCCCTAAATAATCCACTTCCAAAAGTTTTAGTGTTTCAGAAGCAACTTCAGCATCAACAATTTTTGAATTATTGACCTCGGCGAAATCTCTGGCACGTTTCAATAAACGGTTGGCTACCCGGGGAGTAAAACGCGAGGCGTTAGCCAGTACCGAGATAGCGTCCGGGCTAAGTTTTATTTTCATTAATTTGGCCGAGCGCTCAATAATTGTTTTAATTTCGTCAAGATTATAGTAATCGAACCGGAAAATGGCTCCGAATCGGGAACGAAGGGGATTAGATAAAAGATTGGGCCGAGTGGTGGCAGCGATTAAAGTGAAGGCCGGTAAATCAAGAGAAATTACCCGGCTGGCTAAACTTTTGCCGACAACCAAAAAGAATTTTCGCGATTCCATTGCCGGATAAAGCATTTCTTCAACCGGCCGGGAAAGACGATGGGCTTCGTCAATAAAAAGAACGTCTTGATTTTCCAAATTTGAAAGAACAGCTGCCAAGTCAGAAAGTTTTTGCAGAGCCGGACCAGTAGCGACTTTCAAATTCGCTCTCATTTCTTTAGCTACCAAAGTGGCCAGGGTCGTCTTGCCTAAACCGGCCGGTCCGTAGAATAACAAATGGTCGGTTGATTCGTTTCTTTTCTTGGCAGCGGTCAAAATAAGATTAAGACCTTTTTTGACTTTTTCCTGGCCAATGTAATCCGGCCAAGATGTTGGCCGCAGGATGGAGTCAATGAATTTATCGTCGCTTTGAAATTTATTGTTTTTTTTCATAGTTTTTGGGGGTTGACCCCGTAACTCAACTAGTTGAGTTACGGGGTTGACTTTTTTTGTATAATATGCTATGTTTAAAACCTAAATTAGACCACCCGGACCTGTGGGCAAATCAAGGAATTTCTTTCAGTTTCCGGAAGACTTGGCTCTGGCTGTGTCTCTCCTCAAAGAAATTCTTTTAATCTCTTTCTACAACAGGAGTTTTTATTCTCGATTTCGAGAAGGTGCCCACAGATCCAGGTGGTTTTATTTACCCCAATTGGATTGGTCCGGTAATTCCTTCCACTTCTTCAAACGTAGTCGTCCCGGAAATTATTTTTAAAATTCCGTCCTGCTGCATAGTAACCATTCCCTGTTCCAAAGCAAACTTTTTTATGGCTGACTCGCCAGCTTGCTGGCCAATTAATTCTTCCAGGGTTTTGTGCGATGACGGGCCGGCACTCTCCGGGTCAATCAGCAATTTCTCATATTCGGGGTCGTTCAGAAAAAGTTCGTAGATGCCGATTCGTCCTTTATAGCCGGTATTATTACATTTGGCACACCCTTTGGGTTTGAAAATTTTGATTTCTTTGAATTTTTCCCGGTTTACCCTTTTTGGAATACCGGCTAAAAATTTTTCAATTTTATTTTTCAGGGTTCCGTCAATTTCCCCGGGAACTTTACAATCTTCACAAAGCCGGCGAACCAACCTCTGGGCAATCACTAAATTAAGCGCCGGCCCGATACTGGAGGCCTTCACTCCCAAATCCAGCAGCCGCGGGATGGCGCCAGCCGCTTGGTTGGTATGAAGAGTAGAAAACACCAAGTGGCCGGTTAAGGCAGCCTGGACAGCGATTTCGCCCGTTTCTCTGTCACGAATTTCTCCCACCAAAATCACGTCCGGGTCCTGACGCATTAGGGAACGCAGTCCATTGGCAAAAGTATAACTAGCGTCTTCGTCCACCTGGGTCTGCTCAATATCTTCAAGGTGGTATTCAATCGGATCTTCAATGGTGATAATTTTTATTTCCGGAGTTTTCTTGTGTTTTAAGAAAGCGTAAAGAGTGGTAGTTTTTCCGGAGCCGGTAGGGCCGGTATTTAGAATCATTCCATTGGGCCTTTTGAGTTCGGTCTTGATAATTTCCAAATCATCTTCCCGGATTCCCAAATCTGTCAAAGAAAGATTAATGGCTTCGGGGTCAAGCAATCTCATCACCACCACCTCGCCAAATTCTGAGGGCGCTGTCGCCACCCTGACTTCTATTTCCTTTTCCGGAAGTTTAATGGTGAAGCGACCATCCTGGGGCTCGTCATGAATATTAATTTTTAAGCCCGAAAGCAACTTAATCCGGGAAACTAAACGGCTGTAAATGTCTTTTTTGATTTCATTAAAAACATCCTGAAGCAAACCGTCAATTCTTAACCTTAATTTGACGTTGTGTTCGGTTGATTCAAAATGAATGTCCGAAGCCCGGTTGGCTAAAGCGCCGGCCAAAATAATCTCCAAGATTTCGCCCGCCTGGCTTGCCTCGGCATTTAATTTTTGAACCGAACTTTTGATATTTTCCAATGAGGTCAAAATATTTCCGAGTTCAATCAATTTTTGTTCTTCAATTCTGACCCCGCCGATAATCTCTTTGGCTTTTTCAGGAACAAATTTGTAAAAATTCCAGATATGCCGAAGCCCGCTTAAAGAAACAACAAAAACAGAAGGTTGATAGCCTTCTGATTTTAATTTCTGAATGACTTCCTGGGCCAAAGCATCGCTTGGATCAAAAGCTGCCACCGCCACTTTTTTCTCTTGGGCTTCAATAGCGGCAATTTTAGCTTTTTGGCTGGCTTCTTGAGGAATCAAGGCTAAGGCCTCGGTGTTTATCGGCGTGGTGCTCAGGTCAGCATAAGGGTAGCCGGTCTTGGCTGCTCTTCGCTGAGCATCTCTTTCTTCAGCTGACCGCTGCATCTGAGCTAATTTCTCTTTGATTTTAGTTAAAGGATTTTTAAATTCGGCCATTACATAAAATATAAAACAGAAAGAAGAAAAAAGCAAAGATAAATTAAAAAAAGAACCCCTCCCTCGATTATTGTTTCAAATCGAGGAAGGGGCAATAAAGGAAAGGAAGGAGGTGGGATTATGGACACTGCTATGGAACAGGATGAGGAAAAAGAGCTGTATATTGAAAGGCACAGCAGCGAAGGTGATACATTGTTTTAGGGGTAAAACAATGTTGAGAAAGTGGTAAAAAATGGATTCGCTGCTGGCCTCGTTTTTGATTTTTAAAAAAGCTGGTGGCTTTACCAATTATTACTATAGACCTTTTTATAAATTTTTCAAGACCTTGGGATTGACAAAATCTTAAAAATGTGTATAATTAAAGGCAGAAATAATTGATAAAATCATAAGGTCATAAGGAAAAATGAGGGAAGGAGGTGATTAGAATGAAAAAGTTATTAGTCATTAGTCATTGGTTATTGGTCATCGGGTTATTGGTCGGTTGCGCCCACGTCCAGATGGACCCCGCCGGTCCTCGAAACGAGCGCGAAGCATTTCCGCTTCGCAACCAGGATCCAAGATGGGGCGTCATCGTCAACGAGGGGACGGCCCATCTGAATATTTTTATTTACGACGAGGCGGGTCGTTTGGTTGAACAATCTTATTTGTCTGGTGTTAATCGTTTTTTCACGATTAATGGCCAAACTGTCCCGCGCTACTGGATTCGGCAGCTGGAAATTGGTAGTTACCTGGTAGAAGTCTATCCCTTTTACTACCAAACCGATATCGCTAATTTCATTGTTGGCGCACCAATCCGGTATCGAGTGGATTTACCGAAACAAGAGACCTGGATTTCTGTTAGTAGAAGCCCTACTGCTTACTACGACTGGGGTTATTACGGAATTGGCGGAACATACAGGCACTGGGGCTGGATTCTCCGGCTCAATGGTGGCTATGTCCCGGAAACCGCGCATGGCTTGCCTGGAGTGAAATTTAATTTCCTTGGAAATTAAATTTCAGATGAGGAGGTGTAAGAATGAAATTGAAGTGGTTAGTACACTCAAATCTAAAAGAAGAAGATGAGCTACGACCAGTAGATGGTATAGCGCGAGGCGTGATTTGGGGAATATTAATTTGGGTAATGATAATATTGATAATATTCCTTACTAGTTGCGCTACCGGCGCTAAGAAAACCGCTCAGGAGCCGTTTCACGCGGAATCCGGCGCCGGGATAACCATTTGGAAAATTCCAATTGTCGGAATTGGCGCTTGGGGTCAGGATAGTTGGGGTTCAGGTGCGCCTTCGGTGATTGTACATAAATACAATTATCAAGCGCAACCGCCGGCTTTAGCGCCCGGAGCGCCGCCGAGTCTGCCTGATAAAGCCCCGGGAATCGTGGACTATCAGACTATCTACGGGTCGGCCTGGGACGATCCGACGCTAGTCATCTTTAAAAACGATTCGTACCGAAAGATACGGATCGGAATAGATGGTCAGCGACCGATTGTCTTGGCACCCTATGGTGCGACTGCCGATCTTCACCTTGGGGTTGGTGAACACCGAGCCCGGCTGATAATTGAAAAACCTACGGCTGCTCATGGCGCGTTTGAGGTAATTCGGTTCTTGCCGATTTCTATCCGACCCGAAGGTCAGGCCCAAATTTTCCACCTTTATGATTATTAGCGGGTAACCGCTGACTGTGTAGCTCTACGGGTTTGTTATAGATCAACTATAGCAAATTCGTAGGGCTTTATTTTTTTGTCAATTACTCTAATATCGTACGATCGTAAGATAATAGAGTAATTATGGATTAAGGGCAAATTAAAAATGTGAATGGGTTAGCGCATTCGCATAAATTTCTTGCACTTTTGTTCAAAAATTTATAAAATAACAGCTATGTCCGGACATTCCCACTGGAGTGGCATCAAACACAAAAAAGGAGTGGCTGACCAGAAACGCGGTCAGTTGTTTTCAAAGTTGCTGAATGCGGTTTCAATTGCGGCACGGACTGAATCAAATCCCGAATTCAATCCTCGACTGCGGACCGCCGTTGAAAAAGCCAAAGAAAGCAAAGTACCGCAGGAAAATATTGAACGAGCGATTAAGCGCGCCTCAGAAGACAAAAATCTGGAAGAGTTGATTATTGAGGCCTACGGCCCAGAAGGAACAGCGATTTTAATTGAGGCGATTACTGACAACAAAAATCGGACCATTGCCGAAATAAAAAAAGTTCTTGATGAAAATAGCGGCAAAATTGCCGAGCCGGGCAGCGTGCGCTGGGCTTTTGAACAAATTAAAACCGAATCAGGATTGGGCTGGCAGGAAAAATTCAAACAACCGATTTCAACCGAGGCCCAAGAGAAACTCCAAAAACTTATTGAAGAATTACTGGAACAAAATGAAGTCCAAGAAGTTTATACTAATACATGAAAATCATCGGCATTGACCCAGGTAGTGCCAGAGTCGGCTATGGAGTAATTGAGAAAAAAAACAACGGCCTTAGATTCATTAGGGCCGGATTATTAAAAATCTCGTCTAAAGACAAAGGCAAAAGATTACTCGAGCTGGAAAAATCCTTCTCGCAACTGTTGAAAAAAGAAAAACCAGATTTGGTGGTTTTGGAAAAACTTTATTTTATGAAAAATATGAAAACCGCTCTTGAGGTGGCTCAATCCCGGGGCGTCTTGACATTAACGATAATCAAATACAAAATACCCTTATTGGAATATACGCCCTTGGAAATTAAGCAAGGCGTTACCGGTTATGGCATGGCCGATAAAAAAAGCGTTGCTAAAATGGTAAATAAAATTTTAAAAATTAAAAAAATCAGCAAGTACGATGACATGACCGATGCCTTGGCAGCGGCAATTTTGGGAAGCGATAAAATAAAATTTGGATTTTAAACCCCGTTAGAAGTCTATTACAGAAAAAATCAAAAAGATTTTTTCTGTAGGAAAATAAAGAAGCTTCGAAAAATATTGTGTGTCATCAATGTCATCAATAAAGAACATAAAAAATAGTTGGAATGACTTCTAACGGGGTAAATTTAACTTAAAAGGTCGTTTGATTTATCGTAAATTACAATGGCTACTAAATTAAATCTTTTAAATCCATTGAAATTACAAGTTCCGGACGATGACATTATAGGCGACGAGGAAAAGGAAAAAGAGGAGGAAAAGGAAGAAGAGGAGAAAGAGGACTTCGATGCGGAGCCGGGCACCAAAAAGGAAGAAGAAGATTATTTTGAGTAATAAAAATTGGAGTGATTAAAAAAAAGAGTTTTGTGCTTAAGCTTATAGGGCTGTTTTTATTGGCCATTTTTGGGTTGGTTTTTTGGGGATTAATGGTAATCACAAAAATGGCCAAAGAATTACCCAACCCCGAGCAATTCGTTAATCGTCAAATCAGCCAGTCCACCAAAATTTATGACCGCACCGGCCAAATTTTGCTTTATGAAATCCACGGCGAGGAAAAAAGAACTACTATCTCTTTTGAGGAAATTCCCGAATACGCCAAACAGGCGACCCTTGCCATTGAGGATCAGGAATTTTATCGCCATTCGGCTTTTGACTGGCGAGCCATTATCCGGGCCTTTGTGGTAAATATTATCAAGGGTCGGGTGGTTCAGGGCGGCTCCACCATCACCCAGCAATTGGCCAGAAACGCCTTTTTATCCCCGGAACGGACTTATACCAGAAAAATTAAAGAATTAATCCTGGCCCATTGGATAGAACAACGTTATTCCAAAGACCAAATTTTAAATCTTTATCTAAATCAAATCCCTTATGGCACCAATGCTTACGGCATTGAAGCCGCCTCTCAGACGTTTTTTTCTAAGCCAGCCAATGACCTGACCCTAAGCGAGGCGGCTGTTTTGGCTGCCTTAGTAAAGGCGCCCTCATATTATTCTCCCTGGGGCATCCACCAAGACGAATTAGAGCAGCGGAAAAATTACGTTTTGGAACAAATGTTTAAGTTGGGATTTATTGACGAGCAGCAGAAACAGCTGGCCCAAAACACCAAGCCGAAATTCAGCAATCAAAGTATCGGCTCAATCAAAGCCCCTCATCTTGTAATGATGGTTTATGATTATTTAAGCGGCAAATACGGAGAAGATGTGGTGGAAAAGGGAGGATTAAGAGTTATTACTACTCTTGACTGGCCGCTGCAAGAATTGGCGGAAAAAACGGTTAAAGAAGGAGCTGAGAGGAATACCCAATTGTACCAAGGTAAAAATGCGGCTTTGGTAGCCCAAGACCCAAAGACCGGTCAAGTTTTAGCCCTGGTTGGCTCCAAAGATTATTTTGATGTGGAAAATGAAGGTAATTTCAACGTGGCGGTTCAAGGTTTGCGACAGCCGGGCTCAGCTCTTAAACCCTTCGCCTACCTCACTGCCTTTCAAAAAGGTTATTCTCCGGAAGCGGTAGTTTTTGATTTGCCGACTGAATTTTCTTCCTATAATAATATTTGCCCGTTAACCAATATTAATTTTAATGACGATAATCCGCTCTGTTTTCATCCGGAAAATTTTGACGGACGATTCCGAGGGCCGGTTAATCTTCGTACCGGCTTAGCCCAGTCAATTAACGTGCCTTCGGTTAAGGTGCTTTATTTAGCTGGTTTGGCTGACACTCTAAAAACCGTTCAGGCCTTTGGTCTTACCACCCTAACTAACCCAAGTCGTTACGGACTCTCTCTGGTTTTGGGGGGCGGCGAAGTTAAATTAATAGAAATGGTTGGCGCCTATTCGGTTTTTTCTCAGGAAGGAATTAAACATCATCAATCTTTGGTTCTGGAAGTAAAAGACTCTCAAGGAAGAATTCTGGAAAAATACCTTGATCAGGCCACTCAAGTAGTTGAACCTCGGTACGCTAAAATCATTAACAACATTCTTTCTGATATTGAAGCCCGCTCCGGACTTTTTCAAAATAGCCTTAATCTAACGGTATTCCCCGACCGGGAAGCGGCTCTAAAAACCGGAACCACCAATGATTACAAAGATGCTTGGGCAATCGGTTATACTCCAACCCTGGTAGTTGGGGTTTGGACCGGTAATAATAACAACAAACCAATGCAGAAACAAGCTGGCAGTATTTTAGCCGCAGTGCCGATTTGGCACGCTTTTATGAGTAAGGCTCTGGAAAATCAACCGGCTGAATTTTTTAATAAACCCGAGGCCGCGCCCCAAAATAAACCGATTTTATGGGGAGAATATATTTCAAACGGTGAAGCTCATGATATTCTTTATTATGTGGACAAAAATAATCCCCTGGGTCCTCAACCACTAAACCCCGAATCAAATTCTCAGTTTTGGAATTGGGAGTTGCCAGTTAAGGCGTGGTGGCAACAACAACTGCCGGGCTAACCGGACTTTATCGGCATTAGAATGTAAAAATAAGAAATGTCAGCCGGCGATTTAATCAAAACCGGTTTGTTGTCGCCATTCAATCCCAAGAATATATTTTCTGAATCTAAAACCCTTACTCCGTCCAAAAGAAAACGCCAATTAAAAACAATTTCCAGCCCCGCACCCTTAATTTTGGTCGGTATTAGATACTGATTTTCCCCCAATATTTGACTGGAAGAAAACACCTCAATGTTTTTGGCGTTCTCTTTAATTAAAACCTTTATTTCATTAAGCCGGTCAGTAAAAGAACTGGTCAGTTTCAAGGCGTTAATCAATTGTTCTTTGTTTAGCACAATTTCGGTTTCAAATGACTGAGGAATAATGGATTGATAATTGGGATAGTCGCCGCTTATTAATCTGGAAATAATTTCTGAATTCTCTGTTTTGAAGAGTACCTGATTCCGGTCAAAATAAACACTTATTTGGCCGTCTTCTTTTTTAAAAATTCTGATAACCTCTTGGATTGTTTTTAAAGGAATAATTACTTTTAATTCTTGCTCAATATTGGATTTAAATTGGGTGTTAACGATGTTTTTTTCCGCCAACCTGAAACTATCCGTGGCTGCCAACTTCAAAGAACTTACCTGGAAGTCAAAAAGAATACCGTTTAATTCGGGTTTAACTTCGGAAATTTGGCTGGCGCTGATTACGGAAGATAATGATTTTTTAAGGACTTCGGTGGAAATTTCCAGAAAAGATTGATTGGTAATTTGGGGAATAATGGGAAATTCCTCTTTTTTATTTCCCTGAATTTTGGCTTGGTAGTTGTCGGTTTTTACTATTAAATAATTATCTTTATCTTCTATATTAATTCTTTCGGTTTGGAGATTATTAATTATGGAATTAAAAATATTAAAAGGAACCGTCAGACTGCCGCCCTCAATGACTTTTCCGGGGACAAAACTGGTAATAGCCATCTCCAAGTTAGTCATTGATAGCTTTATTTTATTATCAACGGTTTCTATTAAGCAGTTTTTGAGAATCGGCAGGGTTATTGAGCCGCTTTCAGCTCCAATTTTGTTAATTGTTTCCAGTCCGAATTTTAGATGATTTTTTAAAATTATTATTTTCATATAATTTTACTACTAATATTTATTATTAAATTTAATTAGTCGTAGTAGTAATAGGCGGTGTTAACTTGTTAACTTCTTTTAAAATTCATATCGGGTCTCAAATCTCACTCTTTTAAAGATAACATGATATTAAATAATTGTGGAAGAATGATGGATATCATCAACCCTTATGGATAACTTCTTTGATTAAAATAATTTTTTGGTTAAGACTTTGATTTTTACTGATTTCTCGGGAAATTTTTCCGCAGGAATAAATAGCTGTGGTGTGGTCTCTTTTTCCTAGTTTTTCCCCGATATCCGGATAAGACATATCCAATAAATCCCTAAGGAGAAAAGCAACCACTTGGCGTGGTTCAACAACACTTTTTTTTCTGGAACGATTGGTTAACTCAGGAAGAGTAATTTCATAAAAATCAGCCACCGCTTTAATTATTTGACTGGCAGTGATATTTTTAGATGACTGCTGAATTATATTATCTATAATTTCCTCAATTACCTTAGTGGTTAACTCAATATTTTTCACTTCCCGGTAAAAAATAATTTTATTCAGGATTCCCTCAATTTCTCGGATGTTTCTCTGGATCTTATTAGCAACTAATCCACAGATTTCTTCGGGAAGATCGGCATTTTTTTCCTGGAGCTTGGTTTTTATAATTGCCATCCTCATTTCGTAATCAGGATAGGTGATGTCGGCAATCATTCCGCCTTCAAACCGGGAACGTAATCTTTCCTCAAGCGTCGGGATGGCGGCTGGCGGCCGGTCAGAGGAAATTATAATCTGCTTATTATTTTCATAAAGAACGTTAAAGGTGTGAAAAAACTCTTCTTCGCTTCTTTCTTTGCCACCGACAAACTGAATGTCGTCAATAATCAAGACGTCAACATTCCGGTATTTTGATTTAACGTCATCCATTCTTTTGTTCCGGATGGCCCAGACAACGTCATTAACAAATTTTTCAGAAGAAACATATTTCACCTTAATTTTATTTTTGTAAAGATTCTTGATTTCATTGCCAGCCGCTTGAATAAGGTGGGTTTTGCCCAGTCCCGTCCCGCCGTAAATGAAAAGCGGATTATATTTTTTACCGACATCTTTAATGACCGACTGGGTAGCCGCATAAGCCAATTCATTGGAAGACCCGACCACAAAAGAATTAAGGGTATAGCGCGGATGAAGATTGGTTTCGGGATCAACTTTGAGTTCCGGTAAAGTCGTTTGACGATTTAAAATAGTTTTAGATTCTAATTTAATTTGAGGCGACTGCTGTTCAACCAAAACCGTGTATTCAACTTTTTTAATTGTTTCGTCCAAAGAGTGGAGCGTTTCCAAAATCATTTTATGATATTTATTTTCAACCCACTCTTTGGCGAAATTGTTAACCAGGCCCACCACTATTCGGCCGTCTTCTTCTTTTTTTACGAGACGGCTTTTTTTCAACCAGGTAAGAAAATTCGGCCGGGAAATCTGAAGTTCCAATTCTGCTAAAGTCGATTGCCAAATTTGATTAAGGTCCATGGTTTTAAAAATTAGCCGCAAAATAGAGAATAGAATTTTAATTTATTATTATTTTAATTTAAGAACAAGTCAACCCCGTTAGAAGTCCTAGGCAGAAAAAAATTACTAAATTTTTTCTGCTTGGCACACAGACTTGTGTCATACAAATTTTAAGACGGACCTCTAACGGGGTCAAATGCCCGATATAAGACAAATTGTTGATTATTTGGGGATAACTATTTCGATTTTTGTTTGATTTTTAGCGTTTGATACTTTATATTTATATCATGCCGAAAAGAACCTATCAACCGAAAAAGAGGAAAAGGGCCAGAACCCACGGTTTTCTGAAAAGAGCGAGAACAGCCGGCGGAAGCGGGGTTTTGAAGAGAAGGCGGAGAAAGGGAAGGAAGGTAATTGCCGTTTAAAGAGACGCTATTTTATGTTGGCCAAAAAATTTCGTCTTCCGATCCAGTCGTGGATGAACCCCATTAGAAATAAAATTTCTAACGGGGTGAAAGATAAAAACAAAAAGGCAATTACTAAAAAAGGTAATTTTTTTATTGTGAAAGTCCTGCCCAATAATTTGGGCTTCAGTCGGTTTGGGGCGATAATCGGTTTAAGGACCGCGAAAAAAGCCTCCCGACGCAATTACCTGAAAAGAACAATCTTTGATTTCATCCGCTTGAACAATTTTCATCTAAGGCCCGGAAAAGATTTTCTGATAATCGTTTTGCCGGCTGCCGGTCAATCGGCAAAGACCGACATTGAAAAAGAATTAAATTTATTATTATCATAATTTATGGCTAATCTATTTCACGAAATTTTATATCGTCCCCTGTTCAACGCATTGATATTTCTTTATCAAAACGTTTCTTTTCACGATTTAGGAGTGGCTATTATTTTTCTGACAATTATTATCCGGCTGATTTTATTCCCTCTGTTTTATAAAGGCGCCAAAGACCAGGCAATTATGCAGCGCTTGGCGCCCAAAATTAAAGAAATTCAAAACAATCATAAAAATGACCGGGAAAAACAAGCTAAGGCCTTAATGGACCTTTATCGTCAGCACAAAGTTAACCCTTTTTCCGGCTTTTTATTGCTTCTTATTCAATTGCCGATCCTAATTGCCCTTTATCGGGTTTTTCTGAGTGGGTTTTCGGCCGAAATCCTAAGCAATTTATATTCTTTTATCTCGACTCCCGATGTTTTAAATTACACTTTTTTGGGAGTTATTGATTTGGGCAAAAGAAATATTTTTATTGTCATTGCCGCCGCCGTTGTCCAATATTTTCAGGGAAAACTGTCAGTGGTAAAAACCAACAAACCCCTTAAAGACCTGACCACGACCGAAAGGATGAGCCGACAGATGATTTACTTCGGGCCTATCCTGACGATAGTTTTTTTGTATTTTTTCAATCTTCCTTCAGCTGTGGCTCTTTATTGGTTGACAACTTCCGCTTTTTCGGTTATTCAACAGATGATGATTAACAAAAGAATTTCCAAAAATTTTGATGGAACAACTACAAGATAATTTAAAAAAGTTAATTGGGCTGATGGGCTTTACCGATTTTTCCGTTAATTACGAAGAAGGAAGCAATCGTTTTTTGATTTTTATCAACGAGGGTGATTTTTTTAAAAAGTTTCTCCCGAGCTTTGTCACCAACTTGAATTATTTAGTCAGATTAATGGCCAGTAAAACCGGTGAAGAGAGGACGGCCTTTATTGATATAAATAATTACCGCCGAGAACGAGAAGGTTTAATTTTGGAATTAGCGCGAGCAGCTGCCCGGAAAGCTGCCGCCACAAAACAAGAAGTGCCTTTGCCGGCAATGAACGCCTATGAGCGTCGTCTAATTCATTTGGAACTATCCTCTCATCCCGATGTCCGGACCGAAAGCGTTGGTGAAGGAAGAGATAGATATATAATAATAAAACCCATCCAGTAAGTTCACTGAATCCTACTTATTAAACTTTTAAATCCCAATTTCTCGAAGTAAGAAATAAGATTTTCTTTCGGCAAACTCTCGCGCTTTAATTCGGAAAGATCTCTGACATCAAGAGGAGCATCGCATTTTAGTTGGGCTAAATTTTTTGAAAGCAATGCTTGTTCCTTGAATTTGGTAATTTTGAGATAATTTTTATCCAGCTGGCCGTTTTCCAAAAAATTTTCCAAACTTTTATATTCTTTAATTAAAGGAATGGCGGTTTTCGGTCCAATGCCGGGCACGCCCGGAATGTTATCCGAGGGGTCGCCGACCAAACCCTTGAAATCCGAAATTTGATTAGGAGCTAATCCTTGATAACGTTGTTTTACCGCCTCCTCATTGTAAATTATCGTGTCGCTGATGCCCTTTTTAAAGGTTTCCGAGACGATCTTGTCGTCTTTTACTAATTGAAGCGAATCCAAATCGCCGGTTAAAATCACAATTTTTAAATCCGGTATTTTTTTAAAATTTTCAACCGCTGTTCCAATTAAATCATCGGCCTCAAGCCCCGGCACTTCAAAAGTTTTTATCTTAAAGGCCTCAAACAACTTGTGGGCTTCAATAATCTGGGAAACTAATTCGTTCGGCGCTTTGGGCCGCTGGATTTTGTATTCATAAAAAATCTCTTTTCGGAAAGTCGGTTCCGGCCGGTCAAAAAAAGCAGTGATAAATTCAGGGTGCTGTTCGCGCAGAATTTTTAATAAGATACTGGCCAGTCCGTAGAGGCTGCCGCTGGGCTGATTATTCGGTCCGGTCAAGGGGGGCAAAGCGTGAAAACAACGGTGGATTAAAGAATTGGCGTCAATTAAAAGAAGAATTTTCATTTGGTTTTTATTCATTGTATATCATAAATATAGATTGACAAAGGTTGCTGCGGGGATTAAATTTAATTCAGAATGAACGAAGATTTTTTTAACAGTTCGCTGGGAATAAAATTAAATATTAATCAGGTAGTTCAAGAAATTGTCCGTTTTATGGCTGAAGACAAAAACCGCCATTATAAAATTGTCATTGGCAGTGATTCTGATGGGCACAATGAGAAAATGGCGGATTTTGTCACCGCGATTGTGGTTCATCGGGTAGGCAATGGCGGCCGTTATTTTTGGCGGCGGATAGAACTACCAAAATTTTATACTTTAAGAGATCGAATTATTCGGGAAGTTTTACTTTCTTTGGAAGCGGCTAAAGAAACTTTAATTGCCCTTAAAACCTTTGATGTACCCCAGTTTGATTTTGAAATTCACGTTGATATCGGCGAAAACGGCCAGACCAAATCAATGATGCAGGAAGTCATCGGAATGGTTCGGGCTTATAATTTTGAAGCGCGCACCAAACCGGAAAGTTATGCGGCAAGTAAAGTGGCGGATAGACATGTATAAATAAAAAAATCCTAAATCCCAATTACTAAAATCCCAATAGCCAAACCGCAGCCAGGCTGCGGTTTGGCCCTGTCGTCTAGTCCGGTCCAGGACATCAGGTTTTCATCCTGAAAACACGGGTTCGAATCCCGTCGGGGCTACATGTTTTTAGTCATTCTTTCAGCGGGTTTGGGAATTCTGTCATTTTCCCCTTTTAGTTTTTCTTACATATTCGGCTTTGTTTTCTTGGTGCCGATTTTTATTTTTCTTTTTAAAGAAGAAAAATTCTGGCGGCTGATTTGGGGTGTTTTTGTTTTTAAAATTATTTTGGCGACAGCCACGCTTTATTTTGCTTTTGACCCCTATGGTTTCCTTTTGTCAGTTTTTGTTTTCTTGGGCCTGCCGATTGCCGTTTTTATTATCAAACACCCGCCTTTATTTAAAAAAGAATTTTCTTTTCTCCGAAACCTGCGCAGGCGAGCGGGCATGGTGTCCGAGCGGAGCGAGGACGAACGAGCCGACCTGCCCGCCGAAGCTTCGGCGCAGGCGGGGGAACAAGCGAGTCCCGGCCGTTGGCCGGGACGAAGCGGGTTGAGAGAAAAGAAAATTCTTTTTGTTCTGCCTTTTCTCTGGATTTTTTTTGAAAATCTTCAAGCCCGTTACACCTTTCTGCCGGTTTTCATTGGGGCCACTGGCAATATTTTTGGCCACTCGCCGTTTTTGGGCTTGGCGGCTTTTGGCGGTTTAAACACATTAAGTTTTTTCGCGATTTTGGTTAATATTTTAATCGCCTTTATAATATTTAACTTCAAAAAATCGTCTTATAAATTAAATCTTACTGTTATTATTATCATTATCGTCATTGTTTTGGTCGGCTGGCAAATTTCCCAAATCAAACTTCAACAAAATTTTGATTTTTACAGCAATCAGCCCCGCATTTTGAAAATTGGCCTCGTATCCAACAACGAAAAATTTGACGAAGAATTTCTGATTTTCAAAAACGATACTTTTACCGAGAGCGAAAAAAAATTGGCAAAATCAATGGTTGATGAAAAGTTAAATCTCTTAAAAACAGATTTAATAAATAAAAAAATAGACTTTTTAATCCTACCCGAAGATATGATTGATATTGAAATTT
>Ga0210037_1000304_pt1 | contig 40134 bp, 35 predicted proteins | sample CryGey08umfilter_3_FD_185451 | JGI IMG/M metagenome (GOLD analysis project Ga0210037, IMG submission 185451) | Groundwater microbial communities from aquifer in Utah, USA - Crystal Geyser 4/9/14 0.8 um filter (SPAdes) (version 3) | ecosystem: Environmental > Aquatic > Deep subsurface >...
AACAATGACACCCCAAAGCATGAAACACGCGTGTCCTGCGTAGGGCGGGTTTCAACCCGCCATGGCCGACTGAAGTCGGCCCTACGACACGCCATTCTTGTCAGCTGTGGGCGTTGTTTCACAATAAAGCAGGGCTATGAGCAAAGATATTCAAGAATTTTTGACAGGGTAGCCAACAACTTGTATAAAAAACGTGGTTTTTTATACAAGTTGTTGGCTCGGTATCGGATCACAGCAGGTTCTGCCCATCTTTTTTTATTCTCTTACGACCGGTGTTTCAGTTGGCCTCAATGGCCATCCGGATAAGTCCGGTGGCCAAAAATGGCTGACCCCACCCGCACCAGGGTGCTGCCGCTGGCAATGGCCGCTTCCAGGTCGGCGCTCATGCCCATGGACAGGGTGTCGAGTTTGAAGCCTTGCTGGTTTAAAGCATCAAATAGGCCTCTAGCCCTTTCAAATACTGTGCAAGCAGCTACAAAATCAGGAGTTGGTTCAGGGATGCACATCAGCCCGCGCAGCTGCAGGTGGGGCAGGGCGGCGACGGCGCGAGCCAAGGCCAAGGCGTCTTCAGGGGGTACGCCGGATTTGCTCGGGCCGCCATCCACGTTGACTTGAATGCAGACCAGCAAGGGCGGCAGGTGAGCCGGGCGCTGCGCACTCAGGCGCTGGGCAACCTTGAGGCGATCCACCGTCTGCACCCAGTCAAAATGCTCGGCCACCAGCCGGGTTTTGTTGCTCTGGATTGGGCCAATGCAATGCCACTGCAGGGGCAAGTCGCGCAGTGCGGTGATTTTTTCAACCGCTTCCTGGATGTAGTTTTCGCCAAAGGCAAGCTGGCCTGCCTGGTGGGCGGCGCGCACCGCATCGGGGCCAAAGGTTTTGGAGACCGCCAGCAGGCTGACGGCGCTGGCGGGTCGCCCAACCGTCATACAGGCCTGCAGCATGCGGGTATGCACGGCTTCAATCTGGTCTTGAATCATGGTCATAATTGCCAGAGCGTAACAAACATTGAACTCAACCCAAGAGGCTATTGTGGACATTACCCAATTACTGGCTTTCGGTGTCAAAAACAAGGCATCGGATTTGCATCTCTCGGCTGGCCTGCCACCCATGATCCGGGTAAACGGTGACGTGCGGCGCATCAACGTCGAGGCGCTGGATCAAAAGCAGGTGCATGCCATGGTGTACGACATCATGACCGACTCGCAGCGCAAACACTATGAGGAGTTTCTGGAGATTGACTTCTCGTTCGAGATTGACGGCCTGGCGCGGTTCCGGGTCAATGCCTTCAACCAGCAGCGTGGCGCAGGTGCGGTGTTTCGCACCATCCCAAGCAAAATCCTGACGCTGGAGCAGCTCAACTGCCCGAAGATTTTTGCCGATCTGGCGCTCAAGCCACGCGGCCTGGTGCTGGTGACCGGTCCTACCGGCTCGGGCAAGTCAACCACGCTGGCGGCGATGGTGAACTTTCTCAATGAAACCGAGTTTGGTCACATCCTGACGGTGGAAGACCCGATTGAATTTGTCCATGACTCCAAAAAATGCCTGGTCAACCAACGTGAAGTGGGGTCGCACACGCAAAGTTTTGCTGCCGCCTTGCGCTCGGCGCTGCGTGAAGACCCGGACGCGATTCTGGTGGGCGAAATGCGCGACCTGGAAACCATTCGCCTGGCCATGACGGCGGCGGAGACCGGCCATTTGGTGTTTGGCACGTTGCACACCAGCAGCGCCGCCAAAACCATTGACCGGATCATTGACGTGTTTCCGGCCGAAGAAAAAGAAATGGTGCGCGCCATGCTGAGCGAATCGCTGCAGGCGGTGATCTCGCAAACCCTGTGCAAAACCAAAGACGGCCAGGGCCGTGTGGCGGCACACGAGATCATGCTGGGCACCAGCGCCATCCGCAACCTGATCCGCGAGGCCAAGGTGGCGCAGATGTATTCCAGTATCCAGACCGGCAACAGCTTCGGCATGCAGACGCTGGACCAGAACCTGACCGATCTGGTGCGGCGCAACATCATCACCCCCGCCGAGGCGCGCACCAAGGCCAAAATTCCAGAAAATTTCCCAGGTTGACATTGAAAACCCCCTGGCTTGCCCACTTCGTGTGGCCGCATTCCCCCTTGCAGGGGGGCAACGCCAGTGACCCGGCATAGCTGGTTCCACGGTGTTCTGGGCTGTGATGATAGGGCTCGCCCAATTGATTTGATACAAAGGAATTTTTATGGAACGCGATCAAGCTTCGACATTCATCACTGACCTGCTCAAACTCCTGGTGAGTCGCAATGGCAGCGATTTGTTCATCACGGCCGAGTTTCCACCGGCCATCAAGGTCGACGGCAAGGTGACCAAGGTGTCGCCCCAGCCGCTCAATGGCAGCCACACGGTGGCGCTGGCGCGCTCCATCATGAGCGACAAGCAGGTGGCCGAATTTGAGCGCACCAAAGAATGCAACTTTGCCATTGCACCGCCGGCGCTAGGGCGGTTTCGGGTCAACGCGTTCATGCAGCAGAACAAGGTGGGCATGGTGTTGCGCGCCATTCCCAACACGATCCCGACCATTGACGGGCTGCAATTGCCCCAGGTACTGAAGGAAATTGTCAGCGCCAAGCGCGGCCTGTGCATCATGGTGGGGGCCACCGGCTCGGGTAAAAGCACCACGCTGGCAGCCCTGGTAGACCACCGCAACGAGACCAGCTTTGGCCACATCATCACGGTTGAAGACCCGATTGAGTTTGTGCATGCACATAAAAATTGCGTCGTCACCCAGCGCGAGGTCGGCATCGACACCGACAGCTGGGAGGCGGCCCTGAAAAACACCTTGCGCCAGGCCCCGGACGTGATTCTGATGGGTGAAATCCGTGACCGTGAAACCATGGAACTGGCGGTGGCGTTTTCAGAAACCGGCCACTTGTGCCTGGCCACGCTGCATGCCAACAGCGCCAACCAGGCGCTCGATCGGATCATCAATTTTTTCCCTGAGGAGCGGCGCGCGCAACTGCTGATGGACTTGTCGCTCAATATGCGCGCCATGGTGTCGCAGCGCCTGGTGCCCAAGCAAAACAGCAAGGGTCGCCACGCGGTGGTCGAGGTGATGATCAACTCACCCCTGATCGCCGACATGATCTTCAAGGGGGAAGTGGCCGAGATCAAGGAGGTCATGAAGAAAAGCCGGCAAATGGGCATGCAAACCTTTGACCAAGCCCTGTTTGATGCCTTTGAGGCCAACCAGATCACCTACGAAGACGCCTTGCGCTATGCGGATTCGGTCAACGACCTGCGCTTGCAAATCAAGCTCAACAGCCAGCGCGTCAAACGTCAGGATTTGGCCGCTGGCACCGAAAACCTTACCATCATTTAAAGAAAGTTTTTCCTATGACGACACGCGTTTACGAACCCACACCTTCCAAACAAGTTGCCTTTTTGGGGCTGGGCGTGATGGGCTACCCCATGGCCGGGCATCTGGCGCGGGCCGGTCACCAGGTTACTGTGTACAACCGAACCGCATCTAAATCAATAGCATGGTGCGCAGAGTACACGGGGGCTACAGGCCAAAATGGCTTGTTAAACCACGCACCTACCCCGCGCCAGGCGGTACACGGAGCCGAGCTGGTGTTTTGCTGCGTCGGCAACGACGATGACTTGCGCAGCGTGGTGCTGGGTGCAGACGGGGCTTTGGCGGGCATGGCGGCGGGCAGCATTTTGGTAGACCACACCACCGCGTCGGCCAATGTGGCGCGTGAGCTGTATGCCTTGGCCAAGGCCAAAGGCCTGCAGTTTGTGGATGCACCGGTATCCGGTGGTCAGGCCGGGGCACAAAACGGCGCGCTGACCGTGATGTGTGGGGGTGACCTGGCTGCGTTTGAAGCGGCCAAGCCGGTGGCCATGGCGTTTTCAAAAGCCTTTACTCACATTGGCGACAGCGGTGCCGGGCAGCTGGCCAAAATGGTCAACCAGATTTGCATTGCCGGGCTGGTGCAGGGGCTGGCCGAGGCGATTGCATTTGGCGACCAGGCCGGGCTCGACATGAACCTGGTGCTGGAGGTGATTGGCAAGGGCGCGGCGCAAAGCTGGCAAATGGACAACCGTGGCAAAACCATGGTGGCAGGCAAGTTTGACTTTGGCTTTGCGGTGGACTGGATGCGCAAAGACCTGGGACTGGTGCTGGACGAGGCCAAGCGCAATGGCGCGCGCCTGCCCGCTACGGCGCTGATTGACCAGTTTTATGCCGACATCCAGCAAATGGGTGGGCGCCGCTGGGACACCTCCAGCCTGATCAAACGGCTTAACGTGAAATAACGCCCACAGCCGACAAGAATGGCGTGTCGTAGGGCCGACTTCAGTCGGCCATGGCGGGCTGAAGCCCGCCCTACGTAGGCAACACATGTTTCATGCTGCGGGGGTGGCCGTGTTACACATGGGCGTTAGATAGAGCTCCCCTTGAGCCGCGCCTGACGGCGCGTCACCCCCTCAAGGGGGCAACACCTTGCAGCCCGGCCATGCCGGTTGTGCGGTGTTCTGGGTTGTGTGCCTCAGAACACGAGCGAACTCAATGAAGGCGGTGGTTATTGGGCTGGGGCTGCTTTGGCTTCAGGAGCGGGTTGGGGTAACAGGCGGCGCAGTTCGTCTTCGCTGATGATCTCAAACACCCGCACCACTTTTTGCACGCCACCCGTGCTGCGGGTAATCTCTGTGGCACGGTCGGCTTCACGTTGGGTGACGCGGCCCATCAGGTAGGTGGTGCCGCGTTCGGTCACCACTTTGAAGGCATTGGCAGACAGGTCTTTTGCGTCCACCAGTCCGGCCTTGACTTTGCCGGTGACCAGTGCATCAGAAGAGCGCTGGGTCAGCGTGGCATTGCCCAACACCGCCAGTTCATTCACCACCGATTGCACATTTTCCACCCGGGTGATCACCTGTTCTACCAGTTGCTTGTCCTGGACGCTGGGCACTTCACCGGTGATCAGCACCCGCCGGTTGTAGCTGTTGATGTTGACGTGCACCCGCTCGCCCAGGTTGTCACGGATGCGGCTTGCACCGCGCAGCTCAATGCCTTCGTCTTCCAGCTGTGCACCCGAGGTACGCCGGTCGGTGGCCACCAGTGAGCCCATGACCGCGCCGCCCATGATGACGGGGAAACAGGCGCTCAAGCTGCCGCACAGTGTGACGGACAAGGCCAGGGTGGTCAAAAGACCACGGGGTTTGAATTGGAAGGGGATGTGGGTCATGGTGGGTTTTCCTGGTCGCCAAGTAATAAAGCATCGACCGCATCGCACAGGCAGTGCAGCGTGAGCAGGTGCACCTCTTGCACGCGAGCGGTACGTTCGTGGGGCACGCAAATGTGCACGTCGGTGTCGCGCAGCGCCTGGTTGAACTTGCCGCCGCCGCGGCCAGACAGGCCGATCACGACCATTTCACGCTCATGCGCGGCTTCAATCGCGGCCAGCACATTGGCCGAGTTGCCGCTGGTGGAGATGGCCAGCAACACGTCACCGGGCTGGCCCAGTGCGCGTACCTGGCGCGAGAACACCACGTTGAAGTCGTAATCGTTGGCAATGGCGGTCAGGATGGAACTGTCGGTGGTCAGGGCAATGGCGGCCAACTCCGGGCGCTCACGCTCAAAGCGGCCCACAAACTCGGCCGAGAAGTGTTGCGCGTCAGCGGCTGAGCCACCGTTGCCGCAGCTCAGCACCTTGCAGCCACTGGTCACGCAGGCCAGCAAGGCCTGCACCGCATCCGCAATGGGTTTGCTCAACAGCGGGGCTGCATGGTATTTGAGGTCGGCACTGTCAATGAAATGTTGTTGAATTCGTTGTTCCAGCATGGCCGCGATGATACCCGCGCCCAGTGCTTGCATTTGAAGCGCTCAGGTGTGGTGATCGGGTCATGCGACCAGGCTTTGGGGGCAAAGGCGCGCGCCGACAGTCGCTGGCTTACTGTGCCCCTCGTTTCGCGCGTGTTTTGCCACCAAAACTGCATGCGCATGGCGCGGACACCGCGCTGGGTTCAATTGGCATCAAATGCACCCTTGATCCACTCCAGCTGCGCACCTTGCACGGCCACCACATCAAAGCGGCACGGCGGCAGGCTAGCCAGGTGCATCAAATAGTGGCGTGCGGCAAACGCAATGCGGCGTTGTTTGAGGGTGCTGACGCTGGCTGCCGCACCGCCATGGCTGGCAGAGCAGCGCTGGCGAACCTCCACAAACACACAAGTGCCGTCGGGGGCGCGCATGATCAGGTCAATTTCACCCCCACCGCGCCCGGGGGTTCGATAATTGCGCGCCAGCAAGCGCAACCCCGCTTGCTGCAGGTGCACCAGGGCGGCTGCTTCAGCCACATCGCCGCGTTGTTTGGTGCTTGGTTGCGGTTTCGCTTTTTGGAAAATCATTGATGTCACATCCTGCCCAGTCTGTTGCCGCCACCTATGCCACCGCCCTGCAGGCCGCCCGGGAGGCCGCCGGTCACCAGAATTATCAGCCTGGCACTCTGTTTGTGGTGGCCACCCCGATTGGCAATCTGGCCGACATCAGCTTGCGTGCCCTGCACGTGCTGCAATTGGCCGATGTGGTGGCCTGTGAGGACACCCGCCATACCCAGAGCATGTTGCGGGCTTATGGCATCGACAAAACTGCAGCTCAACTGCTGGCCGTGCACCAGCACAACGAGGTTCAGGCGGCGCAAACCGTCATCGAGCGGCTGCAGCTGGGCGCGCGCGTGGCTTATGTGAGTGACGCGGGCACGCCCGCCATCAGTGACCCTGGCGCGCGACTGGTGGCCGAGGTGCGTCTGGCCCGGTTGCCGGTTGTGCCCTTGCCGGGAGCCAGCAGCGTCATCACCGCCCTGAGCGCCGCAGGCATTGCCCCGGACGCGCACCAGCACGGTGAATTTGTGTTTGTCGGGTTTTTACCCAGCAAGGCTACCGAACGGCAGGCAGCCGTGACGCAATTGGCGCAAGAGCCGCGTGCCGTGGTGCTGCTAGAGGCACCGCACCGCATCGAGGCTCTGGCGGCTGCCTTGGCAACGCTGGGTGCGCGCGCCATCACCGTGGGACGCGAGCTGACCAAACAGTTTGAAGACATTGCCACCCTGGCTGCACAAAATTTACCCGCCTGGCTGGCGGCAGATGCCAACCGCTTGCGGGGCGAGTTTGCGCTGGTGTTGCACCCTGAGGTGCAAGCCCCTACCCATGGCACAGACACCCGGGTATTGCAGCTGCTGCTGGCTGAGTTGCCGCTGAAAACCGCTGTCAAGCTGGCGGCAGACATCACCGGCGAACCCCGCAACGCCTTGTATCAACTGGCTTTGAACTTGAAGCAAACCAGTCAATGAGACGCCCATGTGGGGTTAGCTTTGCACGGTATTTTATAGACGAAATAAGGCTGTAGCCCTTATAAAATAATCGTGTCTAGCTATTTAAATAGTAGCAATTCTACTGACTGATGGCCGCACCGGCACGTTGGTACAGCGGCAACACCTTGGGCAGGTTGGCCTGAATGTCGGCGATGCGGGTGTTGCCGGACGGGTGGGTGGACAACCATTGCGGTGGCGCTCCCTTGTTGGCCGCCGCCATTTTTTGCCACAGGCTGACGCCGGCACGTGGGTCAAACCCGGCACGGGCCGCCAGCTCCATGCCCACCAGGTCAGCTTCGGATTCGTCGCTGCGGCTGAACTGCAAGGTGAGCAGTTGGGCACCGTAGCTGGTCACCGTTTGCCCCAGTTGCCCCAGGCCCAGCACACTGCTGAGCAGGTTGGCACCCATGCCGGTGGCGGCGTTCTTGCCCATGCGGGCGCGGGCGTGTTCACGCAGAGCGTGCGCCACCTCGTGCCCCATGACGGTGGCAACTTCATCGTTGGTCAATTTGAGTTGGTCAAGGATGCCGCTGTAAAAGGCAATTTTGCCTCCGGGCATACAAAACGCGTTGATTTGCTTGCTGCCGATCAGGTTGACTTCCCAGCGCCAATTTTTGGCGCGCGGGTTCCAGCCCAGGGCGTGGGGAATGATTCTTTTGGCAATGGCACGCAGTCGCTGCACCTGCGGATGGTCTTTGCCGCCGAGCGCATGTTTGCTGGCTGCTTGTTGCAGCATCTGGGCGTACTGTTGGGCGGCAGATTGTTCGATGGTGTCGGCTGGAACCAGATGGCTAAAGACCGAATTGCGACCCACGTCCACGCCCTCATGCGTTGCCGTTTGTGTCAAGCCGACCAGAGGTGCAAGTGCCAGAACGCCTGTGCTTTGCACAAACAGGCGGCGTGAATGGCACAGGCAAAAGGACGGGCAGGTCATGCGGTGGCGTGAAAAAAATGAATCCCGTGAGTTTAGTACGGGGAGTCCAGAATGGGCTTGAGCAGGGTCAATGGCCCGTGGAGAGGTTCAAAATCCGAAACATCAAATCGCGCCGCTTTGGACTCGAAAAAGTGAGGAGACATCAAGTGAAAAAACCACTCATGCTGGCATCCATGGAAGCCTGTGTAGATCATATTCTGAAGACGGTGCCCGACACGGTGGTGCTGGGCATACCGTTGGGGGTGGGCAAACCCAATCCCCTGGTCAATGCGCTGTACCGGCGCATCAAGGCCAACCCGAAACGCAAACTGCGCATCATCACCGCCCTGTCACTGGAAAAACCGGTGGGGCACAGCGCGCTTGAAAAGAACTTTCTCAAACCCTTGGTGGAACGGGTGTTTGGCGACTACCCGGATATGGACTATGTGAAAGACTTTCGCGCCGGAAAGCTCCCGCCCAACATTGAGGTGCAAGAGTTTTTCATGAAAACCGGTGACTACCTGGGCAACGCCGCCGCCCAGATGAAATACATTTCCACCAACTACACCTATGCCGCACGTGATATGGCGGTGCAAGGACTCAACGTGGTGGCGCAAGCCGTGGGGGCCAAAGAAAGCGAGGCTGGGTTGCGCTTGAGCCTGTCGAGCAACCCGGACATCACCGAGGAAGTGATTGAGTGCGTGCGCGCCAGCGGACAGCCGGTGCTGGCCGTAGGGGTGGTCAATCGCAAAATGCCTTTCATGCCCAACGGGGCCGAAGTAGCGCCTGAATTTTTTGACGTGGTGGTGACCGACCCCGAAGGCACGCACGATATTTTTGCACCGCCCAACGGCAAGGTGGGTACGGCCGACTATGCCATTGGCCTGCATGCGTCCAGCCTGGTGACCGACGGCGGTACGCTGCAAATCGGGATTGGTTCGCTGGGCGATGCGATTGGTCAGGCGCTGATCGTGCGAGACCGCCACGGAGCCGAATACCGGCACATCATGGAATCGATTTGTCCTGAGGGTCTGGCCGGGCGCGAATTGGGGCGTTTTGATGCCGGTCTTTATGGCTGCTCCGAGATGTTTGTCAATGCCTTCTTGCGCCTGATCGAAGCGGGCATCATCCGCCGCGAGGTGTTTGACGACGCGGTGTTGCAGCAACTGCTCAACAACGGGCGCATCAAGAACCAAACCGTGACACCTGAGCTGTTACAAACCCTGCTTGAAGTGGGGCGCATTCGCTCGCCTTTGACGCAAGACGACATGGTGTTCCTGCAGCGCTTTGGCATCTTGCGCCCTGAGGTGCAGTTGACGGGACACCATCTGAGCCTGGACGACAAACGTTGCGGGTCGGATTTGAGCGACAAGGACAACTTGACCTATGCCAGCAGCCACATGCTGGGTAGCCGCTTGACCCACGGTATTTTCATGACCGGCGGGTTTTTTATTGGCCCGCGTGATTTTTATGAGCGTCTGCGCACCATGGTGCCGCAGGAGTTGGCCAAGATTGACATGACGCGCATCGACTTCATCAACCAGCTCTATGGCAACGATGCGCTCAAGCGGGCACAGCGGCGCAAGGCCCGGTTCATGAACACCACCATGGTCATGACCTTGCTGGGGGCTGCCGCCAGTGATGCGCTGGAGTCGGGCCAGGTGGTTAGCGGCGTGGGTGGGCAATACAACTTTGTCGCCATGTCGCACGCCCTGGCCGATGCCCGGCTGATCATGATGCTGCGCGCGACTCATGACAACAAGGACGGCTTGAAGAGCAGCATTGTCTGGAACTATGGCCACGTCACCATTCCGCGACATCTGCGTGACGTGGTGATCACCGAATATGGCGTGGCCGAATTGCGCGGCCAGTCTGACAGCGAGGTGGTCAAGCGCCTGATTGCGGTGGCTGATTCACGTTTTCAGTCAGAGCTGGTCAAACAGGCCAAAGCCCATGGCAAGCTCGAAGCCGACTACGAAGTGCCAGATTGCTACCGCCACAACCTGCCAGAGGTGCTGGCAGCCAAACTTAAACCCTGGAGCCAGGCCGGCCTGTTGCCCGATTTCCCGTTTGGCACTGACCTGACTGAAGATGAGTTGCACATGGTGCGTGCCATGAAAAAAATGAAGCACGCCAGCGACCACCCCACCGAGCTGCTGGGTCTGGCGGTCAAGAGCCTGTGGGAAGACAAACAGGCTCCACCGGCTTATCTGGAACGTTTGGGGTTGGCGCACGCCCGGGGGTTTAAAAACAAGCTCATGCAGCGCTTGTTTGCTGGCAACCTTTGAGCCGGATGCGCGTGATGCGCTCTACTTGATGCAGACTGACCTGACCATTTTCAGGTCGGTCAGACCCATCATGACTTTTTCCATGCCGTCCATTTTCAGGGTGCGCATGCCGCCTTCGACGGCGGCAGCAAAAATCTCGGCCACCCGGGCACGCTCCTGGATGAGTTTTTTGATGCCATCGTCGGCAATCAGCAATTCGTGCAGACCCACCCGCCCTTTGTAGCCGGTCTGGCCGCATTTGTCGCAGCCTGCATGGCGGTAAAACTTGATCTTGCCACCTTCGCCGTACTGCTGCTGCCAGCTGGCCATGAGCTTGGCCATTTCGCCTGCGTAGTCAGATGTCCAGCTGGCGGTGTGCCGAAGCTCTTCGGCGTACTCGGTAGCAAACAGACGAAACTCTTCCTCGTCCGGGGTGTAGGCCTGCTTGCAGCCGCAGAGTTTTTTGGCCAACCGTTGCGCCAGGATGCCCAACAGCGCATCGGCAAAGTTGAACGGATCCATGCCCATGTCCAGCAGTCGGGTGATGGATTCGGGCGCTGAATTGGTGTGCAGGGTAGAAAACACCAGGTGACCGGTCAATGAAGCCTCGACCCCCATGGCCACGGTTTCATGGTCGCGTGACTCGCCCACCATGATGATGTCCGGGTCGGCCCGCAAGAAAGCCCGCATCACCAGCGCAAAGTCAATCCCGGCCTTTTTGTTGATCTGCACCTGGCGCAAGCCCTTTTGCGTGATTTCTACCGGGTCTTCTGCCGTCCAGATTTTGGTTTCTGGCGTGTTGAGGTGCTTCAGGATGCTGTGCAGCGTGGTGGTTTTACCCGACCCTGTGGGGCCGCAGACATAAAACAGGCCGTAGGGTTTTTCGATGGTCTGGATCACCCGTGCCTTGTTGTGCAGGGTCAAGCCGAGCTTGTCCAGGGGAATTGGTTCGCCACCGGCCAGAATCCGCATCACCACGTCTTCTACCCCACCCGCCGAAGGAATGGTGGCGACGCGAAGCTCAATGTCAATGGGGCCGTATTTCTTGAACTTGATCTTGCCGTCTTGTGGTTTGCGCCGCTCTGAAATGTCCAGATCGCACATGATTTTCAGGCGCGTCACCATGGCCTGGCGAAAATGCGCCGGAACTTCAATGTAGGGTTGCAGCGAGCCGTCAATGCGAAACCGGATGCCGGTTTTAAGCTTGCCAGGCATGGGTTCAATGTGAATGTCAGAAGCCCCCTGGTGGTAGGCATCCAGAATCACTTTGTTGACAAATTTGACCAGTTCATTGTCCGCCGCAGCTGACTCCAGCGAGTCGTCATTGCTGCCGTCGTCCATGGGTGAGCTGTCCATGTCGGCCAGCATTTCATCGATGCTGCCGCTACTGGCTTCGAGGCCAAAAATTTGCCCCAGGGTGTCGTGAAACTCGACCGAGGTGGTGACATGGTAGACAAACTTGGGTGTCTTGGGGAACACCTGATGCAGGATGCGTGAGCTGCGCACCGCCTCCGGATCCAGGCACATGATGATCAAACCCGCAGGCGACTCTTCCAGCGGGATCCAGCCCTGCTCTTCAATGAATTCGCGCTTGAGCGCACCGTGAAGCATTTCCGAGCGGATGCGCCCAGGAGAAAACGGCTCGTAGGGCACACTAAAAAACTTGGCCAGTGACGCGCCAATTTGGGGCGCTCGCACCTGGTAGCGTGACAGCAGCACCTGTTCTGCGGCCAGGCCGTGGGTGCGCGCCTCTTGCAGGCAGTGCTGCAATTCATCTGCGGTCATGACACCTTCGGACACCAAACCATCGTATTTGGTGGCCATGCGTCGCACGGTTTCTTCGGTTTCTTGCAGCCGATGCCGAATGGCGGTGGCCAGGGTTTTGCAAAGCTGGGAAACGCCCTCGATGTCGAGCTCTCCAAAAGGCTGATCACTTTTGTTGTTGATGATTTGCAGCACGCCATAGAGGATGTTGCCGTCCAGAATGGGAGCGACCATCATTTCCCGGGTGCGGTAGCCTGAACGCTTGTCGACTTCTTTCAGAAAAGTGAGCGCCGGGTGAATTTTTTTCAGGGATTCATCGTCGTAAACATCGGGCAAATTCACCAGCATGTGGCTGTAGGCCACATAGCCGGCAATGCTTTGCGGCGTGATCGGCAGTTTCAGGTCTCGGCTGCTGTTTAGCCCCGTCTTGATTTTGGATACGATGGACGTTTGGTCTTCGTTCACCACATAAAGCGTTAATCGGTCGGCATTGAACAGCTTGCAAATCTCTGGGCTGGTTTCCAGCATGATTTGCTCAATGTTGTCAGTTTCATGAATGCGTGCCGTCACATGCTGCAGCTGCTTGTAAAAAAGTGCCTCGAAAGTCATGCCCTCACGCTTGAGACCTGGTAGTTTGCTGTTGAGGCTCATGCGCAGTGATCGGTCTGGTTGCGAACCGTATCAACCATGGCTTCAATTTTGAATAAATTGCATGTGCGTGCCGGCCAGCACCATGTAATCGCCATTGTTGAGCACCACTGGTTCGGATGTGATGGCTGCGCCATTGAGGATGGGTATATCCGGGCCTTCCACATAGTGAATTGAAAAATAATGCGTCCGGCGGGTGATGGCGGCGATGGATACGCCTGGTTTGCCAACTGTGGTTACCACCTTGGTCAGGCTCATTTCGCGACCATTGGCCGCGCCGGACAAGACCTTGATGGCACCCTTGACATCGATCTCAGGTGGACGGGTTGCGGGTGGGGTCGGTTTGCGGCGGGCAACCATCTGGGTTTCTTGAAAATCGGGCTGTTGTTCAGCTTCAAACCGGATTTGGTATTTGCCGATTTCCAAGATGTCACCGTGCTCAAGCACTTGCTTGCGAATGGCCTTGCCGTTCACGAAGATGCCGTTGGTGCTGTTGAGGTCTTCGATCATGACCTCATGGGATTTCATGTAGAAAGCGGCATGCTCGCCGCTGACCGCCAGATTTTCAATGACGATGTCGTTGTAAGGACGTCGTCCCAGTGAGGTGCGCTCTTTGATCAATTCGACCTTTTTGATCATGATACCGTCCATCATGATGATTATTTTTGGCATAAACCCCTCCATTCATTCAAAAGCTGGTCACTTTCAGGACTGCCATGGTGTGTTTTTCTCATGGCGCACCAAACAAGTTTGAAATCAACCCGGATTTGGTGCTAGTAGCCTTGGCTTGAGCCAGCAGAGCACTGATGTTATCGCGTCCACCTGCCAAGTTGGCTCCCGAGATCAATTCGGCCGCCATATCCGGCAAATGTGCACACTTCTTCATGCAGCTTGCGATCTCCAGATCACTCAACATGTCGGTCAAACCGTCAGAACACATTAAAAACAAATCGTTGTCTTGCACTTCATGTGCATGAATTTCGACCGCAAGCTCGCTGTCCACACCCAGCGCCCGGGTTAACAGATTTTTACCCGGAGCAAGCAAGGCCTGTTCGGGAGTCAATAGACCGGCATCGACTTGTTCTTGCAGTAAAGAGTGATCTTTGGTGATTTGAGTCAATTTGCCATGCCGTAAACGGTAACAGCGTGAGTCTCCCACATGGCCCAAAATCAGGCAATTGTTTTTGAACACACCAGCGACCACGGTAGTGCCCATGCCGGCATATTGCGGGTTGGACAAGGCAGCATTCAGGATGGATTGATTGGCCCGGTCGATACAAATTCCGATACCTCGGGCGATCAGGTTTGTGTCATGTTGCCAATTGGCTGTGTTGAGCCATTGCACCAGTTCTGACTTGATGAAAGTCACTGCCATGCCACTGGCGACTTCTCCAGCGTTATAGCCCCCCATGCCGTCAGCCAGTATGGCAACGCCTGAGCCCTCGTCAAAAACGACGGCATCTTCATTGTTGGTGCGCACCTGCCCAGGGTCGGTCAAGGCATAAAAGCTGAATTGCATGATAGGAAAGCTATAACTCCAGATCAATAGGCACAGTGGCTCGGCACGCCACTTGGACGGATGGTGTTGAGCCCACACAGGAAACATGTGACTGTACACGTGTGGCAAAAAGAGTCAGGTCAAGAGCCAGTTTTTCCCCATGCTGATAACGCTTTTCTGGAGATTTTTCCAGTAAACGGGCCACGATACGGGCTAAATCTTCAGGAATTTCCGCCCTGAACTGTCGCACATCGGGGGCGGGTTCGGTCGTAATTTTAGCCATCAGTTCAGAGATGGTGGTCGCTTTAAAAGGCAACGCGCCAACCAACAACTGGAACAGCATGGTGCCCAACGCATACAGGTCAGAGCGTCCGTCCACTGTGCGCCCGGTCAATTGTTCTGGTGACATGTAGTTGGGCGTTCCCAGCACCACACCGGTTTTGGTTTTGTTGCCATCGGTGATGCGCGCAATGCCAAAGTCGGTCACTTTGACGGTGTCCGTGACCAGGTCATACATCACGTTGGCGGGTTTGATGTCACGGTGAATCACCTTGTTTTTGTGCGCATAGGCCAGCGCCTGGGCGACCCGAGCCACAATCGACACCACTCTGGGCAGCGGCATCAACTGGCCTGGTTTGCAGTGTGGCTGCAGGTTTTGGCCGGTGACGTATTCCATTGCAATATAGGCCAAGCCCTGCTCTTCGCCGACATCGAAAATGGTCACAATGCCGGGGTGTTGCAAGCATCCCGCAGCCTTGGCCTCGCGGAAAAAACGATCGCGTGCATCCACCAGTTCAAGCCCATCAAAGGTTTGGCTCAAGGCCATGGTCTTAAGCGCCACACGGCGGCCAATTTTTGGGTCTTTCGCCAAAAAAACCATGCCCATGGCTCCCTTACCAAGTTTGGATTCAATTCTGTAACGCCCCAGTGCCTGACCTGATTCGGGTGTGATCTGAGGGGCGTCCAGGGGGGCGCTGATGGCGGCTGATGCTGGCGGCATCTGGGTTGCAGCAGCGGCGTTGGCCAGGCGTTCAGGAACGTCTTTGAAATTCGCGTCAAAAGCGCCAATGTAGGCATAGGCGGCTCGGGCCTTGTCAAAGCGCTGCTGCCGTTCATAGTCCATGGCCAGCCAGTACAAATCAGCCGCCAGGGTGGCAGTCATGGGCATGCGCTGGAAGCGCTCAAAGGCCATGTCAAGTTGGCCCTGGCCTTGCAAGGCCAAGCCCATCATGCGGTCGGTTTGTTCGGACGCAAGTTTTTGCTGCACGGGAGCCAAGGGTGTGGCCAGCAGCCGGTGTAGCCATTGCGCAGCAAAGGGCAGGCCGAGCAGGGTGGCGGGAAAAACCAGCTTGAACCACAGGTTCAGCACAGTCAACGCCCAGAATTCCAGCAGCAAAACACCAGCCACCAGCCCCAGGCTGATCGCGCTTGCCCATCCGGCAGACAGCTGGGGCAGCACCCAGGCAATGTACAGCCCTGCCAGGGCTGTGGCCGTGAACGCCAGTCCTGGACCCCAACCAGGTTCAAATGCTCTGGTAGGCGGTGTGCTAAAAGTGGTGGCAAATTGGAAAAAAAATTGCTCCCAGCCAACAAAAAAATTCAGGCTACTCTGCAGTGCCAAGCACAGAAACAAGACGAAGACACCCAGAGTTTGTTCTGAGCGCCAGAAAGCCATCTCTTTGTAAGTCATCGCCAAAAATCCTTTCCTGGCTCAGCGATGGCGCAAGGTGCGGCGCTTTATGAGCGTGCCGCACAACCATACGGTGATGGCTCCTGAAGCACCCCAAATGTAATGCCATGAACCACCTTGCGGCAGCCATGCCGCAGTGGCCGGGTCACTGTGCGCCATGGTGCCTGCGATCCACCCCAGCAGCATCCCGCCCAGTGTGACGATGGAAGGGAAGCGATCCATGAGTTTCAAAATCAGCTGGCTACCGCCAATGATCACCGGAATGCTCACCATAAGGCCAAAGATCACCAGCACCAATTGATGCTGTTCACCTGCGCTGGTGGCGGCTCCGGCGATGGCAATCACATTGTCCAGGCTCATCACCAGATCAGCCACGATCACGGTTTTGACGGCTGACCATAGCTTGTCGCTGGTCTGCATGGTGGAATGCCCTTCTTCTTCAGGCAACAGCAGTTTGATGCCAATCCACATCAACAACACAGCGCCTGCCAGTTTCAAGTAGGGCACTTGCAGCAAGGTCAGGGCAAAAGCAATCAGCCCGACCCGCAGTGCTATAGCCCCTACCGTACCCAAAACAATGCCTTTAAGGCGTTGCGCTGCAGGCAGTTGGCGACAGGCCAGGGCGATCACCACGGCGTTGTCGCCGCCGAGCAAAATATCGATCAGGATGATCTGACCTACAGCCAGCCAAAAATGGGTGCTCAGGAACTGTTCCACTAAATCTTCCTAAAAATCGCGCCTGCCAAAAACAACAAAGCCGGATTGTCCATCAGCTGGACATCCGGCTTACCAATTGAGCCAGCACGTGAACACGCGCCGCCAGATGCATCTGCAGTTAGAGCATTGCTTTGAGCAGCTTGGCCATTTCGGACGGGTTGCGAGTGACCTTGAAGCCGCACTCTTCCATGATGGCCAGCTTGGCCTCAGCGGTGTCAGCACCACCGGAGATCAAGGCACCTGCGTGGCCCATGCGCTTGCCGGCTGGAGCCGTCACCCCAGCGATAAAGCCCACGATGGGCTTCTTCATGTTGAGCTTGCACCAGCGGGCGGCTTCGGCTTCGTCGGGGCCGCCGATTTCGCCAATCATGATCACCGCATCGGTGTCGGGATCGTCATTGAAAGCCTTCATCACGTCGATGTGCTTCAAGCCATTGATGGGGTCACCACCAATACCGACCGCGCTGGATTGACCCAGACCGATTTCGGTCAATTGCGCCACCGCTTCATAGGTCAGCGTGCCGGAGCGGCTGACCACGCCAATGCGGCCTTTGCGGTGAATATGACCCGGCATGATGCCGATCTTGATCTCGTCTGGGGTGATCAAGCCGGGGCAGTTCGGGCCCAGCAGCAAGGTCTTTTTGCCGCCTGCGGCTTCTTTGGCCTTCATGCGGTTGCGCACTTCAAGCATGTCGCGGATCGGGATGCCTTCGGTGATACAGATCGCCAGATCCAGCTCGGCTTCAACCGCTTCCCAAATGGCCGCAGCAGCACCGGCTGGCGGCACATAGATCACGCTGACGGTGGCACCGGTTTCAGCTGCAGCTTCTTTCACCGAGGCGTAAATCGGGATATTGAAAATCGACTCGCCCGCCTTCTTGGGGTTCACACCCGCTACAAAGCAGTTTTTGCCGTTGGCATATTCCTGGCATTTTTCCGTGTGAAATTGGCCCGTTTTGCCGGTGATACCTTGGGTGATGACCTTGGTGTCTTTGTTAATAAAAATGGACATGATGGATTCCTAATTAGTTGAGGACAGAGCTGGCGCGTTGCACGTCGCTGCGGTCTGTCCCGCAAATCTTCAGTTTTGCAAATTACTTGGCGACTGCTTTGACAGAGGCCTGTGCGGCATCTGCCATGGTGTCCACGGAAATGATGGGCAAACCGCTGTCTGCCAGCATTTTTTTGCCCAATTCTTCGTTGGTGCCCTTCATGCGCACGATCAGCGGCACATTCAGGTTGGTGGCCTTGCAGGCGGCGATGATGCCGGTGGCAATGGTGTCGCACTTCATGATGCCGCCAAAAATGTTGACCAAAATGGCCTTGACCTTGGGGTTTTTCAACATGATTTTGAAGGCTTCGGTGACCTTCTCGGGGGTGGCACCGCCGCCCACGTCCAAAAAGTTGGCCGGTTCAGCACCAAACAGTTTGATGGTGTCCATGGTCGCCATGGCCAGGCCCGCACCATTGACCAGGCAACCAATGTTGCCGTCCAGGCTGATGTAGGCCAAGTCAAACTTGCTGGCTTCCACTTCGGCCGGGTCTTCTTCGTCCAGGTCGCGGTAAGCCACGATCTCGGGGTGACGGAACAGCGCGTTGTCATCAAAATTGAACTTGGCGTCAATCGCCTTGATGTTGCCGTTGCCTTCCAGGATCATCGGGTTAATTTCAACCAGCGAGGCATCGGTGTCCATGTAAACCTTGTAGACCTTTTGCAGCACATCCACGGCTTGCGCGGTAGACCCTGCAGGCACACCAATGGCGTTGGCCAGCTTGGTGGCTTGCGCCACGGTCAGGCCGGTGGCGGGGTCAACGATCTCGGTGATGATTTTCTCGGGCGTGTCGTGCGCCACTTCTTCAATCGACATGCCGCCCTCAGAGGACGCAATCATGGCCACACGCTGGCTGGCGCGGTCGGTTACGGCCGACACGTAATATTCTTTTTGAATGTCAGCACCGTCTTCAATCAACAGGCGGCGCACTTTTTGGCCTTCGGGACCGGTTTGGTGCGTGACCAATTGCATGCCCAGGATTTCACCAGCGAGTTTGCGCACATCGTCAATCGAGCGCGCCAGCTTGACACCGCCGCCCTTGCCGCGACCACCGGCGTGGATTTGCGCCTTGACAACCCACACCGGGCCGCCGAGTTTTTGTGCGGCTTCCACCGCCTCTTGAACGGTGAATGCTGCAATGCCGCGTGGCACTGGCACACCAGCTTGACGCAAGATGTCCTTGCCTTGGTACTCGTGAATTTTCATGAGCTCTTTCTCTCAGGAATGAAGGGTGGGATCGCCGACCGGGTTGCTTTGTCAAGCAGCGCCAGCGGCACCGTTTTGATGCAATTGGGGACTGTATCATGGTGCATTGCATCATTCTGTTGTCAGACTTACAAGCGCACTTTCTTTTCAAGCTACGAGTTCACCATGCAAAAAATCTTCATCGACGGCGAAGCGGGTACCACCGGTTTGCAGATTCGCGAACGCTTGCAAGACCTGCCAGGCATCGAGCTGGTCAGCATTGCGCCAGAGCTGCGCAAAGACCCGCTCGCCAAACGCGAACTGATGGCGCAAGTGGACTTGGTGGTGCTCTGCCTTCACGACGAAGCAGCTATTGATTCAGTAGCTGCTATCGCAGATATGGAAAGGGCTACAGGTCAATTTGGTCCAAAGATAATTGACGCCTCCACGGCCCACCGCACCGCACCAGGCTGGGTCTATGGTTTTCCAGAGCTGCAGTCTGGCCAGCGCCAGGCGATCGCGTCCTCGCGCCGGGTGGCCAACCCCGGCTGCTACGCCACCGGTGCCATTGCACTGATCCGTCCCCTGATCGATGCGGGGCTGATCCCGGCGGATTTTCCGCTGTGCCTGCCTGCTGTTAGTGGGTTTTCGGGTGGCGGCCGCACCATGATTGAAGCCTATGAGCAGGGCACAGCCCCGGCCTTCGAGCTGTACGGATTGGGGCTGAAGCACAAACACATTCCCGAAATCATGGCCTGCACCGGTCTGACGCGTCGCCCACTGTTTGTGCCATCAGTGGGCAATTTCAAACAGGGCATGCTGGTGCAAGTGCCGCTGCATTTAGACCTGTTGCCCGGCCAACCGTGTGCCGACGATTTGTACCAAGCGCTGGCACAGCACTACGCGGGTAGTGAATGGGTCAAGGTGCTGCCCGCCACGCCTGACGACAAGCTCGACGCGGTGGCCTTGGCGGGTACCAACCAGCTGGAATTGCGGGTGTTTGCCAATGCCAGTTCCACTGACGACTTTCACCATGCCGTGCTGGTGGCGCGCTTGGACAACCTTGGCAAAGGTGCCAGCGGTGCGGCGGTGCAAAACCTGCAGCTGATGCTGGGTCTGGCTGGCTAAATTGCTATATATTAAATAGCTACTAGCCCTTATAAAGTAAGGGCTAGAGGACTATTTAGTTGTAAATTCAAGATACATCATCCGGCAGCTCGACCGCGCCGCCCTTGAGCACGCGGCGGATCACCTCGCCGCCAAAACCGCGCGCCGCCAAAAAGCGCGCCTGACGCATGGCCTCGGTCGCATCCAAAGGCGCACTGCCAAACTTCTTGTGCCACACGGATTGAGCCCGCGCCAGCTCGGTGTTGCGCAACGCGGCCACCGCCTCTGCCACCCGTTCCGGGTCAAGCCCCTTGGCTTGCAGTTCCTGGCGGATGCGCCCGCTACCGAGCTTGGCGGCGCGTCGATTCAGCACCGACTCCACCACCCGCTGTTCGCTGATGAACCCCTTGGCTTGCAAATCATCCAGCGCCGCGGCCAGACTGCCGGGCTCTTCTTCAAAGCGCTGCAGCTTGCGTTCCAGCTCAGCACGCGAGTGTTCACGCGTGCTCAGCAGCCGTAAAGCACGGCCTTTGAGGGAGGGTTGGTCAAACGCCATGGAATATTGCGCACTAGATTGATATTTTTTTGATAGCTTACTGCGCTTTATTTATAAGGGCTAGGCGGCTTTTTTGCTTGTAGGCTTGGTTGCCACTTCAGGCACTTCAGAGCCCGCCATCAAGGCAATGCCCAGTGAGGCGCGCACTTTGTTTTCGATCTCACGCGCCAAATCCGGGTTTTCTTTCAAAAACTCACGCGTGTTGTCGCGGCCCTGGCCAATTTTTTCACCGTTGTAGGCGTACCAGGCACCAGATTTGTCCACGATGTTGGCATTGACCCCCATGTCGATGACCTCACCCTCTCGGCTGATGCCCTGGCCAAACATGATGTCGAATTCGGCGGTTTTGAAGGGTGGAGCCACTTTGTTCTTGACCACTTTCACTTTGGTTTCGTTGCCGATGGACTCATCACCCTTTTTGATCGTGCCGGTGCGGCGAATGTCCAGCCGCACCGAGGCGTAAAACTTCAGCGCATTGCCGCCGGTAGTGGTCTCTGGGCTGCCAAACATCACGCCAATCTTCATGCGGATCTGGTTGATAAAAATCACCATGCAGTTGGTCTTTTTGATGTGCGCGGTGAGCTTGCGCAGCGCCTGGCTCATCAGGCGGGCTTGCAAGCCCGGCAGGCTGTCGCCCATTTCGCCTTCCAACTCGGCTTTGGGGGTCAGTGCCGCCACCGAGTCGACCACAATCAGATCGACCGCGCCGGAGCGCACCAGGCTGTCGACAATTTCCAGCGCCTGCTCGCCGGTGTCGGGCTGGCTGATCAGCAGGTCTTGCAAATTGACCCCCAGGTTTTGCGCATACTGGATGTCCAGCGCATGTTCGGCATCGACAAAGGCGCATTGGCCGCCGGTTTTTTGCATTTCGGCGATCACTTGCAGCGTCAGCGTGGTTTTGCCGCTTGACTCCGGGCCGTAGATTTCAACCACCCGACCGCGCGGCAGGCCACCCACGCCCAGGGCAATGTCCAGCCCGAGCGAGCCGGTGGAGACCACCTGGATGTCTTCAATGACTTCGCCTTCGCCCAGGCGCATGATGGTGCCTTTGCCAAATTGTTTTTCAATTTGCGCCAGCGCCACTTGCAGGGCTTTGGCTTTTTCGGCGTTGATCGGGGTGGGGGCTTTAACGGGTGCGTCCATGGGGCTTCTCCTGAGGTTGATGGGCTTAACTTGATGCTTGCATGCTCTGTTTTTAACAACAGACTGGATGCTTGAACAGTAGTTTAATCACAAGCTTGAAGCAAAAAGTGATGATTTTTAGTCAATTTGATTTACTATTTAGCGCATGACTTCCCCTTTTTTGACAAGCGGCTGGCGGCAAGCACATCTGGGACACTGGTTAGATCTGGCTTGCCGCCGGTTTGATGCCCGCGTGCTGGCTCTGATGGCGGCCAATGACCGCATGCCGTTGGCCTTGGCCAACCTGGCCGGGCGCGGCAAACTGACGGCATCACACATTCACATCACCCGGCATCTGGCGTTGGAGGGTTCACGTCTGACCGATTTGGCTGCGTGTGCTGGTGTCAGCAAACAAGCCATGGGCAAGCTGGTGGACCAATGCGAGGCCTGGGGCTTGGTGCAGCGCCAAGCCGACCCGCGCGATGCCCGCGCCTGCCGCGTGGTGTTCACGGCGGCGGGCACGAGCTGGTTGCAAGCCTTTCAAGAGGCCGTGACCCAGGCGCAGCTTGAAGTGGAGATGGCTGTGGGGTCTGAAGTGGCCACCGTCATGGCTCTCGGGCTGGAGGCCTATGCCGCCTAGAATGTTGAAAAAAAAGTGCCTGCGGCGTGACACCCATCCGACTGACCCCATAAAGGAGACAAATATGCGAATATTGATAGCCGAAGACGACCAGGTGCTGGCCGATGGTTTGCTGCGCACCCTGCGCAGTTCCGGTGCCGCGGTGGATCATGTGGCCAGTGGCACCGAGGCCGATGCCGCCTTGATGACCAACAGCGAATTCGATTTGCTGATACTGGATCTGGGGCTACCCAAAATGCATGGTCTTGAGGTGCTCAAACGCCTGCGTGCCCGGGGCTCGTCCCTGCCGGTGATGATCCTCACTGCGGCCGACAGCGTGGAAGAGCGCGTCAAGGGTCTGGACTACGGTGCCGACGACTACATGGCCAAACCGTTTAGCCTGCAAGAGCTTGAGGCGCGTGTGCGGGCCCTGAGCCGCCGTGGCATGGGTGCGGCCAGCAGCACCATCAAGCACGGCCCGCTGGTGTATGACCAGGGCGGCCGTGTGGCCACCATTGATGGTGTGATGGTGGAGCTGTCAGCGCGCGAACTGGGCCTGCTGGAAGTGCTGTTGCAGCGCGCTGGCCGCCTGGTCAGCAAAGACCAGCTGGTGGAGCGGCTGTGTGAGTGGGGCGAAGAGGTGAGCAACAACGCCATTGAGGTCTACATCCACCGCCTGCGCAAGAAAATTGAAAAAGGCCCGATCCGCATCGCCACCGTGCGTGGGCTGGGTTATTGCCTGGAGAAGATCCCAGGGTGAACGTGTTCCACCGCGAACAGCGCTCGCTGTTTGGCGAAATTCTGGACTGGATGCTCACGCCGCTGTTGTTGCTGTGGCCGGTGAGTCTGGTGTTGACCTGGTTGGTGGCGCAAGGCATTGCCGGCAAGCCGTTTGACCGGGCGCTGGAATACAACGTGCGCGCCATGGCGCAGCTGATTGCCGTGCGCCAAAGCCATGCCACTTTTTCCCTGCCACGACCCGCACGAGAGCTTTTGCGTGCCGACGATTCCGACTCGGTGTACTACCAGGTAATTGGCCCCAAAGGGGAGTTCTTGAGCGGTGAGCGCGCCTTGCCTGCGCCCCCTTTGGATGAAAAATTAATGGTTGACGAGGTACGCATTCGGGACGATGTCATCAAGGGCTTTGATGTCAAGGTCGCCTACCTGTGGGTCAGCTTGCCTGAGGTCGGCAACACGCCGGCGCTGGTGCAGGTGGCAGAAACTCTGGAGAAGCGCTCGGTGCTGGCCACCGAAATTGTCAAAGGCGTGATGCTGCCGCAGTTTGTGATCTTGCCGCTGGCCGTGCTGCTGGTGTGGCTGGCGCTGGTGCAGGCTATCAAGCCCCTGAACCAGCTCGAAGAACGCATCCGCGCCCGCAAGCCCGATGACCTGAGCCCGATTGACGCACGTGCCGTGCCCACTGAAGTGACCCCGCTGGTGGAGTCGGTGAATGATTTGCTGTTGCGGCTGACGGACTCGATTGCTACGCAAAAACGTTTTCTGGCCGATGCGGCGCACCAGCTCAAAACTCCGCTGGCAGGCTTGCGCATGCAGGCTGACCTGGCCCAACGCGAAGGGGCCAGTGCCGAAGACCTGAAACAGTCGCTGCGTCAGATTGGCCGCGCCAGCATCCGTGCCACCCACAGCGTGAACCAGCTGCTGGCCCTGGCACGTGCCGAGAGCAGTGGCTCGGCCATGCCGCGCACCTTGTGCGACCTGGCCGAGCTCACCATGAGCGTGGTGCGCGACTCGGTACCCCGGGCGCTGGATAAACACATTGATCTGGGTTATGAAGGCACTCAGCCAGGCACACCAGGCTGCACCGTGCTGGGCAATGCCACCTTGCTCAAGGACATGGTGCGTAACCTGGTGGACAACGCCATCAACTACACCCCGTCGAGCCTGGAAGCACCAGGCATCATCACCGCACGGGTGTTGACCGACCCCTTTGGCCGAACCCTGGTGCTGCAGGTGGAAGACTCTGGCCCAGGTGTACCCGAGCACGAGCGTGAACTGATTTTTCAGCCGTTTTACCGGGCTCTGGGCACCGAAGCCGATGGCTCGGGGCTGGGCCTGCCGATCGTGATGGAAATTGCCCAGCAACACCATGCCCAAGTGAGTCTGGAAGACAACCGCCCTAGTCATGTGCCGCCCGGCGCGTGCTTTGTGGTGCGTTTCAACGCCACCGATGCCGGGCTGCCAGATCCAGCCTGAATGGAATTACTCAGCAGGGCATGGAGCCAACGCCTGCTCACCCAAGGCAGCACGCACGGGTGGTAACTGCGCCAGCAAGCTGTCATCCAGTGCGGGCAGGCGCAAGCGCAGGCCCTGTAGGGCCGGGCGCTCTTGCAGCACTTTGGCGGTGCGCACCCCACGCTGAACCAAAGTGGCCAGAGCCGTTGTGGCCTTGGCCTGGGTCTCAAAAACACCAAGCGACAAGCCTGGAGCCAGGGGAGAGATATTGGGCAAGGTCTCATAGGCAATTTTTATGTCGTCGAGCTGGCTGCGTTTTTTATCAAGCTCTGCCGGGTTGGTGTACTTGCCCATGTAAACCAGCCAGCGTTCAGTCTGCGTTGCGGCTTCCAGCGTCCACGACGTGGTGGGCCAGGACGGCAGCAGCACGGCGCGAACGGCTTGCGCCTGCTTTTCATCCAATACTGGTGTCAGCAGGCACAGCTTGGGTTTGGCAGGGGCAGCAGATTGTTCAGCATGCAGGGTTTGGGCGGCCTCGCGTTCGCTGATGGTGCGCACCGCCTCAGGCTGAATTTGCCGCGCCAGGCGTTGCGGTTCACGCTGCGTGGTGGGGCCAAAACCATACACCATCAACCAGCCTTGCCCCCAGGCGAAGTAGACCCCATTGAGCAGCAACAACAGCAGTACCCACAGGCGCAGCATCACAAACCCCGCTTAAAGCTGGTCATAACGTGGTCCCTCTTGCAGGCGCACACTGACCTCGGCACTGGTCACGCGCTGCACGCCCTTGGGGGTAGCCACCAGCAGCGCCCCGGTGGCGTCCACACCTTGGGCCACGCCCTGCACCCCATCACTGAGCGTCACCGCGACCTGGGCCAGCGCATCACGCTGATTGAAGGCGCTTACAAAGGGCGCAAAGCCGCGTGCCTCAAAAGTTTGAACCGTGTGCACCAAGGGGGCTGCAATTTGCAAGAGTGCCTGCGAAGCATCCACGCCTGGCATTAGCTCTTCCAAACCTGCCGGGGCGGTGGACAAGCCGGTAGATTGCGGAGCCAGCAGGTTGATGCCTATGCCAATCACAACGTAACGGCTGGCGCTGGTCGCGGCGCAGTTGGCGGTTTCGATCAGAATGCCGGCCAGCTTGCGGTCATGCCACCACAGGTCGTTGGGCCACTTCAGCACCAGGTCTGGGTGCAAGCTTTGCGCCACGCTCAAACCCACCGCCAGCGACAAGCCAGACCAGTCGGTGGGCGCCAGGTTTAAACCCAAGGAAAAAGTCAATGAAGGGATGGCCCCCACGCTTGCCACTGCGTGTGCTGCGCTGCCCCCCGGGGGGGCTGTTTCACCTTGGGGCGGCCCGGCGGTGAAACCTTGATCCCCCACGCTTGCCACTGCGTGTGCTGCGCTGCCACTGACCCATTGGCGGCCCAGGCGTCCGCGTCCGGCCGTTTGGCGTTCTGTCACCAGCAGCACCGGATCGGTTTGTCCGGCGCGGGCACGGCGCATCAGCTCGGAGTTGGTGGAGTCGACTTCTGGCAGCACCTCGACGGTGAAGCCAGGCAGCAGCGGCTCCAGCGCTTGCCAAATCGCTTCACAGGGCCAGCGCACGGGGCTCAGCATGGGATTCAGCGGCTTTTGCGTTTAGGAGCCAGCAGCGTGCCGCGGCATTTTGGGGAGCCACACCAGCAGGGGTACTCGGCCTTGAGCTTGGGGGTGTAGCGCTCATCGAGCATCAGGCCGTAGTCGTAGTGCAGCTCTTCACCCGCCAAAATGTTGCGCCGTGCCTTGATGAACACCCGGCCCTTGTCTTCTTCGGCCGCGCAATTGCCGTCGCACGAATGGTTGATCCAGCGCGACGAATTGCCGCCGTGCAGCGCGTCAATCACCCGGCTTTCATCGATGTGAAAGTAAAACGTGTGGTTGGGGTTGGACAGGTCGTGCGGATGCCGTGCCTGGGCTTCTTGCCAGCTGATGACCTCACCCACATACTCAATGATGGTCTCGCCCTCAGCAATGTCTTGCAGCGCATAGACCCCCTTGCCGTGGATGCCTGATTGGCGCACCTGAATGCGTCGCGTGGGTTTGGTTTGGGCAGATTTGGCGGGCTTATTCATGAGCACGGTAAAAATTTGGTATCGTGAACTCGTAGGGGTGCGCGTGTGCGTACCCACATGTATGCGCCCGTGTGCGGGCGCGAGAACCGGGATTGTAGTCAGATGAATCACACAGTTATAGGTAAAACCTTGGTCATTGCCGAAAAGCCCTCCGTGGCCCAAGACATCGTGCGCGCCCTGACACCCCTGTCGGGCAAGTTCGACAAACACGACGAGCATTTTGAGAACGACACCCATGTGGTTACCAGCGCGGTGGGTCACCTGCTGGAAATCCAGGCCCCCGAAGCCTTTGATGTCAAGCGTGGCAAGTGGAGCTTTGCCCACCTGCCGGTGATCCCGCCGCACTTTGACCTCAAGCCCGTGGACAAAACCAAGACACGCCTGAACGCGGTGGTGAAACTGGCCAAGCGCAAAGACGTGGGCCAGCTCATCAACGCCTGCGATGCCGGGCGTGAGGGCGAGTTGATTTTTCGCCTGATCGAGCAGTACGCCGGTGGTGCCAAACCGCTGGGCAAACCGGTGCAGCGCCTGTGGTTGCAAAGCATGACCCCGCAGGCCATTCGTGATGGCTTTGGCGCGCTGCGCTCCAATGAACAAATGCTGCCGCTGGCCGATGCTGCGCGTTGCCGCTCTGAGGCCGACTGGCTGGTGGGCATCAACGGCACGCGTGCCATGACGGCCTTCAACTCGCGTGACGGTGGTTTCTTTTTGACCACGGTGGGCCGGGTGCAAACCCCCACCTTGAGCGTGGTGGTGGAGCGCGAGGAGATGATCCGCAAGTTTGTCAGCCGCGACTACTGGGAAATTCATGCGACTTTTGCCGCGCAAGCAGGAGACTACCCGGCCAAGTGGTTCAACCCGGCGCACAAAAAAGACGCAGACGATGCCGAGAAAAAGGCCGACCGGGTGTGGAGCGAGTCCGAGGCACGCGCCATTGCAGATGCCGTGCGCGGCCAGTTGGCGACCGTCACCGAAGAAAGCAAACCCACCACTCAAGCCAGCCCGCTGTTGTTTGACCTGACCAGCTTGCAGCGCGAGGCCAACGGCAAGTTCGGCTTTTCCGCCAAGGCCACGTTGTCGATTGCGCAAAGCCTGTACGAGCGTCACAAGGCCCTGACCTACCCGCGTACTGACGCGCGTGCGCTGCCCGAAGACTATGTGCCGGTGGTCAAGCAAACCTTCGAGATGCTGGCCGACTCTGGCATGAGGCATCTGGCTCCGCACGCCCTGACGGCGCTTAACGGCAACTACATTCGCCCCTCCAAGCGCATTTTTGACAACAGCAAAATCAGTGACCACTTTGCCATCATCCCCACACTGCAAGCGCCCAGCGGGCTCTCAGAAGCAGAGCAAAAAATTTATGACCTGGTGGTGCGCCGCTTCATGGCGGTGTTTTTCCCCAGCGCCGAATACCAGGTGACGACCCGTATCACGCATGTAGCCACCACCGCAGCAGCGCCGGGCCGCCCCAAGCAAGGCACGGCTCCCTCGGGGGGCAGCGAACCACACGAAGTGGGCAGCGCGGGGGCCAGTTTCAAGACCGAAGGCAAGGTGCTGGTCAAACCGGGCTGGCTGGCCATTTACGGCAAAGAAGCCGCCCAAGAAGTCGAGGGCGGCAAAGACGGCGACAAAGGGCAAAACCTGGTGCCGGTGCAGCCGGGCGAAAAGGTCAAGACCGAGTCGGTAGACCCCAAGGGCCTCAAAACCCGCCCACCGGCACGCTATTCAGAAGCCACCCTGCTCGGGGCCATGGAAGGCGCGGGCAAAACCGTGGAAGACGACGAATTGCGCGAAGCCATGCAAGAAAAAGGCCTGGGCACGCCCGCCACCCGCGCATCCATCATTGAAGGTTTGATCGCCGAGAAATACATGCACCGCGAGGGCCGCGAGCTGATCCCCACCGCCAAGGCATTCCAGCTGATGACGCTGTTGCGTGGCCTGGATGTACAGGAGCTCACCAAAGCGGAGCTCACCGGCGAGTGGGAATACAAGCTCAACCAGATGGAGCACGGCAAGCTCAAACGTGCAGCCTTCATGGCCGAGATTGCCACCATGACCGAGCGCATGGTGAAAAAAGCCAAGGAATACAGCCACGACACCGTGCCCGGTGACTATGCCACCCTGGCCGCACCGTGCCCGAATTGCGGTGGTGTGGTGAAGGAAAACTACCGCCGCTATGCCTGCGTTGGCCTGGATGGAAAAAGCGATGGCTGCGGCTTCTCATTTGGCAAAACACCTGCTGGCCGCACCTTTGAGCTGGCCGAAGTGGAGCAGTTTTTGCGCGACAAAAAAATTGGCCCACTCGACGGTTTCCGCTCCAAAGCCGGCTGGCCGTTCAGCGCCGAAATGGTCATCAAGTTTGACGCGGAAGCCAACAACTACAAGCTCGAATTTGACTTTGGCGACGACAAGAAGGGCGAGGAAACCGGTGAACTGATCGACTTCTCGGCTCAGGAATCCTTGGGCGCTTGCCCCAAGTGCGGCGCTGGCACCGCAGTTGCCGCAGGCGGCAGGGTGTTTGAGCACGGCAAGAACTACGTGTGTGACAAATCCGTGCCCACGCTGGCCCAGCCCACGCCGAGCTGCGACTTCAAAACCGGCCAGATCATCCTGCAGCAACCGATTGAGCGCGCGCAAATGGTCAAGCTGCTGGCCACCGGCAAGACCGACTTGCTGGACAAGTTTGTGTCGATGCGCACCCGGCGCGCCTTCAAAGCCATGCTGGCCTGGGATGCCGAGGCGGGCAAGGTCAACTTTGAGTTTGCACCGAGCAAATTTCCGCCACGCAAGACCGCTGCTACGCCCTTGGCCAAAGCCGCATTTGCTACAAAATCAGGAGCTGCTAGCGCAACATCCACGGGGGCTACAGCCTCAAAAGCCTTAAAAGTTGCCAAAGCGCCAGTCAAGCGGGTGGCCAAGGCAGCTGCGTCCAAAGCGCCGCGCAAAGCACCCGCAGCGGGCACGGCGGGCACCACCCCCAGCGCTGCCTTGGCGGCGGTGATTGGTGCAGAACCCGTCTCGCGGCCACAGGCCATCAAGAAGTTGTGGGAGTACATCAAAGCCCACAACCTGCAAGACCCCAAGGACAAACGCACGATCAACGCCGACGACAAATTGCTGGCGGTGCTGGGTCAGCCCAGTGTGGGCATGTTTGCGCTGACTGGGCTGGTGGGCAAGCATCTGAGCTAGGGTTTACGCATCCAGCCAGCGGCAAATCGGCTGCCATTGCTCCAGGTCACGCGCCACGCGCTCCGGGGCCAGGTCAAACACCGTCAGGCCGTGGGCGGCCAGTTGCACGTAGTTTTGCGTGTCGCGCAGTGTGCCCAGTACCGGCAGACCGGTGGCGGCGACAAAGGTGCGCAACTGCTCGGCCGCGCGGGTGCGTTCATCAACCCGCATGGCGACGATGCCTACCTGCGTTTGGCTGGTCTTGACGCGCTCGGCCAGCTCGTCCAAAAAGTCATGCGTGGCAAAGATGTCAAAGACGCTGGGTTGCAGCGGCACCACCACCTTGTGCGCGAGTTTGAGTACTTCCTTGAGGCGCTTGCCGTGCAGGCCCGCAGGTGTATCGATCACCGCGTGCGTGATGCCCTTGGGTGGTTTGGCAATCTGGTCGTCGCCGACTTCCCAACTGGCGATGGCGCGCGCCGTGCTTGGCCGCAGCGACAACCAGAGTTGGCTGGACTGCTGCCGGTCGGCATCGCCCAGCATCACACGCTGGTTCTGGTTGGCGAAATAGCCGGCAATGTGGGTGGACAAAGTGGACTTGCCCACGCCCCCTTTGGGATTGGCAACAACGATGACTGGCATGGTTCAACCCTCTGACACGATAACAACATCCATGTTACAGACAACTCACATTCTTGAAAAAAACCTGTGCATTGTGGGGTAGTTGGGACATCAAAATGACTTTTTTCTGACATAGTATGGTGACTTCGGTCATTCACCCAAGGGGACTTATTCATGAAATTTCGCTACACACTGATCGCTGCCGGTATCGTCGCACTGGGCTGTGCGAGTTCGGCCTGGGCACAAAACAAAACCCTGCGCCTGCTCACTTGGGCCGACTACGCGCCCAAAGACGTGGTCGCGCAGTTTGAAAAAGAGTCGGGCTACAAGGTGGAAATTACCCTGTCCAACAACGAAGAAATGATTTCCAAGCTGCGCGCCACCGGCGGCGCCGGCTTTGATCTGACCCAACCCTCGCAAGACCGCATCACCGGCCCCCAAGCTGAGTTTGGCATCTACAAAGCCATGGACATGAAGAGGCTGAAAAGTGAGCTGTTCATCCCCAGCATGCTTGAAGCCACCAAGAAGAACACCACGCTGGCGGGTCAGGTCTATGGCCTGCCGCACATCTGGGGCACTGACGGTCTGGTGGTCAACACCAAATTGACCAAGATGGCCGACTACCCTGATCTGTGCCGCGCCGATGTCAAGGGTAAAACCGCCGTGCGCCTGAAACGCCCGACCTTGCTGGCCTTTGCCTTTGCCTCTGGCAAAGACCCGTTTGCGCTGTACAACAACCCCAAGGCTTACACCGCGTTGATGGATGAAGTCGGCAAAACCGTCACCGCCTGCAAGGGCAACCTGAAGTTCTTCTGGGACAACAAAGACCAGTTGCTCAACGGCATGCGCGCGGGCGAGATCGTCGGCGCCATGATGTGGGACACGGGCGGCTGGAAGCTCAATGGCGAGAAGGCTGACATCCAGTTCATCGCGCCCAAGTCCGGCGCACTGGGCTGGATCGACACCTTTGCCATTCCGGCCAAAGGCAAGAACGACGCAGCCGCTTATGCCTGGATCAACTTCAACATGCGCCCTGAAATTGCCGCGCGGGTGGCAGGCTCGGCCGGTAACTTCACCGCCTCCAAGGGCGCTGACCAGTTGATGGATGCCAAGCTCAAAGCCCAGTTTGCCGCCAGCTTTCCCGAAGCCGCGCTGAAAAACGTCAAGTGGTATCCGGCCGTGCCCGCTGGCATTGAAGACATCGAAGGCCGCGTGCTCGACCGCATCAAGGCGGCGAACTAACGTCCATGTTCCACAAAGACAACCCAAAGCATGAAACACGCGTGCCCTGCGTAGGGCGGGTTTCAACCCGCCAAGGCCGACTGAAGTCGGCTCTACGACACGTCATTCTTGTCGGCTGTGGGCGTTGTTTCACGTTAAGTTGCGGTGATGTTGTAGGGTCAACTTCAGTCGACCATGGCTGACTGAAGTCAGCCCTACAAGAACAACGTTCACGGCCTTGAATCCTTCCCTACCCGCTGCGCCTGACTCTGGCGCGGCGCAGCCAGACCTGCGAGCCGCCTGCGTGGCCAAGCACTACGGTGCTTTCCGCGCGGTGGACGACTTGTCGTTCTCTGTGGCACGCGGCAGTTTCTTTTCCATTCTGGGGCCGTCGGGCTGTGGCAAGACGACGCTGCTGCGCATGATTGCCGGCTTTGTCGAACCCGACGCGGGCGACATTCACATCGGTGGCAAAGCCATGCGCGGCGTGCCACCAAACCAGCGCCCGGTCAACATGGTGTTTCAGCACCTGGCGCTGTTCCCCATGATGAGCGTGGGCGACAACGTGGGCTACGGCCTGGCGCGCCGGGGTGTGGCCAAAAACGAGATCAAGCGCCGCGTGGGCGACATGCTGGCGCGCGTGAGCCTGCCTGGCGCGCAGGACAAGCGCGTAGACCAGCTCTCTGGCGGGCAAAAACAGCGCGTGGCGATTGCCCGCAGCTTGGTGCTGGAGCCCACGCTGCTGCTGCTGGACGAGCCGCTGGGCGCGCTCGATTTAAAGCTGCGCGAGCACATGAAGATCGAGCTCAAACAGTTGCAAGCCGCCTTTGGCACCACCTTTGTTTACATCACCCACGACCAGTCGGAGGCACTGGTGTTGTCCGACCAGGTGGCGGTGATGAACGCGGGCAAGTTTGAGCAAGTGGGCACGCCGCAAGCCCTGTATTACGAGCCGCAAACGCTGTTTGTGGCCGGTTTTGTCGGAGCCAACAACCGCATCGCCGGCCGAGCTACCGAGGTGAGCGGCTGCGTCGTCACCGTCACCAGCGCGCAGGGGCTGGTGATGCCAGCGCGCGCGATGGGCAGCGTGACGCGCGGTGACGCGGTGGAGGCTTTTGTGCGCCCTGAAGTGGCACGCCTGGCACGTGATGCAGCCGTGTTGCGTGACACGGGCTTTCCCACGTTTGACGCGCAGGTCACCAGCTTGCTGTTTGACGGCGCCAACTCCGCTGTGCTGTTGCACGAGGCGCAGTCGCACACCGAATTTCGCATTGCCCTGCCGCAAACTGGTGAATTTGCCGACCTGCGCGTGGGCGAAACCGTGGCGTTTGGCTTCGACCCGCAGCGTGCGGTGTGTTTTGCGAGTTGATGCTATGACCTACCTCAACTTGTTTTATCGCCGTGGATGGGCTGTTGTAGGTTCGACTTCAGTCGACCATGGCGGACTGAAGTCCGCCCTACAAAGCTGCGCAGGTATGGCTTTGGGCTCTGATACCACCGCGTCTTTGGTCTGACCATGAAAATCCAGGCGCGCCTGATGCTCATGCTGCTGCTGGCCCCAGCCTTGTTGTGGCTGCTGGGCCTGATCGTGCTGCCGCATGTTGAGCTGGGCATTTTGTCGCTGCGCGCGCGCGTGGCCCCGCGTGTGTATGAGCCCAGCCTGGCGCAGTTCGCCACCTTCATCGACGAGCCGCTGTACTGGCACACTTTCATGCGCACCGCGTTGATGTCGATTTTGGCCACCGCCATCACGCTGTTGATGGCGTTCCCGATCGCCTGGACGATTGCCAAGCTTGCCCGGGGCCGCAACAAGTCGATGCTATTCATCATGTGCCTGATTCCGTTCTGGGTGAGTGAAACCGTGCGCACCCTGGGCTGGATGATTTTGCTGCGCGAGTCCGGCGTGCTGCCCGCGTTTTTGGTCTGGCTGGGCGTGACCCCCGCGCCGGTGGAGCTGCTGTACCACGATGCCACCATTCTGGTCGGGCTGGTCTACACCTCGATGTTGTTCATGGTGATTCCGCTGATCAGCGCCTTGGAAAGCCTGGACGACGCGCTGATCGAAGCCGCTTACGACCTGGGTGGCAACGGCTGGTCGATCCTGCGGCAAATCGTCATCCCGCACGCCGCGCCGGGCATCGTGGCGGGCTGCATTGTGGTGTTCATGCTGACGCTGGGCAACTACCTGACACCGACGCTCTTGGGTGGCAAAAACTCGCAGTGGTTCACCGAGCAAATCTACACCCAGTTCATCACCCGCTTCAACTGGGAGCAGGGCGCGGCGTTTGGCTTTTTGCTGCTGGGCTTGAGCACCGCCATCGTCTGGGCGGGCTTGAAGTTGAGTGGCCAGAAGTTTGGTGCAGTGATGCAAAGGTCCTGAGCATGTGCCAACACCGAACATCTGCTGCCCCCTGTAGGGTGGGCTTTAGCCCACCATGGCGGCTACAAGTCAGCCCTACGAGTCCTGGGCTCAAGCCATTGAATGATATTAAAATAATAGCTGCTAACGCTTATTTAATAAGGGATAGAGGCTATTTTTATATAAATAATGTGAGGGCTGTCCAGTGATCGCCTCGCTGCCTCGCCCCTTGTGGCTGCGCGCCAGTACCGTGGTTTACGGCATGGCGTTTTTTGCCTTTTTGTTTTTACCGCTGGTCATCGTGGCGGTGTTTGCGTTCAACGACGCACCTTACCCGGCACCGCCCTGGCGCGGCTTCACGCTGGACTGGTTTCTGGGCAGCGCCGAGTCCACGCGACGGGGTCTGTTTGCCGACAGCGAGATGCTGGGCAGCATCTGGACCAGCGTGGTGGTGGCGCTTTGGGTCACGCTGCTGTCGGTGTTGGTGGGCACGGCCAACGCGTTTTTGATTGAGCGCACGCAGTTTCGCGGCAAGCAGGCGCTGTCACTGTTGATGCTGGCTCCGCTGGTGATTCCGGGCGTCATTTTGGGCATTTCCATATTGGCGTTTGCCAGCCGCATTGCCAACCTGGCTGATGACCTGTGGGGGCTGGAGCTGGAATTTTTGCGCCCCGGCTTGCCGCTGGTGGTGCTGGGGCAGTTTTCGTACATCGTCTCGATTGCCACGCTGACCCTCACCGCACGCCTGAAACGGTTCGATGTGACGCTGGAAGAAGCCGCCTACAACCTGGGGGCATCACGCTTTGCTGTGTTGTGGACCATCACCCTGCCGTACCTCAAACCCGCGCTGATTGGCTCGGCCGCGATATCCTTTTTGATGAGCTTTGAGAACTTCAACACCACGCTGATGCTGGTCGGCTCCGATTCGCCCTTGACGGTGATGATGTACGGCCGCATGCGCGAAGGCGCCACGCCAGTGCTCAACGCGGTGAGCTTGCTGCTGATGGTGGCCTCTGCGCTGCTGGCGCTGACGCTGATGCATGGGTCTAACGTCCATGTTCCACAAGGACACCCCAAAGCATGAAACATGCGTGCCCTGCGTAGGGCGGGTTTCAACCCGCCATGGCCGACTGAAGTCGACCCTACGACACGCCATTCTTGTCGACTGTGGGCGTTGTTTCACGTTAACGTCCATGTTCCACAAGGACACCCCAAAGCATGAAACACGCGTGCCCTGCGTAGGGCGGGTTTCAACCCGCCATGGCCGACTGAAGTCGACCCTACGACACGCCATTCTTGTCGACTGTGGGCGTTGTTTCACGTTAAAGGTGGCGTGGATGATGGACGATAGCATCCCAACCCCGAACGCGGACCAGGCGTTCTCAAAGAAACAAGCTACTTGTTTCTTGTGAGTTCAGAACCATGTTGACTCAATGCACTGATTTAGCTTGGAGGCTGTCGGACGTTCGGCATCGAAGCGTTCTCGAAGTGCAGCGTAGCCAAATTCGACCCCAGCGTGGACAGTTTTTGCCGAATTTGCAGGCTCATAGCCGTAGCTATGGGCCAAAAAGACGGTAAAAAAATGGACTGCTGCGGTCGGATTGCAGCCGATGTATCGAACGTCCGACAGCCTCCTAGGATCATGGTCATTGGCTGCACAAAGCTTGAAATTACCGCTGCCCGATGGCCACTTTGCCAAACGCCGCTTGCGCCTGGCGCGGCAGGCAGCGCCAATAGGCTGGGTGGGCATCCACCGTGCCTCCCAGCGCGGCGGCCGCATGCCAGCCCCAGCGCGGCTGGTACAAAAAGGCACGCGCCAGCGCCACCAAGTCGGCATCGCCCGCTTGCACAATCGCCTCGGCCTGCTGCGGCTCGGTGATCAGCCCCACGGCGGTGGTGACCATGCCGGTGGCGTCGCGAATGGCGCTGGCAAACGGCACTTGGTAGCCGGCAGCCAAGGTGATTTTTTGCTGGGGCGACACACCGGCGGACGAGGCGTGGATGAAATCGCAACCCGCTGCTTTGAGCAGCTTTGAAAAGGCCACACTTTGCGGCAAATCCCAGCCGCCTTCAACCCAGTCGGTAGCCGACAGGCGCAGGCCCAGCACGCCGTCGTAAGCCGCGCGCACCGCTTTGAAAACTTCCAGGGGGAAGCGCACCCGGTTTTCAAAACTACCACCGTAGGCATCATTGCGTTGATTGGCCAAAGGTGACAAAAACTGGTGCAGCAAATAGCCGTGCGCACAGTGCAGCTCGATGGCATCCACGCCGATGCGTTGTGCGCGTCGGGCGGCGGCCACAAAAGCGGTCACCGTATCTTTCAGCCCCTGATCCGTGAGGGCTTGCGGTGGGGTCTCGGTGGGCAGGTGTGGCACGGCTGATGGGCCTTGCGGCAGCCAACCACCTTGTGCTGGGGACAGCAGCTGCCCACCCGCCCAGGGCACGGCGCTGGATGCCTTGCGCCCAGCGTGTGCCAGCTGAATGCACACCGCTGTTGGCGGTGCGAGCTGGCGTGCGCGGTGCAGTTTGTCGGCCAGCGCCGCTTCGGTGGTGTCATCCCACAGCCCCAGGCAACTGGGTGTGATGCGGCCTTCTGGCAACACCGCCGTGGCTTCGATGGTGAACAGGGCTGCACCACTGTTGAGCAGGTTGCCCCAGTGCATCAAATGCCAGTCGGTGGCGCAACCGTCCACTGCCTGGTACTGGCACATGGGCGCCACCACTAGGCGGTTGGGCAGCGTCAGGCCACCTTGTTTTGAAGGCAAATGCAATGGAGAAAATAGCAAACTCATGGCAGTGAGACGGGTGACCCGTCCAGGTGATGGTAAACACAAAGCATAGCCCAAACCACAACTTCACAGGCCTGTGGCGGCAGCGCAGGTTCACGGAAAGTCACTTGCCACGTGCCGCGCCACTAAAATCAGCGGTTAACCCATTTTGTTTGATTATTCTCTGCGGAGCATTCCCATGGCTGAACCCACCCAAGCACCCCAAGCGTCAACCCCTGTGGGTGTCAGCCGCGCTGACATGGCCAACGCCATTCGCGCCCTTGCCATGGACGCGGTGCAAGCGGCCAACTCGGGTCACCCAGGTGCGCCCATGGGCATGGCCGACATGGCCGTCGCCCTTTGGGGCAGCCACCTGCAGCACAACCCGGCCAACCCCAAGTGGATCAACCGCGACCGCTTTGTGCTTTCTAACGGGCACGGCTCGATGCTGATTTATGCGGTGCTGCACCTAACCGGCTACAAGTTGCCCCTCAGCGAACTGAAGAACTTTCGCCAGCTGCACAGCAAAACCCCCGGCCACCCTGAGGTGGACCTGACCCCCGGTGTGGAAACCACCACCGGCCCGCTTGGCCAGGGCATCACCAATGCGGTGGGCATGGCCTTGGCAGAAAAACTGCTGGCGCAAGAGTTCAACCGTGACGGTCATGAGGTGGTCAACCACCACACCTACGCGTTCCTGGGCGACGGCTGCATGATGGAAGGCATCAGCCACGAGGCAGCCGCCCTGGCCGGTGCCTGGAAACTGGGCAAGCTGATTGCCTTGTATGACGACAACGGCATCTCGATTGACGGCCAAGTCAGCCCTTGGTTCATCGACAACACCGCGCTGCGCTTTGTAGCCTACGGCTGGAATGTGCTCGGCCCCATCAACGGTCAAGATGCCGAACTGGTGGCGCAAACCATCGCCCGTGCCAAAGAGACCACCGACAAACCGACGCTGATCATCTGCAAAACCGCCATTGGCGCGGGCAGCCCGAACCGTGCCGGTACCGCCAAAGCCCACGGCGAACCCTTGGGCGCTGAAGAAATCAAACTCACCCGCGAAGCCATCGGCTGGACGGCAGCACCGTTCGTCATTCCCAAACCCATCTACGCCGCCTGGGATGCCAAAGCTGCAGGCGCTGCGGCAGAAAAAGCCTGGAACGATAAATTTGCCGCCTACAAAGCCGCCTACCCGGCACAGGCCAAAGAGTTGGTGCGCCGCATGAAAGGCGAGCTGCCGAAAAACTTTGCCCAGGTCGCGGTGGACACCGCCGTGGCTGCGCACGCGAAGGCTGAGACCGTGGCCAGTCGCAAGGCCTCGCAGCTGGCATTGGAAGCTTTCACCGCCGCCCTGCCAGAACTGCTGGGCGGCTCAGCCGACCTGACCGGCTCCAACCTGACTAACACCAAGAGCACGCCATCGTTGCGCTTTGACTCTTTGAGCGGCATCGGCAACGGTGGCCGTCACATCAGTTACGGCGTGCGTGAATTCGGCATGGCGGCCATCATGAATGGCGTGGCGCTGCACGGTGGCTTCATTCCCTACGGCGGCACGTTCCTGACGTTCAGCGACTACAGCCGCAACGCCATTCGCATGGCCGCATTGATGAAGCAGCGGGTGATCCATGTGTTCACCCACGACAGCATTGGCCTGGGCGAAGACGGCCCCACGCACCAGTCGATCGAACACGCCGCCAGCTTGCGCCTGATCCCCAACCTGGACGTGTGGCGTCCGGGTGACACGGCTGAAACGGCGGTCGCCTGGGCCGTGGCGTTGCAAAACAAAACCAAGCCGACCGCACTGCTGCTCTCCCGCCAGAACATCAACTACGCCCCCAAAGCCAGCCTGGGCGACATCAGCAAGGGCGCTTATGTGCTGGCTGAGCCCAGCGAAGTGGGCCTGAAGAAGAAAACCCAGGCGGTGATCATTGCCACCGGCTCGGAAGTGCAGCTGGCGCTTAAGGCACAAGAGCTTCTTGCTACACGAAAAATAGCTGTTCGCGTCGTATCCATGCCGAGTACAAGCACTTTTGATCAACAAGATGCGGTGTACAAAGCATCCGTGCTACCAGCTGGTGTGCCGCGCATTGCGGTCGAAATGGGGGTCAGCGCCGGTTGGTGGAAATACGGCTGCGCAGCCGTGGTGGGCATCGACACCTTTGGTGAATCTGCCCCGGCATCGGTGCTGTTCAAGCACTTTGGTTTCACGCCTGAGAATGTGGCCGACACGGTTGAGTACGTTCTTCAAAAGTAGCCTATGAAAACATCCAACGCCGCTGCAACCGCCATACAAGTGGTCGTCTCGAAGATGATGGACAGGGTTTTGGAACGCGTGCTGATTGAAGACCCATTTATCAAAGAATCCCATCATGCAAACAAACCACTCTACGCGGCGTTGGTTCCAGATGAGATTTTCAAGGGTTCGCATTTCGAGCGCCGTTTCGTCACTCCGTTTGGCGGGGTTTGGGAGAAGCTTGCAGTAGTTGCTGCAAAGCAAACTCATGGGCATTGTGAAAAGGGCTGTGCTATTGCAGGTAATGTGGGCGAAGAAAGGCTCAGACGTATCCAAGAGGTTCTTAACAAATTGGAACACGCCCAGTCGAGCAGCTCGCGACAATCACCAAAATGGACGGCTGAATTATCGTACGTACTGGCGGGGCAGGGCAAACCAATACCAGTCACAGTAGTTTGTGACATTTTTGTTCACAATCCAACCTCAGGCAAGCGCTACGCTTTTGAGTTGAAAGGCCCGCTGCCTAACAGCGATCAAACCAAAGTCAGTAAAGAGAAAATATTCAAGCTGCTTGCCATGTCGCCAATTCAGGTTGACGGCGCTTTTTATGCACTCCCTTACAACCCCTACGGATCAAAAAAAGTTGACTACAAGTGGACGTTTCCAATGCGTTGGTTTGACATGCACAATGACCCATGTGTGCTTATTGGGAATGAATTTTGGGATTTTATTGGAGGTACTGGAACTTATGATGCCTTCATCAGCGAAGTGAATTCGCTTGGTAAAACGTATCGTGAGCGCATCTATCGTGAGTACTTGGGAATTGAACCCCCAAATATGTCGAACGACTATTTGCTGAAATAAATTTCTATTTATGTTGTCTGCAAATCTTTCCCGCTCGTTCACTTATATCGACTTATTCGCAGGTATCGGTGGTTTTCGACTTGCCCTGGACGCAGCGGGT
>Ga0210037_1000306_pt1 | contig 40064 bp, 35 predicted proteins | sample CryGey08umfilter_3_FD_185451 | JGI IMG/M metagenome (GOLD analysis project Ga0210037, IMG submission 185451) | Groundwater microbial communities from aquifer in Utah, USA - Crystal Geyser 4/9/14 0.8 um filter (SPAdes) (version 3) | ecosystem: Environmental > Aquatic > Deep subsurface >...
AATCCAGGCTGCCGACGACCTTAGCCTCCAAATATCCCACGGTATCATCCACAAGAATCGGGGCCCCGTTTGTACCGAGTTTATAGTTCACACCCTTGAACTTATCCAGCTCCCTGCCCGATTTAAAGCCGAAGTTCCCGATAGTCGTCATCGGAACCTCTTTGGCCAGGATTGAAACGATGAACACCCCACTATCCGCGATGAACTCGTGGGTAAGATTCTGCTTGTTTATGCTAACCGCAATCGTGGGGGGCTCGGATGTTATCTGAACGACCGCGTTTGCGATCTGCCCGTTGAGCTTATCCCCTTTCTTCGAACTTACAACGTAAAGGCCGTAGCTTATCTTATATAAGACTTTGTTATCCATGATTCATTTCTCTCCTTTTCCGGGTCTTATACCTTTATACCGGACCGCGCCTCTTCATAAACAAGAGGGTCCTTGCTTGGTAATAATGAATTTAGCTAGATAATTCCCATTATCTAGCAGGCGCTAAACTTTACAGAGGTTTATCTTCTTTCCCAGTAGCTTCTATGACGTTTACAAGCAACTTCCCGGAAAACTCAATGCCCTTGAGATATGGATGCCCGATCACGTCACGCGGTGAGGGTGCCGTGCCCTCCGACCAGTTTTTCGACATAAGCCACACATTCGACTCCGGCGGACAGACCTTCAGATGATTTGCACTCGCTCTACCGAATTATGGTAATTTAAAACAATTTACCCCTAATTTTAAAGTCACCCGAGTTCAGCTTCCATTTCTTGCAGAAGCGCTCTATATCCTTTTTGACGCGCTCATGGGCTTTAAAGAACTCATACGCCTCATCCTTCATTTTTTCGCTCTCTCCCAGCGCAGACCTGGAATCGCGGTTGTCAGACTTCCTCTTTCCCTCAAACCGCGCCAGCTCATACTGAAACTCGCTAATCAAGACCAGGTTAGATTTAAGCGCGCGCAGATCATTCACCACGGACCGGTCGACAAGCTTGCTCTTAATCTGCGGCGCCTCATCCTCAACCACACCCAGCCCCCGGCTGTCACCTGTATTCGCCAGATCCTTCGCAATCGTCTCATCCAACCGCGAAAGCGCCTTAGCCTGCTCGACTAAAAAATTGAATTGAGCGATCTCATGCTGTCGCTCGACAATAACAAACGCAGCAATGCTATTTACCGCTAGAAAAAACAGGATGCTTATAGCAACCAATACTTTCTTCACCATAACACCCGTACCCCTATGAGTATCCGTCGTTTGACTAATTATACGCTATCAAGCAGGGGTTTCGTCTAGTGAATTCGAGAAATTTACCTAACCGCCTCTTCTATCGCCCGCAGAATTTCGGCCTCATCGATCGGGACTTCCTTGCCGGCGATAGAAATATACGATAGTGTTATCTTAGCGGCTGAACAGCTCTTTAATTTTAATGGTAAACTGAGCATTAGCTTCTAGAAACATCGTTAAGACCCTTACGCCTCATACCGATAATAATAAATAATGTAAAGAAGAGCTGGAGGTAATATGTCTAGGTTTGTGATTGATAGATTTAAGGGAAGGCCTGCCTTGGGCATAGTTGAAGCCAAATTTGCCAACGGCAGGGTCGCTGTAACCGGGCATGATGCCAAAGCCGTCCGGGAAATCAAGTTCATTATGAGCAAGCCACTTAGTGCACCACAATTTACCGCTTCTGGGACAACCGTTCTATCCATCAACATGGCTGACCTGCTTGAACCCGGCTCAGAGGAACACTTCATAGCGGTTATAAAGTCTCTTCCAGATTATGGGTTCTCAGCAAGACGGACAGACTAACATATCCGCTCCAATACCAACTCTTTAAAACTATTTGCCGTTGGAGGTTTCACCCTTGGTCAAAGAACTTAGCTGTGAAAAATGTGGTAAAACGTGGCGAGTACAGGTTCCTGTCGAGCTTAAAGCGAGAGTACAATCTTGCCAGGCTTGCGGTAAATTTAAGTTTCACCTCGAGCCGGCAAATCCAAAATATTCCAGTCTTAAAGGCATGCGATAACCATCTTGCCCCGGCTTAGACCAGAAGAAGATTCCTCCGAACCCCATCCGACTACCAAAAATAATAAAATCAATAACTTTGAATTGATAAGAAAGGCTGCAGATTGTATGCCTGAACTGCGGTGATATAATATCACGTTTTCAAAATAAGTCGATAATTTTATCCAGCATCGGCACGTTTCTTCACTTCTCGCTCTAACCTCTCCCCAAGCGCTTCTGCTGTAACATCTAGGTCATACTGGGCTTGCAGGCCGAGCCAGAACTCAGCAGAGGTGCCAAAGAACCTCGCAAGCCTCAGCGCGGTGTCTGCGGTAATGCTTCGTTTACCGAGAACGATCTCGTTTATCCTTCTCGCCGGCACACCGATGTTTATAGCTAACCTGTTCTGACTCATATCCATAGGCTTGAGAAACTCCTCTAAGAGTACTTCGCCGGGATGTACCGAATGTAGCTTTTTTTTCATGATACCCCTTTCTAATGGTAGTCTGTTATTTCGATTTCATAGGCATCCCCGCCCTGCCATACAAAACAGATACGCCACTGATCGTTAATTCTTATACTAAGCTGGCCTTCACGATCTCCTTTAAGCCGCTCTAATCTATTAGCGGGCGGAATTCGTAGATCATTAAGGTTCTTGGCGTTATTTATCATCCGTAGTTTTCGCAACGCAACCTGCTGAATATCCCGAGGTAGCTTGTTGGAGCCCTCCCGACTGTAGACCTTTTCAGTTTCTTTGTCCTTGAATGATTTTATCATCGGTTTTAATGTTATAACGTTACGCGTTAAACGTCAAACGTTAAAGCCAGCATAATGCAACCTCCCCGTCATAACAAAAACCGCAGCGACATTACTCGGACTCTACGGATTCTCAACCAAAACAAAAACCCCCGGCACTCTACCAAGGATCGGCTGTGGGCCCTGTAGGATTCGAACCTACGACCAAGGGATTATGAGTGGCTACAGTGGCTAAGAATAGCCTGAATGGTTTGTGTTTCAGTGCTCTGGCCTGCACATTTGAAGTGGCCATTATGCACTGGTTGTCGCCAAGAGAATGGCGTGATGTGGGTTCTGACCCCTTTTTGACCCCTCGAGTTTGAGCAAATCTTAACCGATGGAAGCGCTATGAAAGACAAGTGCTAAGTCCAGTCGTTAGCAAATGCAATCCCTTGGTCATGGTGTAACCTCGCTCCCTTTGTGTTGGCAGCTTGAGTGGAGCTCGATGATGATAAGAGATGCGAGAACATAACCTCGCTGAGGCCTAGAGCGCGCTAGAAATGAGCTTGGCTGATTTTCTTAGAGGCAGCGTGTGCAACCCCTACTTTTTTCTTCTTCGCCGGAGCCATGATCTTCTCGACCTCACTCTTGGGGATGCCCTTCTCTACTCTGGTGGCAACTTCTTTTCTGATTCTCTCGATATCTTCAGAGGAGATATCCAAATTCGGTCGTTTGTCTCTCATAATCCGAGAGCCCCTTTCAAATAATCGCGCCGGTCCTCAGCTAGGTACGGATATACTAAATCCTGTGTTATTGAATTGCAGTTATGGTACGCGAGTCTGGATCTAAAAGCAGCCTATAATCTTCTGCAATCCATTCGCCTATCGCTTCATAACGGTCGCGTTGTTTCATTTGAAGCAGCGCTTCTGGGCCACCATTTCTCATTATGGCCACATGGTCTATATACTCAGTAAATCGGCTATCAAAACCAAATTCTAGATAATTCCTGTAGCATCAAGTGTTTTTAGGTGGCAATATTCGTGCAATAATGTTCTTACTATTGATTCTACGACATCATTCAACCTATCAGCAAGAGCTTCATCAGCGCTTAGCCTCTTATAACGGCGCCGCAGCTCGGCAGGAAGCGGTTCATGCACGCTTAATTTCTCATAAAGGCTTCGCATCTTGTCACAATACCACGCGCAATCTGCCGCTAAATCGACGCCCTGTAGATAGATATTTGGTCGGCCGACGAGGATAAATCCATACGACGAGCCATCGTGGTAATCGCTGCTCTTAATCGTTATTCCAGTAAAGTCAGCGCCCCTTGCCTCTGCTACGGCTACAGCTTTCTCAATAGGGTCCTCGGATTTTGGTACACCCTTTATCGGGCCATATTCTACGCCATCGCTGTCTATGCTTTCTGTCACGATTACAATGTTGGTCATGATAGCTTTCTAACGATCTTTATCGACATAATCCTCGGTTTAAAGTTCACTAGTTACTTAGCACTTGACCCTCGTGTTTATTCTAGCAGAACAATTATATTGCTGCCTACACGCCGGAAAGCTTATCTGTTAGCGGAGCACAATAGCATTTGATCGACAATTAAGATTCCTTGTAAGAGCCTGTGCCATGCTCCTGTAACCTCTACGCCGACAGCCACCTGACCAGTAATCAGGTTTCCGTCAGATTTATCCCAGCAGTGTAAAAAGCCCCTGGTTTTGACTGCATTATTCGTATTAACGACGCTTCGTCGGTTCTTCACTTTCGTTCAGCTTCATGGCACGCACCTGACTAATGTATTAGCCTTTTCCGTTTGCGCTCAGTACCACAGCTTTTGACTGCAGCACCCAAAGGCGGTTTGAAACCTGTACCTGAATACCGATTTCGAGGGGCCTTCCCTCATCTCTTACAAAGCATGAATGAGTTGCGTCTTCACTCTCCTTTCAGTGCAATTCATTCTTCAGGACACACTTTTACGCTTACTTCTTTTTCACATCCAAGTAAATACGGTTCAGTCCAAACAACTCACGTTTAACTTGGAGGATTGATTGCTCTAAGTCATTTTCGCTTTCATAATCTACTCGCCTGAAAGCGCCTTGTTGCGTCCAAAAAATACTCAATTTTTCTCCCTTTTAACAAGTCGCTAATCACACTACGTTGCTGATTGAACAATATCGAATAGAGACCGCTGCATAACATCAGGCTTAAAAACGTCACCATCAACTATTAAGTCGTGACGTTCTAGCAATTCATCATTAACATAACAAAAGGATTGTGGGGGTGAAAAATCCGGCAAACACTCCCGAGGATCGATAGGATTCTCAAATAAACCTACTTGCCCTATTTCTATAGCAAAACCTTTTGCTTTCCCTGCATAATATTCGAAGAATTCGTTTTCTTGTATTCCAGCTAGATCTTTATATTTCAACCACAGGTTTTTAGGGGTGTCCTCATCAACCTGCCCCGGGAATATTGCACCAACGATTTTTTTAACCGGCATAGATGCGTATATGTAAATCATTTGGCAATCGACTTTAAATATGGCTTTTCTGAACTCATACTTTTTGTCGCCATCGATTATCTTCTCTACATATTTGGGCTTAATCGACAGTAAAACGCTCATCAATCCCACCTTTTTTCTTTATCTGTAAATAATTCTCATGGTTTATCTGTAGTATCGATTGGAGGGCTGTTGTTGATATTCCAATCTCCTGTAAATCATTGGGATTCAACCGATCCTTTAAATAAAAATGAAAACGAAATTTGATGATTGTAACAGGACTTTCTGTCATTTCATTTATTCCTGCCCTATCAAAAACCGTCCGTTTTCCTACAATGCGAATGACATCGTCTGAGCTCGCTATATCATAATAAACATCCTCGATAACCCCTAAGGCCGTTATTCCTGATTCCACTCTTGAACGATAGAACAGTAAGATATCACCATCGCTCATCTTCTTTACTCGCGGATGGCCGAGATATGCCTTTGTAATCGCATTCCCTTCGGCTAAGAGATCGCCACCGTACTCCAACAAAGACAGTTGTCTCGTTCCATAGTCGGGGAATAGTCGCGCATGGTATTCAGGCCAAATCGGTACTATAAATTTATTCACTTGTTCCCCGTCATAAAAGCTGGGGTAGAACTCCTTAGCGATTAGAGTAATTGGTTCTAGCTTCCTATCAGATATTGTCCTCTTAACAAAGACATCTTCATCGCCTTTCACCGTCTTTTTAACGGCTACTTTATGAAAGCCAAATTGTTCAATTAAGTCGACGAGTTCATCGTTTGTTTTTGAGAAATGTGTAAGATAGATTTCGTCTATACCTTTTTGGATAGCAAAATCGATCGACATCTTGATGAAAAGCTCACCAATTTTATATCCGACGTGTGTAACTTTTAGGGTAGATATCTTGATCCTAGGCTTTGCCGGCAAACTCGGCTCTGAATCTACTGATTCATTCTCGTCTTTATACATAAGAATCGCGCCTATCAACTCATTCTCGCGTTGATAAACCCACGCTTTCCTACCCTCTCGACTAATTTTTCCCCACCACTCCGAAAACTCGGGGTAGTCTTCTTTGAGTGAATCAAAAATCGGGTCCGATAAATCCAGATTATGTACGGGTAACTCCTCTAACGCGGGCGGTGCTAGAACTTCAACTCCCGTGAATTGTTTTTTGAAGTATTCAAAAGACTCGTCGATATTTAGAACGCGGTGCGCAATACCTAACCGCTCCGCTTTTTTTCGTATCCCTTTATCCTCGGTGATCAGAAAATCGACAGCATTCTTAAGGACGCAATAAAGCAAACTATTATCGATATAGTCGTTTATCTTAGTAGGCTCACCGACAATCGCTTGAAACTTATCGTCCTCTTTGGACTCGGGCGGACTCTCTAACCGCGGATACGTCTCAATTTTGGAGAGCAATATCTCCTTTTGATTACTATTGCGATTGCCTTCAATCTCTTTAATCGAGAGCGGGTGTATTAGAATCCTAACATCAGAATTGTGCAGAATCTTTAGCAATCCTTGCAGCGCATCAGGCACTAAAGATTGACTTTCTCTATGGATAAAGATATTCGTATCAATTAATATGCGCATAATTTTCAACCTGGGATTCGTTTATAAAAAGTATCCTAGATTATTTCGCTCATAAGGAGCGAATACCCTGCGAGCGTTCAAAACAAACAATGAAATCAATCATAAGGTTGGATGCTCTTGTGCGATAATTTTGAGTTGGCTATTACTTCTCACTTCTCAAAAACGTAACTTCAAAAGCCTTACACGGTCTGGCTTCTTGTAGTCGATTTGCAAATGCTAGGTCGTCGTTCATATCGTAATGTTGGAAAATATCTAGTCCTCGGTCTAGTGATATCTTCCAACCATGATTGGTTGTTATGCTGCGAGCATGGATACTATTTTGCTTCGCATAATCCCATGTTAAGTAAATGCCTATGGCCAAAGCGGATTCACTTATCTTCTGAAGGTTTTCTTCCTGCTGTTCGTGCTTAAACCCATCAGGATCTTTGGATGTAACGACGTGAACTTTCACCTCGTTCTCTTTTGGCTTAATCTTTGTGATTAACTCCAGAAGTTCCATAAGGTTACGGATTTGGTAAAACGCCCGAATATATGGGTCAACGATAGTAATCTTGGTGGCATCCTTAAGGTATGATCCAAACAGTGTCTCATATGAGATTCCTCTTTGGTTTTCTTGGAATACAAAGTGGCGCTCCTCTAGGGTTGGTATTTCAGTTGCCTGCGTTATGGTGCCAGGCGTTTCAGCAGTTACATGCTCATCCTCGACAATGGTTTCTCCCGCCCCAGTATCTCCATCTACGACAACTTCCTCGCCATCTGAACCATCGCCCACAATTCTGTAATAATAATTCGGATACTCTTCTTCCTCTAGGGTTTTTACCGCATGGGATTCACCGGACTTGCTTTCATAGACAAAGCGAACCTCGGCATACGTTGAATCAAGTCGCATGAGCTGGTCTTTGACTCGCTTTCGACCTTCAATGGCAATCTTAAGTATCTCCTCGATTTCTTCTGAAGATGCCTCACCTTGAGGATATAATATCTTCATCAAGCCAGAGAACGTCTTATTTATGCCATCTCTATCGCGTGTAGAAATGTCGGTGCATAGTGAGAAGTAGTCGTTGTAGCGATCTGAGTAATCATGGTTTCTCAGTGAGCGCAGGATTTCGGCAAGGTAATCAACCACAAAACCATACCCGTCGGAGAACATTTCGCCGCGAATAATATCGACTTCCCAGCCGGGAACGTAGAAATGAATACGATCCAGAAACGCCGAATCGTGATACTGCTCGGGAAGCTCATTGAATAAATCGGCGTGCTTAAGCATATACGGCACCGTATGTTGCGTGTTGCCGACAAAGACCATCGACGCCTCAGCCCCAAGCGTCTCAACACCACGAGAGAAGGATTTGTTTGCCATGTAGTTCTTTAAAATATCGACCAGAGCCTTGTCGGCTTTCTTTTTCCTACCCGCAAATTCATCGAAGGCAACGACATCCCAGTAACCGACCAGCCCTATCTTACCCGACGCGTTGTTCACAAAAAGCTTCGGTACCGAGACCTCGCCGCCCGAGATTAAGATACCGTGTGGAGAAAACTCCGAGTAAATGTGCGACTTGCCGGTGCCTTTTGGACCAAGTTCGATTAAGTTATAGTTGCGCTCACAATACGGAACGAGTCTGAGAAGTTGGCTCAGCTTACTGCGCCGTCCAAACATCTCCGGATTAAAACCGATGCTCTGAATTAGCAAGTCAATCCATTCATCAGTCGTAAACTGCTTACGGGCCTCTACATACGTATCAAAATCAAAATGCGATAGCTGGATTGGCTTTAATGTTGCGAGAATCCAGGGTGAGACATCTTTATCTTCCGTAAACTCATACTCGAGATCGGCTATACACCAAACGCCGCTAACCAGCAGTTTGGGATGGGCTTTAACTGTACCGGTATCAACCAACACCTGTTTAATGCCAAGATTGGCAAATTCAGCCTCATAGACGTCCCTTTTATCGTTCAAGGATACGCTAACTTTATCTATGACCTTGTGGCGGCCTTTCTCGCGTATCGTAGACCGGATGAGACCAGCTTCATTTCTGTGCACGTAGTGCTTCCGCAATATCTCTTTGACGGTTTCGATGCCGGTTTCTATCGTTGCCTCATCATTCGTAGCGCAGTATTGCCCTAAGAGGTATTCAAGAACATAGGTTGGAACAATAGCATTGCCCTTAACTGTTTTAACTAAATCCTTGCGAACGACAAGCCCCGGGAAATGTTCATTTATTTTTTGGTCTAACTCGCTCATGCCTCACCCGCCTTTACAGTATCTTTAAGCATCTAAAAATCAAAGTCGCTGGTAAATGATCTTCGCATCGTGTATCTGAGCGACTTGTACTCTTTATAATGTGTTGTTTCTCCCTGTTGCTCTTCCAGTTTTAAGATAACCTCCTGGCCGTTTACTTCATCAGCTTTTTGCGTCAGTACAAACTGCACCTTGAGTTCGCGCTCCCGTGGGTTTTCGGATGACAGATCAAAGGTAAGCTCATGACTGTCTGAGATCAGCTCATCAGCTTGCGTGTAAATGCCTGCTCGCAAACTCCTGAGCTGCACCTTATCGGTAGTTGCCTGCGTCTGGTAGAAAGCAACCGCGAGCTGCCCTGATGTAATAATCGTGCTCGCACCGCGCAGGATTTCGACTTCGACCATAGAAATATCGCTCTGTCGTTTTTTGTTAATCTTAATAACCGGAATAACCACTTCCTGTAGAGACGCTCCGCCGTGCACATACCGGCTGCCGGAGCCTTTTAAGCGAAGGCGATTGATAGATTTGGGAATCTGCACTTCCACGTCACCGGTAAGCCCCAGCTCTGCAGAGGTAAATCTGCGCAAACTGGAAACTTCCTTTAACCCCTTCCCGAGCACAAAGCGCCTGTCGCGGAAATTGATCTTTTCGCCTTCCGCATCGAGCCCCGAAAAATCACTCTCGTCGATTGCGCGGTTTTGATAGATAAACCCATGGTCTGCCGTTACCAGAAGATTGTTGGCATTAGCGCTAGTAAGCTTCTTAACCAACTTAATCAAATCTTGTAGGGTCTCCTCAACCGCTTCAAAAACCCGCTCTTCGGATTCGCGCTTGTCTCCGGTTACATCGATGCGATTGTGGTAGATGTAGACCACGTCGTAATCACGGATAAATATGCGACACTCATCCTTAGTCATAGCCATCAGCTCATCAGCTTTAATGGCTGTTGCTTTCTTGTCCATAGCTTGAGAAAGAATCTTGATACGATTTGGTCTGCCTTGTGAACTTTGCCCATCGACTAAGACAACTCCTGAATCGTTGTCTGCTAGGGATAGTTCTTTGTTCGGCAAGAGCGCCGCCATACCCAGTTGAGTGTAGGTCGGCAGCATCGCGAGCGCAGCCTCTAACTTTGCCTCAAATCGATCTTCCTTATTCATAAGGCGCAAGAATTCTTCACCTATCTCATAGCGCAGCGCATCCGAGACAATAACACAAACTTTGTTATCTTTACTTAAGAATGGGCGCACGTGGTACTCGAAGAAGTCTCGCTGCAACGGGATAGGTGTTGCGTCCCATTTATCAGTGGTATCTACAAAAGACTGCCAGCTATCATTTACTGGCAGAAGATAATTATTTGAATAATAATTCTCGACTTGCTCTGTGACAGGCCCCATCAATGAAGCCTGCGCTGCGCACCGTACATGGTAAATATATTTGCGATAGTGCTGGTCAAGCTTAAACAAGAAACTACTATACTGTTGAGCGCCATCAGTAATAGAATTCATGGACAATTTAACCTTACCGAGTATATGGAAGAATTGCGCCGCATGATCGATTGCCTGGTATAAATCCTTAAATTCATCGTACCAATGTCCCTGGCGTCTCTGACGAACCCAAAGCGCCACATCGCCTGCTGTAACAGTACGCTCGGCAACACTCTTTGCCAGGTCGCTAATGATTTTTCTATCAATCAATTCAAAATAGTCGAGGTCGATGAGGTCACGAAAATCGCGCTTGGCCAAATCCTGCTCGATTGCAAGCATATCCGCACACTCATCGGAAAGCATTTCGAAGGTGTCCTCATACTGGCGGCTATCCTTCCAGCGCTTTAAGAAGACAAGCGCATCACCCGTTAACCGGACTTCGCCTTCAACTCCCATGGAGTAGCAGGATTTGAAAAGCTCGATCACAAAATCTTGGACCCCCGGTGCAGAAGAGCTGTATCCGTAGTACCGGTTCATCTGTTGCCAGAGAAACACATCAAGCCCACAGCGACCGATGAGCTTGATCTTTTCCTCTTGACCGTCGGCCAACTCCGCCAATAGATTCTCAATAACTGCGTCCATGCGAGGCTCGGCACCCGCGCATATCGCCAGCATTTTCAAGCTGATTATGCCCTCCGTATCGTCTTTTTTTAAGAGGCGTTTCAAGGCGTCTTTGCGCTTTACAGCCTGGAAGAATTCGGCGTGCGCATTAACAACCCCATCAAACCTCGGGTCCAACTCCAACTCGCTTAGTAAGAGCGCCGTCTTGCCGGTGCGAAACTCGCCATGTGCAAGCTGCACATCCAACAGCCAGTTTTCAATATCGGCAGGTTGCACCCCTTCACGGTATAGCAAGAACCTGTCTTCCGGTTGTTCGCGAAGTATGCGGTATTTTACGCCAAACTCGTTGTTGGTCAGCTCTATTTTTTCGACCCCGGCAAGCTTCAGAGCGTCAAAATCCGAGCGTAACTCCCGGTTGGTGTCATTCCAAAAGACTATACGGTGCCGCTCAAATAATCTCTGTAAAGCCTGGGCTATTTGTTTATCCATACATGCTCCTAATGCTACTCTTCCTTGGCATCCAGACCGGGAACCTTCTTTAGCGCTAGTCCGAATTTAACGTAGTTGACCTTTACCCCATCATCGAGATCAATGTCAATTTGTTCGGTAGCCAAAGGATAGAGCACATCTCGCTCGTAGTCTTGCAATTCCTCAATCATCTTCTTAATGTTTTCAATCTCTTTAAGTGCCCTGGTCTTTTCCGCCTGTGAGGCTGAAGCGCTGATGTTTAGTCCTTCCATTTGATTCTTGCGCGCAACAAGTTTGCTGCGAAACTCGCGCAGGTAATCGTTGAGCACAACGCTTACCGTATCCGGACGGTAGCGATGCAAATATATAAGTGCGTTAAAACTGCCCTTAGGGCTTGAGAACAGCCAGTAAATCGGCCGCTTCTTGTAGCGCCTTACGTGATCGTTATAGAAATCTTTAAGGAAGTACTTGCGGATATCTTTGCCGAGGGCGCTTTCTATGAATTTGAGGTTGTCCTCATAGCGCTCGTCGCCAAAGGTTACACGCAAGAATTTTCTGAAACGCTCGGAAATATCGTCGGTAAACCAGTCACCGTCGAGAATGGGGATGACGTTGTCTGTGTCCGCTGGGAAGGTCGGCTCTGGAACTTGTTTTAGATAATCTTCGATCGTCTCGCCCTGGTTGGCTAGGATTAGGCCTGGTTTGTCCAGCGAGTAGCGTCCAAACATGCAACCAACTGCGTATGAGATGAATTCCTTCAAGGTATCTGCTTTTAGTAACGCTTCGAGTTCTTCGTCGCTTCTGTTGTTGCCGTATCGGTAGTGCGGGTTACAGGTTAGCGTGATTTCGTTTAGTGGTACTTCCGGCGTTAGTTCATCTTGTAAGCCGTAGGCTTCGATGAAGATGCGGTTGTTTTCTTCTTCCAGGCGCTGCATTTCTAGAGTTGTATTGAGCCAGTGAGCGCGAAGGTTGGTGTAGATTTCTTTGAGTGTTGGTTGGAGATGGGCAGGTTGGAGAAGTGGGAGCGCAGTGAAATCCCAGGATATTTCGTAGGAGTTCCAATCGGCGCGTGCTATATCAACGCATTTCCATGATATATCTCTAACAGTTCTCTTATCAAAAGGAATAACTACCGGGAGTGCTGCAATGTTATAGTTGTTAAAATTGAGGGTCGGATTCAGGATCTTTAAGAGTTCAAAGCACTGTTTGGTTGTTAAGAATGCAAGATGCTCATCTAGGTTATCGCCAAACAAGCATGGTCCTGCAGTATCAAAAATGAAACCTTCTGGGAGATAGCGAACACCAAAGCGTGAGGAACTTAAACCTGTCCAAGTGATACCCTCACGGAAATAAAAAGGTTCGTTGGATATTTTCCAACCAAGATTATCCCAGGTTAATTGCGGATAATTGACGAGCGTATTTTCTCTTATCTCATGACCATCGTTTTCCCAGTTCACAAAGTAATCAAAATTGCCGTACCATTTCCTAAAAGCGCCGCCTTTATTGTAGGGAATCCACTTAAAATCTTTATGCTTTTCATAGCTGTGTGCGTGTGGATAATAAGAATCCTTCGATTCCACCTCAAACCAAAAACGCAGAAACCGCTCATTATCACCGGTACGCATTCCAATTTTTGGTGTGGCAAAATCACCAAGGTACTTCGCCTCGCCAAAAAGATGCCATATTCGCTCACTCACCCAATATGCAATTGGCGAGCCGGGGATTTTTTTGAAGTCGGCAGCCGAGGCACGGTAAAACCATCCGCATGATGGGTTCTTAATAGCCCATAATGTTTTCGGACCTTGGTTTTCAGCACCGCGAAAATCAGATAGTCGAATATAACCACCTTTAAAGTTGCGGTGGTATGAGTTTTCGAGCGTAAATGTGCAAACAGGAACAGTCGCGCCGTCAAAGCCAGAATATTCTAGCTGAACAAGCGACGTAATGGTTTTCTTGCTAATCAAGAAATCCCTTAATTTTTCATATGAGGATATAAACATCCATACGAAGGGCGACATATAGCCAAGCTGACCCTTCGGTAAAGCAAGCTCGGTATTACGCACAATAAAGGCCGAGAACAAGTCAGACTTCACATCGGCATAATTATCTTGAAGAAAGCTCTTCAGCCGCCCATTCATACCCTTGCCGCCCATATATGGCGGATTAGCGACAACTACATGGTATTTCGGGCTGAGATAGTCCGCCTGTTTCAATACTTGCAGCACCTTGTCATTCGTCTTCGATAAGAACAGATTGCCGGCCACTTTCTTCACATCCAGCATCTGTATGGTATCCGCCGCATCGGTCACAGTAGGGCGAATAAGCGAGCCAAAATTATCCGCTTCTTCAAACTGGCGAAGAGTCGTGTATAGATTGGTTGTAAAGAGATCATGGCCGACCTCATCCATATAGGCCTTAAGCTCATCTGCTTCAAAATGGATGTTATCCAACACACAGATATTTGGCTGAATTCCCTTTCGGAAAAACTGGCGGTTTTTACTCCGAGCTTTCATGGTGAGTGCAAATGCAGCCAGCACCCCGGCACGCTCGTCTATCTCAATACCGTAAAGATTGTTGGTAAGAATCTTTTCTGGAATCTCGGAAGGCTCGTAGCCTTCCTCTTCGTAGATGGCATGGAGCAGGTCGAAGGCATAGACCAGCATATGCCCGCTACCGCAAGCCGGGTCGCAGATTTTGATTTCCTCCGGTGAAGTAACCTTTAAGAAGTCGGTTTCCGGCTGCTCTGGCTTGATATAGTAGTCCATCTGCTCTATCAAGCGAGAGCCCGGGCGATTGAGCATCCACAATCTACCAAGAGAGTTTTCCACCAGGTAGCGCACAATCCAATGCGGTGTGAACAGCTGTGTGGCGGCAGGAATATTTTCCGGTGTGATCTTCTTGTTCTTCTTTAAGCCCTCAAAGACCTCGTCTTTCTTTTCGGAGATATAAAACTGGTAGAGCCAGCCGATAACTTCAACATCTTCACACGCATCCGGGGTCATAGCCTCGCGGGTGTAGGTTAAAATTGATGTACCCGAAAGAAGGTCATCGGGCATTAATAGCTCGGTATAATCATCTATCTTCTCAAATAGAAACTTCATCGTTGTGTGGTAATAATTACAAGCGGCAACAATAAGCAAGCGGTATGCTTCTTGCTGAGGGTCACGGCTAGGGGTCATGCCGTTAAGTAACGCGAACACTTGTTGTCTGATTTTATCCGGCACTATCTCTTCATCAATGTGCCCCATCTTAGCCTCAGCAAGTATCTCTGGCTGGAACTGCCCTTCAGCCGGTGATACAATACCGATGCGGGTGTAGCGATTTACATCCATAAAGCGCAACGCGCAAAACCGGTTAAACCAGGTGTAAGCAACCTTTTCAACAACCTGTTCGTTTGATGTTTTGCGAAGCTGCTCCTCTAAATCACGGACAGCACGCGAACACTCGCGCCTAGCTGTGCTTTCAGAAGCAAGAACAAATTCCATTTTAACCGTCACCTGATCGATTAGGTAACGCCTGGCATATTGAGCAAATTTTTTTAGTTTAGCTGTCTCCATACGTTAATCCAGTTCATCCTATACACGATTCTAAACACGGCTATACACTTTTATGCGCCTTTTATGCGTCAGGCGCATAAATACGCGGCGGGCGCATAAATTAACGTTTACGCTTGTAAATAGCACTCTTTCGCTCACCTATTAGTCTGATATGATCGCGCTTTTTAAGTTTACTAAGAAGTTTATACGCCTGGTTATGGGTTATTCGGCATAACTCCATAACTTCTGCCCGTTTAATAGACCCGTGTTTATCAATATAGTTCAAGACCATCTGTTCCTGCTGAATCGGATCGAAACCCGCTTGCCTGACATAGGCTGCCTTTTGGCCAGCTTTGCTATACATCTTGGCGCTCAGCGTATACGTTCGCCCTCGCCCGGTTCCATGCGCCTCAACCAACCCCGCCTCCATTAAACCTTCGAGCGCCGAGCGTGTTTCTTGCTCGGATTTCTGAGTAGAAGGCACAAGATCGGTTGTTGTCAGCCGTCGCTCCTCGCGAAGTCGAGACATGATAATAAGACTATCGAGCGGCATGGCCCTTTGGGTGCGCGCTTCCTGGTTAAGAACCAGCTTGAGAAACTCCATATCCGCTTCGGTATTGCTTACCCGCAGAACAACAGAGGTAGAATCGGAACGCCCATAATCTGGCGCAGGACGTCCGTAACGGAGCAATCCTTCAAATATCCGGTCAATACCTCGCCCCGTGCGCTCGGATAATCCTATTCTCTTGGTAATGTCGGCCAGCAGAGGATTACGCGGTCGCGGCTCGGTAACGAGCAAATTATCTATCGTTACACCTTCTACAAAACCGCCCGGATTAGAGATAGTCATCCCATCGTTTTCTATGCGAACATGAATAGCGCCAAGGCGGGAGTAGTCGCGATGCACTAGAGCATTTACGAATGCTTCGCGAAACGCGCGGCGATCAAAGTTAGGAACCGGAACTCTGAATAGACCGACTTCAAGCTCTTGCTCAACTACGCGAGCCTTAAAAAGTTGTTCGATTTCTTCAAACGTCTGCAACAACGGTTTACGGAAGAATTCGTTTACGCGAACATCCGTACCTTCTAAGACCTGAAACGCAACTTCATGAGACGGAACGCTTAACCGAAGCATTTCCTCACGTCCAAGAAATAGAAGGCCGGCTAACGTTGGGTGGCGTATGCCTTCAACCTGTGTTGTTAATCCCAGCGCACCATCCAGCTCTTCATCTGATAATGCCAGCAATGTTGCGTCCCCGCCGTAACGACGGATTGCTTGCCGCATGCGCTCGCGCTCAAGCGGGTTGAGCTCCTCGGCGTTTATTGATGTAAGCACTATTGCGGAGGGATCGGCAAGACCAAGTGTAGATTGCCGTTGCATAAACTCATGAGGATAAAATGGAATCGCCTCAGGTTTTCCGTTAGCCATCAGTCTTCTTCGCTGCAGCAAACCCTCGGAGGTCGATACAATTGCCTTTGATTTAGGAACGTGTATAGATGCCACTAATCCATTGTCCGAACTAATATTTTCGGCGGTGACCGCAAGCGATGGGTTGGTTTTGTTGGCAACCAAAGCTGTTAAGCCTACCGCATCTTGATGCTCCGGATGTAAGCCTGTTATTGTTCCATCATCTTCAACGCCCAGCAAAAGATAGCCGCCCTCAGTATTGGCGAGTGCGACAACGGCAACGATAAGCTCGCGATCGGATAATCGCTTCGTGTCGCTCTTAAATTCCATTGTAAGCGATTCGCCTTGCGCTATCAGTTGCTTTAACGATTCTTTATCCATATTTGTCAACAACCCCTAAATCTGTATCCGCTTACCGGCTTTGATCTCTTTTAACAGTGCGTCTCGCAGAGATTTCAGGTAGTCATCCACATCTGATTCATCCGCCAGCCATGCTTTGCCGAACGGAACCTTAATGGATTTATAGGCGATGTATTCAATAGGAGGTTTAGCATTTCCCGGTTGCTGAGCATCTGCTGCATATTTGCCGAGCTGTTCCAATAGTCTCGGGTACTCATCTTCCTCAAACGATCGAACCGTATCTCGAATAACCGCGATGAGCGTATTTTGTTCAATTCTGTCTGAAGCATCTTTAAAAGGCTCAGTAAGCTGGATTTGTTGATCAGGTGACAGCGACGCAAACTCATCCATAGTCTCTAATTTGGTTTTCAAATCGGTCAGAGATAGTTTAGCTACAGCTACTTCAGCGCTAAGCTGGCTGCTCGTTCTAGCCTGTAGCGCATCCACCAGCGCCTTTAGCTGCTGCATTTGGTTGCCCTTAAAGCAGAGTGGATCAGAAAGAATAGCTTGAATCTGCACCGCTTCAGCTCCTCCGACATAGGAGAGGTTCGGTTTCTGTTCCTCAATGCATATTCGCGCTGATTCGTAGATGCCTTTTTGGGGGCCGCTCATAAATGCGCGAATCGGATTGATGGTCTGCTCCTTCATGTTCAGCAAGTCGTCTTCTTGCTTCATGAGGTCATCCAGATACCAGGTGTATGACTTTCCGATACATTCTTTTATTCGGTCAATAACAGGATTTAGGGCGGTTAAAAATGGATATCGGCCTGCCTGGGCGGTTAATAGATCTAGCTCGTGCAGCAGTTCTTGGAATGACGCCCCCGTCTCTTTGCCCAGTGCTTTCGCTTCGCTTTCCTGGGATGGACCGTCAAAGAAATCGGCATAGAATTCCTTAAGTCGGCGAACCTGTGATGCAGAAAATTCTGTTTGCGGTGTTAAAATAACATTGCCGGAACCGGCTGTATTGCGCAAAGCGCGCTCCAGGTCGGCACCTTCAAGAATATTACTATCAACACTCACCTCGATTTTGCCCCTGGCGCAGAGTTTTGCAAGTATGCAAAGTATTGCCGCATAATACCAGCCGTAAGGCTTACGTTCAAATCTTTCAACCAGAGTTTTTAGCGTTGTTTTTAAACCGTTCCTATAGTTGCCTTGAATAAATCCCGACATATCTTGTTCGGCCTCAGAAAGCGTTGCTGTATCGGTCCCGAATAAGCCTTCTTCGGAATGTTTTAGGCATGTAGCGATATCATTCTCGGTGTAGGTAATACCTCGTAGCATTTTCAGATTTGGATACGTCCGCTGAATCAGCTCGTGAAACCCTTGGATGATTCTTGTCTGCGCGTCTTGGCTGCCGATCTCAACCTCGCTACCTGCTATAAACAGTTTCGCTTGCCCGATAAGACTTTGGGTGCGTTGCTGAATTTCGGCGCGCCGTTCGTCGTTTAGCGCGCTTTTGTTGTGCAAAATCATTTTCACGGTATCTTGCTGGGTTATTGACGTATGCTGACGCGTATATTTAGCTGTCTTTTTGTACATTTGGATGTCGCTTACAAGCCGGGCATCGAGCGGCATGACAATCATTAGTTCGTCGCGTCCCATGTTTTGCATACGAAGCATTTCCTCATTACCGGCATGCTCATAAAATGGGCTAATGATATGTATTGTCAGCTCACGTTCACGCCCGTGAATCCGATCGTCGAGCTTTCGCGAATACGGATAGTCTTGACCGTTATCGATAAAACGAATTTTGTTGCTTTTTATGATATAATCAAAAACTATGCTTTCCAGTTCATCCGTAACATCGGATGTTTCTATATCCGTAGATTTGATTTCCTCCTCGACATCCTTTTCCTCATCAGTCAAATATTCATATTGGTCTACATTGCGTTGTATATAGGTTTGCTGTTCCAAAAGGTTAAGCGCTTCCTCAACCTGTTTGCGTAACTCCGGCATGTCCTGGTTAAACTTGTCCAGCATCAACACACACAGATTGCGAACAGTGGCTTTAAATTCTCTAACATATTTAACAAGAAACAATGCTTTTAGAAGGCGAACAGCAAACTTATTATCGAGCTGCTGCTCTGCCTTCAGTATGGAACTCTGAATGTTTGCTTTCAGCGCGGTGCGAATACCTTCAAACATCAGATCAAATGGGGCGAGCTGGCCAATATCATGATCTCCAATATGAACAGCGACCTGTTGAAAAACACCGAGCATCGAACGCTCACCGACGGAGCTATGCTTTCCCTCAAACGCATTATGTTGCGACAGATTCTGTATTGCGGACTGAAAGAGTACGTACTGGTATGGGATAAACGGATAGCTACTAATAAAATGTTCGCGATCTTTAAAGTTGCGATAGGTCTGCGATCCATCGGCAAAATCGAACAGCGTTTTAAAATTGTTAACCTGCTCATTATGGATATGCGAGAGTACGGCGATACTTTCATCGTTCTTCAGTAAGAGACGCTTCTGGATTACTTCCGCAGCATTTATGCTAGTAAGCTTCATGCGAATTCGAAAACGATCCTGAATCTTGTAGAAATCATTGCCCTGCTGTTTTCCCATCTCGCCGATAACGGTATCCATATCTTCCTGGGCAGTGACGACGACCCAGGCACGCCCTTGGCATTTAGTTGCCAGACTTTCGGCAATCGTCTGCAGGTTTAGCATCAGCTTTACATTACCTGCTATGTATTGCCCAACCTCATCGACAAAGAAGTTTAGACGGAATTCAGGCCCTTTTTGATCTATATATACCTTAACCTGTTCAGCGAAATCCTCGATAGATACGCGATATTCACTCCGGTATTTATCCAGAATTCCGAGAGCAATTTCCTGTGGACTGCCGGTTACTTTAGCATATGCTCGCGCTACATTTTCGGATTCGAGAAGCGCCTGCTCGCGACCCTTATGCCAGTCTGTGCCCGAAATATCTTTATATGCGGTCTTAAACTCATCGTAAAGGCCTCGGCTATCGAGATCGCGCTCGAATCGGGCAATGTGCCCCTGCTTACCATAGTAGCCACGCATTTCATCGAATACTTTTACGAAAACCGCAAGCAGTGCATCTGTCTGAGTTTTGCTGATGACATCCGCTTTTTGATCAATATTAAAAAGAATGCTTTGTGATGGAATGGCTACAGCTCTTTTAAGTTCAGCCTGAAGGATTGTATTATCGATGCACTTAGGTAGAAACAGGTCGAGAGCCAGTATGCCATCAATTGGACGATTCTCAATCAATATGGCCAGCATTTTGAGCAAATGCGATTTACCTGAGCCAAAGAAACCGGAGATCCATACACCGTTTATCCCTTTAAGTTCATTGTAGGCATCAAGAAACGCATCGAGACGTTTCTCCAGTTCATTAGTGAGCACGTACTCCTCAAGCTCCAGTTGAAGACTCGCTGCATCATCCGCTTTTATAACGCCTTCAATATTGCGATCAACCGGCTTTTCAAATATCGTCCGTAACTTCATTGAGCGCCCCTCTTCTATACTTCGTAATGATAGATGTTGAAAGCCCGATAATACTTGTCATCCTGGAGCTTGCCGAATAAATCAAGCGAAGCTCCGGATTCTAGCGAGTGGGTATAGTCGCCGGGGAAAAACATGACTGTTGGTTTTTCCTTAGCCGTACTCTGCAAATTATTTAGGACATTATGAGATCGAATATACGGAAAGACTTCGCCGACACCTGATATAAACATAACATCATAGTCAGATTCCCTAATCATTCCGGCAATGGCCGGTATCAGATGAGCCTCAGGGTCGAGAACGCTCTGCAATAGTTCTTTTAATTCATCTTTGGTTCTTGTCTCTTCTGTTTCCAGTATTCGCTCAAAGATACCTCGTTCTTTTAAAAGCGTTATCGAAAGATCATAAAGATTTATGCTGAGTACCTGGATACCTGATTGTTTTAATTTATTGGTTAGTCGCTTCTCGGTCTTTTCCATTTCAACAGCCTCTTTGGGATCAAACGGACAAATAAAGAAGGGCACCTCATTGCCCAACCCCTGCTTTTTTAAAAAGCGCTGGCTACTAATCACGTTTTGAAGGTGCTCAAATCGCTCTTGCATTGGCCGAGTGCTCATATCTTTTCCTATCTAAACCACTCCTTTAAGCTCTGATTCCATCGTCGGATATATCAGAAGATCTTCAGGTGTGGTTTGACTAATGGTTCTTATGAAGCGTGGTGTGAGTATTACTGCGTTTATTGTCTTACCTGAGGTTAGCAAATCTGCCTCTCGAAGTATTTTAAACAAAACTTGCCGCATTTTTTGCCTACTTAGGGCTGTGATTTTGTCAACTTCTTCATGCCACTCCGCTTTCTTATTGAAAAATGCATCAAAGTCCTCGTTGTTAAGGTCATACCTTAGAGTTAGAAACCGCTCCCTAATGACCTCGACTGCAAACTCACGAATAAATTTGTACCGACGACAAACAGCTAGCCACAGTAGATAGCCTTGTTCTTGAGCTGTCCCATCTATAAGAAGATCGAGTTCGTTTTTCGTGAGTGTTTGAAGCCGAATGCTGATTTCTCTATAGTTTCGTTTCGTAGTGCTAGTAGTCCTAGCTTGTAGCACATTATTTTCAAGGACTGTTTTGTAGACTTCATTCCAATCGTTTGTATTAGCATATAGCTCAGCGATTCTAAGTGACTCCTGGCGGAATAACCCACCCGTTGTAAACGACATGCGATATTTTTCCGGTTTCATTAAGCACAGAACCTTCTTAAATATTTAAATTCAATAAACAAAAACTGGTAATTCACTACGGTTTGGTGCGGTTTCCTATATAATACACTACTCTACGGTCGTATACATATGGAAATGCTGTTGATTCTGCGCAAAACGCAGCGCATACCGATGCGTTGCCTTGAATTACGATTCAAACTCATCGGAATCCGCTTCACTAATAATACTGAAAGGCTCGTTTCGCTCAAAAGAATAAAAAAGAGGGCCCAAAAAACCAGACCCTCTGCCCTATTTCGCATTTAATTTATTATATAGCGATGCGAATTGAGAGAGCCCTGTCAGGCATCACTAAGTAATTTCCCTAACACCTATGGCACCTGTTAGCAATATGTTAGCAAAATGCAAAAAACCACCAGATATCCTCTAGTGGTTTCTCTAAATTGCCTGATTACGTAGTGGGCCCTGTAGGATTCGAACCTACGACCAAGGGATTATGAGTCCCCTGCTCTACCAGCTGAGCTAAGGGCCCGTCTTTAATTAAAAATCTCAGCTTTGCATCAAGCTGAGAGCTTCACCGAACTCCTTTAAGTTATCTTCAAAAATCAATATCTCTCCGAAATTCAGCATCTAAACTTTAGCAAGTATGACGGGGAAAATCAAGTGCGGAAAGCCTGCTGCCCCAAGCGTGCAAGTCACAAGCCGGGTTAGCGTAACTCCAGCATGATTCGCGGTCTACGGTCTATCTACTGTAACGATTAGTTAAAATAATTTCATCGTGGTAAACATTGACACAACTAATGCGGATTAAAGCTGTCGGAGAAATGCAAGGAGTACGGTGGTCTAGACCATAGGAACCTGTTGTCGTTGCTCCTGGTCTTTGGCTGATTCTTTGAGTTTTACCAGGCGCACGACGGTGCCTTCCTGGTGTTCTGTGATACTTACTTCGTCCATTAGTGCGGTCATGAGAAATATCCCCCTGCCCCGATGACTCGGACGACCGTTAGTGACGGGTAGTCTCGCTTTGAAGACACCCTCATCGGCAACCTCGATCAGTATTTTGTCCGGGTCACATTCGATAACCAGGTGGATAAAATTCTCTTCTCCATGGGGCGACCCATGCTCGATTGCATTCGCCGCTGCCTCGCTGACCGCTACCTTCATCTGATAGATATCGGTCTCGCCAAAGCCGCATTCTTCGGCAACCTCTTCGACTTCTTGCCGGATCAGGGACAAATTCTTCCTGTGGCTCTTGATATCCAGCCTTCTCTTTACATGATGGTTATTCATTCCCACTTGGACGCTCTCCTGTCATACTTGCCAGTGCCTCATCAACAGAGGAATACAGCGAAAACGCCTCCGCGAGCTTAGTAATTCCAACTATCTCGAGTATTTTTATGACGTTCTCGTTGGTCACAACCAGGCCGACCTTTCCACCTAGCGGACCGCTTCTTTGGATACTCAAAATAATCAGCGCAATACCGGCACTATCTATATAACTGACATCAGAAAAATCCAGAATAACGGATGCATGGCCTTCATTTATAAACGCCATTATTTTGCTCTCAAGCTCAGGGACAACATAGTGGTCGATTTCACCGTCAACATCTATAATTGGAATTCGGCCAGGTAATACCTGTACTTCCAAGTTAGCCTCCCCTTCCTCAGTGTTACCGCGCCATAGTATTGCGATCCAGCCGATCACGAGTACGCGCTCCAGTCTCATCCACTAAATCGCGTTTAGTCACCTGAAACATCCTTAAGGATAATACTCTTTCTTACCAATTAAAAGACCAATAAAAACGTGATTGTCCATGGTCACCGGTCGTCCTAAAACCGCAAGCAACTGGATTATGCAGCATTATGTTCCCAAATTGCCTGCAAATTAAGCATGCCATGTCTTGTCGCAACCAGGCGCATAGAGCCTTAGCTTATAATATTAGTATCTAAGTATAGCAAAAAAACGGTGGCAAAAATATGCCGGAGTTTCGTCCAAAAGATCGAGGTATATCGGCGCTTGAAGACAGGCATGCAGAAGAAGATATAAAGCTTAAAAGCGCTGAAGCTGGTAAGAAAACGCACGCATAACAAACCTATGCGGCTTTACCTACGGCCTCCCAGATACCGGCCAAGCTATAATATGTCCCTTCGGGCATATTGTGAAGCATATCCAAAACATCCTGGGGAGCGTTATTATCTCCGGCATAATCGATGATCTGCTGCTTGTTTGCCGGAAAACTCATGCCCTCTAAGAAGTGCGTAATTTTTGCCGCTGAAACCACAGGAACAACCTCCCGGTAGTAATATTTACTTCTGGATACCCTGCGCGGATCGGGACTAAACCCGCGCCTAAAAATCACGACCGATGTGGCGAAGCGAATCATCGGCGGGCAACTCGTTACCAGCGTCATCGGCGGATTCCGAGGCCTGCAAGTACGCAACCGATGCCCTGACGCGCGAGATTAACTGCTTGTACTCACCGTAAGCGTTGCTTATCATCGTCATCCCGCGGGCGATTTTATTCTCAAGGATCTGCTCCATCTCATCCAACTGCCTGGCAACCGTTAAAAGGTGGTTCTGCAGGTTCTCCATATCAACCGACCGGGAATACTGCAAGTGCAGGCTATAAAACGTGAGGACGTACGGTATGGTCATGCTGTATGACATAAGGATTACATGGCGCTTGTAGGCATCGAGATATGCCTTTTTGCACACCGAGAAAACCGAATCGGGAACGGCGGCTATCGCCCAAGGCGCGGTGACATCGGGGTCGATGTACTGGCAAACCTCTTTAATACGCCGTCCGACCTCTTTTTCTATCTGATCCGCGATCCCGGTCTTCACCTTCTCGTCCTTTTCCTCCTCCAGGGCAATAAGAAGGCTGGTGGCGGGCCATTTCGAGTCGATGGGGAGGACTTTTTTATCGGAGAGCCGAAGGCCAAATTCAACCACCTTGCCGTTCACGCTAAAATTGTACGCGATCATCTCGTGGGGGAATAGCTTAAATATCTCGTTGAGGATGTTTTCGCCGGCTTGGCCTTTGGAGTAACTGCCGACGATTACGCTCTCCAGGCGTTTTACAGCTTGCCTGCTCTCGTCCTCAAGGTGCTTGCGCGCTTCGTAATCGACCTTTAGGTACTCGATCGCGCGCTGTGTTTTTAGAAGCTCCTCGCGCAGGATATCCTGGCCGTGCCCACCGAATTCCAGCCGCGATTTCATGTCCTGGATGAGCAGATTCTGCCGCTCCAGCGTGTCGCGCAGCACCGCCGCATCCCCACCGGATCTGCGAGAGGAAATAACGACGATGGCAACCACAAGGACAGCGATAAGCACCAGCAATACTGCTACAGTTGCATCCATATCCGCTCCATAACTTTTGCTTCAAAGAAACTATGGATAAAAACAACAACCAATCGTTTTAACTATACCAGATATTAAAGCGATTGGTCTTAATGCTAGGAACAGATAGCGCCTGGTTAAAAAGAGCGAGTCCAAGCTTGCTTTTTAACAACAAGTGGTAACTTTGCCGGCAACCGATATCGTCACGATCTGCTGGTTGTCGTCGATTACCAGCAGATGGTCTTCGGGAACATCCCGCCACTCCTCGTCGGTCAGAACCTCCGAGGCAACAAGGACGGTTTTCATATCGGTGAGCGGGTTTTTTCGCACCACATAGAACAGCCCACGCCCATTGCGGTATGCGTAGAGACGCCTACCGCTCGACATCAAGAAGTTCTTACCGCCCTCAAACCCATTTTCCTCGAGCCACCCGGCCGCCGAACACATACCCCGGGCTTCATCACCCGTTTTTCGTATATGCTTAAGTATCAGGTGGAAGTATCTCTCGCTGTCGGTCTCACCCTTGAACTTGACGCCGGGGAGTTCTGCTTCAATCTCTTTATATCTCTCCATCGCCCCGTTATGCGCAAAGATCCAACCCTTCGAGTAGAACGGATGCGTGTTCTGAATCGATATATCTCCATACTTTGCGTCCCTCAAGTGGACGATAACCAATGGCGACCGCAACTGCTCGACCGTCTCCGAGAAAAGCGCGTCCCTGTAGGCAGGGTGAGGTGCCTTCACGATGCGTATATTTCTTCCGCCCGGCAGGCAATCAATAGATCCGATGCCCCAACCATCGTGATGCTTATATGATAATTCTATAAATGGTTTTACGCCCTCTAGTACCGGATTCTTTATATCGACAGGAGAATCCGATATTGCTCCAAAAAGCCTACACATCTAAATGCACCTCCTAACAGCCTCTTTTTACCCTTGATTTTCCAGATCATAACGTGTTCACGTGGGGTAACCATAAACTGGGTCTTACGGCGCAGTCTTGCGGATCTGTCGCTAAACGATCTAGCCGATCTCTTCGGTGTAGTAAGCGGTCTGTCCCGGCGACTCCTCGACACCAACCCTGATCAGGCCGATATTTACGGCCTTCATATTCTCAAGGTCATCCTTTAGCTTCTGGCACAGGTAGTGTGCGAGAAGCTCAGCCGTACAGTTTGGAATCGGGAGAATCAAGACATCCGACTCAGGAAACACAAACTTTTTATCCCTAAACAGGACCTCGGTATTACCATCGTTATCGTTTATCTTTATATGCTGATTCTTTGAGGGAATCAGCGTTTTATGGTCAAGCGCGTTGCAATGGTGCTCGGCGAATTCCTTCAATACTATAAAATCAAAGATATAGCCGATCCCATCAAGGTCACCTTCCAGATCGACTGAAACGGCATAGTTGTGTCCGTGCAGCCGCTCGCACTTTTCCCCAAAAACAAGAAAGTGCGCCGCACTGAATTTCAGATAATCCTTTTCCACATGAATAGAGTATTTCCCCATGATAAAAAGAGTATTGCGCGCGGGAGGATTTGTCAACAGCCATAAAACCTACTCAACGGTGAGCCCGTAATACGGAAAGAGCTTTTGTTTCACGCTTAAAATGGTGGCGGCCGTCGCCTGCTCGAGCGATCCGGCAGTAGACATCGTCGCAATAACCGCCTTGTCCCTAAGCCTTACCGGGCAATGGGTTTGGGCTTTGGTGGTACAAACATCCTGCCATGTACTCGGCGTGTAATCATCCAAGGTCACTTTTGCAAGGCCGGCTGTCAACAGGGCCCACGCTCTTGGAACAACCTGATAAATCTGATACCCTCCGCCGCCAAGGGCAACCAGTCTCCCGCCGCACACCTCGTGCGCCAGCTCGTCGATGGCCGCATAGAGGAACTCGTATGCATTTGTGGTCAGGCTTAACTGCGCCAACGGGTCCGTATAATGGGTATCACAGCCGTTCTGGGATACGATCAAGTCCGGCTTAAATGCTTTGATTATCGGTGGCACGATTTCGGTGAACGCCTTAAGATAGAGGTCGTCGTTGACATCCGGCTCAAGCGGCACGTTAACTGAAAAGCCTTCACCCTCGCCTCTGCCGATCTCGTCGACAAATCCGGTCCCCGGGAAAAGGTATCGCCCGCTCTCATGCAGCGATATTGTGAGAACGTCCGAACGATCATAAAACGCCCATTGCACGCCATCACCGTGGTGGGCGTCGATATCGATATAGGCGACTTTGACGCCGTATTCCTTGGCTGCGTAAGCAATCGCACATGCCGCATCGTTGTAGACGCAAAAACCCGAAGCCCTATCCCTCAACGCGTGATGCAGACCGCCGGATATGTTAATTGCATTACAGGTCGTTCCTTCCATGACCAGCTCGGCGGCACGGATTGAACTCCCCGCGATAAGGCTTGAAGCCTCATGCATGCCTTTAAATGCCGGGTTATCCCCAGGTCCGATCCCGAATTCATATCCCTTTATGGGCTCGCCACCGGTCTCGCTTATCTTTTTTACGGCATTTATATACTCCCAGGCATGAACCAGCATGAGTTCCTCGTCCGTTGCCATGCGGCCCGGAACAACCTCTACGCGTTTTTTGTCAAAAACGCCGTAATCCTTCAACAACTCGTATGTCAGCTCTAACCTTATGGGTTGCAGAGGATGCGTTGGCGAAAAATTATATTCCTGAAACTCTTCATTGTAGACAAAGTAGGTAATAGTCTCGCTCATTACGCCTCCGCACGTATAGGTTCTATTTTCTCTTGAAGACCAGGAGCGAACCGCCAACCACGGACACGACACTTAACACAAGCGGAATATATGTAGGAACTATGATGGGGTTTGGGACTACGGCAATGATGTCCTTAGAAAGCAAGGAGCTTGGCCAGCGGGTGAAAGCGAATAGAAAAACGTAATACAACAAGCTCGATAGGCCACCGATAAATATGAACAACCCTACCCTATCCAGCATGTCTTTGCCAAGCAAATAGACGAACGCAACAAGAAGGGCGACTATCGCCACTTGCCGGATCTCCTCAGCGATTAACAAGTCAGAATCGACAAGTATCTTAAGCGCCACGGCTTTATCCAGGATTGTTATGTCGCCAACATTGAAAATAACGTCTCTTCTCGAGATGCCGGTGGGGGGCAGGAGGGTTTTTGCGTTATACACCTGGCGCAGGTAAAAAGCGGCCGCAGTGTTTAAAAAACCCATGGCAAGCGAGATAGTAACAAGCGACGCAATCTTAGCCTTGGTCTTTCTGCTTTTTTTCTTTTTGACTTTCTTTGTGAGGTTGCCCATAGTTACACCGGTTATTGCTGCTTATCAGGTACAATAGTAACGTCGATTTGCTGCGATTAAGCTTTCCCCCTGCTAATGAAAATACCTGAGATGCCGACTAAAAACAAGCCCATACCAAGCAGCAAAACCGATAGGTAGGTAGACTGCACACTCCCAATGAAAGGCAAGAGCGTGTGTTGCACCAGGCCTGAACCTAGTCGATCGGCCTGCATCATAGCCTCAAACCTCGAGCGAATAAATGCTAAGAGCAATCCCGGCGCACCTGCGACAATAAGGCTCACACCGAACCCTGTTAACTTCTGAAAACCAACACTGAAGAGGAAAAAGGGGAAGGCAAGAAGGGCCACGAGCGCGCTCGAAACATAGAATACCAGAAGCATCCGCTGGTTAAAATCCTTATTTACAAACGAATCAGCCAGACCGGTTAAATTGTTCATGCCGTTCTGATCGCTGTCGCTGAGGGTCGCCGGCTTATATACGCTGGAAAACCCCTCGTAATAGATGCGCTTAATAATTGCACGCGAGATAACGTCGCCAATCCGATCTTTGGAAATATTTCTGATATCCCTTGCTTTAATACCGAGGTTCACATCTAATCCCGGCAGAACAAGATCGGCATCGGGACTCTTTTCTGCCTGTTTTACCAGTTCAGGATAGTAAATTGCAGAGAGGGACTGTACGTCCACCATCTCCCGGGACGTAGCCATCCCCACTTTCTCGATCATATCGTATGATGTCAAAAGATAGATATGGTACGCGAACAACGCGACGATAAGAAACACGGTAAATAAAAAACCGGAGACTAATCGCAAGCCTCGGTTATTATTTACCTCTCGTATAGTAGCTGTCATATCAACCGGTCCCCTGGTCTATTACCTGGTGTATTATTCAGTCTATTATCTAGTCTGTTAATAACCGCTGTATTATACAGCCTCCCGCGTTTCTGGAGTATTTTTATCCTTCTCGTCGGGTAAAACAGGCGGAAGCGTAAAGAAAAATGAACTACCGTTACCGAGTTCACTGCGCGCCCAAACCCGGCCGCCGTGCGCTTCAACCAGGTGTTTAACTATCGCGAGCCCGATCCCCGAGCCGCCGCTCACGCGAGCACGCGACTCATCAACCCTGTAGAAGTGATCGAACACGTAGGGCAGATCTTCCTCAGAAATTCCCTCGCCGGTATCTTCAACCGATACCATAATAACCGGATCGTCCGCCCCTCCGGCAATCGACCTATCAAGGCGCGTGCCGATTTTCACAGTATCACCTTCGGAAGTATATTGAAGAGCATTTGCGATCAGATTATAAAACACCTGGCTGATACGGTCACGATCGACCGATACCGACGGCAGGTCCTCAGAAAGCTCAAACTCAAGGTGCTTGGACTCTTCTTTTGCACGCGGCTTGAACATCTCAACAACCTGGCGGATTATATAGCCGACATTTTCCTGCCGGGTCTGAAGTTTAAGCTGCTTTTCCTCCGCAAGCGATAAGTCTCGCAAGTCATCGAGCAACCTTGATAGGAGCAACGTTTCAGTGTGTATAGCCGCCAACTTCTTCGGGGTCGGCTCAATTACGCCATCGAGCATGGCCTCGATGTTTCCCCTTACAACTGTAAGCGGTGTCTTTATCTCATGGACGATGTCGCCGAGCAACCGCCGTCTTAGCTGATTATTCTTATCGATGCTCTTAGCCATAGAATTGAACGACTTCGCAAGCTCGCCGATCTCGTCCTCTGAGCTTACGTCTACCCTATGCGTTAGATCACCGTGCGATATCTTCTTCGCAGCTGTGGCCAGCTCGTTTAACGGAGCGGTGATCCTCTTTGCAAAGAGCAGCCCCATTAAACCGGCAACTAAAGCGCTTACCAAGCCTGCGACCCATATCCACTTGTTGACCGATTGGAGGTAGCCTTGTTCAACAGGCCCGATCATATGCATTATTTTTGAGTGCATCGTCGGATTCTGCGGCACCCCACTGGCACACGGGCCGTGCTCAAGATAATAGTTGAATTGTCTACCGATCGCCCAGTTGATAATGAGCGATACCACCGTTATTGAAATCAGCGCGATAACTGTGAAGGTCAATGTCAGCCGAGCCGCTATACTACGCATTGTTCCCTTCCTCCATCCTATACCCCACCCCAAAAACCGTCACGATACACACCGGGTTCTTCGGGTTATCTTCTATTTTCTGTCGCAGGTTCTTTATATGAGCATCAACCGTACGCTCATATCCCTCAAACGAGTACCCCTGGACATAATCGATCAACTGCAGTCTCGTAAAGACCCTACCGGGGCTTTTGGCCATAGCCTCCAGTATCTTAAACTCAGTGGGCGTCAATTGAATCGGCGAACCCGCTTTTGTGACCTCATGCTTCGCCAGGTCGATCTCAAGTGTGCCGATCTTCATGTGCTCCTGATCCTGGTTTTGCGCTTCGCTCGTCGAGCGTCTCAGAACCGCCCGCACCCTCGCCAAAACCTCTCGCGGGCTAAACGGTTTAGTTATATAATCATCCGCCCCAACCTCGAGGCATAAAATCTTATCGGTTTCATCGTCGCGGGCCGTGAGCATGATAATCGGTATCGATGAGGTATTTCGAACTAACCTGCATACCTCAAACCCGTTAAGCTCGGGCAGCATTAGATCCAGCAGAATTAAATCAGGGCTCTCGCTTAGGGCGGTATCAAGAGCAGTACGCCCGTCGAATGCCGTTATCACACGGTATCCCTCTTTTTCAAGGTACGCGGATAACACCTCGACTATCTGTTTTTCATCATCCACTACCAGTATGGTTTTCTTGCTTATACTACTCATTTTATTTCCATCTCACTGTTCATCTCGCCGCATATGTCTATATTTCGCCTCGTGCTAAGCCGACCATTCGACCATTATATCAGTAGCTCGGACCAGCATAGTATGGGTACGGTATAAAAATGTGTCGGCCCCTCAAAGTATATTCTTGATGTTTTCCGTTAACCATAACAGCCCATGAACATACTGTAAAAAAACCAACCTTAGCAAAAGGCTGTAGCGCTACAATACTAGCAGCGCTACAGCCTTGCTTCAGTTATGGTCGTTCCGTTATAGTCGTTCCATAGAATTCTGGAATCTTCCTAGTGCCTAATCCTATATATTACTAACCGGCGTATTGGTTTGAGACGAGGGCGCGTTTCTATAGCCACCGTTTACGCCCAAGCCGGATCTTCCACAAGCACCCGGTCCGCCACCGCAACCACCTGGGCCGCCCGCGCCGCCCATGCCGCATCCGGCACCGGGCCCTACAGCCGGGTCTGTGATGCGCTCGTTAAGCCTGGATTCCATCCTATCGAGCATGAGTTTCTCCTGCTCTTTCGTGATTTGACCTGCCTTAACGCGCTCGTCCAGGAACTTCTTCCTGTCCTTCATAATCGTCGATACCACTTTGTCCTGAGATACCCCCCGGTCTTTGGCAATATCAGCCAGGCTTTGCCCCGAATTGCGCTTCTCGATAATCTGATCCGGCTTCAAGTTTAGAAGCTTGGCCAGACTATCAACGGCACCTCCGAAAAAGCCGCGGCATCCATTTACGAAGCCGGCTGTCGCAGTACCTGTGTCGCCCTTGCCGGCGGCGAAAGAAATGCTGCCGACAGCACCCACGGCAAGCACCACCAAAAGCATACCGACCAAAAGTTTCTTTCCGATAGACATCTTCACACCTCCCTTTAATCAATCAATATCTTGCAACTCTAAATTTACCGCTCAGATGTGAAGAACCTATGGAGAACAGATGGAGAAGTTGCGAATTCTTAAGCCACTATCTTTAATAAATCATGTAAACCCCAAAATACATTTGCCGATACAAAAACATGCGAGGTTTACGTGCTAGATTACAATAATTTAAGGAATACGGTATGTCAGTACGCAAGCGAATTTTAATAACCGGTTTGATCCTCTCTGCTCTGATAGCAATCATGGGCATTATCGGCGTCCTTAGTCTTAATAAATATGAACGAAAAACAGAAAGGCTAACCGGCGCTATTGCGTTAACAAACGCTGTTCAAAACGAACGCGCCGAATTCCAGGCGCTCGATGGCACGTTGAATCGCTACTTCCGCACAAATGATTCCTGCTTCATCAAAGAATTCCTAGCTCGGCTTCCCGCTCTCAACGATAATGCGAAACAATTAGCAGGAAGGACCGATTGCTCTAAATGCCTAGAGGGGTTCAAGGCTACAAGTAAAGACCTGGAACAGCTGAAGATACTCGCTCAAGACCTTAAAATAAACGCTCCAAAATATAGCAAGCAGGTCACTCAAATAAAGAGGGACAAAATTGAGTCCCTGATCCATGTAATCTCTAACCGACTAGCTGATTCCATTAAGATGAGCGCTGAAGAGGCGGCTGCAATTCATAGAGACAGCCATACCGCTTACGCTTTCTATAAATACTTCATTATACTGGCATGTTTTATGATTATTATTCTCGGTATAGTCATAAGCCATCTGCTCGCTAAAGACATAGCATATCCAATCAAAGAACTCAGCAGAGCCACTCGCGAATTTGCTAACGGCGACCGTAGCAAACGAATCGAGACAGAATTGCCAAGCGACTTCTCGACGCTTGCCGATTCATTTAATCAGATGGCGGCGACGATACAATCCTCCGAGCAAAAAATGGAGGGGCTGAATGCGCTGCTCGCACAGGAAGTAGGTGAGCAAAGAGGCGTGCTTGAGATTGCAAATAAAGAGACAAAACAAAGGATGCAGGAGATAAAAGCTTATCTCGAGGTCGCCAAGGCGCTCAACTCGACGCTTAGCCTGGATGATACGCTCGAGCATACCGCAGCCACCTTGTCGTCCGTGTTTGGCGCCGATTACACAGCTATTACACTGATCGACGAAGATAGCCTCTCTCATTGTTGGGAAGTCGAGGAATGTAATAAAACCGCATGTCCTGCATATAAGGCGGCGGACCTAGAGTGCTGGACATTGAACCGTACCCATTGCAATAATCTATCGCAAGAAACTTTTGCGGACAAAATAATGGGATGCGTAAACTGCAAAGTTTTCCATAATTTAAAGATGAAGGTTAAGGCTGTTGCCGGTTTAGATAAGAAACTGCTCATAAGCAAAGAGTTTTCAATACATGACTCAACATGTGGAGAAGCGTTACTGATGCTCAGGCCTGCCGCTAGGCCGGATTTAGCAAAAGATCCGCATATCATGAGCTTCCGAAACGTAACCCCCGATTGCACCTCGCAAATCAGTTTCCCGTTGATAACGAAAAACAGGGTGCTGGGAACGATCGTTTTTGGCTATAAAACCAAGCAGGCCTTTAATGAAAAAGAGATTGAACTGATTGGAAGCCTCTGTAACCAGATCGCTATCGGTATAGAGAACGCCAAGCTATTTAAGCAGGTAAAGCGGTCGGCTACCGAGTTTAGTACGCTCTACTATGCGGGCAAGACCTTAAGCTCACTAACAAAACTAGAAGATATCTCAAAACACGCTCTTAAATATTCCATGGATATATCACATGCGGAAGCGGGAATAGCGCTTTTAGTCAATAGAAAAACGGAGAAGCTAAAAATTACTGCGTCCAAGAATGTCGATAGACAGACCAAGGCGATTATAGGTAAAAGTATTGGCGAAGGCCCGGCCGGATGGGTTGCAAAAACAAGAGAGCCGCTTCTTATAGACAAGCGTTATGCAAAACACGATTTCAAATTGAACAAAGTGCGTTCCGCAATATTTACGCCGTTCCAATACAACGGGCGGCTCTACGGGGTTATTGGGTTACTTTCGTTCACAAGTAAACCGTTCACCTATAATGATATGCAGCTGCTTTCGACTATAGCCAGCCAGGCGGCCACCGAGATGCACAACACAGATCTCTTCAACCAGCTTGAGGATATATATATCGATACGGTTAAAGCTTTCGTCCAGGCTATCGAAGCAAAGGACAGCTACACCAAAGGCCATTCTGAAAATGTTGCCGGTTATGCCATAGCAATCGCTCAAAAGATGGGTATAGATGGAGAACGGCTCAAAACCTTAAAAACGGCATCCCTTCTGCATGATATTGGCAAGATAGGTATAAAAGAAGAGATACTGAATAAACCTGCGCGGTTAAACAACGAAGAATACGAGCACATAAAGCAGCATCCGCACATAGCGTTCCAGATTTTAGAGCATGTTCCCGCGCTAAAAGAAATAGCGGACATTATCCTTTATCACCACGAGAAGTTCGATGGGACCGGATACTTAATGGGTCTGCAGGGAGAAGATATTCCGCTAGAAGCCCGAATCCTTGCAGTGGTCGATACCTTTGATGCCATGACGTCGAGTAGGCCTTACCGAGAAGCGGCATCGATAGAGACCGCACGCGCTGAGCTGCTCAAGAATGCGGGAACACAGTTTGACCCGAAAATAGTCGAGGTTTTCGTAGACCTCTTAGATAAAGGCGAATTAGCTGGTCTCGTCACGAAGCAAGAAGCAAAACCTCCTGTCGACGTCGGTGAAGAGGCAGATGAGATACCGGCTTAGGATAACACGTAAAACGAGGTAAAGAAGAGTTGCTTAAAGTAATCGTCATTATCAGTATTATAATAATGATATACGCATCCCTAAGGTGCAGGAAATGTATTGCCCTGATTCCGGAAACCTACTACAGCAATTACTGGAAGGGCCTTACATCGCTTATCTTGTTCTTTGTCGTCGGCTACGTCTTTTTTGGGTATTCCCTCTTTACCAACATGGATATATCGAACGAACGTTTAGTTGTCAGCCTCATCCTTTTCTTTGGGTCGATCTTCGTTCTGCTGGTCACGATGCTTAGCTATAACACGTTCTCCGAGATAATTAACTTGCAGAAAGAGACGCAAAGTTATGCGGAATGTCTCGAGCAAGAAGTTAAGCGGCGCACCAAAAGGCTTGAGGAACTCTCTATTACAGATAGCTTGACCGGCCTTTATAACCAGCGGTTCTTCTTTATAAAACTTGACGAAGAGATAACGAGAGCAATCAGGCATAACGGTTCACTCTTCTTGCTGCTGTTCGATATCGATAAATTCAAAAGCTATAACGACATCAAAGGGCACCTTGAAGGCGATAGGGTCCTTCAAATGACGGGCAGCATCATACGTGAGAGTATCAGAGATAAAGTTGATTCCGGATTCAGGTATGGCGGGGACGAGTTCACCATCATCCTGCCTAATACCGAAAAAGACCAGGCCGTTATGGTTGCAAAACGCATAATGGCAGCGCTCAAGAAGAAGGAGATTTCGATAAGCGTTGGTCTTGTCCCGCGCGGCTGCGAACAGCTCGATTCAAAAACCCTCCTTAAAATCGCCGATAAGGCCATGTATGAAGCCAAAACAGAGGGTGGAAATAGAATCAAGCTCTTTCGCCCCAAGCCTTCAGGCGAATCAGGCATCCGTCAATTAGGATAAACACCTCCTCTCCCTTGACATGGCACAGTTCGAGCATATACCGATGCTTCTTCGTTTAGGGATCGATGTTGTATTCGCATTCTCGGTAGTTGCCCTTACGCATTTCACCGCAAAACTGCTTCAAAAGGAAAGGCTTATGCTTGAGAACTCCACAAGAAGTATGCGACTAGATAATAGGGTTTTGCATACCCGAGAATGTTCCCAGATACTTGTTGTTAAGTTCTATATGGGTCTTTTCTATCTCAACGAGCGCCGTAAAAACCTCTTTTATCCTGGGCTCGATCGCAACCTCCGCCGCCCTCGAGTAAAAATCTATCGCCCGCTTTTCCCTATCGTGCGCTTCTTTTATATTGCCCTGATCGAGAGCCTGGCAACGTCCCCTGTTATCTTCTTCCTCGATCGGCTTCGGCAAGCCCAGGAGTTTCCTAATTACGGAGGCGTGCTCCGCCTCGACTTTTGCAAGGGCCTTAAACATCGCGCTTAGCTCAACATTCATGCTGACCTCATAGGCACATGTATAAAAAAGCGCGTTGTTGTTCTCCAGCATTAGCGCATGTTCAAGGTCGGCTTTCGAGACCTCGGTCAGTTCGAATGCTTCCGGCTCCTGCCAATCATGCGCAAGAATTATATAGTTACTAGGGGCACCGCAAAACGGGCAGTGACTTGGTTTTGAACCGCCGACATACGGATCACCGCAGATACGACACTTGAATACCTCCATAACAGTCTCCTTTTCCATCTGGTTATGTATTTAACAATCACGCGATTATTCCATATATTAAACTCAATCTCGCCACCCACGCAAGCAACTGTGGGTAACGCTTACCCGTTTTTGGATAAACAACACATAAGAAAGTACCACAACTGTGTGCTTTATGGCGCACCTAGAGGTCGAATAATTGTTTTTCCTTAACAAAATATCGCATAAATGCTATTATGTAGCTGTATTTATATGTCATATTTATTCATCCCTCCCCGTAAGCGCTTGTTTTTACAGGACTAGAGGGGGTAAATATTGACTAGTAAGCATTTAACAAATAAACTCTAACAAACTAAAGTTATCGAGAGGAGAAAGAAAATGGAAAGAGAGCCAAGAACCAGGAAACGCTCGAAGAAGCTAGGCATCAACGGACTCAGCACGTTCGAAGCCGATATCATGAACATTGTTTGGCAGTATAAGAAAATTACGGTGCGCGAGGTTCATGAGACCATGCTTGAGGAAGGGTATATCCCTTACACAACGGTAATGGCGGCTATGAACAACATGGCCCAGAAAGGCCTGCTTAAGCAAAACAAAAATGGTAAGGCATACGTCTATTCGGCAGCCATAGGCAGGGACACAATGGCCAAACTGATTGTCGATACCGTTGTCAACAAGATACTCGGCGGCGTAGCGACACCCCTCATCTCACATCTTCTAAAGCTGAAGAAAGAAGAGGACGTTGAAAAACTGCTTGAGCTAAGAAAAGAATTAAATAGCAAATAACACACGAAGGGGTGTGCTGTGCTCCTCTGGGAATCACTGCTGCTTAATCATATCCTTCCATCGATCTTTGATGCCGCGGCATCACTCCTTTTCGTGCTTTTAATCTTTAAGGTATTCAGGGTCAAAAACCCCGCAACAAGGTTTATGTTCCTCTTTCTGCCACTATTTAAAGCTTTTATCGTATTTATTGATAGCACGTCTACGACGGCACATGTACCGAAGAACAAATTCCTAATGATAGGCTTTCGAATGCCGGATCCCTTTGGCTTCTTTACCCTACCTCGAAATGAACTTTATACAATGACCTACGATCATTCCGCGCTGGTTATAGCAACCGAAGCAGTTGTAGCTATAATACTGATTTTATTAGCAGCTAGATGGGTGCAATTATTCCTTTTCTTTGAGGGATTTAGAAAAGCTGAGCAGGTTGATGAAACCGAGTATCCGCAGCTTTACGCCAGCCTTAGGAACCTTACCGGTAAGCTAAGTAGCAGCCCCCCTAAACTCGTATTTTCCAATATTTACCAGTTTGTTCCCTTTAGTGTCGGTTATAGGGCACCGATAATAGTGTTATCGCGAGATTTGGTTGATTCCTTTCCTGAAGAGCAACTTGAAATAATGCTGGCCCACGAGCTGGCACACATAAAGAGAAAAGATAGTTTTACCGGCTGGCTCGCACTTATACTGCGAGATGTTATGTTCTTCAATCCCCTAATTCGCCTAAGCTACCGTACGCTTGAAGAAGAAAAAGAAAAGGTGTGCGATAGAATAGCACTTGAAAAAACGGGCGTATCCCCTAAGGTAATTGCCAATACCTTAATTGATGTAGCACTCTTCCATAAGGATGCTGGGCCAAATAGAAAACGGCTTCTGCCTACCACAGTAGAAAGCTTTGCATATCGGCACTCGGCACTCGAAAAAAGGATAGAATTTATTACAAGCCCGATGCCACCTAGCGTTTATCCTTCAGCAATAAGAACTTCTTTAAAAACTTTCCTATTTGTACTTCTCATCTATATCCAACCGGTCATAGGCCTTAAAATCAGTCAGTATACGCTTTTCCTTCGCTAATCCTAATCATCTCGTTCTTTTCCTATTTAAACAGGGGGAGGTGAACGGCGTGAAATCTCTTAACCAAGATTGCATGCTTTGGGATGCAATAACTCAAGAGGAAGGGTTTGAGAATAATACCTCTTGCTGCTGGTGGATTAGCTGCTGGCTTTAGTACTAAAATAACTTTTGAACCAATAAACCTATTCTGTGAATAATAGTATATGCGTTAGAGAAGGTAGCTATCTCAAGCGGAGCAGCAGATGAGAATCTGCCGCTCCGCTTTATTCGCAAGGTAAACATACTTTTAAAGTGAGGCATTATGAATCTTAGTAAGCGAATTTTGTTTCATGAAATTTCGGACGACTCTGTTTTGATGATTAACGCTCTAACCGGAGCAATGGATATCGTTACAACCGATTTATACCATGCCCTCCTTGATTATCGATCATTAGGACAGCCCCACATCGATGAGGTTACCTTAGAGCGCCTGGAGCGGAGAGGTTATATTGTCAAAGCTGACGCCGAGAAGGAACTTTTGCGACAAATCACCGGTGCTTTTGAGAAAGCCACGAAGCGTCTTAGTTTTGTCGTGTGCCCAACGTATGCCTGCAATCTAAGATGCACTTATTGCTTTGAGGGAAACCTGCCGCGTGAAAGTCATGCCTACATGGGCGAAAGAGATGTTGATTATGTCTTTACGGCAATTGATAAGCTAATGCAAACCTATGGCGATAGAAATGCTTCGATAGAGTTGTTCGGTGGCGAGCCGTTACTGCCCAGGACAAAAGGTTTTGTCTCCAAACTGTTTAAAGAAGCCAGGCATAGGTCGCTCCAGGTAGGCGTGGTTACAAACAGCACTCACCTCGATCACTTTATCGATGAGCTGAACGCCAACAAAGACATACTCCGTTCGGTGCAAATTACGCTTGATGGCCCAAAAGACATACATGATCAGAGGCGTAAGTTTGCGGATGACCGGGGTACGTTTGATGAGGTTTGCTCATCGATAAGCGCGTTACTTGATCTTGGTATAAAGGTTGGGGTGCGGGCAAATATCGATCTTCAAAACATCGATTCAATGCCGGACCTGCTTGATTTTATGGTGAAACGCGACTGGGTAAACAACCCGTATTTTTCGTGTAATTTGTCCCCGGTTCAAGACCATTCCCTTAAAAAGAACTACCCATATATACTATCCGAGGATAAGTTAGTAGGAAAAGTGCTTGGTATGTTTAAAGACAATCCGCATGCCAAAAACACGTTCAGCTTGAACATGTTTAGAAACCTTGGGCACATCATGTCGGTACTAAAAAGAAACACTTCGATACAGCCGCTGCTTTACTACTGCGAAGCTAATAACCTGGAAAACCTGGTCTTTGGCCCGGACGGCTATATTTATGCATGCACCGAGTGTATGGGTTCTAAAGAGCTTGCTATCGGTGAGTTCAAGCCGGCCCTTAAGTTGTATGACGAAGCCGTAAAAATGTGGGACGGTCGAAACGTCCTTGCTTTAGATGAGTGCAAAAAGTGCGACATCGCCCTGCTCTGCGGTGGTGGATGCGCATATTCAGCCCTCGTAGTGAATGGAGACATCAATAAGCCGGTGTGTAACCGGGCTCGTGAGACGATATTCGCTTACCTTGATTACGTAAGAGATGAGCTAGCTGATATGGCAAGCGCATAACTATTGCTTTTGATCGGGATAGGGGGCGGCTTTCGCCGCCGACCCTCCCACACCACCGTACAAGCGGGTCCGCATACGGCGGTTCGTCAGAATGAACGTACTATCGAGTATCGCTTCGTCAGACTAATTAGACCCAGT
>Ga0210037_1000312_pt1 | contig 39583 bp, 35 predicted proteins | sample CryGey08umfilter_3_FD_185451 | JGI IMG/M metagenome (GOLD analysis project Ga0210037, IMG submission 185451) | Groundwater microbial communities from aquifer in Utah, USA - Crystal Geyser 4/9/14 0.8 um filter (SPAdes) (version 3) | ecosystem: Environmental > Aquatic > Deep subsurface >...
GACGTGTGGGGTAGAATTCGCGTCACATCTCTATCGGGGAATATTTTGATCAATTCAGCCTTTATCGAATCGCTGCACTTTTCCAAAGACGTGCTGCACATCATCGTCATTCTTCTTCTGGCATGGGTGCTTTTGCTGGTCAGTCGCAAGCTGATCGGCCTGTTCCGCAATTTTCTGAAAAAATCCGCCGATTCGGCGGAAGACGAACGCCGCATCGAGACCCTGGCGCGAATGTTCCGCTACGTTGCCACGGTGTTAATTGCGCTGGTCGCGGGGATGCTGGTGCTGAGCGAATTGGGCATCTCCATTGCGCCGTTTCTCGGTGCGGCAGGCGTGGTCGGTATCGCGGTGGGTTTCGGCGCGCAAAGTCTGGTCAAGGATTTTTTCAGCGGTTTCTTCATGCTGCTGGAGAACCAGATTCGGGTCGGCGATGCGGTGGAGCTGGCGGGCAAGCTCGGCGTGGTGGAAGCGCTCACCCTGCGCAACACGGTACTGCGCGACAACGAAGGCAATGTGCATTACATCCCGAACGGCGAGATCACCGTGGTCACCAACAAGTCACGCGGCTATGCCTTTGCCTTGATCGATGTCGGCGTGGCCTACCGCGAGGACCTGGATGAGGTGTATGCGGTGATCCGTGCCACCGCGGCAGAACTGCGCGCCGATGCGGGAATGGGCGCCAAGATATTGGAAGACATCGAAATACAGGGTGTGCAGGACTGGGCCGATTCGGCGGTCATCATTCGCTGCCGCATCAAGACCGTGGCGCTGGAGCAATGGGCGGTGCGGCGGGTATTTCTGGAGCGACTGAAAAAAGCCTTTGATGTGCACGGCATCGAGATTCCATACCCCCATCTGACGATCTACGCCGGGCAGGACAAGCATGGCAAAGCGCCTGCCCTGCGCATCATGCAGCAAAACGAAACCCAATAGCCGCATCCCCGCGCCACCGGATTCCGGGGCGCGCGCGCCCCAATCCCAAAAAATTCTCATCAGGCTGTGACTTGTTGCCAGTCTGCCGCGTCTTACGATGTAGCAGACTGCTTATCGTGAAAACCACAATTCAAGCCACAGCGTTCACAGGGAAAGTATTGGGCCCTTTTGTATTCTGGCTGACCCGGAAGGTAAAAGCGCAATTTGCGATTGTTGCTCGTTTCTCCTCGGTGATCTCTCTGGCCGAATTGGGTTTTTAAGGTTATTTCAGTCTGCCAATTTAGGAGAAAGCCATGCAGGAGATAGATCTGGAGCTGGAAACCAGTCTGCGCAAGCGGCTGGCGCTGAAAGCCGACGAGCAAGGTGGGGATGCAATCCAACCCGTGCTGCGCCGGGCAAGGCGCGTGCTGGCCATACGCAACGCGGGCGTCTTTATGCTGGGTCGGATATGGCTTGCGCTGGCGTGTTTGTTCGCGCCGGCAATGACGCGCCGGCGCCGGGTTTTGAATCGTTAATAAAATAAAAAGGGAGAACGGGATGGAACATGTTGAACAAACTTGGCAATGGTTGAGCGAGCCGTTGATAGCACTCGGCCAGCGTCTGGCCGAACTAGCGCCCAATCTGGTCGGTGCTTTGATGTTGCTGATTGCGGGCTATATTTTGAGCAAGGTCGCGGGCTGGGCGGTGCGCGGTTTGCTGGTGCGTATTGGCGTGGACAAGCTGGCGGAAAAATCAGGCTTGGAAACTTTTCTGCGCCATGCCGGAATTAGCCAGCCGCCTTCGGCGGTGCTGGGCGGCATCGCTTTTGTGTTCGTGTTGCTGGCTTTTGCGATTTCTGCGGCCGACACCCTCGGCCTGGCTGCGGCAAGTTCCGCCGTATCGCAAATCATGCTGTTCCTGCCGAAGTTCGTCGCCGCGATTGCGGTGCTGGTGTTGGGGCTGGTGGTGGCGAATTGGTTGTCCAATCTGGCGCGCGCCGCCGCCGACAATGCCGGGCTTGAATACGCTTCCACCGTGCAGCGCATCACCATGGCGCTATTTGCCGCGCTGGTCATCCTGTTGGCAGTGGACCAGCTCGAAATTCGTATTTTCCTGCTGTATGAAGTGATTCTGGTGGTGTTGGCCGCCATGGGGATCGCGCTGGCTTTGTCGCTCGGCCTGGGTACGCGCACCCTGTCCGGCGAGATTGTGAGCGGCGTGTATATCCGTGACTTGCTGGCGGAGGGAGATCGTATCGAGTGGAATGGCGTAACCGCCAGTGTGCTTGAAGTGGGCGCGGTTAAAACCAGTCTGCGTTTAAGCGATGGCAGAACCATGCTGGTCGCCAATTCGGTACTGGCGGCCGACAAATTCATCCTTGATCGAAGCTGACGGACGGTGATTGCCGACACTGCGCTGGATCAGGCTGACGATGCAGCACTGGTGCGGCGCGCGCAGCAGGAATTGCCCTACCGCACCGGCGCATATGAAGTGCTGATTCGCCGCCACGGCGCGCGCTTGCGCGGGTTGTGCCGACGCTGGGTGCACGATTACGCGGAAGCCGAAGATCTGGCGCAGGAGGTCATGCTCAAAGTCTTTTTTCAGTTGCCGCGCTTTCGCGCGGATGCGGCCTTTACTTCCTGGCTGTGGCGGATCGCTGCCAATCAGTGCATGGATCACTTGCGCAAACAGGCGGCGCGCCCGCTGGATCTGCTGGAAGAGTTGCCCGACCAAAGTGATGGCGGGCGCAATCGCAGTTTGACCGAAACCGAACTTGATGCGCACCGCCTGCTGGCGCTGCTTGCGCCGGAAGAGCGGATGGTGGTGCTACTGCGCCTGTTCGCCGATCTGGAATTTGAAGAGATTGCTTCTGCCCTCGAAATCGGCACTTCGGCAGCAAAGATGCGCTATCAACGGGCATTGCAGCGCTTGCGGGAAACGGTGGCGCCTGGCGCAGTATCCGCCGGATGAAAAAGCACCGCTAAAAAACGCTGGGTTGGCGGGTTTCTTTTACGAAATGGAAGCGTTAATGGAATACCTATTGCAGGGCTACGAGCTATTGAGAGAATTGGCGTTGGCCCCTTGGTTCAGCGTTTCCGGCAGCCCCATTAATTTGCTGCGGGCGGCAGGTCTGGTGGCGATTCTGCTGGGGGTGTGGCGTGTCGGCTTGTTGTTTGAAGGCGCGCTGGTGCGGATGGGTAGTGCGCCGGGGCAGCCGACGACCCCGGGCTGGTACGCGTTGAGCCGGATTGTGCGCTATCTGCTGTGGGTGGTAGGCGCCGTCATCGGCATGGCCTATCTCGGCTTTGATGTCACCAATTTGGCGGTGCTGGGCGGAATGATCGGTGTCGGTGTGGGCTTTGGTCTGCAAAATATCATCAGCAACTTTGTTTCCGGCATCATCATTCTGGCCGAAAAAACCATCAAGGTCGGCGATTTTGTCGAGCTGCAGTCTGGCACGGCGGGTAAAGTCACTGCAATCAACTTGCGTTACACCCGCATTACCACCAACGATCTGATCGACATCATCGTTCCGAACTCCGAATTTATTTCCGGGCGCGTGGTCAACTGGACGTTTGGCGAGCCAGTGCGCCGTTTGCATATTCCTTTTGGCGTGGCCTATTGCAGCGACAAAGAGCAGGTGCGCGAGGCCGCACTGGCCGCCGCGCAGAGCGTGCCGCGCACTTTGCGCGGCCTGGAATATGAGCCAGATGTCTGGCTCACCCGATTTGGCGACAACAGCCTCGATTTCGAACTGATCGTGTGGGTGGGCGAGGCGTCCGTCGGATCACACGGAAAAGTTCACGCCGAATATATGTGGGCGATAGAAACCGAACTGGCCAGGCACCAGATCGAAATCCCCTTTCCTCAACGCGATTTGCATATCCGCTCCGGAACCCTCGCGGTTTCTGTGCAGCATAAAGCGGTCCTGGCGGACTGATTCCCGCGCCACGCCGCTACTCGAAATCGTCCGCTGTGCTGTCGTCGTTGTGCTCGTGGAACAGCCGCTCCAGCTCGTCCTCGAAAAAGAACTTCTCCGCGCCGAAGGCGGGCTTGAGTTCGTCAATCCAGGTGGCGGTCTCGTCGTATTCGGCGAAGAACGGGCGCTGCACCCAATCCGGGTCGCGGCCCTGCAGGAAGCGCATCACCATCACTTTGCGGTCGCCGGCGCCGGCCACCCCCAGCATCTGGATCTTGCCCGGCGTGGCTGACATGCTGGGGCCGCGCACGGTGCGCGCCAGGCCGGACACCTGCTGATAAGCCTCGCGGAAGATCTGCCAGGCGCGCACCAGCGGCACCGAGAAATAATGCTGCGCACCGGTGTCGCGCGCGAGGAACATGTAATACGGTACGCAGCCGAGCTTGACCTGTTCTTCCCACATGCGCGCCCACAACAACGGGTCGTCGTTGATATTGCGCATCACCGGCGACTGGGTGCGGATCATCACGTTGGCCTCGCGCAGATTGCGGATCGCCTGTTTGACCGTATCGCTTTCCAGTTCGCGCGGATGGTTGAAATGCGCCATCAGCGCCAACTGCTTGCCGGAATCGGTCACCCTGCGGAACAGTGCCAACATTTCAGCCGAATCGTCGTCGTCCACGAATTTGTGCGGCCAGTAGGCCAGCGCCTTGGTGCCGATGCGGATGTTGACCAGATTGGGCAAGTCGGCCGACAGCAGCGGTTCGATGTAGGCAGCGAGGTTCTTCGCCGACATGATCATCGGGTCGCCGCCGGTGAACAGGATGTCGGTGATCTGCGGGTTGCGCTTCACGTATTCGACCAGCTTCTCCACCTCGCGGCTGGCGAACTTGATGTCGGTCAGGCCGACGAACTGCGGCCAGCGGAAGCAGAAGGTGCAGTAAGCGTGGCAGGTCTGCCCCTGACTGGGGAAGAACAAAATGGTCTGGCGATATTTGTGCTGCATGCCGTGCAGGGTTTCGCCGTCGAGCACCGGCACGTTGTGCTCGGCCTGGCCGGCGGGGTGCGGATTTAGCTGCATGCGGATGTGGTTGGCCGCTTCCTTGAGGGTCGCCTTGTCCGCCCCGTTTTTGAGCAGTGCGGCGATTTCATCGTAATGTGCCGGTAACAGCATGTCTTTTTGCGGGAACGTGAGTGCAAAGATCGGATCATTGGGCACTTTGTCCCAGTCTATCAATTGCTCGACCACGTAATTGTTCGCCTTGAATGGCAACACGTTGCCGACGACTTCGATGTCGAATTGCTGCTGTTCGGTAAGTTTGGCAATCTGTGGAATGTCGCGAAAATTGTTCAGATTGTAGGAACGGAACTGCGGAGTGCTGGCGGAATAGATGGGGATGGCGGGTTGCCGTTTTTCGCTCATTGTCGGTGTCTCCTTGCGTAAATGAAAAGGAAAGCATCGATACCGAAGCGGCATCGTGTTTCTCGAATGGGGTGGGGAGGCGAGTTTATAACACAGGAAACAGGCAGTTCAAAGCCGACGGGGTTCGTTGTGGGAACGAGCAAAAATAACAAGGAATAGCAGCAGATACGTAATAAAAAGAAAGATTTAATTCAAACGAGCAGCTAATTCGTGTAAAATGCCGCCATCGCTCATCATTTAGTTCGTCGCGAAACTTATGTGGCGGCATGTTCAACACGCCCATGAAAGATCCGGCAGTCAAGACACGCTCTATTCATTCTTCATCCCGTCGCAAGGGAGCTACCGTTGCGCTGTTCGGCGAGGTGCTTGCCGATGTCTTTCCCGATCGTGCCGTGCTGGGCGGCGCACCTTTTAATGTCGCCCGCCACCTGAAGGCTTTTGGCCTGAATCCTGTTCTGATTACCCGTACCGGCAACGATGCCTTGCGCGACGAGTTGCTGCGCACGATGTCCGCCTGCGGCATGGAAACGCTGGGGGTGCAGTCCGATCCGGTTTATCCGACAGGACAGGTGAAGGTGCATCTCGAGCCGGCGGGGCATCGCTTCGAAATCCTGCCGGATCAGGCCTATGACCATATCCATGCCTCGGTGGCGCGGATGGTTGTCTTGTCCATCCACCCGGCACTGGTGTACTACGGCACGCTGGCGCAACGACACAATCTGTCCGGAAGCGCGCTGAAGATGCTGCTGAACAGCACCCGAGCGCCGACCTTCTTCGATGTCAATTTGCGCGCGCCCTGGTATGACGCGCAAGTCCTGCGCCGCTCGATGAAGCGGGCCGACACGGTCAAGCTGAACGAGGAAGAGATGACGATTTTGGCGGACATGTTCGCGCTGCCGGGTGATACGCCGCAGGGTCAGGCAGGGTCGCTGATGCAGACTTTCGGCGTGCGCCGCATGCTGGTCACCTGCGGCGGTGCCGGTGCCTGGTTGCTGGAGAAAGACAAGGAGGTGGTGCGCGTCCAGCCGGAGGAGCAAGCCATCTCCATCATCGATACGGTAGGCGCGGGTGACGGTTTTTCTGCCGTGTTCATTCTTGGCAGGCTGCAGCGCTGGCCTGCCGCGCTCACTTTGCAGCGCGCGCATACGTTTGCCGCGGCGGTCTGCGGGATTCGCGGGGCAGTTCCCGACGATAATGATTTCTACGCGCCGTTCCTGGCCGAGTGGCAGTCATGAAAAATCCGGAATCGAAAGTAGCGCAACCGCTTTTCATCGTGCTGATCAGCGTGCACGGCCTGATCCGCGGCCATGATCTGGAGCTGGGGCGGGATGCCGACACCGGCGGCCAGACCAAGTACGTGGTCGAGTTGGCACGCGCGCTGGGGGAGCGCGCGGATGTCGAGCGGGTGATCCTGTTGACGCGCCGGGTCATTGATCCGCTGGTCAGTCCGGATTACGCGCAGCCGCTGGAGCCGTTGTCGGACAAAGCGTGCATCGTGCGCATAGAATGCGGCGAGCCGAAGTATCTGCGCAAGGAAATGTTGTGGGATACGCTGGAGAATTTCTCCGACAACGCATTGGCGTTTCTCAAGACCTGTCCGCGCATGCCGGACGTCATTCACAGCCACTATGCGGATGCCGGTTATGTCGGTTCGCGCCTGTCGCACCAGCTCGGGATTCCGCTGGTGCATACCGGCCACTCGCTCGGGCGCAGCAAACGCAAGCAACTGCTGGCGTCCGGCGTCAAGCGCAGCGAGATCGAGGACACTTATCACATCAGCCGCCGCATCGAGGCGGAAGAGACTACGCTGGGCGTGGCCGAGCGCGTCATCACCAGCACCCAGCAGGAGGTCGAGCAACAATACGGCTTGTATGATTTTTACCAGCCGGAGCGCATGCGGGTGATTCCGCCCGGCACCGACCTGACGCAGTTTTTCCCGCCACAAGGGAATGAGAAGCAAAGCCGCATCGCGCAGGAATTGAAACGTTTTCTGGCGCAGCCGAACAAACCGATCATCCTCGCCCTGTCGCGTCCCGATCCCAGAAAAAACATCGTTTCCCTGATCGAGTCCTATGGCGCATCACCGGCCTTGCAGGAGAAGGCCAATCTGGTGATCGTGGCGGGCAACCGTGACGATATTCAGGAGATGGAGGAGGGTGCCGCCGGGGTGCTGAATGCCATTCTGCTGGCAATCGACAAGTATGATCTGTACGGCAAAATCGCCTATCCCAAACATCATGCGCCGGAAGAAGTGGCCTTGCTGTATCGCCTCGCTGCCGCTACGCGCGGGGTGTTCGTCAATCCCGCGCTGACCGAGCCGTTCGGCCTGACCCTGATTGAGGCGGCGGCATGCGGTTTGCCCATCGTGGCTACCGAGGATGGCGGACCGGCCGACATCATCCGCAACTGCGAGAACGGCCGTTTGATCGATCCGTTGGACAAACCGGCCATGGCGGAAACGATCCTCGATACGCTCACAGACCGGCGCGCATGGGGTCGACTGGCAAAGAACGGGATTGCCGGGGTGGGCCGCCACTACTCATGGCAGGCGCATGTGGAAAAATATCTCAGGGTGATCCGGCCGCTGGTGGAAAAATCCGAGCCGGTGGCCGCCATCAGCGGCAAGCGCCGCCCCGGCATTTTCCGCAACCGGGCAATCTTTACCAGCATCGACCTGAATCTGATCGGCGACGAGCAGGCACTGAAAGAATTCCTCCGGCTCATGCAGGAGAATCGCAAGACGACCCTGTTCGGCATTGCCACCGGGCGCCATCTGGATGACGCGCTGACCAAGTTGCGCCAATACAATATAACCAAGCCGGACGTGCTGATTACCGACCAAGGCACGGAAATTTTTTATGCGCCGGGCCTGACCCGTTCCGAAGTATGGCGGCGACATATCAATTTCCGCTGGTACCCGCAGGCGGTCAAGGACGTTTTGGCCGAGATGCCCGGCCTGCTGCTGCAGCAAAAATCTTTTCAGAGTCCATTCAAGATCAGCTACTACATTGACCATGCCGCAACGAACGCGCAGGAGATCCGCCAGACCCTGTTACGCAACGAACAGGCGGTCAATACCATATTTTCTTTTGGCCAGTATCTGGATGTGGTCCCGTTGCGCGCTTCCAAAGGCCTGGCTCTGCGCTGGTGCGCGGAACAATTGGGTTTTGCCCTGGAAAATACGTTGGCATGCGGCGCGACGGCCGCCGATACCGACATGTTGCTAGGCAATACGCTGGGTGCAGTCGTGGCCAGCCCGCACGTGGCTGAACTGTCGGACCTGGCCGCCATCGACAGTATCTATTTTGCACAGCAACAGCATGCCGCCGGAATTCTGGAGGCGATCGCTCACTACGATTTGTTCGCCGACAAACGGGATGTTTCATGACGCGCCGGCTGTTGTGCACTGACCTTGATCGCACCCTGATCCCGAACGGAGCACAAGCCGAGTCGCCCGGCGCACGTGAGCACTTTCGCCAACTGGTAGGCCGCGAGGAGGTGACACTGGCCTACGTCAGCGGCCGACACCGGGCGCTGATCGAGCAGGGAATTGCTGAATACGGCCTGCCGCAGCCCGATTACGCCATTGCTGATGTGGGTGCCACGATTTATCGGGTGAAAGCGGGGAGTTGGGAAATCTGGGAGGAATGGGAGGCGCAAATCGCACCGGACTGGCGAGGGCTATCCCATCACGCGTTGCGCGACCGGGTGCAAATTTCGCCCGCGCTGAAATTGCAGGAACAGGAAAAACAGAATCGCCATAAACTCAGCTTCTATCTCGATCCAGGTGCCGACATTCCTGCACTGCTCGAATGCCTGCGTGAAGTGCTGGCGCGGGAAGGAATCAAAGCCAACCTGATTTACAGCATGGATGAAGCGGCCACGGTGGGACTGCTCGATGTGCTGCCGGCCAGTGCCAACAAATTGCGTGCCATCCGTTTTCTGATGGAGACAAAGCAATTCGCGCTGGCGGACACCCTGTTTGCCGGAGATAGCGGCAACGATCTGGATGTCCTGTTGGGCGAAGTGCCGAGCGTGCTGGTGGCCAATGCCGCCAGCGAGGTGCGGGAGCTGACCGCTGCCGCCCATCACCGATCGCTGTATTTTGCCCGGGGCGGATACCTCGGCATGAACGGCAATTACAGCGCGGGCATACTCGAAGGGGCCGCGCATTTCTGGCCGGAAACGGATGGCTGGCTGCGGCAACAGACTGACTAGGAAAGCTGACAATGTACGAACAAGCCTCACACGCCATGCTCAACGAGATATTGCAGGAGCTCAAGCCGGAGATCGGCGAGTTGCGGTTGCGCCATTTCTATACCCGGCTGGGGGCAAATTTTTACACCATTCACTCCCTGTTTCACTTGCTTTACGGCGAGCGTGCCGACCTCAAGGCGCAGATGGTCAGTCTGGTCGAGACGCTGGCGCAACGCTACATCGAGCGCGCACCGCATCTGCGCAAATCCGACCTGGCGCGTGAGCGCGACTACAACTGGTTCCTCAGCCAGAAATGGGTGGGCATGGCGCTGTACTGCGACCGTTTTGCCGGTGATCTCAAGGGGTTGCGCGCCAAGCTGCCCTATCTGCAGGATCTGGGCGTCAACCTGCTGCATGTGATGCCGATTCTGGATTGTCCGGAAGGCGCCAGCGACGGCGGTTATGCGGTGCGCGACTTTTGCAAGGTGGATGCGCGTTTTGGCAGCAACGAAGATATTGAGGCATTGGCGGCCACCATGCGCAAGCGCGAGATGCTGCTGGTGCTGGATGTGGTGGTCAACCATACTTCGGACCAGCACGAGTGGGCGCAGCAGGCGCGCCAGGGAGATAAAAAATATCAGGATTACTACTACGTGTTCGATGACCGCGAGATGCCGGACGCGTACGAGGAGACAATGCCGGAGATTTTTCCGGCCACCGCGCCCGGCAACTTCACCTGGGACGCAGCGATGGGCAAATGGGTGATGACGGTATTCAACACCTATCAGTGGGACCTGAATTACCGCAATCCTGCCGTGCTGATCGAGATGGTCGATATCATCCTGTTCTGGGCCAACAAGGGGGCGGACATCCTGCGTATGGATGCGGTGGCCTTTCTGTGGAAGAAACTCGGCAGCACCTGCCAGAACGAGCGCGAGGCGCATCTATTGTTGCAACTGATGAAGGATTGCTGCCAGGTGACAGCGCCGGGTGTGCTGTTCATCGCCGAAGCGATCGTCGCACCGGGCGAGATCAGCAAGTATTTCGGCGAGGATGCGATTATGGCGAAGGAATGCGAGATCGCCTACAACGCCACCCTGATGTCGTTGCTGTGGGACGGGGTGGCGACCCGCAACGCGAAGTTGCTCAATCTGGGCATCCAGCATCTGCCCGCCAAACTGGAGCGCGCAACCTGGCTTAACTATGCGCGCTGCCACGATGACATCGGACTCGGCTTTGCCGATGACGATGCGCGGCTGGCGGGCTACGATCCGCAAAAACACCGCCGCTTTTTGATTGACTACTTTACCGGGCGCTTCGACGGTTCATCGGCGCGCGGCCTTCCCTTTGGCGAAAATCCGAAGACCGGCGATGCGCGTATTTCCGGCACGCTGGCCTCGCTCGCCGGACTGGAAGCGGCGCTCGAACAGAACGACGCACAGGCGATCGACACGGCGATAAACACCATCGTGCTGCTGCACGGTATCATCCTGTCTTTCGGCGGCATCCCGCTGCTGTATTACGGCGACGGGATCGGCACCCTGAACAGCCCGGAGTACCTGGCAGATCCGGCCAAAGCCGCCGACAATCGCTGGATGAATCGCGCGAATTTCGACTGGGCCAAAGCGGAAAAACGCCACCAGAACGGCACGGTCGAGCAGCGCATCTTCAGCCGATTGAAGAAAATGATCGCCTTGCGCAAGGAGCTGTCGGCCTTCGCCGATTTCGATAACCGCCAGTTGATTGCGGTGGGAAATCCCAACCTGCTGGTATATCTGCGCGCCGATCTGCAGAATCCGCGCAACCGCGTGCTGGTGGTGGCAAATTTTAACGACCAGCCGCAGTTTTTGCCGCTGGAGGTGTTGCGCCCATCCGGTTTTTATCGAGAGGATGCGCTGAAAGAGCTGTGCAGCGGAATGCGGGTCGAGACGGAAAACGAGGCCATCACTGTTCCCGCGCTTTCCTGTTGCTGGCTGGCAGACTAAATCGAAGTTGACGCGCTCAGGAGCGGCGTTCGCGGCGGAAGTGATACCAGAGGTAATAGATGCCGAGCGGGGTGCCGACCGGGAAAGTGATGAGCGACAGCACGGCGCAGGGCAGGCCGAAGCGCCACGCCCGCGGGCGGTTGGCGAGCAGAACGAAACCTGCCACCAGATACAGCAAACCCATGGTGGCGCCGAGCGCGCGCACCCGGCTGTCGAGGTTCGTCAGGTTGGCGGCAACCAGGGTCACGATCAGCACGCCGAAGATCAGCCAGCAGATGCCGATGATGCGTTGGTGGAGGCTCAACTGAATCCCGCCCTTACTGCAAGACTGCCAGTGCCGCGTCGTAATTCGGCTCGTGCTTGATGTCATCCACCAGCTCGGCATGAATGACCTTGTCATGTTCGTCCAGCACCAGCACCGCGCGGGCGGTGACGCCGGCCAGTGCCGTGTCGGCGATCTTCACGCCGTAGTTGCGCATGAAGTCGCGCCCGCGCATCAGCGATAGCGTCACCACATTTTCCAGTCCTTCCGCCACGCAGAAGCGGCTCATCGCGAATGGCAGATCGGCGGAGATCACCAGTACCACGGTGTTGTCCAGCTTGCCGGCGGCATCGTTGAACTTGCGGGTGGAAGTGGCGCATATCGCCGTATCCAGACTGGGCACAATGTTCAGTACCTTGCGCTTGCCGGCGAAGTTTTGCAGCGACACGTCCTGCAAATCCTTGTCCACCAATTTGAACGCGGGGGCGATCTGGCCGACTTCCGGGAATTTGCCGAACAGGGTGACGGGCGCACCGGTGAGGGTCGTGCCGGTTTTGTTTGCAATGTCTTTAGCCATTCTGAATCTCCTTGGATTGTTACTGGACTTTGATGTGGGAGCGCAATTTATTGCGCGATTACCTGTTGCGGAATCGCGCAATAAATTGCGCTCCCACAAGCGTGGCGGACGATGAAACGGGCCGATTGAAACTCAACACTCTATCGATGCGCAGACGCACACCAGATGCTTGTCACCATAGACGTTATCGACGCGCGCAACACTTGGCCAGAATTTATTCTGGCGCACCCAGTCGAGCGGCCAGGCGGCTTGCTGGCGCGAATACGGGCGCGACCATTCATTGGCGGACACGGCTTGCGCGGTATGCGGCGCGTGCTTGAGGATGTTGTCCTGCTTGTCTGCCTGGCCGGTCACCACCTCTTCGATCTCGCCGCGAATCGCAATCATCGCCGCGCAGAAGCGGTCCAGTTCCGCCTTCGATTCACTCTCGGTCGGTTCCACCATCAGCGTATCCACCACCGGGAACGAAGTGGTCGGCGCATGGAAGCCAAAGTCCATCAGGCGCTTGGCGATATCGCCCACTTCCACGCCTTCTTTTTTCCATTCACGACAATCCAGGATCATCTCGTGCGCGCAACGTCCCTGTGTGCCGCTGTACAAAGTCGCGTAGTGATCCTTCAGCGATTCCTTGATGTAGTTGGCATTCAGGATCGCCATCCTGGTTGCTGCGGTGAGTCCCGTTCCGCCCATCATCCTGATGTAGGCGTAAGAAATGAGCAGGATCAGGGCGCTGCCAAAGGGCGCTGCCGCGACGGCGGAAATCCCCTGTTCGCCGCCGACCTTGACCAGCGGATGCGAGGGCAGGAACGGGGTGAGATGTTCCGCCACGCCGATGGGCCCTACACCCGGCCCGCCGCCGCCGTGCGGGATGGCGAAGGTCTTGTGCAGGTTCAAGTGACACACGTCCGCGCCGATGTTGCCCGGGCTGGTGAGGCCGACCTGCGCGTTCATGTTCGCGCCGTCCATGTACACCTGGCCGCCGTGAGCGTGGATGATCGCGGTGATGTCCTTGATCGACTCTTCATACACGCCGTGCGTGCTGGGATAGGTCACCATCAGGCACGACAGGTCGGCTTTGTGTGCTTGCGCTTTCTCGCGCAGGTCTTCGACATCGATGTTGCCTTTGCTGTCGCACTTCACCACCACGATCGTCATGCCGCACATCGCCGCACTGGCGGGGTTGGTGCCGTGTGCGGAAGAGGGAATCAGCACCACGTCGCGCTGCGCCTCCCCGCGCGAACGGTGATAGGCCTGAATCACTTGCAGGCCGGCATATTCGCCGGACGCACCGCTGTTGGGCTGGAAACTCATCTGCGCGAAGCCGGTGATTTCGGACAGCGCAGCATCCAGTCCAGCGATGACTTCCTGGAAGCCTGCGGCCTGTTCGGTCGGCACGAAGGGATGCAGGTTGGCGAACTCCGGCCAGGTCAGCGCCAGCATCTCGGACGCCGCGTTCAACTTCATGGTGCAGGAACCGAGCGAGATCATCGAATGCGTGAGCGACAGATCCTTGTTCTCCAGTCGCTTGAGGTAACGCATCATCTCCGTTTCGGAGTGATAGGTATTGAACACCGGATGGCTCAGGATGGCCGAAGCTCGGGGCTGGATGTGCATTGTCTGCGCGGCGATCTGTGCGGCGGTGAGCCGGAGCGCCGGCTTGCCGGCCGCTTGGGCGAACACGGCGAGGATGGCGTTGAGGTCATCGGTCGAGGTGGTTTCATCCAGCGCGATGCCGATGCCTTTTTCGCTGTAACGGAAGTTGATCTGCGCCGCTTCAGCCAATGCACGAATCTTGCCGTTGTCAGGGTGCGTTAATTTGAGCGTGTCGAAGAAATTGTCGTAAGCCACCGTGTAACCCAATTTCTTCAGTTCGCCCGCCAGCGCGGCGGCGGCGCGGTGCACGTGTTCAGCGATGGCGCGCAGGCCCTCTGCGCCGTGATACACCGCATACATCGAGGCCATGATGGCGAGCAATGCCTGCGCGGTGCAGATGTTGGAGGTGGCTTTCTCGCGCCGGATATGTTGCTCGCGGGTTTGCAGCGCCATGCGCAAGGCGGGGTTGCCGTCGGCATCCCGCGACACGCCGATCAGGCGTCCGGGCATGGAACGTTTGAACGCATCGCGGGTGGCGAAGTAGGCGGCATGCGGGCCGCCGTAGCCCATCGGCACGCCAAAGCGCTGGGTCGAACCCAGCACCACATCCGCCCCCCATTCGCCCGGCGGGGTGAGCAGCACCAGACTCAGGATGTCGGCGGCGACCGCGACGGTCATGCTGTTCGCCTTGGCGCGCGCCACGAAATCAGCGTAGTCATGCACCACGCCGTTGGCGGCGGGATATTGCAGCAGTGCGCCGTACAACTGGTCGTTCAAGGTGACGGTCTTGAAGTCGCCGATCACCAGCTCGATGCCGAGCGGCCGGGCGCGCGTCTTCAGCACTTCAATCGTCTGCGGGAAACATTCGTGCGACACGAAGAAACTGTTCTTGCCGGCGGCCGCGTCCTCGCGCGAGCGCAGGCCGTGCAGCATGATCATCGCCTCGGCGGCGGCGGTCGCTTCATCCAGTAGCGAGGCGTTGGCGATCTCCATACCGGTCAGATCGACGATCATGGTCTGGAAATTCAGCAGCGCTTCCAACCGGCCCTGCGCGATCTCCGGCTGGTACGGCGTGTAGGCGGTGTACCAGCCCGGATTCTCCAGCACGTTGCGCTGGATCACGGCGGGCAACACGGTGCCGTAATAACCGTAACCGATGTAACTTTTGAACAAGGTGTTTTTCGCCGCAAGTCCGCGCAGATGGTCCAGGTATTCATGCTCGCTCATACCGTCCGGCAGGTTCAGCGGCTGCCGCAGACGGATCGCGGCGGGGACGGTCTGGTCGATCAGCGCATCCAGCGAGGGCGCGTTGATCTTCTCCAGCATGGCTTGCACATCCTGCGCGTTGGAACCGTTGTGGCGAGTTACGAATGGGTCGGTGTTGTTCATGGTCGGACTCAGGGATGAATATTTAGAAATTCAAAAGCAATTTAGCCACAGAGCACACAGAGAAAAACCGAAGCGGAAATCTCTGTGAACTCTGCGTTCTCTGTGGCTATGTTTTGGTTTTAATGTGCTTCGCTGTCGACGACGGCTTGATAAGCAGTCGCATCCAGCAGGGCCGCGACATCCGCCGCGTTGTCCGGCTTCATTTTGAAGATCCATGCGCCGTAAGGATCGCTGTTGATGGCTTCGGGCGTGCCGTCCAGTTCGCTGTTGGCCGCAGTCACGGTGCCGGACACGGGCGCGTACACGTCGGCGGCAGCCTTCACCGATTCCACCACGGCACATTCTTCCTTGGCTTTCAGCTTGCGTCCGGCAGTGGGCGCCTCGACGAAGACCATGTCACCGAGCAATTCCTGCGCGTGGTCGGTGATGCCGACCGTGAGCGTGCCGTCGGCTTCGGTTTTGACCCATTCGTGGGATGCGGTGTATTTCAGGTTGCCTGGGTTGCTCATTTATGTCTCCAAATGTAGGTCGGGTTTCAACCCGACATGAATTAACCGTAATCTGTCGGACCGAAGTCCGACCCCCGCCAGTTTTCTGTTAAACCAAACCTTTGCCATTGCGGGCGAACGGATATTTGACCACCCGCGCGGCCAGCATTTTATCGCGAACGGCGACTTGTACGCTGTCGCCGATTTGTACCCCGTTCGGCACGCGCGCCAGCGCGATGGATTTCTCCAGCGTGGGCGAAAAACTGCCGCTGGTGATCTCGCCCTCGCCGTGCGCGCTGTGCACGTGCTGATGGTCGCGCAGCACGCCGCGATCCAGCAGCAGCAACCCGACCAGCTTGAGAGTCGGCGGATGGGCCAACAGCGCCGCCTTGCCGATGAAATCGCGCGGACTCTTGAGGTCCACCGTCCACGCCAGACCGGATTCCAGCGGGCCGACGCGCTCGTTCATGTCGTGGCCATACAGGTTCATGCCCGCTTCCAGGCGCAGGGTATCGCGCGCGCCGAGGCCGATCGGTTTGACGCCGTGCTCGGCCAGCGTCGCCCAAAAGAACGGCGCTGCCTTGGCGGGCAGCATGATTTCGAAGCCGTCCTCGCCGGTGTAACCGGTGCGGGCGATGAACATCGACCCCATCTCCACCGCGCTGAACGGGATGAGGTGTTCCGACAATTCCTTGCTGCCGGGCAACGCTTCCCACACCTTGGTGCGGGCGTTCGGTCCCTGCACTGCAATCATGGCTAATTCTGGATGGTCAACGATGGTGAGTTGCGGCGCGTGCTGGGCGGCTTGTTGTTTCATCCACACCAGATCGTTATCCGCCGTTCCGGCATTGACCACGATGCGGAACCAGTCCTCGCGCATGAAATAGACGATGAGGTCATCGATCACGCCGCCGTTCTCCAGCAGCATGGTGGAATACAGCGCCTTGCCGGGCACAGTCAGCTTGTCCACATTGTTCGCCAGCAGGTGGTGCAGGAAAGCGCGTGCACCCTCGCCCTTCACATCGACCACGCGCATGTGCGACACATCGAACATGCCGCAGTCGTTGCGCACCTGATGGTGTTCCTCGATCTGCGAGCCGTAATTGACCGGCATGTCCCAGCCGCCGAAATCCACCATCTTCGCGCCCATCGCGCGGTGCGCTGCATTCAGGGGGGTTTGTTTAAGGCTGGGCATGATATTTTCCTTGGTCAGGGTTGTTCGGGATAGAACAGCAGCAAACGATAGCCGGTCGGGCGCAGTTCGGCCGTTTGCAAAGGCAGGGCGAGAGACAATTCCCGCTTGGCCGCCAGCGCATCAAGGCGCGCATCCGGACCTTGCAGATAAGCGGCGGGAGGAAACGCGCGGCGGGCGATTACCTGCTCGTTCAGGTCGGTCAGGGTCAGCTCCAGATTGGGCAGCGCCTGCGCATGCGGCGCGTGGTTGCGCAACACGACGTGCAGGGTGAATACGCCGGGATGGGTGGCATCCGCCTCCAGTTCGGACGATTCGATCGCCAACAGGTCGGCATCGCGCGGCAGGGGGATGGTGCAGGACAATGGCTCGCACAGTTGCACCAGCAATGGTTTTAATCCGGGCAGGCGCAGGGCGATTTCGGCGCGGAAGAAATAGGTCGCCTGCGCAAGCAGGAGCAGGCAGAGCAACAGGCCCAGAACAAGGCCGAGGGCGCGGCGCGGGTGGCGCGGCGCGGCAGGGCTTTGCTCCGCTTCCGGTTCGCCAGGGTGGAACTGCACCTGCTGTGCCAGCGTGGGCGGCGGCTCATCGAGACCGCTCAGGTCGGCCGGCGCGGCAAGTGCGCTGGTGTCCGTATTTGCCGGAATTTCCGGCGGGATGAAGTGCTCGCTGCGCGCATCGCTGTCGGGTGGCGGCGGCAGATCGGCGCTGATTTCGGCGGCGACCGGCGCATCGTCGATGGGCAGACTCAATTGCGGGCTAGGCTCATCCGGCTGGAGGTGCTCGCGCGCATTGAACACCGTCTCGCAACGACCGCAACGCACCATGCCGTCGCGCGCCTCAAGCTGTGCCTCGCTGACATTGAAGCGAGTGGCGCAGGCCGGACACCGGGTGACCGCGATATTCATTTTTTCAGACCCGACAAACAGCACCAACCGTCTTCAATCACGGCGGGCGCGAGATCGAACCATTGCGCGTAGATGAGTGAGACTTCCGCCGCCTGCGCGGCGAGGATGCCGGAGAGCACGATGCGCCCGCCGGGTCGGGTCGCGCCAGCCAGCAATGGCGCCAGCACGCGCAGCGGATTGGTCAGGATGTTCGCCACCACGACATCATATTGTGCCAGCCGGATGTCGTCCGGCAGGAAGAAATCCGCCCGCATCTGGTTGGCTTGGGCATTGTCGCGGCTGGCTTGTACCGCCTGCGCGTCGATGTCAACGCCGATGGCATTGGACGCACCCAGCTTCAGCGCGGCGATGGCCAGGATGCCGGAGCCGCAGCCGTAGTCGAGCACCGTTTCGCCGCCTGTCAGGTTTGCATCCAGCCAGCGCAGACACAGGCGCGTGGTGGGGTGACTGCCGGTGCCGAACGCCAGACCGGGGTCGAGCACGATGTTGATGGCGGCGGGGTCGGCAGGTGTATGCCAGGTGGGCACGATCCACAGGCGCGGTGAAATGCGGATGGGATCGAACTGCGATTGGGTCAGCCGCACCCAGTCGTTCTCTTCGAGTTTTTCGATGCGGTGTGCCGGCGGGGGAGTGATGCCGAGTTCGGCGTAACAAGTTTGCAGAATAGATTCGACATCGGCATTCTGCTCGAACAGGGCGTTAACCAGATTGTGCTGCCACACGCTGGCGGTCGGCTCGCCCGGTTCACCGAAAATGGCCTGCTCGTCCGGGGTGTCGGCATCGGCATCGAGCAAGTCAACCGAGAGCGCACCGTGCGCCAACAGTGACTCGCTCAATGCTTCGGCATGATTGGCGGCCGCTTGCACCGACAGCGTGAGCCAGGACACGGTTAAAGGGTGTCCCGAGAAGCGACCGACCGTACCCCTCGCCCTTTGGGAGAGGGGGAACGGGGGTGAGGGAAACGATTCGGGCGAAGACTTGTCATGGTTTGTATGGCCTGAGCCGGGATCGTTTATTTACCCTTCGTTCTTTCTGCCAGCTTGTGCTCCAGATAATGGATGCTGGTGCCGCCACGGATGAAGGCCGCATCGTTCATCAGTTCCTGATGCAGCGGGATGTTGGTGTTGATGCCTTCCACCGCCATTTCGGACAGGGCGGTGCGCATCCGCGCGATGGCTTGCTCGCGGGTGTCACCGTAGGCGATGACCTTGCCGATCATCGAGTCGTAATGCGGCGGGATGAAGTAGTTGGCATACACGTGCGAATCGACGCGGATGCCGGGTCCGCCCGGCACGTGCCAGGTCGTGATGCGACCGGGCGAGGGTACAAAGGTATAGGGGTGCTCGGCGTTGATGCGGCATTCGATGGCATGCCCGCGCAACTGGATATCGCGCTGCCTGAACGGCAGTTTTTCTCCCGCCGCGATGCGGATCTGCTGCTGCACGATATCGACCCCGGTGATCATCTCGGTGACCGGATGTTCGACCTGCACCCGCGTGTTCATCTCGATGAAGTAGAACTCGTTGTTCTCGTACAGGAACTCGAACGTGCCCGCGCCTCGGTAGCCGATCTTGCGGCAGGCTTCGGCGCAGCGTTCGCCGATCTTGTCGCGCAGTTTGGGGTTGAGCAGTGGTGCCGGCGCTTCTTCCAGCACCTTTTGATTGCGCCGCTGCATGGAGCAATCGCGTTCACCCAGATACACGGCGTTGCCGTGCTGGTCGGCCAATATCTGAATCTCGATATGGCGCGGATTTTCAAGGTACTTCTCCATGTACACCATGGGATTGTTGAACGCCGCCTGGGCTTCGGTGCGGGTCATGGTCACTGCATTGAGCAGTGCCGCCTCGGTGTGCACCACGCGCATGCCGCGCCCGCCGCCGCCGCCGGAAGCCTTGATGATGACCGGGTAACCGATGCTGCGCGCAATCTTGACGATCTCCGCCGGATCCTCCGGCAAGGCGCCCTCGACACCTGGCACACAGGGCACCCCGGCTTTGGTCATCGCGATCTTGGCGCTGACCTTGTCGCCCATCAGGCGGATGGTCTCGGCGCGCGGGCCGATGAAGACGAAGCCGGATTTTTCGCAGCGTTCGGAGAAGTCGGCATTTTCCGACAGGAAGCCGTAGCCGGGATGGATCGCCTGCGCATCAGTGACTTCCGCCGCGCTGATGATGGCGGGCACGTTGAGGTAACTCAAGGTTGACGGCGCAGGGCCGATGCACACCGATTCGTCGGCCAGCTTGACGTACTTTGCGTCGGCATCCGCCTCGGAATGCACCGCCACGGTCTTGATGCCCAATTCTCGGCAGGCGCGCTGGATGCGCAGCGCGATCTCGCCGCGGTTGGCGATCAGGATTTTTTCAAACATGAGGGGCTTCTCCGGCGGTGCCGGCGTTTTGGGTTTGCGTTCAAAGACGGCCATGATCGTTTAACCGATGATGAACAGCGGCTGGCCAAATTCGACCGCTTGGCCATTCTCGACCAAAATGGCTTTGACCACGCCCGCCTTGTCGGATTCAATCTCGTTCAGCAGCTTCATCGCCTCGATGATGCAAAGGGTGTCGCCTTCTTTTACCGCTTGCCCGATATCGACAAAAGACTTCGCGCCGGGTGACGGCGCGCGATAGAAACTGCCAACCATCGGCGATTTGACCACGTGGCCCTCCTCGACGGCGGGCGCGGCCGGAGCCGCCGGAGCGGCGGAAACGGGAGCGGGAGCAAACTGTTGTGGTGCGGCATACATCTGCTGCATCGGCGCGGCGACAGAACTGGTACGTGAGATGCGCACGTGCTCCTCGCCTTCAGTCAGTTCCAGTTCTGCGATACCCGAGTTTTCGACCAGTTCGATCAGGGTTTTCAGTTTGCGTAAATCCATGGTTAGCTCCTTACAGAATGTTGTAATGCGAATTGCAAAGCGAGTTCGTAGCCGGTTGCGCCAAGCCCGCTGATGACGCCGACTGCGAGGTCGGAAAAATAGGATTCTTTGCGAAACGCCTCGCGCGCGAACACGTTGGACAGATGCACTTCGACGAAGGGGATCGCCACGGCTGCCAGCGCATCGCGCAAAGCCACACTGGTGTGGGTGAAAGCGGCGGGATTGATGATGATGAAGTCGGTGCCGTCATTGCGCGCCTGCTGCACGCGCTCAACCAACGCCGCTTCGGCATTGCTCTGGAAGTGGTCGAGATTGGCCTGGCTTGCCTGGGCTTGTGCGGCCAATTTGGCGTTAATTTCATCCAACGTGACGCAACCATACACATCCGGCTCGCGACTGCCGAGCAGGTTGAGGTTGGGGCCGTGGAGGACGAGGATGTGTTTCATGGCGCGCAGTTTGCCGCAAAATAGGGAACTTTGTCCATCGTTTCGGCGATGTTGTGCATAATCAAGCTCATAGTCCGGCTCGATTGAGCGATGCGCCGAATTCTGCCGCATCCTGATAGCCGATGACGCGCGCATCCGGCAATTCACGCCCGTTGCGATCATAGAACAGGATGGCCGGCGGGCCGAACAACTGGAAGCGCTGGAGCAGTGCCTTGTCATCGGCGTCATTGGCGGTGACGTCGGCTTGCAACAGGACTGCTTTTTTTAATCTCGCCTGGATGGCGGGATCGCTGAACGTGAAGCGTTCCATCTCTTTGCAGGAGATGCACCAGTCGGCATAGAAATCCAGCATCACCACTTTGCCCGGCACCTGTGCGATGCGCGCCTCCAGCGCCGCCAGTCCTTTGATCCGTTCAAACGGCAGCGCCGGTGTGGCAGCCGGTGTCGTGCCGACGATGCTGCCGAGCGGACGCAGAATGTCGCGCGCCCCGGACAGCGCCCCGATCAGATAGGCCACACCGAGCAGCAGGGCAAAAACGCCGACGGCCTTGCCCAGTCTGCGCCCTCCCTTGCTGTTGGGGGGCAGCGGGTCGAGCGCGTGCAGATGAATGGCGCTGAAGATGAGCAGCGATGCCCAGGCGAGCATCTGTGCCGCCAGCGGAATGACCGGCATCACGATCCAGATCGCCAGCGCCAGCATCGTCACCCCGAAGAATTTTTTGACCCCTTCCATCCAGGGGCCGGCCTTTGGCAACAGGGTGCCGGCGGAGGTGCCGATCAGCAGCAGCGGCACCCCCATGCCGAGCGCCAGCACGAATAATGCGGTTCCGCCCAGCACCGCATCGTGGGTCTGGCTGATGTAGAGCAATGCGCCCGCCAAGGGAGCGGCGACACAAGGTCCCATGATGATGGCGGACAGCGCGCCCATGGCGAACACGCCCGACAAATGACCGCCGTGCAGCCTGTTGCTGGTGTCGGAGAGCCTGCTTTGCAGGGCGGCAGGCAACTGCAATTCATACAGCCCGAACATGGACAGCGCCAGCAGCACGAACAGCGCGGCAAAACCGCCCAGCACCCACGGCGTCTGCAGCGCATTGGAGAGCAGGCTGCCGGAATACCCCGCCGCCACGCCGACGATGGCGTAGGTGACCGCCATGCCCAGCACATAAGCCAGCGACAGTAGGAAGGCATGGGCATGGGTAATGTGGCGGCCGCGCCCGACGATGATGCCGGACAGGATGGGGATCATCGGGAACACGCAGGGGGTCAGCGCGAGCAGCAGCCCCGCGCCGAAAAAGAAGGACACGATCAGCCAGAAGTTGCCGTCGCGGAACAGCTGCGCGATCCGCGAGTTCTCATCCTCCGGTGCCGGGGTGATGACGGGCGGTGCGGTGCTGACGACCTGCGTCAGCTCAAGGGTGTAGCGCTTTTCGATCGGCGGATAACACAGGCCCTCGTCGCTGCAGCCCTGATATGTTGCCTGCACCGCCAGCGGCATTTTCACATCGACCGCCTCGAGCGCGAGTTCCCCCTGAAACGAATCATGGAATACTTGCAGCACACCAAAATTGGGATCGTTCTTGGTTTCGCCCGGCGGCAGGGTCACGTGCGCAATCTTTGCCGTGTCATTCGCGATGCTGAAAGTCGTCTTGTCGCGGTACAGATAGTAACCAGGCGTGATGGTGAAGTGCGCCCGCAAGGTGCGCTGGTCGACGACCTCGATCTTCAGGACGAACGCCTGATCCGGCGGCAGGAACTTTGGCTTGTTGCCGAACGAAAGGAGGTCGGCCTGCGCCAGCGGCGCAAAGCAGAACAGGGCAAGCAACAACAAACGACGCATTATCGGGATCCTTTGGTTTTGTTGTCGGGTAGGTCGGGCTTCAGCCCGACAATCTTTCATTCAGAGCAGGATCATTGGTTTCACGCCTCACCCAACTCAGATAATCCGGCAGCCCGGCAGCGACCGGCAGCGCGATGATCTCCGGCAAATCATAGGGATGCAACTCGCGCAGCCTTTGCTCCAGTTGCGGGTAGGCGCTGCGGGTGGTTTTGATCAGCAATGGAATTTCGCCCGTCCGTTCCAGTTTTCCTTGCCAATGATAGAACGAAGTGGCTGCGGCCATAAGGTTCACGCAGGCGGCGACGCGCTCTGTGACTAGCGCCCCGGCGATGCGTTCCCCGCTCGCTCGATCCGGCAGAGTGGTGAAAACCAATAAGACTTCGCTCATCGCGCGCCCGCCCTTGCGCAGCGCAACCCGAGTTGCAACAACTCATCCCACACGTCGCCCTGGCGCAGACCCTTGATCAGGCGGTCGATCTGCGCGGCACGCTGCAGGGCGCGCTCCGCAAAGGCGGGGCTGAAGCGGCGCACGGCGCGCTCCACCAGCGGTTTTTTTGGGCCCCAGACGCGCGCCTCGCGCAGCGCCTGATCCAGATTGCCGCCCCGCTGCAAGGCCCGGGCAGCTTTGGCCAGCAGCCGGATGTCGTCGGACAGCGACCACAGGATCAGCACCGTGGCCGTGCCCTCGGCGCGCAGACCGTCCAGGATGCGGGCAAAACGCGCCGCGTCGCCGCCCAGCATCGCCGCCGAAAGATCGAACACGTCATAGCGCGCCACATCCATTACCGCGCCGCTGACTTGTTCAAAGGTGAGCGCACCGGGCGGGAACAGCAGGGCCAGTTTCTGGATTTCCTGCAGGGCGGCAAGCAGATTGCCTTCCACTCGCTGGGCGAGGAAGGTCAGGGTTTCCTTGTTGGCGCTTTGTTGCTGGCGCTGCAGGCGCTGGGCGATCCAGACCGGCAAGGCGGCCAGCGGGATTTCATCCGCACTGATGACCAGGCCGTGCTGTTCCAGCGCGCTGAACCATTTGCTCTTGTACGCGGCCGGCTCCAGCTTGGGCAGCGAGATCAGGGTGACGGTATCCGGCGGCAGATTTTCGCAATGCGCCTGTAGCGCCTGCGCGCCGTCCACGCCCGGCTTGCCGGAGGGGAGTCGCAGGTCAATCACCTTGCGCGCGGCAAACAGCGACAGACTTTGCGCGCTGTTCTTTAGTTCCGCCCACTTGAAATGCGGTTCGGCGATGAATACTTCGCGTTCGGTATAACCCGCGTCGCGCGCGGCAAGGCGGATCGCATCCGCCGCCTCGAGGGCGAGCAGCATCGCCTCGCCGTGGATCACATACAGCGGCCCCGGACCTTTGGCCAGATGGCGCGGCAGATCTTCGCTGCTGATGCGCATTCCGCTATTCCTTTGGTTTGGCCCGATTCAGGCGGCGCAGGGTCTGCGCCACCGCGTCGGCGCGCATGTCCTTGTACAACTGCGCCTCTTCATTTTCCTTAGCCAACAGTTGCTCGTCGTCGAAGGTCAGCAGGCGCGTCAACTGGATCGAGTCGGCGGGCAGCCAGTCGTTGCGTTGCGCATCGTGGGCGCGCAGCGAGACCCGGTAACGCAACTCATACTCGCGCACCTTGCCGCTACCGGAGAGAGACAGGATGTGTTTGCTGGTTTGTTCGGACAGCACCTCCAGCACCAGCTCGGCTTGCTCCGGCGCGGCGGCCAGCGTGATTTTGTTGCCGAGCAGGGCGCGACGCAGATCGATGACGAAAAGGGTTTCAGCCGGCGCTTGCAGATACAGCGACTTGAAAGCGAACTGCACATCCTGCGGTACGCTGCCGCGCAGGTGGAAACCGCACGCGGCCAGGGTCAAGACGGTTAGAAGCAGCAGCGTGCGGGTCAGATTCATCATCAGATCACCACATTCACCAGCCGTCCCGGCACCACGATCACGCGTTTTGCCGCGCCGCCACCGAGTTGTTTCTGCACTGCTTCGTGCGCCAGAGCGAGCTGTTCGATGGCGGTCTTGTCCGCCTCTTTCGCCACGCGCAGGTTGCCGCGCAACTTGCCGTTGATCTGGATTACTAGCTCGATCTCGTCCTGCACCAGCGCCGCTTCATCCACTTGCGGCCAGGGCGCGGCGAGGATGTCGTCGCCCAATCCCAGTTCCTTCCACAGCGTTTGCGCGATATGCGGGGTGATCGGGGAAAGCAGGCGCAGCAAAATTGAAAACCCTTCGCGCGCAACCTGGCTGCTTGTGCCGTCCAGGCGCTCCAGCGCATTCAGCATTTTCATCCCGGCTGACGCGACGGTGTTGAACTGGTGCCGGTCCATGTCGTAATTCGCCTGTTTCAGCACCGAGTGCAGCTCAAAACGCGCGGCCTGATCTGGCGCCGTTTCAGCTGCGGTGTCCCCGCCCTTGAGTTTCATGCCGAAATTCCACACCCGGCGCAGGAAGCGGAACGATCCTTCCACGCCCGCATCCGACCATTCCAGTTGCTGGTCGGGGGGCGCTGCGAACATCATGAACAAACGTGCAGTGTCGGCGCCGTAGGCATCAATGATCGCCTGCGGATCGACGCCGTTGTTCTTCGATTTTGCCATCTTCTCGGTGCCGCCGATGACGACAGGCAGGCCATCCGCTTTCAGCACCGCGCCGGTCGGGCGGCCTTTGTCATCGACGGCCAGCTCCACGTCGGCGGGATTGATCCATTGTTTCTTGCCGCCCGCCTCGTCGCGGTAGAACGTCGGCGCGACCACCATGCCCTGCGTCAAAAGATTTTTAAAAGGCTCGTCCAAGGGGTTAAATGCGCGCAGCGCGGCGCTTGCTCCCTCTCCCTCCGGGGGATAACCAGCGACTTGCACGGCTTTATCGTGTTTAGTCGAATGGCTAGTAGTTCCATCAGGGTTGGGGTGGGGGAATCCTCGTGGCTCACCACCAAACAGCCCCTCGTCGCGCATCAGCTTGTGGAAGAAACGCGCGTACAGCAAATGCAAAATCGCATGTTCGATGCCGCCGATGTATTGATCCACCGGCAACCATTTTTGCGCAGCCGCTTTATCCACCATGCCGGTGGCGCATTGCGGGCTGGCGTAGCGCGCGTAGTACCAGGACGATTCCACGAAGGTGTCCATCGTGTCCGTCTCGCGCCTGGCCTTGCCGCCGCATTGCGGGCAGGCGCAGTCGTAAAATGCGGGCATCTTCGCCAGCGGCGAGCCCGCGCCGTCCGGCACCACGTTCTCCGGCAGCACGACCGGCAGTTGTTCATCAGGCACGGCGACATCGCCGCAGCTCGGGCAATGGATAATGGGAATCGGGCAACCCCAGTAGCGCTGGCGCGAGATACCCCAGTCGCGCAGGCGGAACTGCACTTTCTTCTGGCCCAAGCCCTTGGCGCTCAAGTCGGCGGCGATGGCATCAACGGCTTGGTCAAAATTCAGGCCGTCGTATTTGCCTGAGTTCACACACACGCCACTCTCTTTATCGGCATACCATTCCTGCCAAGCCGCTTCGCTGAATTCATGACCCTTGACGGCGATGGATTGGCGGATCGGCAAATTGTATTTTTTGGCGAAGCCGAAATCCCGTTCGTCATGCGCCGGCACTGCCATCACCGCACCCTCCCCGTAACCCATCAGCACATAGTTGCCGACCCACACCGGTACCTGTTCGCCGGTCAGCGGGTGGGTGACTTTGAGGCCGGTGTCCATGCCCTTCTTTTCCATGGTGGCGATGTCAGCCTCGGCCACACCGCCTTGCTTGCAATCTTCGATGAAGGCAGAGAGTTGGGGATTGCCTTGCGCCGCTTGCGTTGCCAGCGGGTGTTCGGCCGCCACCGCGACGAAGGTCACGCCCATGATGGTGTCGGCGCGGGTGGTATAGACCCAAAGTTTTTCGTTATCGCCGTGCGGAAAGGCAAACTGCACGCCGTAGCTCTTGCCGATCCAGTTGGCCTGCATGGTTTTCACCTGCTCCGGCCAGCCGGAAAGTGTGTCGAGGCCGGACAGCAGTTCGTCGGCATACTGGGTGATGCGGAAGAAATACATCGGGATGTCGCGTTTCTCGACCACGGCGCCGGAACGCCAACCGCGCCCGTCGATCACCTGTTCGTTCGCCAGCACGGTGTTGTCCACCGGGTCCCAGTTCACCACTGCCGTTTTTTTATAGATCACGCCCTTTTTGAACAGGCGGGTGAACAGCCACTGTTCCCAGCGGTAGTAATCCGGTGAGCAGGTCTTCACTTCACGCGACCAGTCCACGCCCAGTCCCAGCGCTTTCAGCTGCTGCTTCATGTAGTCGATGTTGGAATAGGTCCAGGCGGCGGGCGGCACGTGGTTCGCCATCGCGGCGTTCTCGGCCGGCAGGCCGAACGCATCCCAGCCCATTGGCTGCATGACGTTGTAGCCCTGCATGCGGTGGTAGCGCGCAAGCACGTCGCCGATGGTGTAGTTGCGCACATGGCCCATGTGCAGCTTGCCGGAAGGGTAGGGGAACATCGACAGGCAATAGTATTTGGGCTTGTCGCTGTTTTCTTTGGCGACGAATGCCTGAGTGGATTCCCACTGTTGCTGGGCGGCGGCTTCGATGTTTTTTGGGGAATAGTTGGATTGCATGGCACTTCATTAAATTAAATTGTCGGGCGAATTGCGTTGTTGCGCGGTGCTCACAATCCTCATGCGCAACTTCGTACATTCCGGTTGCTGCGCTCCGTGCGCCTGGCACTTCATCCCGACAACTTAATTTAATGAAGTGCCTAAAACGCTGCGAAATTTGCGGGTTCGGCATTATAGCGGCAACATGTGCCCCTCGCGCATTTACGAAGGTATGGATATGAACAGGAAACTAGGTTTGCTCTTGATGTTGCTTACCCTGCCAGTACACGCTGAACCAGAAGCGCTCGTGCAGGCCGTGCAGATGCCAGCTTGGCTACAACGGGGTGACAGCATGCGTCCGCTACGTGTGGGCGCCGAGTTGCAGAATGGCGACCGCCTGATCACGGGGGTGAATGCGCGTATCTATGTGCAGACAGCGGATGGCAGTACAGTGAAGCTGGGAGAAAGGGCTTCGCTTGCCATTGGAGCGCTATCGCCAAAACAACCCGACTCGCCAGTTTTTCGCGCCGTATTAGATGTCTTAAAGGGGGCTTTTCGCTTTACCACCAGCACGTTGAATAAACTCCGTCAGCGCAATGTCACGATCAATGTCGCGGGCGCTACGGTGGGAATACGTGGTACGGATGTGTGGGGGAAAGACGGTGCTGAGTTGGGTGTAGTGTGCTTGATCGAGGGCAAGATCAACGTGACGGGGGTGGATAACAACGAGTTTGTCATGGATCAGCCACTGTCGTTCTACAAGATGCCCAAGGGACAGGCGCCACTTCCTGTCGGACTAGTCGATGCAGAGCAATTGGCTAAGTGGGCAGCCGAGACCGAGATCGCGCAACCCGCTTCAAAGGTGGGAGGAAAGTGGAAGCTCGTCTTGCTTACCGCTCCCGAACAAGCCAGTGCTTTGGCGGCCTATGATCAATGGCAGGCAGCGGGGTACGACGCCCGCCTTCATCCTGTGGCTCACGAAGGTGGTTGGTCTTATGAATTACGCATCGTGCAACTGGCGAGTCGTGCCGAAGCGGAACAATTGGCGGCGCAACTCAAAGGCCGGCTAGGCGCAGAAAATCCGAGCGTCTCGCGTTAGGCGGCTAAACTGGGTTAGAATCACAACCCAAAATTTTAATAATCATTATCAATAATCGTTCAGGAGAGATCGTTATGTCCGCCAAGCATCCCGTCATTGCAGTAACCGGCTCGTCCGGCGCCGGAACCACCACCGTCAAGCGTGCCTTTGAAAACATCTTCCGCCGCGAAACCATCAAGGCTGCGGTGGTCGAGGGCGACAGTCTGCACAGTCTGGATCGCATGGCATTCCGTGCCGCCGCCGCCGAAGCGGCCAAAGCGGGCAACAACACCTTCAGTCACTTCGGGCCGGAAGCCAACCACTTCGACAAGATCGAGGGCATGTTCAAGCAATACGGCGACACCGGCATGTGCCAGCGCCGCTACTACGTGCATAGCGATGAAGAAGCCGTTGCGCACAACAAACATTTCGGTCTGACCGACCTCAAGCCCGGCGTGTTCACTCCGTGGGAAGACATCGAGTCCGGTTCCGACCTGCTGTTCTACGAAGGACTGCACGGCCTGGCCAAAGATGAAGCCAAGGGAATCGATGCGCGCCGCTATGTTGATTTGGCCATCGGCGTGGTGCCGGTAGTCAACCTGGAATGGATCCAGAAGATTTTCCGCGACAAGGAAGAGCGCGGCTATTCCGCCGAAGCGACGGTCGATACCATCATGCGCCGCATGCCGGACTACATCAAATACATCACCCCGCAATTTACCCACACCGACATCAACTTCCAGCGTGTGGCGACCGTGGATACATCTAACCCGTTTATCGCGCGCGACATCCCGACGCCGGACGAGAGTTTCGTGGTGATCCGCTTCCGCAATCCGAAGGGTGTGGATTTCCCCTACTACCTGCAGATGATCCCCAACGCCTTCATGTCGCGCGCCAACACCATGGTCGTTCCCGGCAGCAAGATGAGCCACGCGCTGGAGATCATCCTGTCGCCGATCATGCACGACATGATTCACGGCAAGAAGATGTAGGCAACTCGCACTGCGCAACACGGGGAATCAGGCATTGCTTGGTTCCCCGTTTCTTTTGGAACAACGATGACCCTGCTGCAAGGCCTTAATCCCGAACAACGCGCCGCCGTCGAGCTGCCCGCCCAGTCCGCGCTGATTCTCGCCGGGGCGGGCAGCGGCAAGACGCGCGTGCTGACCACGCGTATCGCCTGGCTGATCAGCACCGGCCAGGTTTCGCCTTCCGGCATTCTGGCGGTGACCTTCACCAACAAGGCGGCCAAGGAGATGGTGACGCGCCTTTCCGCCATGCTGCCCATCAACACGCGCGGCATGTGGATAGGCACCTTCCATGGCCTGTGCAACCGCATGCTGCGCGCGCATTTCCGCGAAGCAAACCTGCCGCAGACCTTTCAGATCCTCGATTCGGGCGACCAGCTTTCCGCCATCAAGCGCCTGATGAAGGCGATGAACGTGGACGACGAGAAATATCCGCCGCGCGAGATGCAGAACTTCATCAGTCATAGCAAGGAGCAGGGACTGCGCGCATCCGAGGTCGAGGCTTACGATCCCCACACCCGGCGCAAGGTCGAGGTGTTCGCCGAATACGACGCGCAATGCCAGCGCGAAGGCGTGGTGGATTTTTCCGAACTGCTGTTGCGCTGTTACGAGTTGCTGGCGCGCAACCAGCCGTTGCGCGAGCATTATCAGGAGCGCTTTAGGCATATTCTGGTGGACGAATTCCAGGACACCAATCCGCTGCAGTACCGCTGGCTGAAATTGCTGGCGGGTTCTCCCTCATCCCAACCTTCCCCCGGTGGGGAAAGGAGCGAACGTGAAAGGCAATCTTCGACTTCCGCTCTCTTTGCCGTCGGCGATGACGACCAATCCATTTATGCGTTTCGCGGTGCCGACGTGGGCAACATGCAGGAATTGCTGCGCGATTTCCACGTCGAGAACGTGATCAAGCTGGAGCAGAACTACCGCTCGCATGGCAACATCCTCGATGCGGCCAATGCGCTGATCGCCAACAACAAGAATCGACTGGGCAAGAATCTGTGGACGGCGGAAAGCGGAGGCGAGCAACTGCGCGTGTACGAGGCCGGTACGGATGTGGACGAGGCGGGTTTTATCGTGGAGGAGATCCGGGAGCTCAAACGCGAAGGCGTGAATCTGTCCGAGATGGCGTTGTTGTACCGTTCCAACGCACAGTCGCGCGTGCTGGAGCATGCGCTGGTGTCGGCGGGCTTGTCCTATCGCGTGTATGGCGGACTGCGCTTCTTTGAACGGCAGGAGATCAAGCATGCACTGGCTTATCTGCGCCTGATGGAGAACACGGACGACGACAACGCACTGTTGCGCGTCATTAACTTTCCCACGCGCGGCATCGGCGCGCGCAGCATCGAACAGTTGCAGGAAGCGGCGAAACAATACAACACCACGCTGTGGGATGCGGCGGCGCGGGCGGGCGGCAAGGTGACCGCTTTCATCGGGCTGATTGAAGCGCTACGCAGCGCAACCAAAGAATTGCCGCTGCCAGAAATCATCGGGCATGTGCTGGAGCACAGCGGCCTGGCGGTGCATTTCGAGCATGAAAAAACAATCGCCTCGAAGCGGCGTGAAGCCGAAGAGCGACTGGAAAATTTGAACGAGCTGATCAATGCAGCCACCTTGTTTGTGCACGAGAACGAGGACGACAGCCTCACCGCGTTCCTCTCGCACGCCACACTGGAATCGGGTGAGCACCAGGCGGGTGACAGTGAGGATGCGCTGCACCTGATGACGGTGCATGCGGCGAAGGGGCTGGAGTTTCACACCGTGTTTATCACCGGGCTGGAAGAGGGCCTGTTCCCGCACCAGAACAGCATCGACAACGGCGACCTCGACGAGGAGCGGCGCCTGATGTACGTGGCGATCACCCGCGCGCGCCGCCGTTTGTATCTCACCTTCGCGCAGAGCCGCATGTTGCACGGGCAGACGCATTACGGCTTGGCATCGAGCTTCCTGAAAGAATTGCCCGAGGGATTGCTGCACTGGATCACGCCCCGCTTCAGCGCGCGCAAAACCTTCCAGACCGGCAGCTACGAAACCAATACTTACGTCAAGGCATTCAACGCCGCCCCGATGGAGAAAGCACCGCCCGCGCCAAGTTCGCTGTGGCGCATCGGCCAAGGCGTATTCCACCAGAAGTTCGGCGAGGGGGTGGTGACGGATACCGAGGGCAGCGGCAGCGAGGGCCGGGTGCAGGTCAACTTCAAGCGCGCCGGCAGCAAGTGGCTGGCGCTGGAATACGCCAAGCTTGCTGCGCTTTGATGCTTTGTCCGGCGGGTTTGGAGGCCAAGCCCTTTATTTTCTCAATCACCACAGGAGCGTTCCATGAGCCAATCCTATAAAGAACTGATCCGGCAACTCAATCCACCCTTGAGCACCTTGCGCAAGGAGGCGGCGGAGACCATGAGCGGCTTCGATTCGATGTCCAAGGCGGCGATGAGCGCGGGCGTGCTCTCCGCGCTGGACAAGGAGCTGATCGCTGCCGCGATTGCAGTCTCGACGCGCTGCGAAGGCTGCATCGCATATCACGTGCGGACTCTGGTGCGGTTGGGTGCCACGCGCGAACAGATCAACGAGATGTTGTCGGTTGCGGTGTATATGGGTGGCGGCCCGTCGCTGATGTATGCGGGGGAAGTGTTGCGTGCCTACGACGAGTTCAAGCAGGCGTGATCAGCCTGCGGCGGGCGGCGGATATTTCGCCGCCAGCTTGTCCGGCACTTCGCCTTTGGCCGCTTGAGACGCTGCACTGAATTCCATCACCGCAGTCACCATCACCATGACCAGCGTCGGCAACAGCGCGATACGGGTGAGCGCGGTCCAGATGATGTGTCCCATGTGCGGGTCGTTCGAGGTCAGGCTCAATAGCCAGGCCAGCAGGATCAGCACAGCGGAAACCGCATAGGCGAGCAGCAGCAGACGTCCGCGCGCCCAGGACAGGCGCCAGTGCATGGCGACAAACCAGTCGGTCGCGCGGCGGCCGCGCCACCAGATCCAGGCCAGTAGCGCGCCGGAACAGACCAGCGGAATGAGCAGGCCGATCATGCCGATCTTGAGGCCGATCACGGCGGGCGTCATGAACAGGTCGAAGATGAACAGACCGATGATGAACAGGTTGTGCGGCGCCTGCGCCAGTTGTCTTGCGAGCGGTTCGGGGTTGTATTGCATGGCCTAACTTTCTTGGGTTGCGGAAATTTTCGGCTCATCCAGCCACGGAAAGATGTTGCGGTAGCTGACATAGAGCGAGGCGAGGCCGAGCGGCAACAACACAAGCATGCCAAGGCCAAAGGGCAGAATACCGAGCAGCATGGCAAGGACTTGCATGATGAGGCTGTACACCGTGTACGGGAGGATGTTGCGCAGCGTGCCGAGGAAACTGGCCTGCAACGCCAGCCACGGGGGAATGCCGCTGAAGAACACCAGAATCGGCGCGTATTGCCAGGCCGCAATCAGCACCAGCATCAGCGAGAAGCCAAGCAGGATGGCGAGCGATACCTGGCTGTCGGCGCCGGCCAGCGCATCCATCAGCACCTGCACATCCTGTGCGCCGTGCACCTGCTCCATCAGGGCGGAGAAGCTATCGCCGCCGACGAATACCATCAGGGCGGAGATGAAAAACATACCCAGCATCAGGAAGGCGCCCAGCGCGACCAGATTGCGCGTGTGCTGTTTAAATCCGGCGAGCAGCAGCGACAAATCGGCGCTTTCGTTTTGTTCCAGCGCGCGACACAGGCGCATATAGCCGGCCAGCATGACGGGCAGCAGGGCGACCGCAATGAGCGGGCCAAACAGCGGCAACGTCAGCGCGATCAGCACCACCAGCATGCTGCCCAGCGCGCCGCCGATGCCGAACATCGGGTTGCGTTGCAACAGTTGTATGCTGTGGCTGATCCAGAGCCAGCCGCGCGCGGCATTTAGTTTGCGAATTTCCATGATGTTCTCTTATAGCCAGACCAGGATTTTGTTTGTGATGTGATGCTTCAGAATGCGCTCGAAATGAGCCGGGTCGTGCGCGTTGACCAGTTCACCGTCGCGCGGCAGGTGCAGATCGTACAGGCGCGACAGCCAGAAGCGCAGCGCCGCCAGGCGCAGCATCATTGGCCAGGCGGCGGCTTCCGCCGCCGAGAACGGGCGCACCGCGTCGTAGGCTCGCAACAGGGCGCGGGTGCGCGTGGCATCCGGTGTGCTGTTTGCGCCCGCGCACCAGTCGTTGACGGTGATCGCCACGTCGTAGAGCAACGCGTCATTGCAGGCGAAATAAAAGTCGATCAGCCCGCCGATGCGCTCACCGTCCATCAGCACGTTGTCGCGGAACAGGTCGGCGTGGATCACGCCTTGCACCAAGTCGCCGGAGTCGTTGTGCGCGTGCAGGGCGATCTCCTCGCGCAGCAGGGCGGCATTCTCCGCCGGCAGGAAGAGGGTAACCTCGGCGGCGGCCTGCGCGCGCCAGACAGGCCCGCGCGGGTTTGCCATCCGTTCGCCGAAGCTTTGTCCGGCAAGGTGCAGTTGTGCCAGCATCGCGCCGACCGAGGCGCAATTCGCCACGGTCGGTTGCAGAGTCGATTTGCCGTGCAGCCGGCTGACGATGCAGGCCGGCTTGCCGTTCAGATCGCCCAGAAACCGGTTGTGCCGATCGGCCATCGGCGCCGGGCAAGGGATGCCGTGGCGCGCCAGATGCGCCATCAGATTCAGATAGAACGGCAGCTCATCCGCAGTCAGCTTCTCGAACAGGGTGAGGACGAAGCGGCCATTGCTGGTGGTGACAAAATAATTGGTGTTCTCGATTCCCGCCGGGATGCCCTGCAAGGCTTGCAGTGTGCCGAGCGAATAATGGGACAACCAGGCCGTGATCTCGGCATCGGTAACGCGGGTAAAAACAGCCATGGTGCGTGCCGCTTAGAAGCTGAACAGGGTCCAGCGCGGCACACGCAGGCCGGAATCCAGGCCTTCATGGCGCGAGAACTTGCCGTCACCCCGATCATCCACCAGATAGTAGGGAAGCCCGTGTTTCGGCGTGATCTTGATCATGTAGAGCTTGCCGTTGGCGCGATACTCTTCCACCATCTGTCCGCCCTCGCGGGTGATGGTCACTTCGGGCTGGGCGGTGGCGTCGCCGCTGACGCCGGGCGGAATCGGCGGCTGGTCGGCAGCCCGGACGGCGAGCGGAGTGAGCAGGCAGGCGAGCAACAGGATAGATTGGCGCATGGGGGTTTCCCGGGTTAGAGGTTGAGTTGCATTTCGCGTTCCGCTGCCGAAGGCTCGAAGCCGCGCGTTTCGTAATATTTGAAAATGGCGGCCACGACCTGTTCCGGCTCGTCGATGAGATGGATCAGGTCGAGGTCCTCCGCATGAATCATCCCTTCCCGCAACAGGGAAGTCTTAAACCACTCCAGCATGCCGCCCCAGAAACCGCTGCCGACCAGAATGATCGGGATGCGCCGCGTCTTGCCGGTCTGCACCAGGGTCAGCGCTTCCATCAGCTCGTCCAGGGTGCCGAAACCGCCCGGCATCACCACATAAGCGCTGGCAAATTTGACGAACATCACCTTGCGCGTGAAGAAGTGGTGAAAGGTCTGGCTGATGTTCTGGTACGGGTTATTGTGCTGCTCGTGCGGCAACTGGATGTTGAGGCCGACGCTGGGCGACTTGCCGTAAAACGCGCCCTTGTTGGCGGCTTCCATGATGCCGGGACCGCCGCCGGAGATCACCGAGAAGCCGGCGTCCGACAGCAGGCGCGAGATTTCTTCCGCCAGCTTGTAATACGCGTGATCGTGCTCGGTGCGCGCGCTGCCGAACAGGCTCACCGCCGGGTGGATATTGTTCAGGCGTTCGGTCGCGGAGACGAATTCTGACATAATGCCGAACACCCGCCAGGACTCTTTCGACTGCATCATCTCGGGCGATTGTTCCGGCGGTAATTTCACATCGTTGTTCATTGCGGATTCCTAAATTGAAAACCCTGTTGTTGGTGGACGGTTCGTCCTATCTTTACCGCGCCTTCCACGCCATGCCCGACCTGCGTAGCCCGCAGGGCGAGCCGACCGGCGCGATCCACGGCGTGCTCAACATGTTGCGCAAACTGCGCGCCGACTTTCCGGCGGATTATAGCGCCTGCGTGTTCGATGCGAAGGGCAAGACGTTTCGCGACGACTGGTATCCCGAATACAAGGCGCATCGCCCGCCGATGCCGGACGACCTGCGCCTGCAGATCGAACCGCTGCACGAAGCGGTCGCGGCAGCCGGCTGGAACATCCTGATGGTGGACGGTGTGGAAGCCGACGACGTGATCGGCACCCTGGCGCAACAAGCCGCGAAGGCCGGCGCGCGCTGCATCATTTCCACCGGTGACAAGGACCTGACGCAACTGGTCAATTCACAGGTCACGCTGGTCAACACCATGAGCAACGAAGTGCTGGACGAGGCGGGAGTGACCGCCAAGTTCGGCGTGCCGCCCGAGCGCATCGTGGATTATCTGGCGCTGGTGGGCGATACGGTGGACAACGTGCCCGGCGTGCCGAAGTGCGGCCCCAAAACGGCGGCAAAATGGCTGGCCGAATACGGCACGCTGGATAACCTCACCGCGCATGCGGACGAAGTGAAAGGCGCGGTCGGCGACAATCTGCGCGCCGCGCTGGACTGGCTGCCGCAGGGCCGCCGCCTGGTCACGGTGAAGTGCGATGTGCCGTTGCCCCAACGCTATGACGAAATGGTCGCACCGCTAGCGGACACGGAAAAATTACGCGCGCTGTACCAGCATTTCGGTTTCAGGACGCTGCTGCGCGACCTGGACGGCGATGTGCCGGAAAAGCAAACGCGCAACGCCGCGCCGCGTCGTTTCGAAGCCGCGCCTGCCGCTGCGGCGGTGACGACAAGCAACGACACGTCCAATTACACGTGCATCCTCACCGCCGCCCAACTCGACGCCTGGCTGGAAAAACTGATGGCCGCGCCGCTGGCGAGTCTCGACACCGAAACCACCGGACTCGATCCGATGACGGCGCAACTGGTCGGCCTCTCGTTCTCTTTCATCCCGCACGAGGCCGCCTATTTGCCTTTGGCGCACCATTACCCGGGCGCGCCGGACCAGCTCGGGCGCGAACAGGCGCTGCAAAAACTCAAACTCTGGCTGGAAAGTGCTGACCATAAAAAACTGGGGCAGAACCTGAAATATGACCAGCACATTTTCGCCAACCACGGCATCGCGCTGCGCGGTATTGCCGAAGACACCTTGCTGCAATCCTACGTGATCGAATCGCACAAACCGCACGATCTGGGCAATCTGGCCTTGCGCCATCTCGGTCTGAGCACCATCAGTTACACCGACGTGGCGGGCAAGGGCGCCAAGCAGATCGGCTTCGACCAGGTCGATCTCGACACCGCCACGCGCTACGCGGCGGAGGACGCTGACATCACGTTGCAACTGCATCAAACCCTGGTGCCGCAGTTGCAGGGTCGTCTGGACGAGGTCTATCGCAAGATCGAATTACCGGTGCGTGAAGTGCTGTTCAAAATGGAACGCAACGGCGTGCTGATCGACAGCACCAAACTGGCGAGGCAAAGCCACGAGCTGGGCGAGAAGATCATGGCCATCGAAGCGCAAGCGTTCGGGCTGGCCGGACAACCGTTCAACCTCGCCTCGCCCAAACAACTACAGGAAATCCTGTTCGACAAGCTAGGCATCCCGTCGAAGAAGAAGACCGCGGCCGGCGCGCGTTCCACCGACGAAGAGGTGCTGCAGGAACTCGCGCTCGATTACCCGCTGCCCAAGTTGTTGCTCGAACACCGCGGCATGGCGAAGCTCAAATCCACCTATACCGACAAGTTGCCGCAGATGGTGAATCGCCACACCGGCCGCGTGCACACCAGTTATTCGCAGGCCGTGGCCGTGACGGGACGTTTGGCGTCGAGCGACCCCAATCTGCAAAACATCCCGGTGCGCACGCCGGAGGGGCGGCGCATCCGCGAAGCCTTCATCGCACCCGAAGGTTCGCGCATCGTCTCCGCCGACTACTCGCAGATCGAGCTGCGCATCATGGCTCACTTGTCCGGTGACGAAGGGTTGTTGCAGGCGTTCGCGCGCGGCGATGACATCCACCGTGCCACCGCCGCCGAAGTGTTTGGCGTCGCACCCGATGCGGTGAGCAGCGAACAGCGCCGCTACGCCAAGGTCATCAACTTCGGCCTCATCTACGGCATGTCCGCCTTCGGTTTGGCCGGCCAGCTCGACATCGAGCGCGCGGCGGCGCAACAGTACATCGACCTCTATTTCGCGCGTTACCCCGGCGTGAAACGCTACATGGACAGCACACGCGAACAGGCCAAGGCGCAGGGCTTTGTCGAAACCTGGTTCGGGCGCAGGCTGTGGTTGCCGGAGATTAACGGCGCTAACGGCATGAGAAGACAGGCCGCCGAGCGCGCCGCCATCAATGCGCCGATGCAGGGCACCTCCGCCGACCTGATCAAGCTGGCGATGATCGCGGTGCAGGCATGGCTGGAAAGCGAACGGCTACAGAGCAAACTCATCATGCAGGTGCACGACGAACTGGTGCTGGAAGTACCGCAATCAGAGCTGGCACAAGTGAAACAGAAACTGCGTGAACTGATGTGCGGTGTTGCCGAATTGAAAGTGCCGCTGGAAGTGGGGCTGGGCGAGGGTTTAAACTGGGACGAAGCGCACTGAAATGCGCGCCGTCCTGAGCATGGTCGGCGCGGCTATTTTTCGCGTTTTGGAAAAAAACGGTTCAGGGTGCGCAAATGCCATGGCACGACAGGCTCTGCCCCGCTTTCGATATGCCGCCGCACAAAGTTTGCGTAATCGATATCTTCTCCCCGAATGTGCTTGACCATCCACAGTTTGACGAATGCCAACGCCTTGTAGGTAACATGCTCGCCCGCCTGGGCGCGCTGGTAAAAGGCGGTGCATTCCCGGACGAAGCTCTCGTGCTGGCGCTTGTGCGGTTTGTAAAAGGGGAATCCGGATTGGCACAGCAATTCCTCCTCGTGCATGCAGTGCGCCATCTTTTTTTCGGTCAGCGCCTGCAAGGTCTGTCCGGCCAGGGTCAGCTCGCCCCGCTCGATATTGTCCTGCAAGATATTGATTAGCTCGATGAGTTCGTGATGCTGCTCGTCGATCGAAGGGATGCCGGTCGTAAGTTTGTCGGACCAGATAATTTTGGGCATAAGGCGCTTTTAGAAAAAGTTGAAGCGGGGGCGCGATTCAGCCGAAGAACTTCTTCAGCATGCCGCCCAGCCAGCCGCCGGTCGTTTCCGGCTTCTTTAGCTCTACACCAAGCGATTTGACCACGCATTCCACATAGTCGGCATCATCCCCCTTGATGTGGTTGACCAGCCAGATCTTCAGCATGGCCAGCACTTCCGGCGCCACGTTTTCCCCGTTTGACGCACGCTGCTGGAACTCGGCCACGCGTTTGGTAAATATCTCGTGCACGCGTTTGTGCGCCTTGAAAAACGGATAGTTCGCCTTTTCCTGTAATTCTTCTTCAAAACTGAAATGCGACAGGGTGTAATTGACCAATTCGCCCAGCACATGGTTGGTAATGCCCATGTCTCCCGTCTCGTGCGCGCTGTCCAGTTCATTGATCAGATCGACGATGCGCCGATGTTGTGTGTCGATGACCGCGATCCCTGTGTCCAAGTCATTGGACCAGTGCAGGTATGCCATAATCTCCTCCAGAGAGAGTTTGAAACATCGTTATATTTTTAACAGCAGGCGCATTCTTTCCCACCCTGCCTGCGGAGTCAACCTGTATGAGCCCAATTCATTTTCCGGCGCGCCACCGATGAGAGCAGACATGTTCGTGCCGCGCCGCGCCTTGCTGCGGCGCTACCTGCTGGCGTGTTATGTGCTGATGATCATCTATGCCAGTCTGTCGCC
>Ga0210037_1000316_pt1 | contig 39032 bp, 34 predicted proteins | sample CryGey08umfilter_3_FD_185451 | JGI IMG/M metagenome (GOLD analysis project Ga0210037, IMG submission 185451) | Groundwater microbial communities from aquifer in Utah, USA - Crystal Geyser 4/9/14 0.8 um filter (SPAdes) (version 3) | ecosystem: Environmental > Aquatic > Deep subsurface >...
ATTTTGTGTTTTAGATCTAAAATCAAAAAAATTGACTATAAACATAGAGAACGACGACGGAAAACTAAATAATGTAAAAAAAATCAATTTTGTAATCAAAAATATCAGATATTAAAATTTTTATTTAATCCACAAAATTTAATTAATAATTCACAAGAATAAAAGTGGCCTACTTTCATATGCTACATAACCAATACGATCACTTCGTTCGGAGATTTAAAATTTCTAACGAAATTTAAAATAAGATTGAAAATCTCAAAGATTTTTAGTATTTTAAAATCTTGTAGATTTTTAAAGATTGAAAACTTGCAGTTTTCAGTATTTAAAAAATCTCAAAGATTTTTTAAAGATTGAAACCGAAGGTTTCAGTATTTCAAAATTTCATTTTGAAAATACGCTCACTTCGTTCGGATATTTCAAAAATTTCGTTTTTGAAATTACGGATAAATTTTTGATTTTTACGCTCACTTTGTTCCACTCACTTCGTTCGTGTCTTTTTTAAATCTTTATGATTTCAAAAATCGTGTCTTTTGAAATTTCATAAATTTTGAAATTGTATTTTTTGAAATTTTCAGAGGTAAATTTCCTACCTCCTGAGTAGTTAGTATAAATTTATGTTCCCCTTTATTTGACACTCAACCATTAATCGTTTAATCATTTTGTTCAAATTTAAGTAAGCATTAAAAATTTAAATCCTTACATTAATTTTATGCTCTTTTAAAAATTTCTTAACAACGGGAATCGAATACTCATCAAAATGAAATATTGAGGCAGCCAGAGCAGCACTTGCCTTTGTTTTTTTGAAGACCTCGTAAATATGCTCTGGATTTCCAACACCTCCCGATGCAATTACCGGAATGCTCAAAATTTCCGAAATTTTTCCGGTTAGATTTAATTCAAATCCCTCTTTTGTTCCGTCCTTGTCCATTGAAGTCAGCAAAATTTCCCCTGCCCCCAATTGTTCGCATCGTTTTGCCCATTCAACCGCGTCAATTCCGGTTTCCTGTCTTCCTCCGTAAATATAAATTTCGTAACCGCTTTTTGTCCCGCCCGTCTTCCTGGCATCAATTGCAATGACAATGCATTGGCTTCCAAAAATTTTTGATGACTGCTTTATGAATCCTGGATTTTTTATCGCATAAGTATTTATGGCGATTTTATCCGCACCCACATTCAAAATTTTATTTATATCTTCAATGGTTTTAATTCCCCCCCCGACAGTTAAAGGGATAAATACCTTTTCTGCTGTTCTTTCAATAACATCAACCATAGTCCTGCGTTTTTCGTAAGATGCGGTAATATCCAAAAAGACGATTTCATCGGCACCGTCTTTATAGTATTTCTCTGCCAGAATTTCAGGTATTCCTGCATAGATTATATTCTTAAATTTCTTTCCTTTAACTACTCTTCCTTTCGGAATACTTAAATCACAATCAAGACAGGGAATTATACGTTTTGTGAGCATTTTAAATTTTATGTTAAGTTTGGTTTAAATTTTACAAAGGAGTTAACGCAGTATAATTATAAAATCACAAATAAATCTGTATTTCTAATGAAATATTCGGCCACTCTAAAAACAAAGAGTAAAATTTAATTTTTGCAAAATTGAATACAAACTGATCAACTCACGAACAAAAAGTTGTCATCTATAGTAAATTATGTTATTATATATTATAAATTAGTTACGGATTATTAATAATCCAAAAACAAGCATAAAACGGATTCCTTATAATCCAAAAACAAGCATAAAACGGATTCCTTATAATCCAAAAACAAGCATAAAACGGATTCCTTATAATCCAAAAACAAGCATAAAACGGATTCCTTATAATCCAAAAACAAGCATAAAACGGATTCCTTATAATCCAAAAACAAGCATAAAACGGATTCCTTATAATCCAAAAACAAGCATAAAACGGATTCCTTATAATCCAAAAACAAGCATAAAACGGATTCCTTATAATCCATTCAACGGGTTAAATTTTATCAGGGAAAATTTAAAGGAGTATAATCAGAAAATATAGTAAATTTGCTAACCTTTTGCATAGTTATCAAATTTACGAGTATAGTCATTTTACTGCAAAAAGTCAGTAAAATGACCATAATCACATTAAATTAAAGGCACGAGTTCATCCACTGTAAGAGACAACTTCAGCTTTGCCCCCTGTTTTGTATTTCTTCTTTTTAATTCCTTTTCAATCTTTGGCGTAATCCTTGCTCTGTATGAATCCCATTCTGGTGCCAGCTTTGTTTCCAGTCCGCAGTCTTTTGAAAAACGTTGAATTAAAATATTCCTATCTAAATTTTCAACAAAATCTGCAACCAGATTTATATATTCGGTCTCGCTTAAAGGACGGTAAGTTCCATTTATATATTCCTTTGCCAGTTCTGTGCCTTTCATTACAATCGTAGGATAAATTTTAACCGCATCAATTTCAAGTGCTGACAGCATTCGTGCTGTTTCAATTGTTTCTGTCCTTGTTTCATAAGGCAATCCAATCATAATGAAAAACAAAACATAGATTCCTCTTTTATGCGCTTCCCTGACTACTCTGATACATTCTGCTGTTCCGTGTCTGCGGTTTGTTTTTTCAAGTGTATGTTCATGCATGCTCTGCTGCCCGATTTCAAGCCAGATTTCATATCCCTTTTTCACATATCCGGCAAGTAAATCCAGAACTTCATCAGGCAAACAATCCGGCCTTGTTCCTATACTTAATCCAATAATCTCTTTATTTTCTAAAATTTTATCGTAAATTTCCTTTAAAATTTCAATCCGTTGATATGTGTTAGTTCCAAATGCAATATAAACCAAGCCTTTATCACTTTCACATGATTTATAATGTTTTAACTGACTTTCAATTTGTTCTGCAATACCTAAATCCTTATACGGGCGAAAACTCTCATAAGTGAACTGGCGGGCAAAATCAGGACAGAATGTACACCCATTTTTACTTAGTCGGCCATCATAATTCGGACAGGTAAAATTTCCGTTAAACGGAATCTTAAATACCTTAAATCCGTGCTTTAACCGCATATATTCTCCGAAAGGTGCATACAACATTCCTTTTTTGTAAATTTTGTCAACAACGCCTTGGTTTATTAAATTCATTTGGTAGGTCTTTTAATTATTTAATATTATTTTAAAAATTAAAATTTAAATTTAAACTAACTTTGAACTTGGTAAAATGGAATATGGAATCAAAATAAACAGGAAGGATGATGTTGTTGCTGTTGAAAGAACAACAAAGGAAAGCATAATAACTGTTCAAATCCAGGAAAGAAGGAATGCAAATCCAGTTCTAAATGTCCGCACAGGAATAAATTTTTTAAACCACATGATTGAAACCCTTGCATTCAGGTCGGAATTTAACATGGATGCCGATGTCCGCACAGAAATAAATTTTTTAAAACATGTTGTTGCCGAAGATACTGGAATTGTGATTGGAACTGCCTTCTTTAAAATTTTTGAGGAAAAAATACAGAAAGGAATCAGGGGAAACGGATTTTTCAGTGCTGTGATTGATGAATCGCAGGCGATGGTTTCAGTAAGCGTTGAGGGAAGGCCAAATTTATACTTTGATAAAATTTCTAACGGCTTACGGTTTGATGATGTTGAAGACATACCATCTGCGGATTTGAAAAATTTTTTGTCAGGGTTTGCGCTGGGAATGAAGGCAACCCTACATATCTGCTCTGAATTCGGAGAAGACCCTCATCATGCGTGGGAGAGCGTATTCAGGGCGCTTGGAGAGGCGATTAAGGAAATGTTTGAAAATGACGAAAAGCGGAAAAATTTAATAACAGGCGTAAAGGGAACAATTGAATAAGAATATAAATTTTTAAAATTTAAAATGGCGCGAATTGCTTTATACACTGCAACAACATGTGTCAAATGTCCAGCTGCAAAGAAAATACTTGCAGAGGTTGTCCATGAGTTAAATTTAAAAGAAGGTGCTGATTACGAAATCAAAAATATAGATGAAGGTGATAATCTTATAGAAGCACTGCAAAAACAGGTTGCGGCAACTCCTTCCCTGCTTATTGATGACGAATTAATTTATAACGGAGAGGTTCCAAATAAGGATGAACTATTGGAAATGCTGAAAGAAAAATTTAAATAATAAAAGTTTAAATTTGCTATTCCGGTTTGGCGATATCATCATTAATCAGAGGCACGAAGAATCATCATAATATAAATTCCAACGATAAAATTTCCGTCAGCAGACCTCTATTTTTCCCTCAACAAACTCCTTTCTTAAATTTTCAAATTTTTCATTTGTCAATTCCCCTTCAAAGATTTTTTTTATCCTTCCTTCCAGATCACTGACCTTTGCATTATCCGCGGGAATTATTGATGCGCAAGCAATGTACGGCTCTGTAATTGAAATCCCGATTTGTGACAGCAGTTTAACTTCAACCTGCCTGATTTGTGTATGTAATTCACTGTAAATTTTATCCGCAATACGAAATGCCATAACATTATAAAGTTTTCCTATGTGATTTACAGGATTCTTGCCGGCAACTGCCTCCATACTCAAAGGTCTCTGGAACGGAATTATGCCATTAACCCTGTTTCCCCTTCCTACTGCTCCGTCATCGCCCTGTTCAGCAGATATTCCGGTTAATGTCAGATATATGTTGCCTTTTCCTTCCCTGTTTTTTCTGACATCAGCCGTATTCAGATAGATTCCTTTACTTCCATTCTCGCCAAGATCAATGCCCTTTTCATTTAATGAAATTTCACTGTCTGAAATTTTTGACTCAACAAATTTCCTTATTTCCTCCATTATTTTGCCCTTGTATTTCCAGTAGCCTGTTTCGCTGTCAACAAATTTTGATACAAATCCCATTGCTATCGTCAGGTCTAATTTTTTATCAATTCTGGTTCCCATAATTTTAACATCCTCGCCGCTGTAAGGATATTTTTCCTTAAATTTTTTTGAATTTAAATACATTTCAAGCTCCTTAATAGTCCTTTCTGTAATTGTAAGTGGCGCATAACCGATTCCGACAGAGGTGTCGTTTGCCAGAATTTTTCCGCTGCTCAATGCATCTTTCCCCTCATAAACGCCAACAAGGTCAGTAGAGCTGCTTTTTGTTTCAATCATAAATATAATCTGCTTTTTGTCGTCCGGATTGACAAACCTGTAATTTTCCTTTATGAAATTTTTTGCGGACTGTTCTGCAATTTCTGCAAGCGGAATAACTTTATCTCCAACTTTTGTGGTTGCCCTTCCTGAAAAGAACATAACCATTGGCTTTAAAAATTTTCCTCCGCCAAATTCAACATCCACATTTCCCCCGACGATCTCAAGTTTATCAACATTGTGATGCAGTATTGTTCCGAAGTGTTCAATGTAATATTTGCTTAAATTTCGCGAGAATGCCTCTGCGATGCTGTCTGCCATATAGTCAGGATGTCCGAGTCCTTTTCTTTCAACGATTTCAATCCTTGATTTATCAGTGGAATTTCCTTTATGTTCCTCTATGTAAAATTTCATTTTAGATTTTTAATTTGTTTCTTATTTATTTGTCTATTTAAATTTGACTTTATAAATTAGTTATTCTTAAAATAAATTAATATAATGAAAATCCAAAATTCACAACTGGAAAAATTTAAGAACTTGCACAGAAAATCGTTCAAATTTATAAATTTAGACCCTCTCCAAAGGGGCGGGATTTTGAGCAAAGAAGCAAGGAAAATTCTGGACGAATGGGCAGACGGATACAGTGTTTGTGATTATTGTGGGGGCTGTCTTGACAAAATAAAGAATCCCCCGATAGAAGAATTTGTCCATGAAATTTTACCGGAATTTTTGGGAACTGACATAGCACGAATAACAAACGGAGCGAGAGAAGGTAAATTTCTGGTAATGCACGCCATCGCAAAAGAAGGTGATTATGTAGTTATGGATCAAAATGCCCATTACAGCAGTTATATTGCCGCTGAAAGGTCACGACTGAAGGTAAAATTTGTTCCGAATTCCGGATATCCTGAATTTAAAATTAATGTGGATGATTATGCAAAGGTTATTGACGAAGTTAAAAACAAAACGGGAAAATTTCCCGCGCTGGTATTGCTCACATATCCTGATGGCAGTTACGGAAATTTACCTGATGCGAAAGCGGCCGGAAAAATTTGTAAAGATTATAATGTTCCATTCCTGCTTAACGGTGCCTATTCTGTCGGAAGAATGGAAATTAATGCCTCTGACTTTAATGCGGACTTTATTGTCGGTTCAGGACATAAATCAATGGCTGCAAGCGGTCCGATAGGTGTTTTGGGAGCAAAAAAAATTTATGAGGAAATTTTATTCAGAAAATCAGAAAGGTATAAAATAAAGGAGATTGAACAACTTGGCTGCACGGCAAGAGGACTGACGGTTATCACTTTAATGGCGTCATTTCCTCATGTTTATGAAAGGGTTAAACACTATGATGAAGAAATAAGGAAAGCAAGATATTTTTCGGAAAAAATTGGAAATTTGGGAATAAACCAGTTGGGGGAAAAGCCGCACAATCATGATCTGATGTTTTTTGAATCGCAAAAACTGTTTGAAATTTCCCAAAAGCATAAACAGGGGAGATTTTTTCTTTACAGTGAATTGAAAAAGCAGGGAATTATCGGAATAAAGCCGGGATTAACGAAAAATTTTAAGTTAAGCACTTATGCGTTAAGCGATGAGGAAATTAAGAAGGTTATTGATGCGTTTGGGGAAATTGTAAAGTTAGATCAGTTATGTGCCAAATAAAAGTGAACATAAATTTATAGAAATTAATTAAATTGTAAAGTTAAATCAGTTATGTGCCAAATAAAAGTGAACATAAATTTATAGAAATTAATTAAATTAATTAAATATTCCAGGACATAATTTAATTTAAACATTTACAATACAATGTTTACAATACAATGACAAATAAAATTGCTTTGTGGATAGAGCCGAAAAATATAGTCGGAGCATTGGGAAAGATTGCAGGAAAGATTGCCGGATTTAACGGGAATATTCTTTATATTGAGCAGTTTGAAAGAGCAGGAAGGATGTGGTTGTATGTGGAAATTGAGACCGATGAACCGGATAAACAAAAAACAGCGGAAAAATTTGAAATTTTAATCACAGGACTGAAGGAACTGGATGTTGTTTTATCTGTTGAAAATGTTTCGTCTTTCAGTGAAATTTACGGAAAAAGAATCATAGTGATTGGAGGCGGGGCACTGGTTGCAGCAGTTGCAAACGGAGCAATCAGCGAGGCAGATAGACATAACATAAGGGGAGAGAGAATCAGCGTTGATACAATTCCTGTTATAGGGGAGTATGAAATTGCAGAAGCAGTGAGAGGAGTGGCAAGGTTGCCGAGAGCAAAGACAGTAATACTTGCCGGCTCATTGATGGGTGGAGAAATTTCAAAGGCGGTTGAAGAAGTGAAGAAATGCGGAATTACAGTAATATCTTTAAATATGGCCGGAAGTGTTCCGGATCATGCTGATTTGGTTGTCACAGACCCGATTCAGGCAGGAGTTATGGCAGTAATGGATGTTGCATCAACGGCAAAATTTACAATAGATAAATTAAAATCAAAAAAAAGGGTCTTTTAAAAAAATATGGCATACAAAAGAGAAGAAGAAAAATTTAAAGTCATTGCAAAAGAACGTGTTGAAATTTTATTCGGGCTGGCAAAAACAGTTGCCGGTGAATCAGCAAAGGAATATGTTAAATCAGCACTAAGAATAGCGAAATTCTGCAACCTGCGGCTTGGAAAGAAAAAAGCGTTATTCTGCGGGCAATGCCTGACCTTTTTCAGTTCGGAAAATTCAAGAGTCCGGCTGAATCCGGATAAAAAAAGGACCGAAATTTTATGTTTGAATTGCGGGCATAAGCGGTTTTACGGGTACGGAATGGAGAAAAATACGGATGGAGGGGACGAAAGAACGGAGGGGACGAAAGAAAGAATGGACAGAAAGAAAGAATGGACAGAAAGAAAGAATGGACAGAAATACAATAATTATTCCAAATCATAATTTATAAAATAATAATCACAATGGAAAACTTTCCCGAAGAAGGCGAACTTGTTTTAGGTACTATAAAAAAGACATTTGACCAGGGGGCGTATGTTGTCCTTGAAGAGTATAATAAAGAAGGTTATCTTTCCTTAAAGGAAATTTCGCTTAAATGGATAAAGAATATTCATGATTATGTCAAAGAGGGGCAAAAGGTTGTTTTAAAGGTAATCAGAGTTGAGCGGGAGAGAGGTGCCATAAATTTATCATTAAGGACAGTCTCGGATGCGGAGAGAAAAGCAAAAACAGAGGATGTTAAGAGAGTTCAAAAAGAGGAAAAATTTATTGAATTTGCAGGAAACGAACTGAAAATAAGCAAAGACAAAATAAGAGAAATTTTAGCCCCGCTTGAAGATAAATACGGAACAATTTATGATGGAATTGAGAAAATAGCCAATGACAATGCGAATGTGGAAATTTTGAACTGCGGCGATGTATTAATGGAAAATTTAGTCGGGCTGATAAACAGGAATGTAAAAGTCAAAAAGATTGAAGTAAGCGGATTTGTTATGTTAAAAAATTACGATGCCGACGGGGTTGAAAAAATAAAAAAAATTTTTAAGGAGGTTATTTCGAAGAATGCGCTCATAACTTATGTAGGGGCACCTGTTTATAAAATAGAGGTTATTTCAGACGAATATAAGACGGCCGAGAAAAAATTAAAGTCTGTGTCGGAAAAAATTTTGAAATCCGCAAAGGAATTAAATTGCACGGCAAGATATGCAAAGGATGTAAAGGAATTATCGCTGCATGAAAAGTAATATCAAAATCAAAGACAAAATCAAAGACAAAATCAAAGACAAACAAAACAATAAATGAAAATTAAGTTCTTAAAAATTAAGCCCTTAAATTCTAATTAATAAAATTTAATAAAATTTAAAATTAACAAAACTTAATTTAAAAATGTACCCACAGGGACCGTCGGCTTATGACAGAGGAATTACCATCTTTAGCCCGGATGGAAGGTTATTTCAGGTTGAGTATGCAAGAGAAGCAGTGAAAAGAGGAACGACAACGATAGGAATTTGTTTTAACGATGGCGTTTTGCTGGCAGTAGATAAAAATATAATGTCCAAACTAATAGTTCCTGACTCAATAGAGAAGATTTTTACAATTGACAACCATATTGCAGTTGCTGTTTCAGGACTGGTTGCCGATGCCAGAAGATTAGTCGCCGATGCACGACTGATGTCGCAAAGGCATCGCTTGTTATATACCGAACCGATAACTCCATTTTCACTAACCTCACAGATATGTGAAGAAAAGCAGGTCTATACCCAGTGGGGAGGTGCAAGACCATTCGGAATCTCGCTGTTAATTGCAGGTGTCGTGAGTAATGAATGGCAGTTATTTGAAACGGATCCGAGTGGCGCATTTACCAGGTGTTATGCCTCTGCAATAGGTATGAAGAAGAGAGAGGTTGAGGAAATTTTTGAGAAAAAGCACGAAGTCAGTATGAATAAAAAAGAAGCAATGAAACTGGCTCTGTCTGCTTTAAATTTTGTTGCAGACGGAAAGACGAATGCAGAAAATGTAGATATGACCATGATAGAAAAAAATGTTGAAAAAATAAAGAAAGAAGAGATAAGTGAAATTTTGGAAGATGTAAAGAAAGAATACAAACAGATAAAAGATAATGAAGGAAGGGGTAAAGAAGGAAGGGATAAAAAGGAAAAGAAGTAAAGAATATTATAGATATTACCTCGCGAATACTTGGAGATTTATAAAATATTCAGAACATTTTCAAAATGCTTCGAAAGTATTTTGAAAGATTAAAATTTTATTGGTTTTAGTATTTAAAAAATTCAGGAGATTTTTCAAAGATTAAAAACTTGCAATAATCAACTCTATGTTACGCTCATGTTGTTTGGAGATTTTAAATTTCTAATGAAATTTAAAATAAGATTGAAATCCGGAGATTTCAGTATTCAAAAATTTCATTTTGAAATGCCCATAAATTTTAAATAAATTTAAAATGATAAGTTTGGATAAAACAGTTACAGCCCGATTAAAAACACAGGGGGAAAATTTTGAAGTTTTGGTAGATCCTGATTTGGCATTTGCATATAAACATAGTGATGAGACAAAAGATGCAAGAGATGTAATAGCAAGCGAATTTATTTTTAAAGATGCAAAAAAAGCCGAGAAAGCAGCAACATCAAATTTACAAAAAGTCTTTGGAACCGAAGATGTGAACATTATTGCCGGAGAGATTATAAAGAAAGGAGAGATTGAATTAACAACGGCACAAAAGAAAAATATACTTGAAGAACGAAAAAGACAAATCATTGAATACATTGTCCGAAATTCTATGAATCCGCAGACAAATGCCCCGAATCCGCCTGCGAGGATTGAAGCGGCAATTGAGCAGGCAAGAGCTAAAATAAAATTTGAGAAGACAGCAGAACAGCAGATTGAAGGTGTGCTGAAGAAAATAAGGGAATTCGTTCCGATAAGGTTTGAAACGGTAAAGATTGCGGCAAAAATCCCGTTTCAATACGCTGGAGGGGTACATTACACTTTAAAAAACATAAAAATTTTAAAAGAAGAATATACTTCTGACAGCGTGTTGATTATGGTGGAAGTTCCTGCAGGGATACAAACCGAAGTGCTTGGAAAATTGAGCGCATTAACAAAAGGAGATGTTGAGACAAAAATTTTAAAATAAGACCGAACTTTTACAAATATAAACAATAAAAAAATGTGCGGAATAAGTGCGTATATCGGAAAGAATAATAATGCAGCGGAGATTGTATTTAACATGCTTTCCCGCCTGGAATACAGGGGCTATGATTCAGCAGGTATCGCTTATATAAAAAAAGGAAAACCGGCTAAAATTTCCGTTGTCAGGGATAAAGGAATGGTTGAAGATGTAAAAGAACAATATATTCCAGAGCATTCTGATTTATGTATCGGACATACGAGATGGGCAACACATGGAGAGCCGTCAAAAATAAATGCCCATCCACATCTTGACTGTAAGCAGGAAATCGCTATTGTCCATAACGGTATCATAGAAAATTATATCGCCCTGAAGAAAATGCTTGAAGATGAAGGGCATAAATTTGTATCCGCAACAGATAGTGAAGTATTGGCACATCTAATAGAAAAATTTTATGACAATGATAATGTTTTAACCTTAGAAGACGCTGTCAGACAGGCAATTGCCTTATTAAGGGGAAGTTATGGAATTGCAGTAATAAGTAGCAAAGAGGAAAAAATAGTGGCAGCACGATTGGGAAGTCCCATTATTGTTGGAATCGGAAAAGACGAGAATGAATATTTTGTTTCTTCGGACACAAATGCTTTACTTCCCTATACAAATTCAACAATTCCCCTGAATGATGGAGAAATAGCCATATTGACAAAAAATGACTGTAAGATTATAAACAAGGATGCGATTCTAATGCAAAAAAAAATAGAAAAAATTTTATATAATCTGCAGTCGGCAGAAAAGGGAGAATATGCACATTACATGCTGAAAGAAATTTTTGAACAGCCAAGAGTGATAAATGAAACGATGCGTGGAAGATTGAGGATTGAAGAAGGGATTGTAATGCTCGGAGGAGTTAGAATGAAGGATGAAGAAATAAGAAGCATAAGCAGGATTGTGTTTATTGCCTGCGGAACCTCTTTACATGCAGGGATGTTAGGAAAATATTTGATAGAAGAAATTGCAAGAATTCCAGCAGAAGCAGAGTATGCATCGGAGTTTAAATATAAATTTCCTGTGTTAGACAAAAACACACTGGTTATAGCAATAAGCCAATCTGGAGAAACAGCAGATACGATTGCATCATTGAGAGAAGCAAGGGCAAGAGGTGCAAATACGATTGGAATTGTGAATGTTGTAGGAAGTACAATAGCAAGAGAGGCAGAAAAAGGTATTTATGTTTATGCCGGTCCTGAAATCGGAGTTGCCTCAACAAAGGCATTTACCGCGCAGGTAACTGCCTTATATTTACTTTCGTTGTATTTCGGAAGAATAAGAAATACGATTTCCGGCTTTGCATTAAGAGAACTCGTTGAGGAATTCGCGAGAATTCCTGAAAAGGTTCAAAAAATTTTAGACAATGCAAATGCCATAAAAGACATTGCTGATGAATTTTACAATTACAGGGACTTTTTATATTTGGGGAGGGGCTATAATTTTCCGGTTGCTCTGGAAGGAGCATTAAAACTGAAGGAAATTTCATACATACATGCAGAGGGTTATCCTGCCGGAGAGATGAAGCACGGGCCGATAGCAATGATAGATGAAGGTTTTCCGACAATGGCTGTATTGATTAAAGATAATGTTTATAATAAAATAATGAGTAATGTTGAAGAAATAAAAGCAAGGCACGGAAGAATTGCAGCAATTACAACAGAAGGGGATGACAATGTTAAAAAAATTTTGAAAAAAGATGATAAAGTAATGGACATTCCGGAAACACTTCCTATCTTTTATCCGTTCCTGACAGTCGTTCCGCTTCAGTTATTTGCGTATTTTTGTGCATTAAAATTAGGAAAAAATGTTGACAAGCCGAGAAATTTGGCAAAAAGCGTTACGGTGGAATAAGATGCAGGTTGCGAAGGTTTGAAATTTTTCCGGATTTTAAATATTTATTTGCATTCCTAATTATTCTTTTATTCTTTCAGTCGATACTTTCCTTTTATCTCCCTGATGTTTCTGCTTCCGGTTAGAAATAATGCAATCTTTAATTCATCCATAAATTTATTTAAAAATTTTCTTAAATTTTCCATTGCCCTTCCTTTATCTATATTTTCCAGAATTTTCTCGTCTTTGCCTGCATAAATTTCTCTCAAAAATGGCAGAGACATTCCAACGACATCGGCATTCAGCGCAAAACACTTTGCCGCATCAATACCATTTCTTATTCCGCCGCTTGCGATGATTTCTAAATTTCTTTTGTTTTTTAAGGAGGTTAGACCTATAAGGGACTTAACAGTGGGAATCCCCCAATCATAGAAAAGTTCAGCAGACGGATTCGTACCTCTTTTTCCTTCAATTATTGCCCAGTTTGTCCCGCCAGACCCTGCTGTATCAATACAATCCACATTTAAAGCACTTACATCCTCATAATTTAATCCTGTTCCGACCTCTTTTATGATAACCTTTATACCTTTGCTTCTTAAACCTGCTGAAATCTCATTTATTTTGTTCTTTAAATCTTTAAAATTCCGGTTTCCGTTTGGCTGAAAACACTCTTGTAATGGATTTAGATGAAAGGCAATTGCATCGGCATTAATGTGTTCTGCCGCCTGGACACAGTCATTGTTTGTCATTCCATAATTTAACTGAACAGCTCCAATATTGCCTATAACAACAGGGGGGCATTTTGAAATTTTATATGTCTTTGCCAGTTCTGGATTTTCTATCATAGGTCTCTGGCTTCCAACCATGAACCCTGTTCCAAATTCGGACGCTATTTCAGAAAGGATTTCATTGATTTTTCCTCCTTCCTCAAATCCGCCCGTAATTGCTTCAATTATTACAGGAAATTTTAGTTTCTTTCCAAGAAAATTTGTTTCTAAATTTATCTCATCAAAGTCAATTTCGGTAAGTGCCCTGTGCGTCAGCAAAATTTTTTCAAATCCGGCACTTCCGTACTCTACATTGTCGTGCAAGGCAAGCATTATATGTTCCTTTTTTCTTGAATTGTTATTTTTCATTTTTTGGTGATTTTTTTACAATTGTTGATTTTGCTCTTTTTATTATTTGTTTATAAAATGTGTCAAACGAAATATTTAATATATTTGTTGTATTTATGGTGCATGTGCCTGCTGCGGTGTTATTGCCTCCAGCTGTTGTATTGTCCCTGGCAGCGTTATTGTTTGCTGTGTTATTGTTTCCATTAGTTGTATTATTTTCTGCTGTATTGTTGCTTGTTGCTGTAATATTGCTTGTTGCTGTAATATTGCTTGTTGCTGTAATATTGCTTGCGGATGTTGTATTGTTTCCATTAGTTGTATTATTTTCTGTTGTATTGTTGCTTGTTGCTGTAATATTGCTTGCGGATGTTGTATTATTCCTCGTTGTATTATTGCTTGTTGCTGTAATATTGCTTCCGGCTGATGCATTATTACCCGCTGTGCTGTTTGCTGTATTGTCGCTTCCGGATGTTGTATTATTCCCACTTGTATTATTGCCTGTTGAGATATTATTGCTTTCAATGGCTGTATTGTTCTCTGTTGTTGTATTTTTATTTGTACTTATATAGAAATTATCGTACTCTTTATAAATTTTTCCCGCGTCCGTATTGTCTTCAACTATTACATTAGCTTTCCCATATTCTGCAATTGGTTTATAAAAAGAGTACATTATTGGAAAGGTTTCATCGTTATAAATATTCGTTGTTGTTTCCTGGTCTCCTGTAAAAAAGAATAAATAGAAATTGGTTGCTTCCCCCGATGGCAGAAGTTTTCTCATAAAAATTACAGAATCAGTCGGCTTTGTGAAATCCTTGATAACTTTGTTACCTTTTAATATTTTAGCAGACCAGAATAAAGTATAGACCCTCATTAAATTATTTGTTCCTTCATAATAATCATAACTCGCAGAATTTAATAAAAATCTCCTTGAACCTTTTTCCCCGCTGATCTTTATAAACTCCTCTTTCTGCAGCACCTGACCTTCGTTCTTTAATTCCACCGCGCCAAAGAGAACAGTAATATTAGGATTAGAATCACTTATTATGTCCTTAAGCCATGTCTGATCAGCAGAGTACCATTCATCTTGCTGAACATTTCCACTTCTGGCCTGATGTGTTTCAGGACCTGCTTCAAATTGAACAGCATATAAAACATTAACTTCATCAAAATCATATTCAATGTGTTTTACTTTGTCAGCGGTAAAATTTTGTTCATACCAGTCAGCAGCAAAGACCGATGAAAATGCTGATGATGATAAGGCAAACAACATGAAAATACCTGATATTAGATTTATTAAATTTATTAAATTTTTTGTTTTATCTTCATATTTTATTTTTCTGTTTATAGTTTCCATTTTTCTATTTTTATTTTTCAACAAATTCCTTATGTATCGCCTTAACTATATTTTCGCTGAATTTTTCTTCAACAACAAAGGATATATTAACCTCTGATGATCCCTGTGCAATCATAATTATGCTTGCATCATTGTCCGCAACTATTTTAAATATCTTTGCAGCAACGCCTTTACTCCCTGCCATACCCGCACCGATTACAGCAATAATTCTGACATTATCCATTACTTCAATCTTTCTTATTCCTGAATTTAAACCATTTGTAATTGCTTCAACTGTATTTTCAACATCGCTTTTCTTTACCATCAGGGATAAATTTGATTCAGAAGAACCGGATACCATTATAATATTTATTCCTCTGTTCCCAAATTCGGAAAAAATTTTTCCAATAATTCCAGGTGTTTCGGCCATTCCTACACCTTTAATATTTATAATTGATACATCTTTCATCATCGTTACGGCTTTAACTATCTTGTCAATTATTTCCTCTTTTTGAACAATGACAGTTCCTTTGTCATCAGGTCTGAATATACTTTTAACCCTTACAGGAATTTTTGCGTCCATTGCCGGCTCTATCATCCTTGAATACATAACCTTTGCACCAAATAATGCCAGATCCATTGCTTCGGCATAAGATAACCGTCTTATAATTTTTGCGTTTTTTGTAATCTTGGGATCTGCTGATAATACGCCTTCAACATCCTTTATTATCTGAACTTCGCAGGCTTTCAGGTGTTTTGCAAGCAAGGCAGCAGTATAGTCAGAACCCCCTCTTCCCAATGTTGTCGCAGTTCCTTTTTTATCTGCAGCAATAAAGCCCGCAACAACAGGAACTGTGTCTTTTTCTATTAAGGGCATTAAATTTTTATTTATTGTCTCGTTAATTGCCTGCAATGGTCTTGCATGTGAAAAATTTGAGTCAGTAATAATTCCTGCTTCATAACCTGTTAAAGGATATGTTTTAATCCCCATATCTTTCATCGCCCCGCTGACTATACAAATGGACATCTTTTCCCCGAACGACATAACAAAATCCATAAATTTCGGATTAATTTCTTCCGGGTACCCCAAACCAATCAAGGTAATTCTTAATTTTTCAAGCATCGCTTTTATTTTCTCCATAGTAGCATTTAAAATTTTTTCATCTGCAATACATTCTTTTGCTGTGCTATAATGCAATACAAGTATTTCTTCATAAAAATTTTTTGCCGCATCTTCAACCGCTATTGCAGGAAGGTTTGAAATTTTTTCTGAAATTTCTATGAGTTTATCTGTAACTCCATATAGTGCTGATACAGTAACAACTACTTTATGATTTTCCTGTTCTTTTTTGACTATTTCACAAATTTTCTTTATATTTTCTCCTGTTGAAAGGGCAAACCCCCCGAATTTTAATACAATGATTTTTTTGTCCATTTAATTTATCCATAGATTTATCCGATTTATCTTAAATATTTAGAAAATAATTAAATTTCAAAATTTAAATTGTTTTTCAGTTTTTGTAATTTATTATTTTTGTAATTTGTTCCTGCCTTTTTTGTAGTTTCCAATCAACAATGAAACCTTCCCATTAACATTTAAATTTTCGTTATTCGCTAAATATGGTTGAGTGCCAAATAGAGGTAGGCCATTGGTTTAATTAGACTGCTATAATAACCTACCTACAAAGTAGATCGTATTCTTGTGTAATAATCTGTGTATAAGTGGTGGCTACATCTATATAAATCTTATGGAGCTTTTTTAAAAGCTACCGCTGTACTTAGACTAATGAGCCACCTCTTTTATATTAAATTTTTCATAAATAAATTTAAAATACAAATATAAATTTAAAACAAAAAATTTTAAGTTATAAATTTTATAATCAAAAATATTATTTATTGAAATTTTTATTTAATCTTCAAAATTCAATTGATAATTTACAAAAATATAAGTGGCCTACTTTCATATGGCACACAACCTTTAAAATTAAATTTATAAATATTATAATATTTAATTTTACTGAAAATCTTTGAGATTTTCAATCTTTAAAAATTTACGAGATTTTAAAATACTGAAAACTATGAGTTTTCAATCTTTAAAAATCTTTTGGATTTTTAAATGATATTTCAAAAAATTTATTTGCTTAAAAATATAATTTTTAAGCAGATTTTTAAAAAATATCTCACAAATTAATTATCCCAATTTAAAGGGATGAGCACCTAATAATCAAATTTAATACTCAATAAATTCTAAATCAGAATGAAGCTTATAACCGCAAGAACCCTGAAACAGGGCATGGCAATGGAAGAAAGCAAAATTTCCCAAACTTATCAGAACATTTGTGCAACCGGATTTCTCAATGAAAAAGACATAGCAAAATCAGACATGAAAGAAGGAGAGTTAATAAAAGCAAAAACAGCTTATGGAGAGGTCGTTGTTAAATGCAGTAAAGGTGTGATTGACGAAGGAAATCTGCTTATCCCCATGGGGCCCTGGGCAAATATAATTATAGGAGGAAATACAAATGGTACGGGTATGCCTGATTTCAAAGGAATTGATGTCCGGATTTCAAAGACAGATGAAAAAATTTTAGATGTAAAGGAAATTATACAAAAATTAAAAGAAAAATAATTTAAGATGGAAATAAAAAATGTTGTCTGCCCGTTTTGCGGATGTTTGTGCGATGACATAACTGTAAAGGTTGAAGATAATGAAATAAAAGCCGTTAAGAATGGCTGCGGAATCTGCATTACAAAATTTATAAAACATCATGTAAACGCGGTCCAAAGCCCGATGCTCAAGAAAGAAAAAACAGATGAAAATTTTGTTAATGTTTCAATGGATGAAGCGATAGAAAAAACAGGCGAAATTTTAAAAAATGCAAAATACCCTTTAATATTCGGATTATCAACAACTGAATGTGAGGCACAGGGTAAGGCACTGGAACTTGCAGAATTAACCGGAGCAACAATTGACCAGTTACCTTCCGTATGTCATGGTCCGAGTATCATGGCATTGCAGAGCGTAGGACAAATAACTGCAACATTGGGAGAGGTAAAAAACAGAGCAGACATGGTTATATTCTGGGGATGCAATCCGATTGAAGCACATCCGAGACACTTCAACAGATATTCCGGAACAACAGCAGGTATGTGGAGTGACAGAAACAAAAGGTATATTGTGACGATAGATGTCAGAGAAACACATACCGCAAAAAAATCGGATAAATTTATAAAAATTTCTCCTGGAAAGGACTACGAATTAATTTCAATAATAAGGGCGGCAATCAAAGGCCAGAAAATTCCCGACAATGTTGAAGAAATGATGGGTGTAAATAAGGATGATATTGAAAATTTAATAAACAAAATGAAGGGTGCAAAATATGGCGTTGTGTTTTACGGTATGGGGATGACCCAGTCGTTTGGAAAGGAATTAAACACAGATGGTGCCATCTCGCTTGTCAAGGAATTAAATGAATGGACAAAATTTTCTATTAATCCCATGCTTGGGCATTATAATGTGGCTGGGGCGGTACATGTATGGGGATGGCAATCCGGCTATCCTTTTTCAATAAATTTTTCATTACAATATCCAAGATACAATCCTGGAGAGTTTTCTGCAACGCAGATACTGGCAAGAAAAGAGTGTGATGCTGCATTAATTATAGCAACAGATCCTGTTGCTCATCTTCCCAATGAGGCAGCAAGGCATCTGGCAGAGATTCCAGTAATAACAATTGACCCAAAATTTTCTCTTACAGCTTTGATTTCTGATGTTGTTATTCCCTGTGCAACAGCAGGGATAGAGGCAGAAGGAACTGCTTACAGAATGGACGGAATCCCACTGCGACTGAAAAGGGTTGTCCGTTCGGAGTTTTTGTCTGACAGAGAAATTTTAGAAAGACTGATTGAAAAGATAAAAGAAAAATAGTTTAAAATTTTACCTATTTTAAAATGTTGATAATAAAAAATGGAATGATGTATGATCCAGCAAACAAAATAGATGGAGAAACAATAGATATTTACATTGAAAATGGAAAGATTGTTGAACAACCGGCAAATGAGAGAAACAATAATGAGGATATTATTATTGACGCAAAAGGAATGATCGTAATGCCTGGCGGTGTTGATATACATTCTCATATTGCAGGTGCAAAGGTAACAAAGGCAAGGGTTATGTGTCCTGATGACCATCGCAAAGATGTTATCCGCAAAACAAAGATATCAAGAAGCGGAACTGGCTACACAGTTCCGACAACATTTATTACAGGATACAGATACGCCAAACTTGGTTATACCTTTGTTGCAGAAGCAGCAAGTCCGCCGATAGCGACACGACATACACATGAAGAATTTAACGATATTCCAATAATTGATAAAACTGCTTATATTTTAATGGGCAGCAATCATTTTGTGCTGGATAATATCAAAAATAACAATTTTGACGGATTAAAGAATTATGTTGGATTTCTGCTTAACGCAACAAAGGGCTATGCAATAAAAATCGTAAATCCCGGAGGCGTTGAGAACTGGAAATGGGGAAAGAATGTAAAAGGACTTGATGATGTCGTTATAAATTATGGAGTGAGCCCGAGGGAAATTTTACAAAACCTGGCAAAGGTCAGGAAGGAATTAAATTTACCTCATGCTATACATGTTCATTGCAATAATCTCGGTTCTCCTGGAAATTTAAGAACAACATTGGAAACAATTGATGCAGTTAAAGGTGAGCCAATTCACATAACGCATATTCAATTTAATTCTTACGCTGGCGAAAACTGGGGAAGCTTTGCATCAGGAGCTAGTGAAATTTCAGATAAAATTAATTCTTCTAATAATGTAACTGTTGATGTCGGTCAGGTTATTTTCGGAAATGCAACGACAATGACAGCTGATGGACCCTGGCAGCATACTGTTTATAAACTTTCGCACCAGAACAAATGGGTAAATATTGACGTAGAAATGGAAACTGGAAGCGGAATTGTTCCTTATATATTTAAAGAAAACACTGCGGTAAATGCAATTCAGTGGGCAATCGGACTGGAACTTTTCCTGCTGGTTAAAGATCCGTTCAGAATATGTCTGACAACAGATCATCCTAATGCAGGTCTTTTTTATTATTATCCGATGGTCGTTGAATGGCTGATGAGCAAAAAGAAACGAGATGAAATGCTGAATAAAATAAACCCGAAAGCAAAAGAAAAAACAACACTGGCAAATATTGAGAGAGAATATACATTGCAGGAAATAGCAACGATTACACGGGCAGCAACTGCTAGAATCATGGGATTAAAGAATAAGGGACATATTGGAACAGGAGCAGATGCCGATATATCAATATATAAATTTGATGAAAATAATATTGTAAAATCCTTTTCTTCCGCAAAGTATGTAATAAAAGATGGAAGGGTTGTTGTTAAAGACGGAGAAATTACTGGAACTCATTTTGGAAGGACTTATTATGTTAAGACAAAAGGGGAAGCAAACGATGAAATAAAGGAAACATTTGAAAAATTTTATTCGATTTCGTTTGAAAATTATGCGGTTGAGGATGTTTATGTTCCGAGAAAGGAAGTGACAGAATGTTGTAAAGAGTCAATCACCAACCAATAAAAATGAATGTTAAAAGAAAATGACTATTAAAATAACAAAAAATATCCAAATCAAAGATGAACATAAAAGATATTATTGAAGGATTAAACAAAAATCCTGATGAGAAATTTTTAATAGATGAAGTAAAAGGAATGGTTGTAGACAAGGTCATTAAAAGGGTTGGACGGGAGAGAGTAGTAAAATATATATCTATATTATTAGGAAATTTTAATTTAGTTTTCTCTCCTACTTCTCTCTAACAAGATATTACATTGTTTTTTCCCTTCCGGATCTTTTTAATGTTTTTTGAGTTTAAAACTTTATAAATTAGGTAATTATTTCGTAACTTGTGATTTAAGTTAGTGGTTATGTTATTCTGTTTTATCTGATTATTCAAATATGTGCAATTGTTTTTTTGTAACTGTTCAGAGGACATTTTCAAAATGAAATTTTGAAAATCTCCAAACGGAGTGAGGTGACAAAATTTACCTGCGATTTTCAAAACGCAAAGTTTTGAAAATATGAGAGCGAAGCGAACTTATTTTAAAATCTCAAAGATTTTAAAATCTCCAAACGGAGTGAGGTTATTTTCAAATTCGTAGAGAATTTGAAAAGACACGAACAAAGTGAGCGTATTTTCAAATTCGTAGAGAATTTGAAAAGACACGAACAAAGTGAGCGTATTTTCAAATTCGTAGAGAATTTGAAAAGACACGAACAAAGTGAGCGTATTTTCAAATTCGTAGAGAATTTGAAAAGACACGAACAAAGTGAGCGTATTTTCAAAACGCAAAGTTTTGAAAATACACGATTTTTGAAATCATAAAGCTTTCAAAAAGACACGAACAAAGTGAGTGGAACAAAGTGAGCGTAAAATTTTAAAAAATACCAAAAAATCTTATTTTGTATTTGCTCAATATTGGGCAGTAATTCACTCTTGTTTTATGTGAATATAAGGGTAGTTTACCACTACTTATTGAGCAAGTTCAAAAAATGTCAAAGTGCGAAATATCTTTTCTGGCATATTAAAAATTTCTGAATTTATAAAAATTCATCAAGTCCTTTCTGCCTTTCTTTACCTTTGCTTTTTTCTTTTTCTTTTTTGCTTTTTTCTTTTGCTTTTTCTCTTTTTTCTTTTTCCTTGCCTTTATTATTCTTTTCTTTTTCCTTACTTTCTTTACCTTTATTGCCCCCTTCGGTTAAAATTTCCCCATAAACTCCATCATATCCTGGCTTAACGATGTGTTTATTATTCCGCAATGATTCAATAACAATTGCAACATTTTCATCAATCTTCCTAATCTCATCAATTTCTGCATTAAGCAAAACATTCATCTCGTTGTTAAATTTGTTAATTAAAATTTTCTCCTTGTTTTTAACCTTAAATTTTCCACATATTTCCCACAAGGGAATTATGTTCTTAAATGGAATTGCATCCAAAGGAATAAATCCATGCTCTCTGTCTGCCAGTTCTTCAACCCTTTGTTCAACACCAATTGTTAATGGATTTTTGCAGATAGGACATAAGTTGTGCAAATTTATTGCTTCTTTTGGCGCGCACGAAAAATTACAACTCCTGTGTCCTGTATAGTGATATTTGCCGAATTCAGGCGGAACTTCAACGGTAAATAAAAATTTTTCCTTATTTTTAAATTTTATTGCATTAATAATATCCTTGTAACGGACATATTCTTCATCAAAATTAAAAGCATTGCATTCTCTTCCGAGATTATGCAAACTGTGTGAATCGGAATTTGAAATTAAAGCATATTTGTCAAGTTTGCTTAATTGCCAGTTCATCAAAGGATCCGAAGATAATCCAGTCTCAACTGCATAAATTTCCTTGCTTTTATCTTCAAAACATTCTTCAATACTGTCAAAGCCGGATTTTGAACCGAGAATGCCGAACCACGGAGTCCAGCAATTATGAACCGCGGCAAATTCACAAACATAAGAATTATCCTCTTCAACCTCTAAGTTATAAACTTCTCCTTCATAATCTTCTGCCCCGATATCTCTTACGGGGATGTAAATATATTTTTCATCAATCCATCCATGTCTTCTATCTAATTTGGTGTTAAATTTTCTAAATTCGGGAGTTTTCAATAATTCAAATGAATCTTGAAAGAACGAAAGATTATAAAAAGAAAAAAGATCACCTTGTGCTTTAATAGTCCTATTTCCTATTTTGTGTTTCTTACTTTTATTAAAATATTCTTTCGTTTGTTTGCCAATAGAAGGAACTATTCCTAAACGAAGCAAAATAATTTTCATTTGATTCATCATCTCTCGGGAAGAAGTGTACCCTGTATCTCCCCGCCACCAGCCAGTAAGAATTTCTACCTGTTTTTCTAATGGCAAAGTTAACATCCAAAAAGGTAAACATTTAGTGTTGGCTTTTTTTATCGCATCGGAATTATAAAAAAGAGTACCAAAGACCTTTGATAAAATTTTTGAAAAATAAATAATTTCTATGCTTTTTGTCTTTTTTCTTTTGTAAATTCTTGGCGAAGAAAATTTAAAGATTTTCTTCATCAAAAAATTTAAATCCTTCACATATTCTTCTTCGTTTTGGTTAAAACAAAATGCAATAGAATCCCTGTTATTTGTGTATCCTTCTGAAATATAATACCCCCCCAGCCTGCAAAAATTTTTATCAACATTTACTATATTTGGCAACTTTTTATCTGTTCTTCCTTGATTACAGGATATTTCATTATCTAAAACTTTAAATTGTCTTTCAGACAGATAATTGCTAATTCTGATTTCCTTTACATCTTCCGTGGATGTATTAAATCTGGGAAAAACGAGAACATCTCCTTTTTCAATATCTTTTGCTTGAACCCATTCGGAGCGGTAATTCATGAAATATGGATGCTTACATCCTCGTCTCTTTAAATAACTACAATTTCTCCTGCAATATACATGCTGTTGTCCGCCAAAATTGGAACAATCTTTAAATGTTTTAATTACACAAATTGGATGTTCTGGGGTTGTTTTTAAACCAATTCGGAAATAATAGGGCTTTATATTAATCATTTCTCCTTTATATCGATGTCTATAAACCTTTTGCACTTTTTGATATTGTCCTTTATGAGTGTAAACCAAATCTCCGACAGAAATGTTTTTTATCATTTTCATGTCAGAATTACAATGTAAAAAAGTATCTGGTAATATGCAATGCGCCGGAACGATAAAATTTTCCTTTGAAATTTCCATAATTTTTTCTGTAAATTCAACCGCATTCATTCCAAATATCGGCCTTCCGTCTGCTTTTAAATTTCCTTTCTTTGAAAGCCAGTCATTAATCTGTTCAACAATTTCAAAATTTTCTGAAAAAATCAGCAGATGAACCTTCCTTACCTTCCTCACATTATTTATTTCCTTGCCGAATATCAGGCATATCTCTGTTGTGGGGATAAATTTTGTCCCGCTTTTTTCCTCAATGAAAATTCCTTCGTTAAATTTAGATAAATTTTTCTTCAACTCAGCAAAGTATAGCGGATGGGTAAAATCACCCGTGCCAAGTAAATTTATTCCTTTTTCTTTTGCTGCTTTTCCCAAATCAATAACATTCATCAGCGGACTTGTTGCCCTGCTGTATTTGCTGTGTAAATGAAAGTCGGCAAGAAGCATACTTAATTTATTAATCTGTTATTCATTTAAAATTTTTTCATATATTGTTTTCATTTTAATATAATAAATTAACAGTATTTTAATTAAATTTTTATCCCGTCATATTTGGTTTTGTAGTTGTTTTTTCATATTTTTGACACTTAATTTTTTAAGCACCTAAAAAAATGCCTTTTTTATTTTTAATCGTTTTTGAAATTTTTAATTTGCAACAGCTCTATTATAGTGAAAATTTCAACTTTTGATTATTTATTTTGAACATCAACATTACATATTATGATTTAAAGAATAAATATATGGACAAAAACAATATTATCAAAAGATGTCAAAATGACTATAATCAAATTATACAATAAAAAAAGGAAATTACTAAATATCATAACAGTTTTAATTTTAAAATTTATCCGGCCAAAAATTCAGCCAATTCCTTTATTCTTGGATATGTCTTTGAATTGGATGGAATATTTATTAAAGGAGTTCCAGAATTGTTATATACAATAACCTTTTCATCATAAGGGATCCTGCAAATTTCTAAAATTTTTGTGTTTGCGATTTTTTCATTTAAAATTTCGCTGCCTGTTTTTACTTTTTCAGTTTTTTCGCTACCTGTATTTACTTTCCTTACTTCTCTTGCTTCCTTTACTTTATTTACAACCAGAAACATACTGTCCTCTTCAACTCCTGCATGGACAGCGATTTTCTTTATTGTTTCAGCACTTCTGAAGCCCGCCTCAGATGTATCAGTAACTATGAGCAAAACATCTGCTCCTGTGGTTGTCTTCCTTGAAAGATGTTCTAATCCTGCCGCACAGTCAACAATCACAAATTTATAATTTTTCTGCTTTTCTTCTAACACAAACCTTAAAACATCATTGACACTGCAATAACATCCCACTCCTTCACCTTGTCCCATTTCAATAAAATCAGATTTTTCTGTGTGTGTTGTATTTTCAGAAATTTTCTGCCGCAGATAATCTAAAAAATTTATATTTTTACTATTTTCAACATTGAAATTTTCTATGATTTCTCCAATACTCATTAATGCCTTTATTCCTAACGCATCCGCCAAATTTGTGGCAGGGTCTGCGTCTATTGCCAGAATTTTTGCATCTTTTTTTAATTCTGCGATACATCTGACGAGCAATGATGAAACCATTGTTTTTCCTACACCTCCTTTTCCTGCAATGACGATAATCATTTAAATTTGGTGAAATAATAATTAAATTTCATAATGGTTTAATGGTTTAAATTTTTCGCTCTCATATTTATTTTTATTGATTAAAATAATTTATTAGGGATCCTGAATCCAAAATATCCTTTACAAATTGCATAGATAATTTAACTAAAATTTGTAATTTTTTGTTTCAGAATATTAATTATTTAAAAAGTTAAGAGCAGCAGTTAAATTAAATAAAAATAAATCACCTCACAAAAAAGTTATTTACAAAATTACAGGCAGATGCAAGAAAAAGGAGTGTGTTTTTGCGTAGAGTTTTTTTAAATCAGAATCCCTGTTTATATAATTTTTAGTTGTCTCTATTTTAAATATTATAAAATGAACACTTTTGGCGAAATTTTTACAATTACGACATTCGGAGAATCACATGGTAAGGCAATTGGCGTTGTTATTGATGGATGTCCTGGGGGGATTGAAATTTCAAAATCAGAAATACAGCATGAATTAGACAAACGAAAGCCTGGTCAAAGTGAAATTTCCACTCATCGAAAGGAAGAAGATACTGTTGAAATTTTATCCGGAATTTTTGAAGGAAAGACGCTCGGAACACCTATAGCAATGATGATTTATAATAAGGACGCCCGTTCATCTGACTACGATGAATTGAAATTTAAACTGCGTCCCGGACATGCCGACTGGACATATAAAGAGAAATTTGGGCACATTGATTACAGGGGTGGCGGCAGGAGCAGTGCAAGAGAAACTGCATGCAGGGTTGCAGCAGGTGCAATAGCAAAGAAAATTTTGAATAAATTTAAAGTTGATGTTTTTGCTTATGTGAAGGAAATTGCCAATATTGAATCTGGAATAAGTTATTATAAAAATTTTGATACAGACAAAATTGATGAATACAAAAAGGCAGTTGAAAAAAGCGATATCAGATGTATAGATGTTGAACAGGGCGTACTGATGAGGAATGCAATAATTAAAGCAAAAAATGAAGGGGAATCCGTTGGAGGAATTATTGAAATTCTGGTGTTGAATCTTCCGTCGGGAATAGGAGAGCCAGTATATGGTAAATTAGGTGCGCGGCTTGCTTATGCTCTAATGTCAATTCCTGCTGCTAAGGGATTTGAAACAGGAAAAGGTTTTGAATTAAGCGGTATGAAAGGAAGTGAAGCAAACGATGAATTTTGTATAATTGAGAATAAATCGGATAACGCAAAAAAAATTTTCACAAAAACAAATAACTGCGGAGGAATTTTAGGAGGAATTAGCAACAGGATGCCTGTTGTGGTACGACTTGCCATTAAGCCGACATCTTCTATATCCAAGATGCAAAACACAGTTGATATTAAAAATTTTGAGGAAACGACATTAAATGTTAAAGGGAGGCATGATCCCTGTATTGTTCCAAGAGCTGTTCCGGTTGCTGAAAGTATGGTTGCAATAACTATTGTTGATTTGATGATGCAAAATAACAATATTCCAAAAAAATTTTAAAATTTTGGTGCTCTCCTCTTTAAATTAGGATAATTAATTTGTGATATTTTTTAAAAATCTGCTTAAAAATTATATTTTATTGAATCGTATGCTACACACTTTACATAAGTACTATTGCTATTCATTTTTTTTATGTCTATTTTTTACAACTTGTTCATGATTGACTAGGTTATATATTTCACAATTTTCGTTTGGACACGCCTGATCGTGATATGTTCGCTTTCGACAGCGTTTTTTTATTTTGGTTTTCCATTGTTTTTAAATATTCAGTAGTTCCGAACACCTTTATCCTATGATAAATGACTGTATTAAAAAAATTTAACAATTTAAAAATATTAAAAATTATTTGGAATTACTTTTAAAAATAATTTAAAAAAATTTCCAAAAAAAGCAACGAATTTAATAAATGTGTTAATGTTATTGAAAATGTTATTGAAAATGTGCTTAAAATATCAAAATTTGTTAATGAAAACATTTCATTCGGAACTACTGATAAATATAAAAACTATCTTAAATGCTCCCGAATAAATTTCGCCTAAAGGAATAAGGGTATCCGAAGTTACCCGATAGGGCAATTTCACGGAGTGCAAGGGCGATAGCCCGCCGCGGATACCCTTTGTTAGACGAGGGCGATAGCGCCCCGAACGGAGCGTAGCGAAGTGAGAGTTTATTCGGGGAGCACTACTATATCTATTACAATTTTAAATCCCCGATATTAAATTTCTCTCATATATATTATTCAAAAACTTTTTTTCTTTAACTATTATTCTTTTTTCGACATCAACCCATATATGCATTCTACGATTAATAGTTTCCACTTCTACTTTGAAACATTCTCTCTCATTAACTGTTTCTCTCTCAATTACTTTAATTTTTTTATACACACCATCCTCCTTATAATTAAAATCGTCTGTCAGTGTCAACATCCAACTCGCAAACATTTTTGAAGTATCCATCGCTTCTAATTCTGCTTTTTTACCCAAAAAGATCTGATTAGAAAAATTTACTCTTTTCAAATTTCCAGTGTTTTTATCGTAATAGTATACTTCCTCATAATCAAGCGAATAATCAGATGGTTTTATAATAGTAATATCTACTTTAAGGTTAATGACATAACAATCATTGCTATTGATTCTTTTTATTTCCTTTACAGAGTATATTTCTTTTCCTTGACTTACTATGTCACCATCACTTGTATATCCTTTAACTTCGTATTCAAATTTTTGCCCGATTTTAAAAGGAACTTCAACATTTTTTTCTATCTGCTTTATGGATATTTTTTCAGTATCTGCTTTCTTCGGGACATCTTCCACTAAGCAACCACTAATTCCAATAAGTGTAGTTAACATAACCACTGTAATCAAGGTTATTTTTACTCCCCTTTCCATAGTAACAATAGTAAATTAAATATAGTTAAGGAAGGAGTAGCGCATAATTTGCTATTCGCTTCCTACTCCATCTAACTAACAATTATAGTGCCAGTCAAATACTTCCTCTGGCCAATAGTCGTGTATAAATCCATACCAATTGGATTCTGGGTTTGCTTCTGGACCCTCACTATGTGCCTTTTTTGTATCTTCGTACCAATTCACCTGATACCTGTATCCGTAGCTAATCCCTTTAGTATAATCTGCATCCGCATAATCTCCTAATTGACCTGCTGCATATCCTGCAGTTCTATGGTATCCCTTGTTGTAAATTTCAGTCTCAAGTGCTGATTGATTAGCAAAGTTCTTTTCATGCCATCCAAGGTTTGGATCTTTGTTTGTACACCCCCATAGACATGCAACACTTCCTTCAACTTTACATGATGGATTGTCATCATGCCAGATACAGGTGCTTGAACTCAAACCCAAATCTCCATAGTTTGGTATTCCCCAATTGTAGCCTCCATACCATGTCCAGCAAGAATAACTATTTGTATATCCTAATACAACAGAACCGCGGTTTCCCCAATTTATCCTCTTAAGTTTCCCTTTAATTGCCTTTTTCATCTCGTTCTTTGAAAGACTGCAAAATTTTCTTACCTTTCGGATTTCTTGCTTATTTAATCCTTCTGCCGCTATCTTTTCATCCGTCATATCACATTTACCTTTTAGGTCATCCACCATCGCATCAGTCATTACATCTAATTCTTCGTTTTCTACTTCTTCATCCGTTGGACTTCCACCAACACCGACAGCCCCCAACAAAATAAAAAATAAAAACAGAGTTGCTGTCTCCCATAATATGTTTCTTTTTGTTTTTGTCATTTTTGGTTTTTAATGATATTAGATTTATATATAAATCAGTAGTTCCGAACACATTTATCCTGTAATAAAATAAATGATTGCATTAATAATTTATAATGATTTAAAATATATTAAAAATTATTTGGAATTATATGCATTAAAAGTGTTAATTTAAATAAATTTCCACGAAAAGCAACGAATTTAATAAACAATTGTGTTAATGTTATTGAAAATGTTATTGAAAAATTTGGGTGGAAACAATAATCAATATAAAAATACATTACTGCTGAAAAGTTAAAACGGTTATTGTCACTGCCAAACATAAGCTTAAAATATCAAAATTTGTTAATGAAAACATTTCATTCGGAACTACTGATATTTATAAAAATATTAGGTAATTATTCAGAGGGTATTTTTAAAACGAAATTTTAAAATACTGAAACCTTTGGTTTCAATCTTTAAAAAATCTACAAGATTTTCAATCTTATTTTAAATTTTGTTAGAAATTTTAAATCTCCGAACGAAGTGAGCGTATTTTCAATTCGCAGAGTTTTGAAAATATCCGAGCAACAATGAGCGTATTTTTTGGGATGGCTGCATAGTTACTATATTTAAGATATTAGTAAAAAAAACAAATACATGATTATCCCAATTTTAGTGAGTTAGCACCGAAAATTATATTTCTTCTATATTTTAATCCAATTGAAAATTATATTTCCCACATTTATTTTATGCCCTATTAGCACGAAAATTAAGCACTAAAAAAACAGATATTTTTTCTAATTTTTTTATATTTACCCTTTACCGCACGCTGTTTTTCTGAAAATTTATTTGCTGAAAATTTTAAAAATTCCAAGTTAACAAAATAATACGATTACTCTATCTTGTTTTTAAATATTTTTACTTTACCAATAGTTAACTTGGACTTTTTGAGGTCAAACTCACAGCATTGACCTTCATTTTCGTTATTTTTTTCGTGCTAATGGGTTATACCTTTGTTAATTTTTTATACCTTTGTTAATTTTTAAATATTTCAAATACTGAAAATCTTTGAGTTTTCAATCTTTAAAAATTTTTAAAATGGAAAAACACATAAGAAATACTGCCGACGCAGTTATTTGTAGAAAAGGAAAGAATAATAATGATAATGATAATAATGATAATGATAAATACGAAATTTTGCTAATTCAGCGCAAAAATCCGCCGTTTCAGGGAAATTTTGCACTTCCCGGTGGCTTTGTAGAATACGGAGAAACAGTTGAAAAAGCATGCATCAGAGAAGCAAAAGAGGAAACAAATTTGGATGTCAAAGTCGTGAAATTAATCGGAGTATATTCAAAGCCCAACAGGGATCCAAGAGGACATACCATAACAGCAGCATTTTTGTGTAAGCCATCAGAAAATTCATCTCCATTAGGAGGTGATGATGCAAAAAATGCAAAATTTTTCAAAGTAAGCGAAATTTTAAATATGCAATTGGCATTTGACCACAAAAATATTATTAAGGATGCATTAAAAGCCCTAAAAAATGATAAAAGAAGTAGGACCGGATGATTTAAAAGCGATAAAAACAATTACAGAAATTTATAATTCCTATCTGCAAAATTTTGAATTTCCAATAGATGAAAAATTTTTAGCCAATTCATTACAAGATGAAAATTTTAAAATTTTTGTTGATGATACCTATGGAATTATCAAGGGCTTCTGCGGAATTTATTTTTATCCTGATTCATCAGCAGAAATCGGTCCAATAGCCGTTGGCAGAGAATTTTTAAACAGGCATACTGGAACCGCCCTTTTACAATACATATTAAATTTTGCAAAAGAAAATAAATTCAAGAAATGTATAGCAAGGGTTTCAGATAAAAATTTAACTGCGATAAAATTTTTTACGGATAATGGATTTATACCTGAAACAACTGCTGGGTATGTAGCATATTTCATTAAATTTCTTTATCCTGTATTTACAAATTAATTTATAGATATTTAAAGAATTCAGACATTTATATTGCCCTTCTGCAAAAGATGTTGTAATCGCTGACGTTCCAAAAATGAATTTTCTCATGATTAACAGTATGGGAACGGACACTTTGTACTGTTAAATTTATGCTCAAAAAAGAAAAATCAATTGACTATTTTGTCATGCCTCTTGAAGGACTTTGGTGGGTTAATAACATGAGTAAATTTTGTCTTGAAAATATGAATAAATACAGACGAAAACGTATTTTGATGATTATGCAGCCAGAATATGTAACAAAAGATATAAGATATATTTAACAAAGCACTTAAACTGACTAAAAAGAAGAAAAATTTACCTTTCCTTTCCAAAATACGGCTTAAAAATTTGCATGAAGAATTATCAGCTCAGATATTGTATGTGGGTCCTTACGATGCTGAACATACTGCTATTGAAAAAATTCACTGTTTTATTAAAGAAAAAGGATATAAATTTTCAGGAAGGCATCATGAGATATATTTGAGTGACTCTGTAAAAATTTGAGTGACTCTGTAAAACAGCGCCGGAAAAATTAAAGACAATAATAAGACAACCAATAATAAATAACTTTAACATAGCATTTAAAATTTAAAGCCCGGTTGGACAATCAATAAACCTTGTTTCAATGCCAAATTTTTTTCCGATTAATTCTGTCATTGCCTTAACCCCGAGCGTTTCAGTTGCATAGTGTCCTGCAAAAATGACATTAATTTTCCCTTCCTTAGCGATGTGATAAACCTGATGTGATGGCTCTCCGGTTACAAAACAGTCAATATTGTATAATGCCTCATCAATTAAAGAAGCAGCCCCACCCGAAACAACTCCGACGCTTTTTATTTTATCCTTTCCAAATTTTAAAATTTTGCATTTCGTATTCAGCTGTTTTTCAATTTCACTTACAAAACCGCTTAAATTTCTCTCTTTTTCAAATTTTCCTTTGTATCCGATAATTATTTCATGATATGTTCCAAATTCCTCAATTGCTTCATTTATTCCGAAAATTTTTAAAAATTGTATGTTATTGCCAACTTCTCTGTGTTTGTCAAGGGGCAAATGTGTCGCATAGAGGGAAATTTCATTCTCAATCAGAAATTTTAACCGCTTATAATTTATTCCTGTAACCTTTTTTATTCCTCCCCATATCATTCCGTGATGAACAAACAGCATATCAGCATTCTCTTTTTTTGCTAATTTAAATGTCTCAAGAGATGCATCAACTGCAAAACAAATTTTTTTAACATCCTTCCGACCTTCAACCTGTAATCCATTTACAGACAAGTCATCAATTTCTGAAATTTTTAAGTATTTGTCAAGAAATTTATTTAGTTTTTTAATTTCCATCTTAATTTTTTATACTATTTCATCTGCTTTCAATTCAACCTTAAAAGGAATTATGCCTTTTTTGTATCCTTCATTTAGTAAAATTTTTATGGCCCTAATATCCTCATCGCCTAATTCAATTGTTCTATTATTCACATACATGTCAACAAATTTCTCAATCTTATTGAGGTCATTTAAATTTCTGGCAAATTTTGATGCGTAGCTGATTGCCTCTTTCTTATGCTTAATGCTATATAAAATGCTTTTCTTTAAAATTTCGGAAATTTTTCTCGCATTTTCAATTCCCAAGTCCTTTCTGATAACATTGCATCCCAGTGGAACAGGCAGTTTTGTCTTTTCAAACCACCACTCTCCCAAATCTAAAATTTTGAATAAATTTTTTTCTGAGTAGGTAATCTGTCCTTCGTGAATTATTAAGCCCGCATCAATTTTTCCTGCATCCACCTCATCAATAATTTTATCAAAGGGTATGAATACAGGTTTGAATTTGTCTTCAAAAATTTTTAACAATAAATAAGCAGTGGTCCATTTTCCAGGAATACCAATAAGTTTGCCTTTTATCTCTTTGCCTGCCTTTGATTTTGAAACCAGAACTGGCCCGTATTTGTAGCCAATGCTTCCGCCTGTTTTCATTAGATAATAATTTTTGGCAATGTAAGGATACAAATGAAAGGATATTGCAGTTGCTTCATAAATAAAATTTAATGCCCTGCTATTCAGCGTCTCAATATCACTTAAGATTCCTTTAATTTCAAAGCCATTTGTATCTATTTTTTTGTTTTCAATCCCGTAAAACATAAATGCATCGTCTGCATCTGGTGAATGTGCAAAATTTATTTTTGGCATTTTTTTAAATTTTAAGATTTATTGTTGTTGTGTAACCTCTCAAAAAACTTAATCCAATAAGCGCATCAATATTTGTCTGTGGCAGCATGTTATGATACACCATTAGAACATTATCCTTTTCGATGCCCGGTGCTTTGATTTTTTTAATAGTAATTAGGGGCACTTTTTCTGGTGCTCACCCCGTTAAATTGGGATAATTAATTTGTGAGATATTTTTTAAAAATCTACTAAAAAAATATTTTTTAGTAAATAAATTTTTTGAAATATCATTTAAAAATCCAAAAGATTTTTAAAGATTGAAAACTCATAGTTTTCAGTATTTTAAAATCTCGTAAATTTTAAAAGATTGAAAATCTCAAAGATTTTCAGTAAAATTAAATAGTATGATATTTATGAATTTAATTTTAAACATTAACTTAACTTAATAATTAGTGGTTGTGTGCCATATGAAAGGGAACACTTTTTTTGACATAATTAATTAAATTTTGAACGTAACTATTCAGCCACCCTAAAAAATACGCTCACTTTGTTCCACTCACTTCGTTCGTGTCTTTTAAAATTTCATAAATTTTGAAATTATATTTTTTTGAAATTTTCAGAGGTAAATTTCCTACCTCCTGAGTAGTTAGTATAAATTTATGTTCCCCTTTATTTGACACTCAACATTTTAATTTTTGTTAAAAATTTAGATAGATGGAGGATTTTCATGTCATCATCTTTTACACTGCAACACCCCAAACCAACATTCAGATAACAATAAAACACATATCCCAAAATGCAAAAAAGCATTGAACAAATTCCAAACAAAATTCCTGCATTTATACCATAATAAATATTCACAGTAATTGCTGAAAGGATACACGCTAAAATTATAATAATAAGTTTTTCAATATCAATCTCAACATATATTTCTTTTGTTTTTTTTAGTGATTTTAGAATCGTCGCCCGTATAATTATCTGTATTCTCGTCCTCACCTACATCTAAAATCAATGCCCCGACATATTCGCAGTCCTCGCATACATATCTCGCATCTGTACTACTATATCCTCCACCAACAGATGTTGACATTCCACTATAATTTATTTTGTTACTTCCGCATACAGGACATCTCAAATCCTTTGCCAGGTTATTATTGTTTTTATTTTTGTTTTTATATTATTCTGGGAAGATTTAATTTATTCTGTATTTGAATTAATTTCTATTGAAATAAATTTAAAATATTTATCAAAGATAAAATTATTATTGAATAAGATAACAATGAAACCAACAACGAAACCAACAACGAAACCAACAAAACCAGTCCCAACAACCTATAAACAGGCAGGAGTAGATATTGACAAAAGGCAGGAAGTAATGAAAAATTTTATAAATTTAATGCAGAAGACATTTAAATTTAGGGACGGCGGGATAGGAAAAGTACTTATGGATGTAGGGAATTATGCAAACCTTGTTGAATTTGGCGATTACGGAATTGCATTTAAAACAGACGGTGTCGGAACAAAAGTACTTGTAGCACAGGAACTTGATAAGTATGATACTGTTGGAATTGATATGGTTGCTATGAATGTTAATGATCTGATTTGTGTCGGGGCGGAGCCGGTTGCACTGGTTGATTACATTGCTTTGCAGTCAGTTAATGAAGAAATTTTAAACGGACTTTCAAAAGGAATTTATGAAGGTGCAAGGCGGGCAAATGTGGCAATAACAGGAGGCGAGACTGCAATTGTCCCTGACTTAATTAAAGGACTTAAAGCTAAAGCTAAATCTAAGGATAAAAAGGGCTTTGATTTGAGCGGAACTGCACTGGGGATTGTCAGGAAGGACAAAGCCATTGACGGAAGCAAAATTAAGGTTAATGATATTATTATCGGATTTGACAGCAACGGAATTCACAGCAACGGATTAACACTGGCAAGAAAGGTTCTGCCAAAGAAATTTTATCCAGAAATTTTAAAGCCAACGAAAATTTATGTTAAGGAAATTTTGGAAATAATAAATAAATACGATGTTCATGGACTGGCACACATAACAGGGGGCGGTTACAGAAATTTATTGCGATTAACAAAATACGGATTTGAACTGCAAAATCTGCCTGATTTAAATGAAAAGCACACAAAAATTTTCGCTGAAATTCAGGAATATGGCAATATAAACGATGAAGAAATGTATAACACATTCAACATGGGAATCGGATTTTGTGTAGTTACAAACAAGACAGATGCGGCGGAAATTTTGAAAAACTACAAATGCAGAAAAATAGGCAAAGTGATTACTGAACATAAGGTGCTGATAGAAATGAATGATAAAAAAATTGAAATTTTAAAGGAAAAATAGACGCCTTTTGTATAGATTATCAGTTTTAAACCTGTGGATTTATAACAACCTCTTTATTATAATTTTTGTATGATGTTGTCTTTTCTATCGTTGTTATAGCATTATTCCTGCCTTTTAAGGTCATAAGTTCGTATTCCTTTATAACATCCTTGTTACTTTTTGAAATCAATAATTTTAATTCTAAATTTTCCAGGTTATCATCTGCTGTTAAATTTAAATTTTTTTCTTTGATAACTTCATTTACATTGACATAAATTTTAACTATGCTGCAGTTTTGTCCGTCAATGACTTCGCTTCCGACAGTTTCTTTTTTCTCCTATCTTTTAGAAAAATCCGTTTTTTGCCGTAGTCACCATCAACATTAAATATACCGGCAGACCTCATAAATTTATTATCTCCTTCTAATTCTCCTTTTAATTCTCCTTCTAATTTCTCTTTTTTTATAAATTTTCCATTCCCTTTTGTTGTTATTTATTGCAGCATAATAAATTTTGTCATCAATCTTATACATTTTTGATTGCAATACTGTATTCAGGATATTATAATTTGATGTGGTGAAAAATTTTTTATCTTTTAGATTTACCGTTACATTCAAGTCTATTTTTATTTCTAAATTCATGCGAAGTAGAAAATTTTACTGCTTCGCTGAACTCGTAAGAATGAATGCAGGATGCTCTCTTAACTCACTCCTTAATCAGGGAATCGGGGAAATTTCTTTGAACTGGCTGGTCTGGCCGGGAGTTTGTGTCACCTGCGATAAATTTTCTTTACTAACTTCACCTGTTTTGTTTGGGTTGTCTGTATTTCCAATACATCCTAATAAAGCAGGGATAAATATAACAAACATACATGGTGGTAGATAATTACAAAAATAATTAACTATTTTAAAGAACAGACAAGAAAGCCCTTCGGGCAAGGTTATACCTTCCTGATAAGTAAGCCCATACTTTATTTTCAAAATGCCAAGTTTTGAAAATATCCGAGCAACCGCGAGGTTATAATACGATAAAAAAATATACAATAAAAAAATATACAATAAAAAAATAAATAAAAAATGGACCAACAACAATCGGCTTTCCCGCTCATGGAGCAGTACTGACATGATCGAGATAATGCTTAACTTCCGCGTTCGGGATGAGAGCGGGTGTTTCCATTATCTCTATGACCGTTGATCCATTATTAATTAGCATTTGGAGATTAAATATTAAATAATAATTTAGGGTAAATTCCTTTGGTTATGTGCTATATAAAAGGGGACAATGGTTTTTTGATATAATTACAGTGAATTTTTCAACTTTTAATTATTTATTTTGAACATTAATATTAGCTTGTCCAACTGTAAGGTTATTCCAATTTTTTGACCCGTTAAAAATTTAGATTTCTATAAAAATAATTTAAATAGAAATAAAAATAGAATTTTTTAGAGAGGGGTTACTTTTTCGTCCATATAGCAATATTTTTTCATGACGCCAAAACGGACTTGAATTTCTATTCAATACTGTAACTTTTTACAATAATGACTATGTTTTGTGTAAAAAAACAAACTTATTTTAAATGCTTATAGTGAAAATTTCAACTTTTGATTATTTATTTTGAACATCAATATTACATATTATGATTTAAAGAATAAATATATGGATAAAAACAATATTATCAAAAGATGTCAAAATGACTATATATTTCATTTTCAATATTTAACTCTAAATTTTTGTAAAAAAAGATATTAGCACATATTTGGAGGTTTGCGGGTAACGAAATTTTGGAATAATCTGTAATGAAGAAATTTATAATGATGGCGGAAACGGGGCAATAATCTTTGAAACAATCGGGTTTGGCAATATAAAGAAGGTGGTTGTTACAGGGCCCAACAGAAATTTGATAAAGGAAACAGGACTTGATTATTATTTTGCATCTCTGGGAGGTGATATGATGATGACTGGGCCGATAGGACTAATAGCAAGTGCAAAGAAAAAATTTGTTTAAATTTTAATTTACAAATCAGGTACTTTAATTTCATCTCACCATTGCTTTAATCACAACATCCAGATCACATAGTTTTTCTTCAATTTCATATTCGTTTAATTTTGATTTTTTCAAATCAAGCGTTGCATTAAGCGATGATTTTCCATCGCCGATAGGAGATACTTCTGTTTTCGTTATATTCACATTTAAATTTTTCAAAACGTCTGTAATTTTGTTAAGTGTCCCAACTTCGTCTTTTATTACCATATGTAAATGCATTGGCTTTTTAACTGTCAAAACAAATGGCGCAGGTATATATTTTATAACTATGAGTATTATGAGCATAATAAATCCGATTGCAAAATATTCATAAATATCAATCATCTCTTTCGGAGACAACAAAATTATTTTCCTTGCCAATGCTATCAATACAATATCAAGAACTGCTATAAGGTAAAAATTTAAGCTCCCTTTTTCAGCAGTTAAACTAATTTTCAGCAATTCCAGTCCGATTAAGACAATAAATAAAGAGCCTAACAACGGCATAAAGTCTGCCCTTCCGGATGTTATTTGAATAAACAGGACATTGATAAATTCATAAAATCCAACACATACAACGATAGCAAGCAGGATAATAAATATATAGTCAAGAATTGCCGATGTAATTTTTAAATTATTTAATGGAAATGGAAATTTTTTCATTTTGTGTTTAATTTGTGTTTAATTTGTGTTTAATTTCATCAATTTTTTAATTTCATCAATTTTTTTGCTTATTCTATTAATTATTATTCTATTTTATTATTGTTATTATTGTTGAGCGATTTCGCCTTCTTTTAACTATGTCCGGATTTACTGGACAACACAAAAATACAATGTGCGAAATAACAATTTAAGTGAAGGAGGTTGCATCCGCACCGAAAGGATGTGGTTTAAAGACAATTCAAATAATTCAAAGATGACTTTGGCAAGAGAACAGGCAGGAAATTTTTATATGTGCAAAAGGAATAAAAATTTATATGTGCAAAAGGAATAAAAATAGCAATAAACAGATTTTATAAGAGATGTCCAAAGGTAAATTTATAAATTTCCTGTAATTTGTTTTGCTTGTTTTTCATAATTTTTAAAATGCTTTTCAACTGCTCCTTCCTCAACAAAAATTTTGAAATCATTGAAGAAGGAAATCTGGAAACAGATGAGGACTGTGGTAAAATTTCAGACTGCAATGAAGGTTATGTCAGCAATGGTAAAAATTTCAAAAATTTTTTAGTTATGCCTTCGTTAATAAATGCACATACACACATAGGCGATTCTTATGCAAAAGACGCTGTTAAAAATCTAAATGTAAAACAATGCTGTGGAAAAGAAGGGATTA
>Ga0210037_1000342_pt1 | contig 36999 bp, 38 predicted proteins | sample CryGey08umfilter_3_FD_185451 | JGI IMG/M metagenome (GOLD analysis project Ga0210037, IMG submission 185451) | Groundwater microbial communities from aquifer in Utah, USA - Crystal Geyser 4/9/14 0.8 um filter (SPAdes) (version 3) | ecosystem: Environmental > Aquatic > Deep subsurface >...
TAACCTGATGGCAATCCTGGCCAAGTTGAATTCAAGTTCTTGAGCGGGTTATAGCTGTTACGATCACTCAGTGAACGTATTAGAACTGTACGGGCAACGGTATCGCCAGGATAATCAGAGTTCTTGCTGGAAAAATTATCCCTGGTACCACCTGTCATTACTGATCTAAATTGATCGAGGTTGGTCATGGTCAGCCAATTTAGTATATTTCCACTCCAATGACTGGAATCTGGACAGGAGTCGTCTATTTTTTTGCCACTTTGCGGTGTAAAAACTTCATTGGTCGTGCTATATGAGTAACACTTACGATTATCAAAATAACCTTCATATACTGTTGCTGAAGTATAGTTAGCACTTGTATATGAAATCTGTAAACCAGTTGGAAATTCTACCGACAATGCCAGAAGCATATTCCCAGGAGCTGACTGCGTTTCTGATGGTGCACTGGTAGGCGTAAAAGATAAAGCTGGTCCAGATACCAAACTGGTTGACAATATAAAGGCAAGAGTTGTTGTAAATAACAGCGACTGACGAGTTGTATTCATGTTAAATACCTCATTGGTTAGCGGAATAGACGGATTGGAGTGTCACAGATGTCAAGCTACCGTCGCTCTTCGGAAGTCGACCAAAGCCAACTGCTGTAATCCTGAAAAATACCTTGCCAGAATCGGGTATGCCTAAATCATTTCTGCCTTCCAGTACGTCCACGATGTATCTCGGCAAACGTGCATTGGCACCAAAAAGATTGGGTGCGCCCGTGAATTCACCGTAAACCACTGCACGAACGATGGCGCTTCCATCAGCACAGCGCTTGGCCACGGGCGGGGAATCAACATCCCAATCAGCAGCCTGCCAAAGCGGCTTTCCACAGGCTGCGGTGGCTGCGGAGGAATAAAAACCCAGGTTGGTGCCGTTCACACTGGCTGGGCGAGCTGCGTCTGTAACAGTTAGATTCAAGTTGGCGTCTTCAACCTCGCCAGTCCAGAAATTGCCAATGGTGTTGGTGTCTGGACGCGAGCCTGTGGGTCTCAAGTTGCCTGAACAGGTTGCAGCACCTAACGCTGCGCAAAATTTACGGGCTGTTGGCAAGCTGTCAAAGCGTTCCCCCACAATATCATGCTCAGCGTCGCGTAGCGCAAGTTCAGCAGCTTCACGGGCAACAAACAAATCGCGTTCGTTGCTGCCGACTTTTTCGCCAAACAAGGCGCCGCGCATCGCCATCAGTACCAATGCCGTCAGCACCACAAGAAAAATGAGACTGGTGACGAGTACAAAGCCCCGATTAGACCTTCGCATCGTCTTGTGCTGGGGCAGCATATGTAAAGAGTTTGTATGCATGGCTCAACTCGGTGCCGAAAATACGGCATTTCTCACTGTGTAAGTAAAGTTCGTGCGCTTCCATAGTCGCGTATCGTCGGCGGCCCGATTGGTGTTGGCATCAAATAACCCGGTGGCAGTGTCACGGGTGCAAGTCGGGCGTGTAGGCTGCAGTTGCACGGTGCCAGCTGCAGCGGCACCTTTGGTTTGTGGTGTTGCTGTCACCATGCAAACCTCAACTGCAACGACCCCTGCCCAACCGACTGCATCTGCGCTTACTTGTGTCGCTGTTAAAAACTGTGCCTTGCCCGCACCTGCGCTCACGGCATCTACCGCAGTTGTGGTGCCGGCTTGGGCGAGTTGGTACCGCAGTACAAATTCTTCAACGCCCCTTGCAATTGGCTGCGCTGTAACATTGCCAGAGCCTTCGCAGTACAACTCATTGATGCCGTCGCCTGGGCTGGCTTTGACATAAAAACGATTGATGACAATACCGGTTGTGCCAGCAATGGTTTGTTGCAGGCAGTCGCGGCCTTCTCCTGTTGTGGCGTTGGCAGGCTGAAGACTGTTTGTTCCAGTGGGCGAAACCAGGCCACTCGGCACCGCATGGTAGGCAAGCTGAATTGAGTTTTGTGTTGTGCTACCCGCACCGCAAGCCAAAGTGATGGCGGTTGTGGGTAAATATGCCTCCGCTAAAGTTTTTGACTTGCTTGTCATTGCGCCATCACAGCCAAAGATACCCAACAAGCCCGGAAAAACTTGTGACAGAGGGGTGCTAATGGGTTGCGCTGGATTTCGTATAAAAATGTTGACAGTGTTGTCGCTAGACCTGAATATTTGAGCTGCGTAATCGGGGTTATCCGATGCATCGACGTATCCAGCCAAGGAGACGTTGTATTTCAGCAAATTCAATATCAGTTTGACGGGTTCGTTCACCTCGTTCTGATCTTCGCGTTGCCGTTGAAGATTGGAACTGGTTTTGTAAACGACGCCGATAGCGGTCAGGATGATCAACCCAATGGTGATGCTGACAAGCACTTCAATCAGGGTAAAACCCAAATGCCGGGAACGACCTAAGGAATTTTTCATGGATGCACTACCAAAGCAAGACAACGAACACCAGCAACCCATGGCGTAGGACAGTTGCTGTCCGTGGGCGCTGCACCCAGGTTGTCATCTGAATTTTGGGCTTTTTCTACCCACATGACGATGACCCGCCTGGCGTTGGCCACGGTCAATGCACCTGAGGAAATAGTCTGTAGCGCACCACGTCCACCAGGCAACTCAGATGCCAACAGTTGCCGCCATTCCCGCAAATCTTGCTGCGCAGACTCTGCAGGTGTGCAAACTGTTCCTGTAATCCCACACCCCGGGTCTGTAGGCAAAGTAGCGGCGTTTGCATAAGCGTCATTGGCAATATAGGCCGATGTTGCTGTAGCCTCTTGAAGAGCAGCTGCATTTGTACGGATTCTCTCGGCAATATTTTCGACCAACGATACTGCGGTGCCGCGGGCGTGCGAGGTTTGTTGAAACTTGACCGAAGCCAGTTGCAAGCCAGCTATACCCAGCAAGGCAAAGGCAACGATGAGTACCGTGACGAGAATTTCGATCAATGTGGCACCTTCCTGCCGTCCTTTGTTGTGCATGCCATTTCTAGTGCAAAGACTGAACTTGCTCATTATTCGCATACTCCATTGGGTAAATCAAGATACTGCGCTTCAGTAAATACGCGTGCCCGACCCGAACGCGCAACGCAGATGTAACGGGTAACCGTCGTGTCTGGCGATGCTGCATCTTCTTGAACCGTAATGCGAATGCCGGCGAAGTTTCCGACGGGCATGCCATTGGCCAAGTAAGTGATTGCTGCGCTTTTGTTGCCCGTCATCGTGATTCGCTTACGGGGCGGAAAATCTTGCAGAACATGGTTGTCAGGAGGCAAGGTCATGATCCAACCCACTTCAAGTGCTGCAGTATTGGATGTGGCACAGGTTGATCCATTGGAACTGGGGCAAATGGTTACTTGCTCCCTTCGTCTCACTGCCTCTGCTCTGGCTGTTTGTGTTGCGACTATCCAATCATTCGTCGCCGAGCGGATTTCGCTCGACAAAAGCGTCTGCTTGAAACTGGGTGTGGCGATCATCAACACAATGCTCACCATCGCAATGACAACCAAAAGTTCTATGAGCGTGAAGCCACGAAAATTCTTCATGCGCCTGATTTTCCGGTCACGATCCAAGTTAGGTCGAAGATTCGGACAAACGGTCATCTTGAGTTGACCAGCGGGTAAAGGTGGACCCGGCGACCGGAATCACAAATTAAGGTCCTTACAGTATCTCCTAGTAGTTCGTTCCATCAATAAAGTTACTAAATAGATGATAATCGCCATGCTTCTTCTTCAACTCATGAAGGTGGTGAACATGGCAAGAAAATCCGAACGACCGTCTTTGGTGCTGACGCAGGAGCAACGCTCCACGCTCCAAGAACTTTCTGCTTCGCGAGTGGCATCTACGCGCGAGGTGGAACGGGCCAAGGTGATGCTGGGCTACGCCGATGGCGTCTCGATCACTGAACTTCAGCGCCGACTCGGGTTCAGTCGACCCATGATCGCAGTCGGCTGATCAACCCGTCAAATCACTCTTTCGCCAACCACCCCTGCGCCAGCATAACCAGGGTTTGACCCAAACGCACCTGTCGGCCAGGTACTGTCAATCAGCCTCAGCCTCTGCCTCCGGCCAAAGATCCGGAAAATAAGAGCGCAGCGCTGCGCGCGGAATGGCGAATCGAAGGGCTCCATATGCTGAATCGGTTGCCAGGTAGCCATTTTCTAATAGTGATGAAATCAAGTCTGTTGCAACGCGCTCCCCAAGCCTGGTCATTTGCTTGAAGGCCGCGCACCCCATCTCGGAATTGGTGCTGAAAAGGTCATACAAGGCAAGCGCAGCCTCTTTGAGCTCGCACATGACACGCATATTGAGCAACTTGCGCATGAAACACATCTGGTCAATGCGGGTGTCAAGGAGGCCGGGAGAGGCAAATTATCGTGAGTAACTCTGGTCGGGCCAGAATCTGTGATCCGCAGAAGGCGACTTGCGTTGCCGATTGACCCCCCTCGATGCAGACGTTAGCGCCTGCCCCTCTGTTACATTGCGGCGCATGAAAGACCTAGCAGCCTGTCGGACACAGAAATTCAAAATTTGGAATCATGAATCTGCTTAAAAAATAGGCAATCCGGCCTTGATTTTTCGGATATTTGCATGTTTTCAAGGTATTTCCTGCCCTTATCCAACATTTGGACGCAGTACTGCCATGCGCTTGATATTCCACGCCAGGCAAACCAGATTCCACTCACCTGTCACTTTGCGCAAACCGCGCAGCGAGAACTGCCGCAATCCCATCACTGATTTGATGATGCCAAACACCGGCTCCACGGTTTGCTTGCGTATGGCGTAAGCCGCTCTGCCTGCCAATGTGGTCAAACGGTGCGTCATCGCCTGCATGGGCGTGGCATCTGCCTTAAGCGCTGGCGGCTCCGTAAAACGTTCGCTCCAGTGCGGGTGATGGTCTTGGCGGGCCACTGCAATCAGTGGCACCAACTTGGCCTCTTCGCAGGCCTTGACATTGTTCTCGCTGCAATAGCCAGTATCAGCAATCAGGGTGGTGGCAGCACCCAGCTTGGCTTGCTGCGCTTGCAGGACATTGAGGATGGGCTGAACCTGTTGTTTGTCATTGGGCGCTTGGGTCAAGGTGGTGGCCACGACCAGCATGGTGTGGGCATCCACACCAGCCTGTGCGTTGTAGCACTGATCAAAGCCACCGCCCGAGACTGGCATGATGCGCGACTCTTCGTCTGTCAGGTTAATCTGGTCGCTGTCGCGTACCCCAGGCTCAGGAGCCATAGGTGTCTTGCCACGAGGCTTTTTGCCCGTCTCATCAGCCTTGGCTTGGCGCTTGTTCATCTTTTCGTCAAACTCAGCTTTCTCTCGGGCGTAGCGCTCTGGCGCACGCGCTGCGATCTTGGCTTTGGCTTGAGCCATGGCGGCGAGCCGGTCTTGGCGCAACTTGAGTTCTTTGGGCAGGCTCATGCCGTCCGGGGTATTGGTCGTGTCGGCGGCCTCAGCCAGGGCCAGCAGTTCCTGGACTTCCTGTTTCAACTGCTCTTCAAGCTTGACGATGTGGCCGTGCGAGAGTGCACTGTGACGTGACGCGTTGGCGTGAATCTTGGTGCCATCCAGGCAGACCGTGCCCATCTTGAACAGTTTCATCTCCTTGGCCATTTCCAGCACCTGGACAAACAGACCCGCGAGTTCATCAATGAAGCGTCGGCGAAAGGTAGCCAGGGTGTCGTGATCGGGGTGACTGCCAGCGGCAATGTAGCGAAAGGCGACCGAGTCGTAGGTGGCCATTTCAAGTTTGCGGCTGGAGAACACACCCGTTGAGTAGCCATAGACCAGAATGGCCAGCAAGGTGGCTGGGTGGTGTGCCTTGGAGCCACGACCGGCGTATTGGCGAGTCAGGTTGGAGAGATCGAGTCCGTCGATGACTTCGACGACGAAGCGCGCCAGGTGGTCTTGGGTGAGCCAGTCATCTACCGATGGGGGCAGCAAGTAGTCGGTCTTGCGGTCAGTCAGAATGAAGTTCGACATGTGGGTATAAATCCTTCTTTAAGCCACGTATATTATAGCTTTAATACTATATCTTTAATAGCATTTAGAAGCTTTTTTTTAAAGGATTTTTAAGTCCGACAGCCTCCTAGCAAGCGCGGTTTCATTCCAGCCACCAACCCGCCCATCCTGACGCGCCTGGGGCTTGATGCTGAGGCCTTTATCAACGCAGCCGACCATTTTTTCAAAGACTTTGCCGGTGCGGTAGGCACGCCGGCCAAGCTGATAGAGATAGCCGCCGGACGCCAGCAGCGCGCCCTGCGCGGCCTGGCTGCAGCCAAAAGGGTGTTTGTGGCCAAGACGGCATAATTTATACAAAATATGGCTCTAGCCCTTATGAATAAAGGGCAAGCAGCTATAAAATTCATATCTACATTGATCACCTTAACACGCAACATTCCATGTCCACCATCACCATAGACAACCAAGCCTACGACCTCGACACCCTCTCTGACGAGGCCAAAGCGCAACTCCAAAGCCTGCAATTTGTAGATGCTGAACTGGCCCGCCTGCAAGCCCAGACTGCTGTGCTGCAAACCGCCCGCATGGCGTATTCCAAAGCCTTGCAAGCGGCCTTGCCGGTGCTGCCTGCGGGGGATACGATGAAGTTCAATTGAGGGGGCATTCAGTCCACGTTGCTGTCGATATTGTTTTGACAACAGTTGTTAAATCTTTTACGATGCATGAACTATGGGTCAAAACACACTCAGCTTTGCATTGCCGCAATCAATGCGTGCTTATATAAATGCACGCGTCTCTACAGGCCACTATGGCAACACCAGCGAATACATTCGCGACCTGGTTCGCAAAGATCAAACAGACAATGCCAAGATGCGCTTACGAGCTTTGATCGAAGAAGGTCTGGCATCAGGCTCGGGTACACCTTGGACTGCATCCGACCGCGCAGAGATGATGGCTGTAGCCAATGGCGATGTCGAGTGAAGCCAGCCATTGTGCGACCACAGGCGCGTGCTGATCTGCGCTGTGAAGTCCTTTATTACCGCAAGCACGCTGGCAAACCCGTTGCGAATCAATTCGTCGGCGCTGCTGACGATGCACTGCAACACCTACAGAATAATCCCGGCACAGGTTCACCTCGAATTGGTCAAATACTTGATATTGCTGGACTGCGGAGTTGGCATATCACCGGCTTTCCACTGATCTGGTTTTACTTCGAGTATGTCGACCACCTGGATGTGGTGCGCTTGCTGGGTGAGCGCCAAGATATTTTGTCCATTCTTAAAGAAGATAAAGAAGAAATGGGGTCACATTTATAAACCGCTGTGCTGCAAACCGCACGCGCAGCGTATTCCAAAGCCCTGCAAGCGGCATTGCCGTCAGTGCTTGAACAGGCGCAGGCCAGTGAGACGATGAAGTTCAATTGAGGTGTTAACTGAATCTGCCGTGGGGCAGCGCTGAAGACACTCTCGTGTTATATTGAACTCCGTTTGTAACACATCGAGATCAAAATCATGAGTGAAGCCACCTTTACGTTTCGTGTTGACGATGCGCTGAAAGCCGAGTTTTCCACAGCCGCAAAAACCCGCGACCGCAGTGCTGCCCAGTTGTTGCGGGATTTCATGCGTGAGTTTGTCCAGCAACAGCAGGAATCAAGTGTGCACGATGCATGGTTTCGTCGCCAAGTTGAAATCGGTCTGGACTCGGCCAATGCAGGCCCTTTGATTCCCGCACATGAAGTTGAAGCCAAATTTGCCGCCAGGCGGGCGGTCACACGTCAACGGCTTGAAGTGGCCGGATGATGCGTTTGTTCTGGACGCCAGAGGCAGTCCAAGATCGTGACGACATTTATGACTACATCGAGGCTGACAACCCGTCCGCTGCGTTGTCGCTCGATGAACTGTTTAGTGACAAAGCCAAATACTTGATTGACCACCCCGGCTTGGGACGACAGGGCCGTGTCCCTGAAACCCGCGAGTTGGTTATGCACCGCAATTACATCTTGGTTTATGACGTGGTTGGTGATTCAGTGCGCGTCCTGCGCGTCATACACGCGGCGCTGCAATGGCCTTCTGTGGCGACCAAGGAAAGTCGTGGTTAATCCAATCGCTCAGGCTCGGCAGTAATTACATCCACAGGACTGGCGGTGGCAGAAATCGCGATCGTGCACAGCCGCACCCGCAAAGACGCAGTTGCGGTACAGCCAGACGCCAACGACCCGGCGCCACCAGCAGCAGCGTTGGCTCTCGAGGTGATCGAAGTTATTGCGCCGGTCGCACAGGCCAAGACGCATGAAGATGTTGACTAAGGGATGCAGAAATTACAAATATCCCTTTTCCGGCGGCACTGACGGGCGCATTGCGTCGTTTCAATCCACTTGTTTAGCAGAGCTAAACGGCACGTATTGCGCCTAGCACTGCATCATGTCGGCACTCGGCAAAAACGGTGCATTTGCAATTTCCACATCCCAAAGCATAGGCCCCAATCAAATGAGCGCACCCCGTTGCAGGGGGCAAGTGACCGTTTTGCAGGCTCCGATTACAAAGTGTACACTTGCTACATGTAACACTCAAGGAGTGCGTAATGGTCACACCCACTGCAGTACGCGTACAAAAGCGCCGCGATGCCATGCGCATGGCTGGGCTGCGGCCCATTCAGATTTGGGTGCCAGACACCCGACTTCCCGATTTCGCCGCCAAGTGCCGCGACCAATCAAAACTGGTTGCCCAAGCCGATAACCAAGATCATTCGCTGGAGCAGTTCATGGATGAGGCACTGGCCGATGTGAATGGCTGGGAAGATTGATGCGCGGCTGCTTTGTCACCATCGCTCTGACTGGAGACTTTGGCAAACCCCGGCCTGCACTGGTCATCCAGGCCAACCAGTTTGACGAGCACGCCACCGTCACGGTTCTGTTGGTCACCGGCACGTTGGTTGAAGCACCACTTCTGCGTGTGACCGTTCTTCCGGATGCCACCAACGGACTGCAAAAAAAGTCGCAGGTCATGATTGACAAAACCATGACCGTCAAACGCGAAAAAATCGGGCCGGTGTTTGGGCGCATTGACCCAAACACCCTCGTCGAAGTGGAGCGCTGTCTGGCGGTATTTCTTGGAATTGCAAAGTAGCAAATAGGCACAAAATCCGCCTCAACCGCGACATTTAGTTGCCACAAAAGTAATAAATATTAAATAATAAAAAGGACACCCATATTAGAACTTAGAACCATTGAGCCGAGTTGTCTGCCATTGGTCCCTTGTAAATATAAAATATAAAAGACACCCACATTTATAAATATCGCTATAAATATAAAGGACACCCACATTTATAAATATCACCACATTAAATATAAAGGACACCCACATTAACGTGAAACAACGCCCATAGCCGACAAGAATGGCGTGTCGTAGGGTCGACTTCAGTCGGCCATGGCGGGTTGAAACCCGCCCTACGCAGTAATAAGTAAAAGCTTAAAAAGGACACCCACGTTAATCGATCAGGCGCTACTTGAAAATAATAAAAAAAACACCCATATTAGAACTTCGAACCATTGAGCCGAGTTGTCTGCCATTAGTCCCTTGTAAATATAAAATGTAAAGGACACCCAAATTTATAAATATCACCACATTAAATATAAAGGACACCCACATTAACGTGAAACAACGCCCATAGCCGACAAGAATGGCGTGTCGTAGGGCCGACTTCAGTCGGCCATGGCGGGTTGAAACCCGCCCTACGCAGTAATAAGTAAAAGCTTAAAAAGGACACCCACGTTAATCGATCAGGCGCTACTTGAAGACTCGACAGACAACGCTTTGGATGTGGGCTGCGCTTGGCCGCTTTAACCAAGCCGCCCATCACTTCAGCAACGCCGCCAGCTTCATACCTGGTGGCGTTGCAGTTTTGGCGAGGCAGAGCCGCATCTGGCAAGCTGCGTCTCACTCTCAATGAGGCGTTTGCACTTGCCCTATTGCTGTGGGTCAAATTAGCAAATTAAACCTTGCATTGTGTGAGTTGGCCTGTAGAAATTAACGCGGGGCGTAATACCTGTTGTCTGGCGATGCGCCAAAGGCCGACCGGGCACAAGCCCTGTTGACAGCGGGAGCCTTCATCAACGTTCAAATTCTCAATGAAGTGACGTCCGTTTGCCTGCGCAAGCTCACAAGATGCCCTGGCCAGAAATTGATGCTCTGCTGCTGGCTGTCGAAACGGCATGCGAGGTGCTGCCGCTGACAGTCGCCTCATATGAAAAGGCAGTCGCGCTAGGAGGCTGTCGGACTTTCGGTACATCGGCTGTAATCCGACCGCAGCGGTTCATTTTTTACCGTCTTTTTGGCCCATAGCTACGGCTATTAGCCAGCAAATCCGGCAAAAACTGCCCTCGCTGGGGTCGAATTTGGCTACGCCGCTCTTCGAGAACGCTTCAATGCCGAAAGTCCGACAGCCTCCTAGCCCCCGCCAGATATGCTCATGCAGCTATCAACCCAAATAATCCATTAGGCGGCACTTCGTGCCTGCATGATGCCTGACGGTTGACTTGCGGATATTTTGCCCGCCCGTTCGTCGTTCATGGCGGTTATGAACTCCTCTGGCCGAGCCAAGCTGCACCGTGTTCCTGCGCTACACTGATCGACGGTTCAAATTTGGAACACCCACCCGTGACGATGCTGATGCTTGACCCTGGTGCTGACCAAGCCCTGCACCTTAAAATCCAATTGAAAGTGCTGCGCTTGTTGCAAGACAAGCCTGACATGAGGCAGCGCCAAATGAACAAGCCCTTAAGGCTGAAATAGAAGCCCTGCTGCGTGAAGCCGGCATGGCGCTGCAAGACCACAACCCCGCCTGATCCATTTATGAACCAAATCATTCCTGTCATCCTTTGTGGCGGCTCGGGCACGCGGCTGTGGCCCTTGTCGCGCGCCGGGTTTCCCAAGCAATTTCTGGTGCTGTCGGGCAATACCAGCCTGTTTCAGCAAGCGGTGGAGCGGGTCAATGGCCTGGCCTGTGATGACATTTGCGTGGGCGACACGCTGGTGGTGACCAATGAAGAGCACCGCTTTTTGGCGCTAGATCAGCTGCGTGAGTTAAGCACCGTGGCTGCCACCTTGCTGCTGGAGCCCGTGGCTCGCAACACCGCCCCGGCTCTGACGCTGGCTGCATTGCAAGCCACAGCCCAGGGCCAAGACCCGATTTTGGTGGTGACTCCGGCAGACCAAACCGTGGCCGATGCGGCGGTTTTCACCACCGCCTTGCGCCACAGCGTGCGCGCGGCAGCGGCCGGGGGCATGGTCATGTTGGGCATCACCCCGCAAAGCCCCGAAACGGGCTACGGCTACATCCGGCGCACGGGTGACGCGGGTGTCAACGGTGAATTTGCCGTGGCCCAGTTTGCCGAAAAACCCAATCTGGACACCGCGCAGAGCTACCTGGCCAGCGGTGACTATGCCTGGAACAGTGGCATGTTTGTGCTCAAGGCAAGCACCTGGCTCAAAGCGCTGGCGCACTTCAGGCCGCAGATGGCGCAGGCCAGCCAGCAAGCCTGGGCGGGCAAAACCACCGATGCCCAATTTGTGCGCCCTGACCAAGCGGCGTTTGCCCTTGTTCCCAGCGAGTCGATTGACTACGCGGTTATGGAGCATTGCCCCGGCTCTGCGTTTCCTATTCACATGCTGCCCCTGGATGCGGGCTGGAGCGACCTGGGCGCGTGGGATGCCGTCTGGCAAGTCGGACCGCACGATGCTGATGGCAATGTGACGGTGGGCGACACCCTGCTGGCCGACACCCGCAACACCCTGATCCATGCCAGCCACCGTTTGGTGGGCACGGTGGGGGTGAGCAACCTGGTGATTGTTGAAACTGCAGACGCTGTGCTGGTGGCAGACCGCAGCCAGAGCCAGCATGTGAAAAAACTGGTGACGGCGCTGCAGCAGCAACACCGCGAAGAGCTCACGCTGCACCGCAAGGTGCACCGCCCCTGGGGCTGGTATGACAGCATTGACGAAGCGGCGCGCTTCAAGGTCAAGCGCATCCAGGTCAACCCCAAGGCCAGCCTGAGCTTGCAAAAACACCACCACCGTGCCGAGCACTGGATTGTGGTCAAAGGCACGGCAGAAGTGACCTGTGGCGACCAAGTCACCTTGCTCACCGAAAACCAGTCGATCTACATCCCGCTGGGCACGGTTCACCGTCTAAGCAACCCTGGGTTGATGCCGCTGGAGATCATAGAAGTGCAGTCGGGCAGCTACCTGGGAGAGGATGACATTGTGCGGGTGCAAGACAGCTATGGGCGGATCAAACCCTTATGAACCCGAGCCAGCAACCCAAAATATTTGTAGCGGGCCACCGGGGTATGGTGGGCAGCGCCATTGTGCGCACACTGCAGGCTTCTTGTGGGGCAGACTGCAGTCTGCCATGGTCGACTGAAGTCGACCCTACAAAAACCACCATCATCACCCGCAGCCATTCCGAGCTGGACTTGTGCAACCAGGCCGCCGTCCAAGCCTTCTTTGCTGCCGAGAAACCCACCCAGGTCTACCTGGCCGCAGCAAAGGTCGGCGGCATCCACGCCAACAACACCTACCCGGCAGACTTCATCTACCAAAACCTGATGATGCAGGGCAATGTGATCCATGCGGCTTTTCAGCATGGCGTGCAAAAGCTCTTGTTTTTGGGCAGCAGTTGCATCTACCCGCGCCTGGCCGAGCAGCCGATGCGTGAAGACGCTTTGCTCACCGGCCCGCTGGAGCCCACCAACGAACCCTATGCCATTGCCAAAATTGCCGGCATCAAACTGTGCGAAAGCTACAACCGCCAATACGGCGTCAGCCACGGCATAGACTACCGCAGCGTCATGCCCACCAACCTGTATGGCCCGGGTGACAACTACCACCCGCAAAACAGCCATGTGATCCCGGCGTTGATACGCCGGTTTCATGAAGCCAAGGTCAACAGCGCCCCCGCCGTCACCATCTGGGGCAGCGGCACACCCAAACGCGAGTTTTTGTATGTGGACGACATGGCTGCGGCCAGCGTGTTTGTGATGAACCTGCCCAAGGCCGTGTACGACCAGCACACCACCCCCATGCAAAGCCACATCAACGTCGGCTACGGTTCAGACATCACCATCGCAGAGCTTGCCTATGCCGTGAGCAAGGCCATTGGCTACAGCGGCCAGATCACCTTTGACACCACCCAGCCCGACGGCTCGCCGCGCAAGCTCATGGACAGCACCCGTCTGAATGCGCTGGGCTGGCAAGCCCAGGTGAATCTAGAGCAAGGTTTGGCCTTGGCTTACCAAGACTTCATGCATCAAATTGGCCTCTAGCCCCCGCCAATAAAGCGCAAGCAGCTATCAAATAAATATCACCCACCATGACCCCACCCAGCACTCAGTCCTCAGCACTCGGCACTGCAACGCCACCCAAGCTTGCTTTGATCACCGGCATTACCGGCCAAGACGGCAGTTACCTGGCTGAATTTCTGCTGACAAAAGGCTACATCGTCCACGGCATCAAGCGCCGGGCCAGCTCGTTCAACACCCAGCGGGTAGACCACATCTACCAAGACCCGCATGTAGACAACGCCCGCTTTACGCTGCACTACGGCGATCTGAGCGACAGCAGCAACCTCACCCGCATCATCCAAGAAACGCAGCCCGACGAGATCTACAACCTGGGCGCACAAAGCCACGTAGCGGTTAGCTTTGAGAGCCCGGAATACACCGCCGACGTTGATGGTATGGGCACCCTGCGCATCTTGGAAGCCATCCGCATCCTGGGGCTGGAGAAAAAAACCCGCTACTACCAGGCCAGCACCAGCGAACTGTTTGGTTTGGTGCAAGAAACCCCGCAGACAGAGGCCACTCCTTTCTACCCGCGCAGCCCCTACGCCGTGGCCAAGCTGTATGCCTACTGGATCACGGTGAACTACCGTGAGGCCTACGGCATGTATGCCTGCAACGGCATCCTGTTCAACCACGAAAGCCCGCGCCGGGGTGAAACCTTTGTTACCCGCAAAATCACCCGTGGCCTGGCCAACATCAGTCAGGGGCTGGAAAGCTGTCTGTACATGGGCAACATCGACGCCCTGCGCGACTGGGGCCACGCCAAGGACTACGTGCGCATGCAATGGATGATGTTGCAGCAAGATAAGCCAGATGACTTTGTGATTGCCACCGGCGTGCAATACAGCGTGCGTCAATTCATCGAATGGACCGCCACCGCGCTGGGCATGCAGCTGCGCTGGGAAGGCACCGGCGTCGATGAAGTGGGCTATTGGCTGAACCCCCCCCGTGCTGATGCCAACCGTGGGGCGGACTTCAGTCCGCCAAAGTCGACTGAAGTCGACCCTACGCAAGCAAAACCCACCGAAGTCCCGGTAGTCCGCATCGACCCCCGCTACTTCCGGCCCACTGAAGTCGAGACCCTGCTGGGCGACCCCAGCAAAGCGAAACAAAAACTAGGTTGGGTGCCGGAGATCACCGCGCAAGACATGTGCGCCGAGATGGTCGCCCACGACCTGGCTCAAGCCAAACAACATGCGCTGCTCAAGCAGCATGGCTACCAGGTCAACGTCAGCCTGGAATAACACCCGTGAAAGGGTTACACGACCCAATCCGACTGGGCGAAGACAGCACGCGCCAGTTCAAGGTTGACGTGCGCAATGCTGAATCGTTGGCAGCTGAAATGGTGGCTTTCTCGAATTCTGAAGGCGGCACCATTTACATTTACATTGGCATAGCTGATGATCCTAGATTCCTCAGTTGACCGCTTGTTTTCTTCAATAGCATCCCAACCCCGCACGCGGGCCAGGCGTTCTCAAAGAAACAAGATACTTGTTTCTTGTGAGTGCATATGGATATTGATTACTTCAGTCTCAGTCAGGTTCACCTTTTGGGTGAGAGCGCAACGCACCCGATTGAGCCACTGGCAACGCGCCTGGGGTCGTTGCTCCTTCTTGCGGGCAAGTGGCTCGCTAAGTCGTCACCCTTGCAGGGCGCAGCCAGGCCAGAGGCTTGGCCTCTTCGTGCCGCCAGCAGCCCACTCGGGCGCGTCCAACTGAGGAATCTAGGTTCATGCAAGCGTGGAGTATTAGTATCAGTATCAGTATCAGTATCAGTTCTTTTCTGGCAATGGTAGCTGTCCTTCTGGTATCTGCATGAAATTGCTTCACTATCTGCGGTTTAGCGCGTTTGACGTGTCCACCGAAGATGGTCGTGCGTCCGAACGTTATCGCCTTGCCGCGTGGGCAGTTCTGGCAAACGTGGCAAGCAAAGGCGTGGCCATGGCTGTCATGGTGCTCAGTGTTAGCCTGACAATTCCTTATCTAGGTGCGCAGCGCTTTGGTGTTTGGATGACGATAGCTAGTTTTGCTGGCATGCTGACATTTTTGGGTTTGGGCGTTGGCAATGCCTTGACCAATCATGTGGCAAGCCGCTCTGCCCATTCGGATGCCGCTTTGTTGCGCCGCGCTATCAGTGGCGGGCTAGGCCTTCTTTTGATGATTGGGTTTGTGGTCGGCGTTGGCTTGTGGTTGCTGGCTGCTTGGTTGCCTTGGGCAAGCCTCATCAAAGTGGATGATGGGTTGCTGTTGCTTGAGGCTCAGTCCGCCGCAAAATTGTTTGCCTTGTTGTTCGGGCTCAATCTGTTCACCTCAGGAATTCAAAGTGTGTTTGCTGGCTTGCAACGCAGTTTTGAGGTCTATCTGGTTTCTGCTTTGGGTTCTTTGTTGTCATTGGGGGCATTGTGGTTGGCTGCGCACGCACAAGCGGGTTTGCCCGTGCTACTTTTGGCAACGCTGGGGACGCAATCACTGCCAATCTTGTTGCTGTTGGCTTTGTTAATAAAACGCAAGCTGTTGACTCTGGGTGGGATCAATTTGGCGGTCAGGCAGGAAACCTTTGGTCTGATTCGCATTGGCGGTCTGTTTTTTGTATTGCAAGTGGGTACCATGATTGGCTGGGGTGTCGATGCCCTGATCATCAGCAGTGCGCTGGGGCCCGTGGCGGTGGCGGTTTACAGCATTGCGCAAAGACTGTTTCAATTTGTGACGCAGCCCTTGGCCATGATGAATTCGCCTTTATGGGGTGCGTATGCCGATGCACATTCCAAAGGCGATATTGCATTTATCAGGCGCACCTTCAAGGCCAGCATGCTGCTGACGCTGGGCATTTCGCTGTCAGGCGTGATAATTTTGTTTTTTAGCAGCGAATGGGTATTAGATTATTGGACTGGAGGCAAAGTGCAGGTGCCAACGCTGTTGCTGGGCTTGGTTGCGCTTTGGACTGTGTTGGAGTCTTGCGGAGTCGCATTTGCCATGTTCTTGAATGGTGTGCAGGTGGTCAAGCAGCAAGTTATTGTGGTTGCAGTGTTTTGTATTTTTGTCTTACCTCTGAAAATTTGGGGCATCGGTTTGCTTGGTTTGATGGCGATTCCGTTGGCAGCAATAGGGGTGTATGCCCTGACACATATTTATTTCTATGGTTTTGTTTTTTTTCCAAAAATAAAATCATTCATGACAATTTCAAAATAAAACATGAAGTGCCAGGTTTGTTCAGGTCAGATGAAATTCAGCTTCACGGCCCAGGTTTTACGTCATCACCAGGCACGTTATGAAGTCTGTGATGGGTGTGGTTTTTTACGTGCTCATGAGCCTTATTGGCTGGATGAGGCTTACTCAAGCGCCATTGCCGCCGCTGACACTGGTTTGGTGGCTAGAAACTTTTCTCTTGCCGCAAAAATTGCGGGTGCGTTGTATTGGGGCATAGGTGAGCGTGGTGCAGGCCAATATCTGGACGCCGCCGGTGGCTATGGCATGCTGACGCGGTTAATGAGAGACATGGGTTTTGATTTTTATTGGTCTGATAAGTACTGTGCAAATTTACTTGCCTCCCGGTTCGAATACAGTCCCGAATTAGGGGCTTGTCGTGCGGTAACAGCCATCGAAGTGCTAGAGCATCTCACCGACCCAGCGGCGTTCATCGAAGAAACCCTGGCTTTGGCGGGGGCAGATGCGTTGCTGTTTACAACCGAGCTTTACGAAGGGACACCGCCTGACCCTGACGCATGGTGGTATTACACCTTCGCAACGGGTCAGCATATTGGATTTTTTCAGCGTCGGACGTTGGAGGTACTGGGTGTCAGACTGGGGCTGCAGCTAGCCAGCGCCAATGGGCTTCATGTGCTTTCGAAAAATCTGGTCAATGAACGGTTGTTGAAGCTGGCTACTGGCCGTTGGGCAACTCGGGTGGCTCCTTGGTGGATTCGCAGACATCTGGGGTCTAAAACTGTGAGTGACCATCAGCTGATGTTGCGCCGCACAGACTGAGACGCCAGGACGCTGACAGATGAAAATAATTTACGATTCGCAGATATTTGCCCAACAGGAGTTTGGTGGAATTTCCCGCTACATCTGCGCCTTGGCATCGCAGATGTCGCGTGTTCCAGGTGTCGACGTCAAAATTGTTGCGCCGCTTCACATCAATCAGTATCTGAAAGATGCCAACCGGGCTATCGTCACCGGGTTTCATGTTCGTCGTTTGCCCAAAACCGCCCGGATCATCAAGGCAATGAGTGCTGCACTTTGTGGGTCTGTGTCACGCATGATGCGCCCTGATCTTGTGCATGAGACTTACTATGCAGCGCGGCCTTTGTGTCGATCGAATGTGCCTCATGTGTTGACGGTTTATGACCTGATTGAAGAGCGCTTTCCTGATAGTTTTGGTGCAGACTATCCCGTTGCTCAACTCAAGAAATCTGCAGTGAATCGGGCAGACCACATTTTTTGTATCTCTGAAAACACGCGTCGCGATTTGTGCGAGCTTCACTCTTTGCCAGAGGAGCGTCTGACGGTAACCTACCTTGGTTACGATGCATTGCCACAGACAGGGTTGCAAGCTCAAGTATTGGTTGGCGATGCGCCCTATATTCTTCACGTGGCAGGTCGCCGTGGCTACAAGAACTTTGATGGTTTGCTGCGTGCCTACGCGGCGTCGCCTTGGCTGAGTGGTAATTTTCGTTTGGTCTGTTTTGGTGCGAGTGCCTTGTCTGCTGACGAGCGGGGCTTGATGGCAGGGCTCGGCCTGTCCGCCACTCAGGTGATTCATGTGGGTGGGGGCGATGACCGGCTGGCAGCTTTGTACAAAGGTGCAGCGGCATTTGTGTACCCGTCCAAATATGAAGGATTCGGTATTCCGCCACTTGAGGCCATGTCTCTGGATTGCCCCGTGATTTGCAGCAACACCAGCTCAATTCCTGAGGTTGTGGGTGAGTCGGGTGAGTACTTTGACCCTTATGAAGTGGACTCGATCATGTCGTCTATCGAGCGGGTTTTGCAGTCATCTGCCCGGCGCGAAGAGCTTGTTTGTTTAGGGCGGGAACGTTGCAAGCGCTTTAGTTGGGAGCGTTGCGCGCAGGAAACCCTTGCTGTTTACCAGAGACTTGCCAAATGAGAGCTTTGATTTGTGGCGTTGGTGGTCAAGACGGCGCGTACCTGGCTCGGCTGCTGCTGGACAAGGGCTACGAAGTCTGGGGAACGTCAAGGGACGCTCAAATGACCGAATTTCGTAATTTAAAAGCGCTGCAACTGACGCAGCGCGTGACTCTCTGCTCCATGGCGCCCACCGATTTTCGCAGTGTGCTGACGGTGCTGACCCGCTGTGAGCCCGATGAAGTGTATTTTTTGTCAGGACAAAGTTCGGTGGGTTTGTCTTTTGAGCAGCCGGTTGAAACCCTGGAAAGCATCTCGGTTGGCACTCTGAATATGCTGGAGGCCATAAGGTTTTTGGGTAAAAAGGTCAGGCTTTACCATGCAAGCTCCAGCGAGTGTTTTGGTGATCTGAGCCAGAAATCCGCCAATGAAACCACCCCATTTCATCCCCGTAGCCCCTACGCTGTCGCAAAAGCCTCTGCCCACTGGATGGTTGCCAATTACCGTGAGGCATACGGCCTGTTTGCGTGCAGCGGGATTCTCTTTAATCATGAGTCACCCTTGCGTCCGGCTCGTTTTGTAACGCGCAAGATTGTCGACAGTGCAGTTCGTATTGCCAATGGTTCTGGTGAAAAGCTAGCACTTGGGCGCTTGAATATTGTCCGGGACTGGGGTTGGGCTCCTGAGTACGTGGATGCAATGTGGCGCATGTTGCAGCTAGACCGGCCAGCTGATTTTGTGATCGCCACAGGCGTTTCGGTATCTCTGGAGGAATTTGTCAGAGAGGTGTTTTTGGGTGTTGATCTGGATTGGCGCGAGCACGTTGTGAGCGACCCAAAACTTTTTCGCCCCTCGGATATTGATTGGAGTCAGGGGGATGCCAGCCAGGCAAAAGCGTGTCTCGGCTGGGAGGCGCATACAAAAATGCCAGAGCTCGTCAAGTTAATGGTGAAGGCAGCGCGAAACCCATGAACCCCGACACTTCCACGCCGCTGATCAGCGTCATCATCGCGGTTTACAACGGCAAGGCAACACTGCAACAGTGCCTTGACAGCGTCACGCAGCAAACCTATGCGCACATTGAGTTGATTGTGATTGATGGTGGCTCCACGGACGGCACCGTCGACTTGATTCAGGCCAATGCACAGCAAATTACTTACTGGATTTCTGAGCCGGATCGTGGCATCTACAACGCCTGGAACAAGGCCTTGGCAAAGGCAAAAGGAGACTGGGTCTGTTTTCTTGGGGCTGACGATTTTTTGTGGAATAACCAAGTGTTGGAGCGTATGGCTGAACAGTTGGTGCTTCTGCCTGCAGACATTCGTGTTGCTTACGGGCAGGTCATGTTGCTTGATAACGATGATCAAGCGCTGTTCACCCTGGGGAAGCCCTGGGAGCAAATAAAAACACGCTTCAAGCAGAATATGTGTATTCCACACCCTGCGGTCATGCACCGCCGCAGTGTGTTTAAAGAGCACGGGTTGTTTGACGAGTCGTTTCGTATTGCCGGCGACTACGAGTTGTTGCTACGCGAATTGAGGGATGGTAGTGCGGCCTATGTTCCTGGACTTGTGGTGACAGCGATGCGGCAGGGGGGCATCAGCAGTCGCCCAAAAAGCACATTGATCAACTTGCGTGAAGTCAGGCGTGCGCAGCAGAAGATGGGGATGCGCTGGCCCGGTCGTGTCTGGCTGGTAGCGCTGGCGCGCGTATATCTGCGGTTGGTTTTGTGGCAATTGCTGGGAGAAAAGCGCACGCGGGGGCTGCTGGATGTCGGCCGTTACATGATGGGGTTGCCCGCATATTGGACTAAAACATGAGCTTGACTAGAAATCTGGCCGCCGTCAGTGTTGTCATCCCCTGCTACCGATGCGCGCACACCATCGAGCGTGCCATGGCCTCTTTGGCAGCGCAAACCTTGCGCCCCGCAGAAGTGATTTTGGTTGATGATGCCAGCGGCGATGACACCCGAGAGGTCTTGAAAAAGATCAGTCAACAATTTGATAAAGCTTGGATCAAGCTGGTTTTTTTGGACAAAAACGTGGGCGCAGGCAGTGCCCGCAATGCGGGGTGGGCGCAAGCGAGCCAGCCTTATGTGGCATTTTTGGATGCCGACGATGCCTGGCATTTCCGCAAGATTGAAATTCAGTACAACTACATGGTGGCCATGCCCGATGTGGTTTTGTGCGGACATGGTTTTCGTATGCTTAAACAGGGTGTGCTGCCCTGTTGGGATGTTGCTCCGTGTGATGCGTTCACCGTCAACAAATGGGACATGCTGATGTCCAACCGGTTTGTTACCCCTTCCGCCATGATCAAGCGCGATGTGAAACATCGATTCATTGAGCAACAGCGTTACATGGAAGATCACATGCTTTGGTTGCGCGTGGTGTGTTCCGGGGAACGTGTGGTCAAACTGCCTGTGGCTCTGGCTGCAATATACAAAGACTCCTTTGGTGTAACGGGTTTGAGTTCACACATTTTGTTGATGGAGCGCAGCGATTTGGGCAACTACCGTCGACTTTACCGGGACGGTTGCATCAACGCGGCACAATTTGTTATTCTGGTGACTTACTCGTTGTTGAAGTATGTGCGTCGATTGATCATTTATGCAGGCTATTTGCGATGGAAAAAATAGCTAATTCTGCGCAGGCGTTGCTGTCGATCTCGGTTGTCAGTCATGGTCAAATGAACCTGATTTCTGGATTGATGCAAGATATTCAGAAATATTGCACACATTTAAAGGTTGAATTCATTCTGACACTCAATCTTGACGAGCCGCTGCCATTTCATGTGTCAGATTTTTTTTACCCCGTCAAAGTCATCAGAAATCTGGTGCCCAAGGGTTTTGGAGCCAATCATAATCAAGCCTTTGGCAAGGCTTGCGGACAATATTTTTGTGTTATCAATCCTGATATCCGGTTTGAATATGATCCGTTTTCTGCACTTTTGGCCAATTTAAATAATCCCACTGTGGGTGTCATCGCACCCCTGGTGGTGGGGCCAAATGGCGATATTGAGGACAGTGCCCGGCGTTTTCCAACGCCTTCGGTCATTCTCTCGAAGGTGTTTGGTCAATGCAAACAGGTGGATTATTCATTTGGCGAGCAGCTTATTGAACCGGATTGGGTAGGTGGGATGTTCATGCTGTTTGCGTGCCAGGTATTTCAGCAGCTTCACGGGTTTGATGAGCGCTATTTCCTGTATTACGAGGATGTGGACCTGTGTGGCAGGTTGCAACTGACGGGTTATCGGGTTGCGGTTTGCACGGGCATCAAGGTGGTTCACCACGCCCAGCGCAGCAGCCATCGGAGTCTGAAGTTTTTGCGTTGGCATCTGGCCAGCATGCTGCGTTTCTTTTTCTCGCCGGTGTACCGTCAACTGAAAACGAGTCGCTGCGCATGACGATTCTTGTCACGGGTGCCAATGGCATGGTTGGCGGGCGTTTGAGCCAATGGTTGAGGCATCATGGCAAAAGCGTTCGTACGGCAGTTCGTTCGTTTGAGTCGTCAGCCGCTTTGGGTCAACAGCTAGCCGTAGGGTGGATTGATCAGACCACTGACTGGCATCGAGCACTGTTGGGCGTTCAAGTTGTGGTTCACTGCGCCGCCCGCGTGCACGTTATGCAAGATAACGTGGCCGATCCACTCACCGCTTTCCGATCCGTCAACGTGCAAGGCACTTTGAACCTGGCTCGCCAAGCAGCGGCCGCAGGGGTCAAGCGTTTTGTGTTCATCAGCTCGGTCAAAGTTAATGGCGAGAGCACTGAGGCCGGCCGGGCGTTCACTGAAAGCCATCCGCCCGATCCGCAAGACGCTTACGGCGTGAGCAAGCACGAGGCCGAACAGTGTTTGCGCCAACTCGCTGCCGACACCGGCATGGAGGTGGTCATCATCCGTCCGCCGCTGGTGTATGGTCCTGGCGTCAAGGCCAACTTTGCCGCCCTCATGCGTGCCGTGCAGCGTGGCTGGCCCTTGCCGCTGGGTGCGGTGCACAACCAGCGCAGCCTGGTGGCGTTGGACAACTTGGCCGATTTCATCGTGACCTGCATCATCCACCCCAAGGCGGCCGACCAGACTTTTTTGGTAAGCGACGGGCAAGATCTGTCCACTACCGAGCTGATCCGCGGCATGGCGCGATCTGCTGGGGTGTCCGCGCGTTTGCTGCCGGTGCCGGTGTGGGCCTTGCAAGCTGCGGGCACGCTGCTGGGCAAGGGCGAGGTGATGCAACGTTTGTGCGGCAATTTGCAGGTGGATAGCTCCAAGGCGCGTAACCTGCTGGGCTGGATGCCACCGGTGTCGGTGGACGAAGGGCTGCGCCGGGCGATGAAAATGACGGACTGATGCCCCCCTACGTGATGCAAAATTTGGTTATGAAACGACTCTTTGATCTGATTGCAGGCGCGTGCGCCGTGGTGCTTTTGCTGCTGCCGATTGCGCTGGTTGCGCTGGCGGTGCGCCTGACCTCCAAAGGCCCAGCACTTTATTGGTCTGACCGTGTAGGACGCAATAACCAACTCTTCAAAATGCCCAAATTTCGCAGCATGCAAATGGGTACACCGGCAGTGGCAACACATTTGCTAAATAACCCGGATGCCTATTTGACCCCTATTGGCAGATTCATCAGAAAAACCAGTCTTGATGAATTGCCACAACTTTGGAGCATTTTCAAAGGTGATATGAGCTTTGTCGGTCCGCGGCCTGCTTTGTTCAATCAACACGACCTGATTGACCTGCGTACCAAGGCGGGGATTCAAAAACTCACACCGGGTTTGACTGGTTGGGCACAAATCAATGGCCGAGATGAATTGCCCATCCCTGTAAAAGTGGCTCTGGATGTGGAGTATTTGCATCGAATGTCCTTGATTTTTGATATTAAAATAATCACTTTGACGGCTTGGAAAGTGTTAAAAAGAGATAATGTCACACATTAAATTAAAAAAAACACAGCCACGTGTCGTTGAATCATTCATTTACATACTTTAAGGTGTCACCATGACCAGCTTGATCGATATTCAAAAGCAAATTGCCGAACTGCAAAAACAAGCCGAAGAAATCAAGGCGCAAGAGTTCAACAAAACCGTGCAGGAAATCAAGGACAAAATGGCTGCCTTTGACATTACCTTGGCAGATTTGCAAGGTGGCAAAATCCGTCTGCGCAAGGCTGTCACTGGCAAAACTGGCAAAACTGGCACGCCTGCCCCCATCAAATACCGTGGCCCCAATGGCGAAACCTGGACGGGTCGTGGCCTGATGCCACGTTGGCTGGCCGCATTTGTGGCGCTGGGCAAAAGCAAGGAATCTTTTGCCGTCTAAAGCCGGGTTTCAAAATTAAAGTGACCAAAGCGCCTTCACGGGCGCTTTGAACTTTCAGGGGGTAGCTTTGCAGAGCCGGATTTTGGGTTGGTCGCGCACTGCCAAGCAACTGGTGGTGGTGTCGCAGGATGTGCTGCTGTCCCTGGTGGCCACGTGGTTTGCCTTCACATTGCGGCTGGATGCCCCTCATTGGCCCAGTGGCGCCCAATGGTGGGTGTACATGTTGACACCATTGTTAACCGTACCGATCTTCATGCTGTTTGGCTTGTACCGCGCCATTTTCAGATACACCGGCCAGGCGGCGCTGCAGGCCACAGGACTGGCCGTGCTGGTTTACGGCTGCTTTCTGACCGTGATTTTGCTGTGGCAGCAGTGGCCTATGGTGCCACGCAGTCTGGGCATACTGCAACCCTTGGTGTTTTTGTTTTTGGTTGGTGGCAGCCGTGCCGTGGCGCGTTTTTGGCTTGCCAAACTGGATCAACCCGAACACCGGCAAGGCGCCAGATTGCTCATTTATGGTGCCGGTGCTTCCGGCGTGCAAACCGCAGCAGCTTTGCAGCTCTCAAGGCAATACGTATTGCAAGGCTTTGTGGACGACGATGCGGCCAAGGTGGGCCGTAGCATCAATGGCGTGACGGTGTTTGCAACAAATGCCATTGCGCAGCTGGTGGTCAGTCAGGGCATTACCGACATTTTGCTGGCTATGCCCAGCGCCTCACGCGAGCGGCGCAATGCCATCCTGGAATTTTTGCAGCCACTGCCGGTGCACATTCGTACCCTGCCGGGCCTGTCAGACCTGGCCAGTGGCCGTGTCACGGTGCAGGATTTTCATGAGCTCGACGTGGAAGACCTGCTGGGTCGCTCGCCCGTGCCACCCGATGCCCGTTTGCTGCGCCGCGATTTAGCGGGCCAGGTGGTGCTGGTGACCGGTGCGGGGGGCAGCATTGGCGCCGAACTCACGCGGCAAATCTTGCAGCAAAAGCCGCGTCAGTTACTGCTGCTGGATCACAATGAGTTTGGCCTGTACAGCATTCACCAGGAGCTGCAAAGTCTGAGCGCCAGCCGTCAACTGGGCGTTGAGCTGATTCCGTTACTGGGCAGCGTGGCCAACCCGCAGCGCCTGGCCAGCATTTTTGCCGCCTACCAGCCTGCCACCGTCTACCACGCGGCCGCCTACAAACATGTGCCCATGGTCGAAGACAACCCCGGCGAAGGCATTTTGAACAACGTGTTTGGCACGCTCAACCTGGCCCAGGCCGCACAAAGCAGCGGGGTCAAACGCCTGGTGCTGATTTCCACCGACAAGGCGGTGCGCCCTACCAACGTGATGGGGGCCAGCAAGCGCATGGCCGAACTGGTGCTGCAGGCGCTGGCCGCAAGCTCTGCCACCTGCTTCACCATGGTGCGCTTTGGCAATGTGCTCGACTCCAGCGGCAGCGTGGTACCGCTGTTTCGCCGTCAGCTGGCGGCGGGCGGCCCGCTGACGGTGACGCATGCCGAGGTCACCCGCTATTTCATGACCATCCCTGAGGCGGCACAACTGGTGTTGCAAGCCGGAGCCATGGCGCAGGGCGGTGACGTGTTTGTGCTCGACATGGGCCAGCCGGTCAAAATCATTGACCTGGCCCAGCGCATGGTGCAGCTCAGTGGCCTGAAGGTGCGCGACGCAGCCCACCCCGAAGGCGACATCACCATTGCCATCACCGGCCTGCGCCCGGGTGAAAAACTCTATGAAGAGTTGCTGATTGGCGACAACCCCGAACCCACCGCGCATGCCCGCATCATGAAAGCGCATGAGGCCTTTTTACCCTGGGATCAAATCCAGCCGCATTTGCAAGACTTGCGCACTGCCGCACAACAAGCAGATGTGGCCGCCATCAAGGTGGTGCTACAGGCCTGTGTGCAGGGTTACCACGCACAACCAGACCAGTAGTGGCCGGTGCGGGGCAACATGCGGCACAATTCCAGCATGACCTACACATCCCCGATTTCACCGCGCGACCAGGCACAAATTCTGGCTCAGGCGCTGCCCTACATCCGCAAGTTCCATGGCAAAACCATGGTCATCAAATACGGCGGCAACGCCATGACCGAGCCCGCGCTGCAAAAGGCCTTTGCCGAAGACGTGGTGCTCTTGAAGCTGGTTGGCATCAACCCGGTGGTGGTGCACGGCGGCGGCCCGCAAATTGAAGGCCTGCTCAAGCGCTTGGGCAAAAAAGGCGAATTTATTCAGGGCATGCGCGTCACCGATGCCGAAACCATGGAAGTGGTTGAATGGGTGCTGGGTGGTGAAGTGCAGCAAGACATTGTGGGTCTGATCAACCAGGCCGGTGGCAAAGCCGTGGGTCTGACCGGGCGCGACGGGGGGTTGATCCGGGCCCAAAAACTCAAGATGCTTGACAGCGCCGACCCCTCCAAAGAACACGATGTGGGTCAGGTCGGCGACATCGTCAGCATCGACCCCAGCGTGGTCAAGGCGCTGCAAGACGATGCCTTCATTCCGGTCATCAGTCCGATCGGTTTTGGCGAAGCCAACGAGAGCTACAACATCAACGCTGACGTGGTCGCGGCCAAGCTGGCGACGGTGTTGAAAGCCGAAAAGCTGATGATGCTCACCAACATCAGTGGTGTGCTGGACAAAGCCGGGCAACTTTTGACCGACCTGACAGCCAAGCGCATTGACGACTTGTTTCTTGATGGCACCATCAGCGGCGGCATGCTGCCCAAGATCGCCGGCGCACTGGACGCGGCCAAAAGCGGGGTCAACTCGGTGCACATCATTGATGGCCGGGTGCCGCATGTGCTGCTGCTCGAGATATTGACCGACCAGGCCTTTGGCACCATGATTCGCTCCCACTAATTCCATTTCTAACGTCCATGTGCAACAAGGACACCCCAAAGCATGAAACACGCGTGCCCTGCGTAGGGCGGGTTTCAACCCGCCATGGCCGACTGAAGTCGGCCTTACGACACGCCATTCTTGTCGGCTGTGGGCGTTGTTTCACGTTAAATCATCCGTTTCGTTGTTGCAACGCCTTGCCGTGCATTTGCACTGTCTGCGGCTTCGCGCCTAGACACAAATGATTTGGAAATGAAATTACGGCATGTAGACTGTTATAAAGTTTATAACTGCTTGCGCTTGTTTAACGGGGGCTATAGGCCTTTTTTATCATGAGAATCCTGTTGGTGGAAGACGATGTGATGGTGGCCTGCGGGGTCAAGCTCGGGCTGGTCGATGCCGGTTACGCGGTGGACTGGGTCGGCAGCGCCGAGAAAGCCCTGGAAATTAGCCGCAACGAGGCCTTTGACCTGGCTGTGATTGACCTGGGGCTGCCCGGCATGGACGGCCTGGCTCTGACGCAACGCCTGCGCCAGTACGGCCACACCATGCCTGTGATGATCCTCACCGCCCGAGACGGCCTGAACGACCGCGTGCGTGGCCTGGACATGGGCGCAGACGACTACATGATCAAACCCTTTGAGCTGCCCGAGCTGCTGGCTCGCCTGCGCGCCCTGTTACGCCGTTCGCAGGCTGCAACGTCCTCGGTGCTGAGTTTCGGTGCGCTCGAGATGGACACCGCCACCCGACAGGCCTGTGTGCGCCCCAGTGGCCAGCTGCTTGAACTTGGCCAGCGCGAATGGACGGTGCTGGAGTACCTGCTCTTGCACACGCCCAAACCGGCCAATAAAGAAAAACTGCTGCAAGCCCTGACCGGCTGGGACAAAGAAATCACCTCCAACGCGGTCGAGGTCTACATCTCGCGCCTACGCGGCAAGCTCGAACCGTTGGGCGTGGGTCTGCGTTCAATTCGTGGTTTTGGTTACCGGCTGGAGCTGCTGGCCCCCAGACTCACCGACGTGAGCAGCAACAGCGGCACATAGCACAGTATGCAACTGGCCGCCATGTCCACCGGGCTGCAGCGGCGTTTGCTGCTGCTGTTGCTGTTGCCGCTGGTCTTGCTGGCCTGCATCAACACCTGGTTTGACTACCGCTCGGCCGACAACGCCGCGCTGCAGCAAGACCGCCAACTGCTGCAGCTCGCCCCCTTGCTGGTGAGCTCGGTGGTGGCGCCTGGTAAAACCGCAGCCGACCCGCCGGTGATGTTGCGCGCGCCCGCCATTGAAGATTTTTTGCGCGAAGGGCGGGTTTCGTCGATGGCGGTGGTGGGGCTCGACGGCCGGGTGCTGTTGGGGGCGGATTGGCTCACCGGGCTACCCCCCACCACGTTCGACCCTGAATTCGCCAGCGAGGAACACAACGGCGTGCTCTACCGCATTCTGTCCCTGCGCACGCCCACGGTAGTCGGAGAACTGGTGGTGCGCCTGGCCGATGGCTCAGACCCGCGTCAACAGTGGTTTGTCCAGGTATTCAAAAAAGTGCTGTTGCCCAACCTGGTTCTGATGGTGCTGGCGGTGTTTGTGGTGAACTGGGCAGTGGCGCGGGCGCTGGCTCCGCTGCTGCAACTCAAAAATGCGGTGGAGCACCGCTCCTCGCGCGACCTCAGCCCGTTTGAGGTTCAGGCGACCCCGGAAGAAGTTCGCCCGCTGGTGCAGTCGCTGAACCACTTGCTGGGTCTGGTACAGGCCCAGGCTCAAAGCCAGGCTCGTTTTGTGGCCGATGCTGCGCACCAGTTGCGCACCCCGCTGGCCGGGTTGCAGTCGCAAATTGAAGCGCTGGCACAAAGCGCCACACGTTCAGAAGGTTTTAGCCATCTAGCCCTTACAAATAAAGGGAAAGACACTATCATTTTAGAAGTAGAACAAATGTTTCGTCTGCGCGATGCCGCCCGCCGTACCAGCCAGTTGGCAAACCAGTTGCTGGCGCTGTCCCGGGCCGATGCCCGCAACCCGGCAGAGCAGCCGCTTGAACATGTGGATTTGAAAACCCTGTGTGAAAACGTGTTCGAAGACCACCTGGACATGGCCGCCGCCAAAGCCATTGACCTGGGGCTGGAGGCGCAACCGGTGCGGGTCTGGGGGCACGTTTGGCTGTTGCGCGAGCTGCTGGGCAACTTGCTGAACAATGCGCTCAAATACACCCCGCAGGGCGGCACGGTGACCCTGCGCTGCGGTCACCGTGGTTTGAAACCAGCCCCGATGCTGGAGGTTGAAGACGACGGCCCTGGCATCCCACCTGAAGAGCAGCAGCGGGTGCTGGAACGCTTTTACCGCGTGCGCGGCAGCACCAGCGAAGGCAACGGCCTGGGTCTGGCCATTGCCGACGAAATTGCCCGTGTGCACGGTGGGCAATTACAGGTGGGCGACGGCAGCGGTGGGCGCGGCGCACGCTTCACGCTGGTGTTGCTGTGCGAGAATGAAATTACCCCCGAAACACCCTGATTGACCACAAAATGGCTCTTTTACATGCCTGATTCAACTCCCCCGGGCGCGGCGCAGCCAGCCAAAGCCAAACGCCAGCCACCGGGTCAACGGCGGGTGCAAATTCTGCAAACTCTGGCCGCCCTGCTACAGCAGCCTGGGGGCGATCGCATCACCACGGCGGCGCTAGCCAAAGAACTGCAGGTCAGCGAGGCTGCCTTATACCGCCACTTTGCCAGCAAGGCGCAAATGTTTGAGGGACTGATCGACTTCATCGAGCAGTCGGTGTTTGCCCTGATCGGCCAGATACAAGCCCAAAGCACCGATGGTGCGCAGCGCGCCGGTCAAATCGTCTCCATGCTGATGAAGTTTGCCGAAAAAAACCCCGGCATGACCCGCGTCATGGTGGGCGATGCCTTGCTGCTCGAGCATGAACGCCTGCAAGAGCGCATGAACCAGTTTTTTGACAAGGTCGAAGCGGCGCTCAAACAATGCCTGCGCGAGGCGGCCAGCATGGATGCCAGTGCCACCCCCACAGTCGATGCGCAGCTGCGAGCCGCCGTGCTGGTGGCTTTTGCGCGCGGGCGTCTGCAGCGTTTTGCCCGTTCCCGCTTCAAACGCCTGCCCGGTGAACAGCTGGAGGCTTGTCTGGCTCTGTTGCTTTGAGGTTTGAGACAGGTGAGTTTAGGGTTTTGGCTAGGGGTTAACCCGCGAAAGCCCTAGAAAAGCATCCCTAGAAACCGTTGGGGGCTGACACGGTGGCCAGAAATGTTGCAAAATAGAACGGTCGTTCTTTTTAAGACCTATGGCCATTTATCCACTTCCTCTCAAGTCCGTTGCTGCACCTCCGCGCACCCGGGGTGCACGGGCGCTGCAAAAAGGCCAGCAAACCAAGCAAACCATCATCGATGCAGCCTTGGGGCTGGCCGAGCAAATCGGTCTGGAAGGCTTGAGCATCGGCGCGTTGGCGGAAATCACCCACATGAGCAAATCGGGCGTGTTTGCCCATTTTGGCTCACGTGAAGAGCTGCAAATTTCGGTCATACGCGAATACTACAAACGCTTTTCAGACGAGGTGTTTTTCCCCGCCATGAACGAGCCGCGCGGCCTGCCCCGTGTGCACGCGCTGTTTGACAACTGGATGAAGCGCGTGGCCATTGAAATCCAGTCCGGCTGCATTTTCATCAGTGGCGCGGTCGAGTTTGACGACCGCCCCGGCCCGGTACGCGACGCACTGGCCAGTTCGGTCAAAACCTGGCTGGCGGCCATGTACCGTGCCGTGGTGCAGGCCAAAGAAGCGGGTCATTTGGTGCCGGACGCGGACGAGGCGCAAATGGCGTTTGAAATTCATGGCCTGATCCTGGCGCTGCACTATGAAGCCCGCTTTCTGAAAAATCCCGGTGCCATTACCCGTGCTCACACCGGTTTTGCCAATATTTTGCTGCGCTACGGCAAACCCATAGCGCAAACCCTTGTTCACCCTGTTTCACCGATCCATTCCTAAGGAGAAAACCATGGCTGTTTACACCCCCCCCCTGCGTGACATGCAATTTGTGATGCATGAACTGCTCAACGTCACGGCCGACCTGGCCGCCATGCCAGCCCATGCCGACATGGATGCCGAGACCATCAACGCCGTGCTCGAAGAAGGCGGCAAATTTGCGTCCGAGGTGCTGTTGCCGCTGAACATTTCGGGTGACACAGAGGGCTGCAAGCTGGACATCACCACCCATGCTGTCACCACCCCCGCCGGCTACAAACAAGCTTACAAGCAATACATTGAAGGCGGTTGGGCTGCTTTGGCCTGCGACCCTGAATTTGGCGGCCAGGGTCTGCCGCTGGTGGTCAACCAATGCTTCTACGAAATGATGAACTCGGCAAACCAGGCCTGGACTATGTACCCGGGCCTGACCCATGGTGCCTACGCTGCACTGCACACCCATGGCACGCCCGAGCAAAAAGCCACCTACCTGCACAAGATGACCAGCGGCGAATGGACCGGCACCATGTGCCTGACTGAACCCCACTGTGGTACCGACTTGGGCCTGATGCGCACCAAGGCCGAGCCCCAAGGTGACGGCACTTACAAGATCACCGGCAACAAGATTTTCATCAGCGCTGGTGAGCATGACCTGGCAGACAACATCATCCACCTGGTGCTGGCACGCCTGCCCGATGCGCCCCCCGGCATCAAGGGCGTGAGCTTGTTCATCGTGCCCAAATTCCTGGTCAATGCCGACGGCTCCGTAGGCGCGCGCAACGGCATCTACTGCGGCGGCCTGGAGCACAAAATGGGCATCAAGTCCAACGCCACCGCACAGATCGTGCTGGAAGATGCCGTGGGCACCATGGTTGGCCAGCCCAACAAGGGCATGCAAGGCATGTTTGTGATGATGAACGCGGCTCGCCTGGGCGTGGGCAACCAGTCGCTCGGGCTGACCGAAGTGGCGTTCCAGAACGCGCTGGTGTATGCCAAAGACCGCATCCAGATGCGCGCACTCACCGGCCCGAAGGCCAAAGACAAACCCGCCGACCCGATCATCGTGCACCCCGATGTGCGCAAGATGCTGCTCACCGCCAAGGCCTACGCCGAAGGCGGCCGTGCCTTGCTGTGCTTCAGTTCCATGCTATTGGAAAAAGAGCACAACCACCCCGATGAGCAAGTCCGTAAAGAGTCTGGCGAACTGCTGGCCCTGCTGACCCCCATTTGCAAAGCCTTCCTGACCGACAACGGCCACATCTCCACCAACGCCTGCATGCAGGTGTTTGGTGGCCATGGCTTCATCAAGGAATGGGGCATGGAGCAGTTTGTGCGCGACAACCGCATCAACATGATTTATGAGGGTACCAACACCATCCAGTCGCTTGACCTGCTGGGCCGCAAGGTGCTCTCCAACAACGGGGCCACTTTGAGAAAATTTGGCAAACTGGTAGGCTCCCTGGTAGCAGAAGAAGGCGTCAACGAGAAGATGGCCGAGTTCATCACCCCGGTGGCCATCCTGGCTGACCAGATGACCAAGTTCACCACCGAGATCGGCTTCAAAGGCTTCCAGAACCCGGACGAAGTGGGGGCCGCTGCGGTGGACTACCTGCGCGTAGCTGGACACCTGGTGTACGGCTACTTCTGGGCCCGCATGGCGCAAGTGGCGCTCAAACAAATCGCTGCCGGCAATGCCGACCCGTTTTATGTGGCCAAGCTGCAAACCGCACGCTTTTACTTTGCCAAGCTGTTCCCCGAAACCGCCACGCTGATGCGCACCGCACGCGCGGGCTCCAAGGTGTTGATGGACACCGACGCCGCCCTGGCCTGAACCCACTTTTTAAGGAAAAAACATGTCCCGATTCAACGTTAGAAAAGTCGCCGTGCTCGGCGCAGGCGTGATGGGTGCGCAAATTGCAGCGCACCTGGTCAATTGCAAAGTGCCCGTCATCCTGTTTGACCTGCCCGCCAAAGAAGGCCCCAAAAACGGCATCGTCGCCAAAGCGGTAGAGGGGTTGAAAAAACTCAAACCGTCTCCGTTGGGTGTCACGGCAGATGCCAGCTTGATCGGCCAGGCCAACTACGAAGAACACATGGAGCAGCTGCGTGATTGCGACCTGATCATCGAAGCCATTGCCGAGCGCATGGACTGGAAGCTTGATCTGTACAAAAAAATCGCCCCGTTTGTGGCCCCGCACGCCATCGTGGCCTCCAACACCTCGGGTCTGTCGATCACCAAACTCAGTGAGGTGCTGCCTGAAGAAATCAAACCCCGTTTCTGCGGCATCCACTTCTTCAACCCACCGCGCTACATGCTGCTGGTGGAGCTGATCAACACCCCCACCACCGAGCCGCACATTCTGGACAAGCTCGAAGCTTTTGTCACCAGCAACCTGGGCAAAGGTGTGGTGCGTGCCAAAGACACACCCAACTTCATTGCCAACCGGGTTGGCATCGCCGGCATGCTGGCGACCATGAAAGAGGTGGAAAACTTTGGCCTGAGCGTTGATGTGGTTGATGATTTAACGGGCAAAAAATTGGGTCGCGCCAGCTCCGGCACGTTCCGCACGGCCGACGTGGTGGGCCTCGACACCATGGCGCATGTGATCAAGACCCTGCAAGACACGCTGAGTCCCGACACCGACCCGTTTTATGGCAGCTTTGCCACGCCTGAAGTGCTCAAGACCCTGCTGGAAATGGGCAACCTGGGGCAAAAAACCAAGGCTGGTTTCTTTAAAAAGGTCGGGCGCGACATCATGCGTTTTGACCTGGCAGGCAAAGACTACGTGCCCGCCGGTCAAAAGGCCGACGAGGTCTACACCCGCATGCTGAAAAAGCCCGCCGCCGAGCGCCTGCAATTGCTGCGCAACGCAGAAGGTGCAGAAGGCCAGTTTCTGTGGGCGATTTTGCGCAACGCTTTCCACTACGCCGCCGTACACCTGGGCACGATTGCCGACAACGCGCGTGACGTGGACTTTTGCATGCGTTGGGGCTTTGGCATGAAGCAGGGCCCGTTTGAGCTCTGGCAAGAAGCTGGTTGGCTCACCGTGGCCAACATGGTCAAAGAAGACATTGATGCCGGCAAAGCCCTGTGCAGCGCACCGCTGCCAGACTGGGTCTTTAAAGGCCCGGTGGCGGATGCCGGTGGCGTGCACACACAGCAAGGCTCCTGGAACCCCACCGCCGGTCAATTCATGCCGGTGCGCAGTTTGCCGGTGTACGCCCGCCAGCACTTCCCGGAAAGCGTGCTGGGTGCCAACGCACCCTGTGCAGCCACGGCTGGCATCACGCTGCATGAAGACGATGCCATCCGCCTGTGGACACTGGACGACGACGTGTCTGGCCCCTGCGGTAGCGTGGTCATTGCCAGCATCAAGACCAAGATGCATGCGATTGGCCCGGACGTGATCGAAGGCCTGCTGCAAGGTCTGGCGCTGGCCGAGGACAAGTACAAAGGCTTGGTGATCTGGAGCAACGACGAGATGTTCTCTGCCGGGGCCGACTTGCAAGCCATGCTGCCGGCCTTCATGATGGGCGGGGTCAAGGCGATTGCCGGAGCCGAGCTGGAGATGCAGCAAGCCATGCTGAAACTGCGCTACGCCAATGTGCCGGTGGTGTCTGCGGTGCGCGGCCTGGCATTGGGTGGCGGCTGCGAGCTGGCCGCCTACAGCGCCCGCCGCGTGGTGGCCATGGAAAGCTACATGGGTCTGGTGGAAGTGGGTGTGGGCTTGGTGCCCGGTGGTGGTGGCTTGGCTTACCTTGCCCGGCGTGCCGCTGAAAACGCCGCCAGTTCCACCGGCAAAGACCTGTTGCCGTTTTTGACCGAAGGCTTCACCGCAGCGGCCATGGCCAAAGTGGGCACCAGCGCTTTGGAGTCAAGGAAACTTGGCTATCTTTTGGATAGCGATGTGATCGTGCCGCACAAAGATGAGTTGCTGTTTGTCGCCATCAACGAAGCCCGCGCCATGTTCGACAGTGGTTACCGTGCGCCTCTCCAACGCAGCTTCCCGGTGGCGGGTCGCAGCGGCCTGGCCACCATCAAGGGCACGTTGGTCAACATGCGCGACGGCGGCTTCATCAGTGCTTATGACTACTTCATCGGTTGCCAGATCGCCTGGGTGATGTGCGGTGGCGATGTCGATGCCGGTAGCCTGGTGGATGAAGCGTACCTGATGACCCTGGAGCGCAAAGCCTTTGGCGAGTTGCTGGGCAACCCCAAAACGCAGGAACGCATCATGGGCATGATGTCCACCGGCAAGCCGGTGCGCAACTGACATGACGCAAGCTGCCGTTAATTTGCCGCCCAACCGTTTGGGTCGTGCCATGCTGCGTTTGCAACGCGTGCCTGGCTTTGCCCGGGGCTGGGCACGTAACCTGGTGTTGCACCGGGCAGTGCCGTTCACCGGCACGGCCGGGCTCGACTTTGTGCAGATGACCCCGCAGCGGGTGGAAATTGCGGTGGCCAACCGCCGCCGCGTGCAAAACCACATCCATGGTGTGCATGCTGCCGCCATGACCCTGGTGGCCGAAACCGCCACCGGCATGGTGGTGGGGCTGAACGTGCGCGACGACTGTCTGCCACTGGCCAAAGCGCTCAAGGTGGTCTTCAAAAAACGCGCCCAGGGTTCGTTGCGTGCGGTGGCGGTGCTCAGTGATGCGCAGCGCACGCTGATGCAGCAAACCGACAAAGGCGAAGTCTCGGTGGCGGTGCAAGTCAGTGACGAGTCCGGCGCACAGCCGATTGAATGTGAATTTATCTGGGCCTGGATTCCATCCGCCCCGCGCCAAGCGCAGCCCAAAACTCTTTAAGGATCCAACATGAAACAAGTTCAAGACGCTTACATCGTTGCTGCCACACGCAGCCCCATTGGCAAATCAGGCCGTGGGTTCTTTCGCAACACCCGCCCGGACGACCTGCTGGTCAAGGTGCTGCAGTCAGCGCTGGCGCAAGCGCCGGGTCTGGACCCGCAAGCGATAGAAGACATCATTTGCGGCTGTGCCATGCCCGAAGGCCAGCAAGGCCTGAACATTGCCCGCACCGCCGCCGTGCTGGCAGGCTTTCCCACCCGCGTGGGTGGGGTCACCGTGAACCGCTTTTGTGCCTCGGGCGTGACTGCCATTCAAATGGCAGCCGACCGCATCCGCGTCGGCGAGGCCGACGTGATGATCGCGGCCGGTGTAGAGAGCATGAGCATGGTGCCCATGGGTGGCAACGCACCCTCGTTCTCGCCCATGATGTTTGAGCACGACGAAAACGTCGGCATTGCCTACGGCATGGGCCTGACGGCTGAAAAAGTCGCCACCCAGTGGAAGGTCAGCCGCGAGGCACAAGACGCGTTTGCGTTGCAGTCGCACCAGCGCGCGCTGGCGGCGCAAGCGGCGGGGTATTTCAGCGCTGAAACCACACCGATTGAGGTGACCGACCGCGCGCCGAACCTGGCCACCGGCGAAGTCTTAGAGAAAAAGCGCGTGGTCACTACCGACGAAGGTGCGCGCCCCGAAACCAGTCTGGAAGGCCTGGCCAGGCTCAAATCACCGTTTTCTGCACGCGGCTCGGTCACCGCAGGCAACAGCTCGCAAACCTCGGACGGCGCTGGTGCTCTGATTCTGGTCAGCGAAAAAGCGCTCAAGCAATTCGGCCTGAAGCCACTGGCGCGCTTTGTGAGTTTTGCCGCCAAGGGCGTGCCACCGCAGTACATGGGCATTGGCCCGATCGAGGCGATTCCCGCCGCGCTGAAAAATGGCGGTTTGACGCTGGACCAACTCGACTGGATTGAGCTCAACGAAGCCTTTGCCGCGCAAAGCCTGGCCGTCATCAACACCCTGGGGCTTGACACCGCCAAGGTGAATCCGATGGGCGGCGCGATTGCCCTGGGTCACCCACTGGGGGCCACCGGTGCGATTCGTGCCGCCACCGTGATCCACGGCCTGCAACGCACCCAGGGCAAATACGGTATGGTGACGATGTGCATTGGCATGGGGCAGGGCGCTGCCGGCATTTTTGAACGCGTCTGATACGTTAATGTGAAACAACGCCCACAGCCGACAAGAATGGCGTGTCGTAGGGCCGACTTCAGTCGGCCATGGCGGGTTGAAACCCGCCCTACGCAGGGCACGCATGTTTCATGCTTTGGGGTATCCTTGTTGCACATGGACGTTAGTGCAGTGTTGCACGCTATCCGGCACTTAAAACCGTGTCTTTTTGCCCCTGGCGTTGTTGCAAATCTGCGCGATACTTACGGGTGTCGCTGTGGTTTGCGCCTAGCCAGAGCCAAAAATCCATCGGTTTTAAATTTGCTGTCAAGCGTTCAGCACTGCACTAGTCTTGTGTCACCGGTGGGTCAGCCTGCCGGTGCAGCCTCTTTAAAATCCTGGCTCTTGCCGGGATTTTGTTTTTTTATTCCATTTCCAAATCATTTGTGTCGAGGCGCGAAGCCGCACACAGTGCTGTTGCACGGCAAGGTAATGCAACAACGACACGGATGATTTGGAAATGGAATGACAACCAGGAATTTTCATGACC
>Ga0210037_1000361_pt1 | contig 35502 bp, 39 predicted proteins | sample CryGey08umfilter_3_FD_185451 | JGI IMG/M metagenome (GOLD analysis project Ga0210037, IMG submission 185451) | Groundwater microbial communities from aquifer in Utah, USA - Crystal Geyser 4/9/14 0.8 um filter (SPAdes) (version 3) | ecosystem: Environmental > Aquatic > Deep subsurface >...
GAAGCAGCTGATTTGTTTATTGATTTAGAAAAAATACCAAGAGTAATACTGAAAAAATAATGGATTTAAATAAAAAACAATTTACTACAGAAGTCGCAGGCAAAAAATTAACGCTCGAAGTATCCGATATTGCCAAGCAGGCCAATGCCGCAGTTTTAGGAACTTTTGGCGACACTTCGGTTTTGGTGACCGCCACAATGAGCAAAGAAGACCGTGCCATAGATTATCTTCCTTTAGTCATTGACTATGAAGAAAGATTTTATGCGGCCGGGAAAATCATCGGCAGTCGTTTTATCAGAAGAGAAGGCCGGCCTTCAGAGGAAGCGGTTTTATCCGGCCGCTTGATTGACCGAAGCTTGCGGCCGCTTTTTGACCAAAGACTTCGGCGCGATATCCAAATTATAGTTACGGTTTTATCTTACGATGAGGAAAATGACCCTGACTTCATTGCTTTAATAACTGCCTCCACTGCTCTAAGTATTTCTGATATTCCTTGGAACGGTCCGATTGCCGGGGTAAAACTAGCTCGGTTTTCTGATGGCCGGATAGTTATTAATTCTACCAATTCGCTACTCAAAGGAGAAGATAGGTTAGGTTTTGAGGCCTTTATTAGCGGCACTACTGAAAGAATCAATATGATTGAATTAGCGGGTAATGAGGCCAAAGAAGAAGAATTAATTGAAGCTTTCGACTTGAGCCAGAAAGAAATTGAAAAACTTATTGAATTTCAAAAAAAGATAACCAAAGAAATCGGCCAGCCCAAGATTAAATATGACTATGACAATGATAATGACCTAAAAAATAAAGTTCAAGAATACTTAAAAGATAAATTAGAGGCCGCGATTTACTCTCCTGAAAAAGTTGACCGGCAGAGTAAAATTGGTTTGCTGAAGCAGGAATTAAAAGATTATCTTATTGAGGAAGGAATTGGAGGTTCTGTTTTGGCTAAGGTTGATTTTCTATTTGAAGAAGAAGTTAATAAATTAGTTCATAAAAACATTATTGAATTGGAAAAAAGGCCTGATGGCCGGGCATTGGACGAAGTCCGGCAACTTTACGGAGAAGTCGGCTTGTTTAAACGGCTTCATGGTTCGGCTCTGTTTGTCCGCGGCAGTACTCAGGCCTTGGCAGTTGTCACTTTAGCAGCGCCAGGAGCTGAGCAATTAATTGAAACAATGGAAATTTCCAGCAAGCGCCGCTTTATGCTTCATTATAATTTTCCGCCTTACTGCGTCGGCGAAATCAGCCGTTTGGGTTCGCCGGGCCGCCGGGAAATCGGCCACGGCGCTTTAACCGAAAAGGCCTTGCGACCGCTTATTCCAACGCAGGAAGAATTCCCTTATACCATTCGCGTGGTTTCCGAAATCTTATCCTCCAATGGTTCTTCTTCAATGGCCAGTGTTTGCGCTTCTTCAATGGTTTTAATGGATGCTGGCGTGCCGCTTAAAAAAGCCGTAGCCGGAATTGCAATGGGATTAATGATTGACAAAAGTCATAAATATAAAATTTTAACTGATATTCAGGGACCAGAGGACCATCACGGCGATATGGACTGCAAAGTGGCTGGTACGACTGGCGGCATCACCGCCATTCAGATGGATGTTAAAATTGAGGGCTTGGATTTAGCCGTGCTTAAAGAAGTTTTATCACAAGCCAGAAAAGCCCGGCTGGAGATTTTAGAATTTATGAAAACCGTCATTGATAAACCCCGAGAAAAAGTTTCTTCCTACGCGCCAGTAGTGCTCTCTATTAATATAAAGCCGGAACAAATTGGTGAAGTCATTGGTCCGGGTGGCCGAATAATTAACGGTATTATTGCCGCCAGCGGCGCTTTAAGCATTGACATTGAACAGAGCGGCAGAGTGTTTGTGGCAGCTGCTGATGAGTTAAAAGCCCGGGCCGCGGTCCAGCAAATCAAAGCCCTGACCCGCGATTTCCAAATTGGTGAAATCGTCTTTGGTAAAGTAATAAAAATACTGGATTTTGGAGCCATAGTTGATTTGGGCGGCGGCAAAGATGGGATGATTCACGTTTCCGAACTCAAAGACGGCTTTGTGGAAAAAGTTGAGGATGTGCTTAATCTGGGAGACCTCGTGAAGGTAAAAATAATTAAAGTTGAAAACGGAAAAATCGGATTGTCGCTAAAAGCCGCAAAGTAAAGATAGAGAGTTTTATTTTAATAACCTACTTAATCTCGATTTTAATCTCCCTGACTTATTCTTTTTTATTAAATTAACTTTTGCCGCTTTATCAAGCTTTTTATAAACCTGCGAAAGAAATTCTTTGGCTTTTTCCTTTTCGCCGGCAGCAATTATTTTTTTGTATTGCTTAATAACCGTCTTGAGTTCGGTTTTTCTTTTGAGATTTTTCAGCCGGCGCCGGATATTTTGCCGCAGGGCTTTTTTTGCTGATTTGGTGATAGGCATACAATAATAAATCCGAAATTCTAAATCCTAAATTCTAAACAAATTCTAAATTCCAGATTTTCAAATCACAAACCAAACTGTTTGGAATTTGTGATTTCTAATTTTGTGATTTGTTTAGGATTTCGTGCTTCGGATTTAGAATTTTTAATATATTACCTTGCCAGATTTGCTCTGTCAATGTTAATAGTTTAGAATAACTAATGACTAAATGACTTAATAAGTAAATTATGCTTTATTCTCTTTTCGGAAAACTCATTATTAAAAAGCCCCAGTTTGCGGTTATTGAAGCCAATGGTCTTGGTTTTAAAATTTTTATTTTCTCAAGAACCTTTCGGAAATTGCCGAAATTAAACAGCCGAATTAAATTGTTTTGCTATGTTTATAATTATCAAAATGGAGCTGAACTCTACGGCTTTTTGGAAGAAAAAGAAAGAGAAATTTTTGAATTGTTGAATTCCATCAGCGGCGTTGGACCGAAAGCCGCCTTAAAAATTTTAGATGAAATGAGAATAGAAAGCCTTTTGGCCGCCATTAGTCGAGGCCGAAGCGACCTTTTAACAAAAGCCGTTGGTATTGGTCGCAAAAAAGCCGCCAGAATAATTTTGGAATTAAGCGATAAAATAAAAAAGCAAAAAACTGAAGCCGAAATGACCTCAATGGAAGCCGATTTTGATTTGGAAGAAATTTTGAAATCTCTGGGTTATAAGCAAAATGAGGCCCGGGAGGCGATAAGAAGAATTCCCAAAAAAGTAAAAACTCTCCAAGAAAGATTAAAAACTGCTTTAAAAATTCTCAGTGGAAAATAATGGAAAAGATTTTGCGATTTTTAGAAAAATACATCGTCCCGAAATCTCTTTATTGTTTGTTACAACCTCTTTACCATCTTACCCTGGCTTTTTTAGGGGCTTTTGTCTATGGCTTTCCCTCTAAAAAACTTACTGTTGTCGGCGTGACCGGCACCAAGGGCAAAACCACTGTTTGTTATTTGATTGCTCAAATTTTGAATTCCAGTGGCCTAAAAACCGGAATGACGACCACGGTTCTTTTTAAAATCGGCGATAAAGAATGGATTAATGATACTAAACAAACAATGTTAGGCAGATTTCAGCTCCAAAAGTTGTTATCAGAAATGGTAAAAGAAGGCTGCCAGTATGCGGTCATTGAAACCTCTTCCGAAGGAATTTTACAGTATCGCCATCGGTTTATTGACTATGATGTTGCGGTTTTTACCAATCTTTCACCTGAGCACATTGAGAGACACGGTAATTTTGAAAATTATCGGGACGTGAAAATAAAATTATTCGAAAGAGTTGGCCAGAAAGAAAATGGAGTCGGAATCTATAATTTAGACGATGAGAATGTCGGCTATTTCCTAAAGCCGAAAATTGCCAAACAATATGTTTATACTCTGAAACTGCCAGCTTCCCGGGGTCAAATTCAAAATTTATATTATGTTTCCGACATTAAATCAACGGCCCAGAGCACGAGTTTTTTATTTAATAATGAGAAATTTGAAATGCCATTAATTGGCGAATTTAACGTCTATAATACGGCAGCCGCGATTTGTGCGGCTCTTTCTCAAGGCCTAGCGATGCCAAAAATAGAAAGGGCCTTAACCAAAGTTAAAGTCCCTCCCGGCAGATTAGAATTAGTTAACAACGGTCAGGATTTTACTGTTATTATTGATTATGCCCATGAACCGAAAAGTTTAGAAGCGGTTTATAAGACAGTTATTAAGTCATTAGTTAAAAGTCAAAAGTCAAAAGTCATCTGTTTGTTAAGTTCTCAAGGCGGCGGTCGAGATAAATGGAAAAGACCGGAAATGGGTAAAATCGCGGCCAAATATTGCGACAAAATTATTTTAACGAATGAAGATCCATACGACGAAAATCCGCTGCAAATTATAAACGACATCGAAAGCGGATTTTCGCAAATCCGAAATCCGAAATCCGCTGTTGCCGAAGGCAAGTCCCCGGAGGGTTTAATTCGAAAAAATTATTGGAAAATAATAGATCGCCGCGAAGCCATTAAAAAAGCTATTTCTTTAGCCAAAAAAGGCGATGTGGTGATTTTAACCGGCAAAGGCGGCGAAGTTTGGATGTGCGTGGAAAATGGCAAAAAAATTCCGTGGAATGAAAAAGGAATCGTGGAAAAAGAACTCGCTAATCTACGCAAATATGGCCGCAAATATCACAAATAAAAAATACGAATTATTGGAACATCCAGCGGAACTTCGTTTTAGAATTTATGGCAAAACACTAGGAGAATTATTTATAAATGCCGCTCTTGCTTTAGCGGAAACCTTGAGGCAGGACGCAAAAGAGATATTTAAGAATCCGAAACCAAAAACTAAAAACTCAAAGCTCAAAGCTAAATCTATTGACATTAATTCTCTTTTGGTGGATTTTTTAAGTGAAATTCTGGCGAAATCGCAAATCAACAAATGTATTTATTTAGTGCCAAAAATAAGAGTATCAATAGTTAATAGTCAAAAGTCAAAAGTTGTAGCCGATTTGGTCGGCTACCCCGTAGACCATTTTAACGAAGACATAAAAGCCGTCACTTATCAAGATTTAAATATCCAAAAAATTGACGGCATCTGGCAAACGATTTTGGTATTTGACATCTAAGTAAAACCTTGATATTATTTTAGATAGCAAATGACCTATTTTGGCCATTAAGAAAATTACAGCCTAAAGGAGGTGAAAGAAGATGTTAGAGATTGGAAGCGCTATTGGGATGACGGTATATGTAGTAGCAGTACCAATATCCGGATGGGAATTAGTCAAGTCAATTTTGAAATGCGAGGATGAAAAGCTATCTCGACGGATAATTGTCGCTTCAGCTATGGGCTTCTATATGTTCATACTGACTGCATTTTTGCCCCTTGCTCTTTGTGCCGGATAACTTTTGTAAATTCTGGGAGATAGATAAATAACATTCGCAATGGCGGTGCTTCGGCATCGCCATTATTTTTTGCTATAATTATCTTAATGATTACCAAAAAAGACCTAAATAAAATCAGCGATTATCTTTGGGAAATTCCGAAAAAATTTCGTTCGGATATGCGCGTGCCAGCCAGGATTTATGCGGATGAAAAACTATTGGAAGAAGCCACTCGCGACAAATCAATTGAGCAGTTGGTTAATCTTTGCGCTTTACCGGGCATTCAGAAATATGGTTTGGCAATGCCGGATATCCACGAGGGCTATGCTTCGCCCATTGGCGGCGTGGCGGCCATTAGCACAACTGATGGCATTATTTCACCAGGAATGTGCGGTTATGATATTAATTGCGGGATGAAACTTTTGTATTCTTCTTATTCTGAAAAAGAACTTCGGCCTTATTTGGATAAATTAGCCACTGAAATTCAGAAAGAAGTGCCTTCGGGTTTGGGTCGAGGCCGGCAGATAAAAATAGATATTGTGAGCTTAGATAAAATTTTAGAAGGCGGAGCGCAAAGATTGGTGGAGCAGGGTTATGGCGAAAAAGAAGACGTTGAAAATTGCGAAGCCAATGGCCGTTTAGAATGGGCTGATGCCAAAGATGTTTCAAATCAGGCCAAAAACCGAGGCAGGGATCAAGTTGGAACTCTCGGGAGCGGCAACCACTTCTTGGAAATTCAAAAAGTTGACGAAATTTTTAATGAGGAAGCGGCCCAAGTTTTTGGATTATTTAAAGATCAAGTTGTCGTCATGGTGCATTGCGGGAGTCGCGGACTCGGCCATCAAGTCTGCAGTGATTATTTAAAAGAATTTATTCCTTTAATGGAAAGAAAATATAAAATTAAAGTTCCAGATCGAGAATTTGCCTGTGTTCTATTTAATTCTCCAGAAGGTCAAAGATATCTCTCCGCCATGGCTTCAGCTGCTAATTTCGCCTGGGCAAATCGTCAGATGATTGCCCATTATGTCAGAAAAGCTTGGGAAAATGTGGTTGGCAACCAACAACTAACTGCTATTTACGACGTCGCTCATAACATTATCAAACTGGAAAAATACGAAATTAATGGAAAAGAAACAGAAGTCGCAGTTCATCGCAAGGGCGCGACCAGGGCTTTCCCGCCTAATCATCCGGAAATTCCGGAAAAATATAAATCAGTTGGTCAGCCAGTGCTTATTCCGGGTTCAATGGGCACTGCTTCCTATGTTTTACGTGGAACAGAAGAGGCAAAAGAAAGTTTCTATTCAAGTTGCCACGGCGCTGGCCGGACAATGTCGCGTCATGCCGCTACCCGGGCTTTATCAGGCCAAGAAATTGTCAGAAATTTGGAAAGCCGCGGCATTATTGTCAAATGCTATTCAATGCGCGGCATTGCCGAAGAAGCACCCCAAGCCTATAAAAATATTGATGAAGTTGTGGAAGTGGTTCATCAAGCGGGCTTATCTAAAAAAGTTGCCAAACTGGTGCCCTTAGCCGTAATTAAAGGTGAGTAAAATCTTCAATTTGATCAAACCTTTGCTAATTGCTATCATTAATGATAGCAATTAGCAATATTAATATCATACCCCCTCAATCTATATGAAAAATTTGTCAGAATTTAAATCAAGAAAAGAGTGGGAGGCTGCCATTTGGGAAAAATTTTTGGAGAATGTTAAAATGTCCAAGTCCAAACAGGAATTGAAAAAAATTTTCGATGGTTTGCTGAGCGCCAGCGAGAAAAAAACTATTGTCAAACGGTTAATAGCCATTTCTTTAATCAAACAAGGAAAAACTTATAGACAGATAAGGGAAATTGTTTGGGTTTCCCATAACACTATTAGTGCCTTGAAGAAAACACTAAAAAAGCGCTCCGAATACCAAAATAATCCTTCATCAAATAAAAGAAATAAAATGAATAAAACAGGGAGAACGAGAGGAATTCCGGAGAAAACAATATTTGATTATTGGCTCAATTTTCCGTTACCCAGCTATACAGGCAAAGGCCGTTGGAGATTTCTGAATTATCAGGGCTAAATTTATCAAGGCTAAACCATGGGGATTAAATGAGGGTTTCCGAAATTGCTATCATCAATGATAGCAATATTCTGACGCGGATGGTTGAAGAGCAAGATGGCAATCCAGCAACAAAAATAATTACAAAAACAAGATGATTGAGGCCTATTTATACAAAAAATTACCTAATGAAAAAGTTCAATGCCGGAATTGTGCCCATTTTTGCGTGATTGAAAATAATCAGCGGGGGATTTGTGGGGTCAGAGAAAATAGAGATGGCAAACTTTATTCTTTGGTTTATGGTAAAGCAGCGGCTATCAATGTTGACCCGATTGAGAAAAAACCATTTTTTCACTTTTTGTCCAGCACTTATTCTCTGTCAATCGCCACGGTGGGCTGCAATTTTCGCTGCCTTTATTGTCAGAACTGGGATATTTCTCAGGGCCCCAAGCCTAATAAATCAATTTCTTCTTTTTATGATTTATCGCCTCAGGAAATCGTTAAAATGGCTTTGGAAAATAAAACGCCTTCTATTTCCTATACTTATACCGAGCCGACAGTTTTTTTGGAATATGCTTTGGCCACGATGAAAATAGCTAAAAAAGCCGGCCTGAAAAACAACTGGGTGACTAATGGTTTTTTCTCAAAAGAGCTCCTGGAAATAATTTCGCCATATTTGGATGCGGCTAATGTTGATTTAAAGGGATTCAGTGAGGAATTTTATCGAGAAAATTGTGGTGGCCGGCTTCAACCAGTTTTAGATACTCTAATTGGGATGAAAAAGAAAAAAATTTGGGTTGAAATAACTACTTTAGTAATTCCGACTTTGAATGACGACGAAAAAACTTTTAAAGGTATTGCCAATTTTATTAAAAAAGAATTGGGCAGAGAAACGCCGTGGCACGTCACCCAATTTTCTGGAGCGATTTCTTGGCAATTAAAAAATCTACCGGACACACCGGTGGAAACCCTAGAAAAGGCCTATCAAATCGGTAAAAAAGCCGGCCTGAAATACGTTTATACCGGCAATATTCCCGGCCACCGCGCTGAAGACACTTTTTGTCCCAAATGCGGCGCTGTAGCCATCGACAGAATGAATTACATCATTCACCGCTATGATAAAAACGGTAAATGTCCGAAATGCGGCACTAATTTAGATTTAATTTTATGATAAATTTCGCTTGTTTCTCTCCTCATCCGCCGATAATTTTGCCTTCGGTGGGCTCACCAAAAGATAGGGCTCGGGTAAAAAATACTATTAAAGCCCTGGAAAATTTGGGAGAAAAACTAAAAGAGGCGAATCCTAATACTATCATTATTTCTTCCCCCCATCCTGACTGGGGATTTAATGTGCCTTTGTTTTTTCTCGCCAAAGATTTCAAAAGCAAGATTGAAACTTATCTAATCGGCTTAGAGTCACCAAGATTTTATTTTGAAAAAGGCAAGAAAGTATTCTCTAATTCGTGCGAATTAGAGAATAGACAAATAGCTATAATAGCTTCGGGTGATTTATCGCACTGCCTTAAAGAAGACGGTCCTTACGGCTTTCATCCTGACGGACCTAAATTTGATAAGGCCCTGACTGAGGCGCTGAAAAAGAAAGACACAGAAAGAATCTTGAAATTAGATGAATTATACCCCGAAGCCGGTGAATGCGGCTTACGGTCGTTTTGCTTTGTTTTAGGAATTTTGGAGGCCTCGGGAATTGATTATCAACAAAAAATTCTCTCTTACGAAGGCCCTTTCGGGGTAGGATATTTAGTGGTAAATTTTAAATTATAAAATAAAGCGATTATGGAAACTAAGACAAAAATTGCGGGGATAGAGTTTAATTCCTTTGTTTTAAATGCTTCGGGCGTAAACGATTCTACTTTAGAAGAATTAGAAGAAATAGCAAAATCTGATTCGGCGGCGGTTATGACAAAATCTTGTACAGTAGAACCAAGGAAGGGCAGTGAAGAACCAAGATATTTTAGATTACCCCTTGGCAGTATTCAATCTATGGGATTACCGAATTTAGGATATAAAGAATATCTTAAATTTATCCCCGGATTAAAAAAATATGGAAAGCCAGTAATTGTAAGCGTTGCCGGTTTTTCTCCGGATGAATATAGAATTATGGTTAAGGCATTTCAAGAGAGTGAGGTTGATTTAATAGAGGTAAATCTTTCTTGCCCCAATATCGGGGGCAAACAACCCGTTGCCTATAATCTTAAACAAACCGAGGAAGTTTTAAGCAAAATCTCAGATTTAGGAGAAAAGCCAATCGGATTAAAATTACCACCTATTTTGATTTTTCTCAACAAGAAAAAACAGCAGAATTAATAAAACGTTACAATGTTTCTTTTATTTCTTCTATAAACTCCTTAGGAAATACATTAGTCATAGATTCAGAAAGAGAAATACCGGTAATTAAGCCGAACAAGGGCTTTGGGGGATTATGCGGGGATTATATAAAACCAATTGCCTTAGCTAATGTAAGAAGATTTTACGAACTGTTAAAAGACGAACTTTCTATTATGGGGGTCGGCGGGATAAAAATGGGTCAAGATGCCTTTGAATTTCTTCTTGCGGGGGCTGATGCAGTTCAGGTTGGCACAGTTTTTGAAAAAGAAGGGATTAATTGCTTTGAAAGGATAAACCGAGAACTTGAAAAAATTTTAGAGAGGAAAGGATACTTCTCTGTTTCTGAGGTGAAAGGAAAATTGAAGTATTTATAAAAAATCCCGAAGAAATCAAATATAAGAAATTATTCAATGCTAAAAATCCGAGAAATTAAAGCAAAATCAATTAAATTTAAAAATAATTTGAATTTTAAAATTTATTTTCACCATTAAACTTATGATTAAAATTCCAAAAGACGCGGAAAAGATAATTGAAGAAAATCCAGTCGCTTTCGCAACCGTGAATAGGGTTAGTAAGCCAAATGTGATTGCTGTTGCTTTTGTGAAGGTTATCTCAAGAAATCAAGTCCTTATTACCGATGTCGCCATGAGACAGACTAGAAATAACCTTAAAGAAAATAACAATATTTGTTTAGCTGTCTGGAATAAAAATTGGAAGGGTTATAAGTTAGTTGGCAAAGCTAAGTATTTTTTAGTAGGGAAATGGAAAAGATTTATTGAAGAAATGCCCGAAAATAAAAATGAGAAACTAAAAGGCGCAATTATCGTAACTATTTCTAAAATAATTCGTCTTAAATAAAACCCAGTGGAATGAGCGGAATATTAAAATTAAACAAAAAAACTTCTATTGAAGTTAAGCCAAAGGCGCCGTTTAATTTTGACGCGACCATTTTAAAACCATCGTATTACCCCGATCCTCTAAGTATTTATGAAACCGGAAAGTATTGGCTCGCAATGAGATTGGGTAAAAAAACTTATGGAATAAAAATGGAGAACAAAGGAGCGGTGAATAAACCAAGGGTTAAAATTACTATTTTTTCTAAATCTAAGTTATCAAAAGATGAATTAAAGAATATCCTTGACGAACTCAATTTTAGATTTGAATTTCAACGAGATATTTCAGAATTTTTTAAAAAATTTAAAAACGATAAAATTCTTTTGCCATTTCTAAAAAGATGGTATGGGATGCACGGCAGTTGCGCCCAAAGTTTGTACGGCCTGTTAATGATAGGAATATTTTTACAAAATACGATAATAAAGCGGAGCGTTCAGATGACTAAAGTTATGTTAGAAAAATATGGCGTTAAAGTTAGATTTGACAATAAGGAAGTTTATGAATTTTGGAAACCAGAGGAAATGGCAAAAGTGCCGGAAAAAGAACTAATAAAATTAAAAGTAGGCTATCGGGCTAAATTATTTATTAAACTTTCGGAAACATTCATCAAAGAGAAAATTAATGAGTTTGAACTGAGACAGTTGCCGGTAGAAGAAGCGAAGAAAAAATCGTTAAAATTATACGGCGTCGGCCCTGAAACTGCCCGAATTTTAGCAACTGAGGCGCTGCATCATTATGAAATTTTTGACCATATTGCGCCTTGGCAGCAGAAGATTTACTCAAAATTGCTTTTCGACAAAAAACTGGTTCCAGCCAGCAAAATAATTAAATATGTTAAAGAAAAATGGGGCCAGTGGGCCAATTTAGCCGCCAGTTATATTTGGGAAGATATCTTCTGGCAGAGAAAACAAGGACGAAAAATCCCCTGGCTGGAAAAAGAAATTAGATTGTAGATAAAAATGAAAAAATTATATTCAAAAAAAGAAAAATGGTTTTATGATGATATTCGCGGATTTTGTTGCGGCTTGGAAATAAGAAAAGTTTTGTACAGCAAGAAAAGCAAATTTCAGGAAATTCAAATTCTCGAATCTGAAAGCTGGGGTCGTGTTTTAACACTAGATAAAGCAATCCAGACCACTGAACGGGACGAATTCATTTATCATGAAATGATCTCTCATGTTCCGCTTTTTTTGCATTCAAAGCCCAAGAAAGTTCTTGTCGTAGGCGGAGGCGATGGCGGCATACTAAAAGAAGTTTTAAAACACGGCACTGTCAAAAACGTTATACTGGTTGAGATTGATAAATATGTGATAGAAGCCTCCAAAAAATACTTACAAAAAATTCATCAAAATTCATATTATAATAAGAGGGCAGAAATCATTGTCGGAGACGGGGTAGCGTTTATAAAAAACTGCAAAAATATTTTTGATGTCATAATTATTGATTCGACCGACCCCGTGGGTATGGCTGAAGATTTATTTTCTGACAATTTTTATAAAGATGCCCTCGCGGCTCTTAAAACTGACGGGATTTTGGTCACGCAGTCAGGAGCGATATTTGCTCAGTGGGAGGAATTTTCAAAAACGGTAGAAAAAATGAAAAGATTCTTTAAATATGTTTCTCCTTATTTGACCGTTGTGCCCACCTATCCATCTTCATTTTGGTCTTTTACTATTGCGTCAAAAAACTTCGATTTTAAAAAAATTCCTTTTGAAAATGTGGAAAAAAAATATAAAGAAATTAAAGCTAAATTTAAATTTTATAATCCCGAGGTACATCGGGCATCTTTTGCCATACCAAATTTTATAATTAAAGGATTAAATAGGTGAAAAATTATTTATAAATGAACCCTTTAATTTCTTTAGTTAAATCAGCGATCGGAAATTATATTATAAAAAAGAAAATTATTTCTCCGCCCAAGGATTTACCAAGCGAATTTTCAAATCGCCGAGCCGGTACCTTTGTAACAATTGAAGAGAACGGGAATTTGCGGGGCTGTATTGGCACTTATTTAGCGACTCGCAAAAATATTGCCGAAGAAATTATTCATAATGCGATTGCCGCCGCCACTGAAGATTACCGCTTCGGACCAATTCAAAAAGAGGAATTACCTGAGCTTTCTTACACGGTTTATATTTTAAGTGAGCCGGAATTAACGAAAGACGTCTCTGGGTTGGATCCCAAGAAATTTGGTATAATTGTCAAGACGGCACCTATAACTTCTCCTAATGGCACCGATGTAGTTTTTAATGGTCATTTTGTGGCAAAAACCGGACTTTTGCTTCCTGATTTAGAAGGAGTTGATACTGTAGAAAAACAAATTCTGATTGCTTGCCAGAAAGCCGGCATTGACCCGCGAAGAGGAAAGATTATTATTTATAGGTTCAGTGTTAAGAAATATCAATAAAATATGAAAAAAAATATTTATTTAGATTACGCCGCCACCACTTATATTGACTCGGAAGTGCTTCAAAAAATGAAGCCGTATTTAACCAGTGCTTATGGCAACGCTTCTTCTTTGTATTCATTAGGCCGGGAAGCTAAAGCCGCGATTGAGAAGGCGCGCGATGACATCGCCAAAATTTTAGGAGTTCTACCTTCTAAAATTATTTTTACTGGCTCAGGCACAGAATCAGATAATTTAGCGATTTTTGGCATTGCTCAAGCCTATCGTGATTACGGCAATCATGTTATTATTTCCAAAATTGAGCACAAAGCCGTCTTAGAATCAGCGAAAAAATTAGAAAAACAGGGCTTTAAAGTCACTTATTTAAATGTTGATTCCCAGGGCAGCGTGAAATTAGCTGAATTTAAAAAAGCCCTAAGCAAAAAAACCATTCTGGTTTCTATTATGTACGCCAATAATGAAATCGGCACTATCCAGACTATTAAAGAAATTAGCTGGATAATTAAAAGATTTCGGAAAAACAATCTCTTGCCGGCTTTTCATACTGATGCCTGTCAGGCCGCCGGCGCTCTTTCTCTGAAAATTAAAGACTTAGGCGTTGACCTTTTAACTTTAAACGGTTCAAAAATTTACGGGCCCAAGGGGTCAGGTTGTTTGTATGTTAACAAAGATTATAAAATTGAACCTTTGATTGTTGGCGGCTCTCAGGAAATGGGATTAAGAGCTGGCACAGAAAACACAGCTTTAATCGTCGGCTTTAGCGAGGCCCTAAAATTAGCGGAAAAATTGAGAAAAAAAGAAAGCCAGCGGTTAAAAAATCTCAGAGATTATTTTATTAAAAAGGTTTTAAAGATTATTCCTAATGCCCGGCTTAACGGCCATCCCCAAAAACGATTACCCAATAATATAAATCTTTCATTTGCCGGCATTGAGGGCGAATCTTTGGTTTTAAAACTCGACCAGTACGGAATTTCTGCTTCCACCGGTTCAGCCTGCACTTCTACTGATTTGACGCCTTCTCATGTTTTGCTGGCTTTGGGAATGTCAGAAGAATTGGCGAGCGCTAGTTTACGTTTGACTTTAGGCAGAAAAACCACTGAAGAAGATTTGGATTATGTTTTGAAAATTTTACCAAAGATTGTTGAAGAATTACGAAAAATGTCAGCTATTCGATTATGAAAAAAATAAAAACTAATTGGCTTTATAGCCAAACCGTTAAAGAACATTTTTTAAATCCCAAGAATGTTTTATGGGACGAGAAAAACTATCAATTTGACGGAAAAGGAACAGCCGGAAACCCGGTGTGCGGAGACGTAATGATGGTTTGGATTAAAGTTGACCCTAAAACCCAAAAAATCAAAGATTGTAAATGGCGGACTTATGGCTGCGGAGCAGCAATTGCCTCTACTTCGATGCTCTCAATGATGGTTACAGAGAAAGGTGGCATGCCCCTAAAAAAAGCTCTGAATTTAAAACCCCAAGAGATTGTTAAAAGATTAGGCGGGTTACCAGCTTTAAAATTTCATTGTTCAGTTTTGGGACAGGCTGCTCTAAAAGAAGCGATTAATGATTACCTCAAAAAGCAAAAAAGAAAAAAATAACATCTTTGTTCTTAAACAAAAAATTAGAGAAGCAGAGGGGGTGTTGACTTTAAAATTTCTGCCTGCCAAAGGCGCAATTTTTTCTTTTGAGCCAGGCAAATTTGTTTTAATTTCTTTTTTGAATAATCGGGCCAATGGAAAAATCAGAGCTTATTCAATCTCCAGCTGCCCACAAGATAAATTTTTAGCTATCACGGTTAAAAAAATAGGCGTTTTTTCCTCGGCTTTACACAATCTGAAAATCGGCGAAAAAGTTGAAATTAGTCATTCGCAAGGCAATTTTTATCCCAAAAAATCAATGAAAAATTTAGTTTTTTTGGCGGCTGGCACAGGAATCGCGCCTTTTTATAGTATTATTAAAAACTTTTATCTTGAAGATTTACAAAAGAAAATTACTTTATTTTATTCTAATAAGACTAAAAAGGAGATTGTCTTTTTTAACGAACTAAACGAAATTGCTAAAAAATGGCCTAATTTTAAAGTAATTTATACTTTAACAAGAGAGAAAAGCGAAGATAAAAAAATTAAGGAATTTAATCGATTCAATATCAAGACTATTAAAAAATATCTAAAAACTTTTAGAGAAAAACATTATTTTATCTGCGGCCCGATTGAATTCGTCAATGATTTACAGAAAGAACTTAAAAAAGCTGGCGTTAAAGAAAATTTCATAAAGATTGAAGTATTTTAAGTACCAGTCTATTTTTGTATGCCAATCAATGTCGGCTATTAAATTGATATCATTGATGATACCAATTTATTTTATTGTAATAATTTTAACTGGGCAGACCTCGACTGCTTCTTTGGCGCAATCAATTTTATCTATTTCCAATTCAAAATTTTCACCGACTTTTTTTGAGTTTTTTAAAACCGCCAAGCCGTCTTTTTCGCTGAGCTCAAAAAATTTCGGACAAATTGCCGCGCAAGCTCCGCAACCAAGACATTTTTTGCGTTGGTGAATGATTTTGGGCATACCTGCTAATTATAAAAAATTTATAATAATTGTGCAATATATAAATATAAATTATATATAAGAAAATAAAAGAGGCCTGATCAACACCAGACCTCTACTGAGGCCCTATCGGGCGTTATTGGTGATTAACCAATTGATGTTTGTGGCGGGCTAACGCCTTTCTGATCTCCATTTGTTCAGCCGTAAGTAGTTTGGGCGAGCTAAATGGGTTTTCTCCGCAATTCCCGCATCTATTTCCTCTGTCCGGGTTAGGCGTCCCGCAATGAAGACACACTAAGCCCTCAGGTCCCCACCTTAATTCCGGCGTTTTTGATATTTTATTCGGCTGCGCCATGGAATCACCTCCTTTGGTTTTACCACTCCCAGAATTATGAGGCTTAAGAAAATTAAACCTAGCCCCAAAAGACTACCTGTGGTCAACTTCCAGAGAGGGACAGAAGAAGTGGGATCGAAACTTTCATAGTCGCTTGTCCCCGCCATTGTGAAAACAATAAGTAATCCCGAAATAAACAAAATCCCTACAAGCAATATTCGTTTTTTGTCCATAGCAATCCTCCTTATTTAGTTTTGGTGTACAAAATGATTTTATTGAAAGATAGCATATTTTTCCAAATTTGTAAAGAGGTGAGAAGACAGCCTATGGTTTCCAATGAAATTTGATATAATATCCGTATATTAGCCATTGCTTTATGAAATTAACTTTTTACGGCGGGACAAAGAGTATTACTGGCGCTAATTATTTACTGGAAACTGATTCAACAAAAATTTTGGTCGACTGCGGCTTACATCAGGGCTCAAGTTTTTGCGAGCGTCTTAATTATGAACCGTTTCCTTACGACCCGAAAAGCATCAACGCGGTTTTAATTACTCACAGTCATATTGACCACATCGGCCGTTTACCCCAACTTTATAAAGCCGGATTTCAGGGCGAGATTTTTTCTACAGCGCCAGCTCGAGATTTTTCCGAAGAGCTTTTAATTGATTCTGAACATCTTTTAACCAAGGAAGCCGAAGAAAAGAAATTACCAGCGATTTATTCCCTTGAGGATGTCAACAAAACAATGGCTTTATGGAAAACCGTGGATTATCATCAAAAATTCAAAATTGGGGATTTTGAAATTGAATTTTTTGATGCCGGCCATATTTTGGGCTCAGCTTTTATTAAAATAAAAGGTCGAGCAGGTCCAGCTGTTGTCTTTTCCGGTGACTTAGGCAATATTCCGGCTCCTTTAGTCAAAGATACCGAAACCATAAATGAAGCTGATTATGTCTTGATTGAATCAACCTACGGCGGCCGGCTTCACGAGGGCTTGGAAATTCGCAAAGACATTCTTGAGGATGTTATTGAGGAAACAGTAAAAGCCGGCGGCACCTTGATGATTCCGGCTTTTGCCATGGAACGAACTCAAGAACTTTTATTTGAACTTAACGAGTTGGTGGAAAATGGCCGAATTCCCAAAGTGCCGATTTTTATTGACAGTCCTTTGGCGATTAAACTGACCTCGGTTTATAAAAAATATTCTCAAAATCCGAATTATTTTGACCAGGAGGCGATTTCGCTGTTTCAAAAAGGCGATGCAATTTTCAATTTTCCCGGCCTGAAATTAGCCTTAACCACTGAGCAATCAAAAGAAATTAATGATGTAGCGGCGCCAAAAATAATTATTGCCGGCGCCGGAATGTCGCAAGGCGGAAGAATTTTGCATCACGAACGCCGCTATTTGTCTGACCCAAAAAGTGCGATTTTATTCATCAGTTATCAGGTGGTTGGCTCTTTGGGCAGAAGAATTTTAGAGAGAGCGAAAATGGTAAAAATATTCGGCGAAGAAATTCCGGTAAAATGCCGGATCAAAGTAATTAGCGGCTATTCAGCTCATGCTGACCAAGGCCGGCTTTTGGACTGGCTCAGGCCAATGAGATTAAATTTAAAAAAGGTTTTTCTGGTCCAGGGCGAAGAAGATCAGATGATTCCTTTGGCTCAGAAAATCAGGGACGAATTAGCGGTGGAAGCGGTTATTCCTTCAATGAAAGAAGAGTTTATGCTATAATTAAGACGAAGAGATGACTAATAGTTATCCCAAATACAAAATCTGCGTTTCCGGAGCAGCCGAGACCAGCCACTGCGGCGAAGGGGCTTTTGTTAAAGCTGAAGAATTAGGTAAGGAGATTATTCAGCAGGGAGGAGTTTTAATTAACGGAGCCACTACCGGCTTTCCTTATTGGACGGCCAAGGGAGCCAAAAATGCCGGCGGGATTGTCGTGGGGATTTCTCCAGCCGCTTCAGAAAGAGAGCATATTGAAAAATATGAGCTACCCATAGATTATCATGATTTAATTATTTATACTGGTTTCGGTTATTCGGGTCGCAATTTGCTTTTAACCCGGGCGTCTGACGCAGTGATTGTCGGTTGCGGCCGGATGGGAACAATCAATGAATTTACTATTGCATTTGAAGATAAAAAGCCGATTGGTATTTTGGAAGGCGATTGGGAGACGGATGAATTAGCAAAAACCATTATTGAAAAATCCCACCGCGCCGAAGAAATGAAAGATAAAATAGTTTATTCTAAAGACCCAAAGGAATTGGTGAATAAAATAATAGAGTTAATAAAAAAAGAAAAAGGTCGCAATTAAATTTCGTGTATTTCTATGGAAGAAAAACCAATCGGCAAAATCACCCACTATTACGGCAAAATTGGCGTGGCGATTGTTAAATTTAATCGTGAGGTTAAGGTCGGCGAGAGAGTTCATTTTAAGGGGCCTCATACCGATTTTACTCAGCAACTCAGCTCAATGCAGTATAATCACCAAGATATTGAAAGCGCCAAGAAAGGCCAAGAAGTGGGGATTAAGGTCGAGCAAAAAGTAAGAGAAGGGGACGAGGTGTATGAAGCCTAAAATCTTGGAGAAGAGATTTTAGATTTAAATTATGACAGGAAGTGAAATTGAAATTTTTGGCCAACTTGTTTTGGCAACCATTTTGGGTGCCTTCGTTGGATTAGAAAGAGAACTTTCTAAAAAAGCGGCTGGTATGCGCACCTTTGCTTTGGTCAGTTTGGGCGCGGCTTTTTTTACGATTATTTCAATAATGGCTTCGGAAAAGTTTTCTGATGCAAAATATCTTTTTGATGTTTCCCGAATTCCGTCCCAGATTGTTTTGGGAGTGGGGTTTATCGGTGCCGGCTTGATAATTTTTCACCGTTCTCAATTAAGGGGATTGACCACGGCTGCCGGCCTTTGGGTGGCGGCAGCCATCGGAATGGCTGTTGGCTTTAAAATTTATCTGTTGGCTGTTTTTACTACTTTTTTGGTAGTTTTGATTTTTGTTGTCTTTTGGTTTATTGAAAACCAGCTGGTTAAAAAATTAGCGAGCAAACCGCCCAAAGACACTCAAGAACTTTAATTTAACAGCCAATGTATAAGAATATCATTCTGCCGGCCAGTCTTTTGGCCGGAACAATTATTGGTGCAGGCGTTTTTGCCCTGCCGTTTGTTTTTGAAAAAGCCGGAATTGTTACCAGTTTATTTTATTTAGGCCTTTTTAGCGCTTGTTTTGTTTTTATTCATTTGATGTATGCGGATTTAATTTTAAAAACCGAAGGAGGTAGAAATTTTCATCGATTTCCCGGCTATGCCAAAATTTATTTGGGAAACTGGGGTTTCTGGACATCAATTTTAATGACAATTGTCGGAATGCTTTTTGTTTTAACCGTTTATTTAATTTTGTCAATCAGTTTTGTCAATTTGATTAAACCAATAGGTTTGGATATTTCTGATGCTTCTAAACTTTTAATTTTCTGGCTTTTCGGCTCAGCCGCCATTTTTTTAGGAATCCGGCGAATCGTTTTATCGGAATTTTTAATCACCGGAGGCATTATAGTTATTATTTTAATAATTTTCGGCTATGGACTGAATCATTTTGGCAAAATAATTTCTCTGCCGGCTTTCAATCTCCAAAATATTTTTCTTCCTTATGGAGCGGTTCTTTTTGCCTTAGCCGGCCGGGTGGCTATTCCGGCAGTTGTCAGTTATTTTCAAAAAATCAGGCGGCCATTAGCCGAGATTAAAAAACCGATAATTTTAGGGACTTTGCTGCCGGCTTTGGTTTATTTGTTATTTGTTTTCGGAATTTGGGGACTATCGGAGGTCGTTTCTGAAGACGCGATTTCAGGATTGGTCGGTCAAATACCCAAAGAGATTTTAGCGCTTATCGGCGTCTTCGGCCTGATTTCGCTTTGGAGCTCTTATATTGTTATCGGTTTGGATATTAAAAATGCTCTAAAATTTGATTTAAAATTTCCCAAAATTTTAGCTGGTCTGGCAGTAGTGGTATTGCCTCCACTCATATATTTTTGGGGCTTTCAAAGTTTTTTAACTCTGGTCAGTCTGATTGGCGGTATTTTTATCGCTTTAGAAGGAATTTTTATTGTTTTAATGTGGTTGAGGGCTCGTAAAATGAAAAGCGAGGAGGTTATCTTCAAAAAATTGAATCCTTTGATTATTTATGCTCTAATTATGATATTTATCGGCGGGATACTTTACGAAATAATACATTAACGCCCCCATAGCTCAGTGGATAGAGCGCAGGCCTCCGAAGCCTGAGACAGAGGTTCAACTCCCCTTGGGGGTACAAGCATGGGCGCTTAGCTCAGTTGGTTAGAGCGTCGCATTTACACTGCGAAGGCCTGAGGTTCGAATCCTCAAGCGCCCACGATTTACTTTTTTTATGAAATTCATAGCTGATCTCCATATTCATTCAAAATATTCCCGCGCCACTTCTAAGGATATGACCTTAGAAGAACTTGACCGTTGGGCTGATGATAAGGGAATTTTGGTAATGGCAACAGGAGATTTTACGCATCCTGAATGGTTTAAGGAAATCAAAGAAAAATTAGAGCCGGCTGAACCCGGACTTTTTAAATTAAAATCGCAGCACAAAAAAAGAACCATTAAAGGAACTTTGGCTGAGACGCGATTTTTTTTAAGCACTGAGGTTTCCAGTATTTATTCGCGACCCACTCCCTCTGGTATTGGAAACAGGGTTTATAGAATTCACAATTTGATTTTCAGCCCGGACATTGAAACCGTTGAAAAAATCAACACGCAACTGAGCTGGATAGGCAATTTGAAATCCGACGGCCGGCCGATTTTGGGATTAGATGCCCGAGAACTGGCAAAAATTGTTTTCAATACGAATCCAAAAGCCGCGATTGTGCCGGCTCACTGTCTTTTACCGGATACTGTTGTTCATATCAAAGACGATTTATTAAAACCAATTCAAGATATTCAAAAAGGCGATTGGGTAATTACCCATAGAAATAGATGGAGAAAGGTAAAAGAAGTTTTCAAGCGGCCATATAATGGGAAGGTTTATCATATTAAGCCCCGCAATTTTTCTTTAGGATTGACGACTACTTCGGAACACCCATTTTATGTCATAAAAACTCACAAAAATTGTCATTGGAGTAAGGGTATTTGTAAACCATCGCATATTGATTTAGATGACTGCAAGAATAAATATTTCAAGGATTATAAACCTCAATGGTTAATGGCAAATCAATTAGAAAGAGGCGATGTTTTAATTTATCCAAGGTTTTTGAATATTTTTCAGAACCATGAAGAAATAGACTTAAAAGAAATAACTAAAGAAGCCGACTTAGAGATTAATTTAAACCAAGGCTTTATTACTCCAATAGGAAATAGAATAACGCAAATTAAACAATTTATTCCAATTGATAAAAACTTTTGTCGGTTAGCTGGCTATTATTTAGCTGAGGGTTATACCAATAGTCGCGATTTAATCGGTTTTGCCTTTAGTAATAAAGAGGAAAGATATATAAAGGAAGTAATAGATTTAATGAAAATAGTTTTTGGATTTGATAAAGAACCTAAATTAAAAATTAATAAGACTGGAGGAATAGAGATATTATTTTATTCTAAAATTTTATGCCGGGTTTTTGAAAATCTATTTTATTCTTCAAAAGAAATTAGAGACGCCAGCACCAAGAGATTGCCGAATTGGGCTTTGGGGTTATCATTAGATTTACAAGTAGAGATTTTTCGTTGTTGGTGGCGAGGAGATGCCGGTTACACGGCCTCCCGGTTTTTAATGGATCAAATAAAAATTATTCTTTTAAGATTAGGCATTGTTCCATCGATTTATGTGAATACAAAAGATAATTTTCACCGCAAAGCACATTTTATAGGCGATAGAAAAATTAAGGCGCGTTACGATATTTATTCGTTAAATCAATTATCCTTTTACGAAGACAAATTTAATCTTTTACAAGAACCAGAATTCGCTAAGGTTGCTAAATATAATAAAGGCATAAAATATGGCTGGATAGATGATACTTATATTTATTTGCCAATCTATAATATAGAAATTAAAAATTATAAAGGTGAAGTTTATAATCTAGAGGTGGAAGAAGATAATTCTTATACTTGTGAATTCGCAACAGTTCATAATTGTTGGACTCCTTGGTTTTCGGTTTTCGGTTCAATGTCAGGTTTTGATTCTATTGAGGAATGTTTCGGTGATTACGCTAAATATATTTTTGCCGGGGAGACGGGTTTGAGCTCAGATCCTAAAATGAACTGGCGGCTTTCTAAATTAGATAATGTCGCTTTGATTTCCAATTCCGATTCTCATTCTTTTCAGCGCATCGGCCGGGAAGCGAATGTGTTTGATACAGCATTATCTTATGCGGGGATTATAGAAGCTATTAAAAGCGGTATCCCCGCAACGCGGATAGACGCAGATAAAGACGCGGATAGACGCGGATATATCAGCATAAATCAGCAAAATCAGCATAAATCAGTGTTTGTGGCAACAATAGAATTTTTCCCCGAAGAAGGTAAATATCATTTTGACGGCCATCGGCTTTGCGGCATAGTTTTTTCGCCCGAGGAAACAAAAAAACACAACGGCATTTGCCCGAAATGCGGCAAAAAATTGACAATCGGCGTAATGAACAGGGTTGAGGAATTGGCTGACCGGCCCGAAATAAAAACCGAACAGGAAAATTATTACAACATTTATAATAACAGAGTTCCCTATTACAATCTTATTCCTCTTGACGAGATTATTGCTGAGGTTTACGGGGTGGGCGTGGCTGCTAAAAAAGTCAAAGACGAATACGAGAATTTAATTAAAACTTTCGGCAGTGAATTAAAAATTCTTTTGGAAATAAGCGATGAAGAAATGAAAGGAAAGATTGATAATAAAATTCGCCAGGCTATTAAAGCGGTCCGCGAAAAAAGATTAAAAATCAGACCCGGTTATGACGGCGAATACGGCAAAGTCAGCATTTTCAGCGAAGAGGAAAAGAAGGATTTAGAAAGCCAAAAAAAACTTTTTTAATTATGCTTTCTTACAACGAATTAAAACCCGGCGTTTTGATTATTTTAGACGGTCAGCCTTTTGAAGTGCTAGAGTCTAAGTTTTTAAGAATGCAGCAGCGGCAGCCGGCGATGAAGACGAAGTTAAAAAATTTAATTTCCGGCGCGGTAGTTGAACATTCTTTCCAGCCCGGCGACGAATTGCCGGAAGCGGAAATTGAAAAATTTCAGGCAAAATTTCTTTATCATCACCGCGGCGAATTCTGGTTTTCCGAATCAGACAATCCGAAAAATCGTTTTATGCTGAAATTCGAGATTATTACCGAGATGAAAAAGTTCTTAAAACCGAATTCGGAAATTACAGCTATAAAGTTCTGCGACAAAATTATTAGTATTAAATTGCCGATTAAAGTGGATTACAAAGTCACTGAAGCGCCGCCGGCCATTCGCGGTGATACTGCCCAAGCTGGTACCAAGACAGTCGTAATTGAAACCGGCGCTAAAATTTCTACACCGCTTTTTATCAATGAAGGAGATATTATCAGGGTGAATACAGAGACCGGAGAATATGTTGAAAGGATTGAAAAAAAATAAAAAAATTTTTGTGGCAATGTCGGGTGGAGTTGATAGTTCGGTGGCCGCCGCCTTATTAAAAAAACAGGGCGAGCAAGTAGCTGGTGTTTTTATACGGTTTTGGGCTGAATCCCCAAAGAAAAAAAATCTTTGTTGCTCGGGCCGGGCCGAACGAGCAGCCAGAGCCGTGGCTTTGAAACTTAAAATTCCTTTTTTTGTTTTTTATTTTGAAAGAGATTTCAAAAAAGCAGTGGTTGATTATTTTTTGGATGAAGTGGCTGGCAGCCGAACCCCCAACCCTTGCGTTATCTGCAATAAAAAAATAAAATTCGGGCTGCTTTTGAAAAAAATAACAGCTTTGGGTGGCGATTTTTTGGCCACCGGACACTACGCCCGCCTGCGACGGGAAATCCTAAATTCTAAATCCCAAATCCGAAACTATAAATTATTTCAAGCTAAAGACAAAAACAAAGACCAGAGTTATTTTTTGTATCAATTAAATCAAAAGCAATTGAGAAAAATTATTTTTCCTCTGGGAAATTATACTAAAGACGAGGTAATTAAAATGGCGAAAAAGTGGCGCCTACCTTTTTATAAAAACGAGAGCTTTGACTTATGCTTTGCTGCCGGCGACCCAAAAGCTTTTATTAAAAAATATCTAAAATTAAAGCCGGGCAAAATTTTAAATTTAAAAGGAGAATTTTTAGGCGCTCATCAGGGGCTGGCTCTTTACACTATTGGTCAGCGCAAAGGATTAAGAATTAGTCAGGGACCTTGGTGGGTAATAAAAAAAGATAAAAGAAAGAATATTTTATACGTAAGCAACAACGAAAAAGATTTGTATAGTAACTGCCTTTTTGTGAAACGGGTAAATTGGATTGCTGGTCAGGCGCCAAAATTTCCGATAAAGGCCTTAGTAAAAATTAGATATAAAAGCCAGCCAGCTCAGGTAATAATTTCAAAAACAATGGTAAAATTTAAAAAACCTCAGCGGGCCATTACCCCTGGTCAGAGCGCGGTTTTTTACAAAAAAGAGGAGGTAATTGGCGGAGGGATTATACATGAAGATATATGACATTGCTTTCTATGTAGCCGGCTTTTTTATTTTAGGAGTCTTATTAGCCAGTTTTAAATTAAGCTTTTCAATTATTTTGGCGGCGGCCGCTTTAATGGCCGTCTTATTTTTATTTACCGGTTTTTTTAGAAAATCGATGAAATCTTTTTGGCTGGCAGGTTTAGGTTTAATTATCATTATCGGCGCTTTTTATTATTTTCGGTGGGATGCTTATCAGATTAAGAATGTGAATATTGTTTTTGATAAAGAAATTCATTTTCAGGGACTGGTGATGAGAAATCCTGAAAGAGGCAATCAGCAAAAATTAACAGTAGCGCTTCAGCCTCCTTATTTGGGTAATATTTTAGTTAAACTTCAGCCCTATCCAAGTTTTGATTACGGTGATTTAATTAATTTTAAAGGCGCCATCAAGAGGCCGGAGCAGGTCAGTTATGCTAATTATTTGGCTAAAGAAGGAATTTTTGGGACAATTGCTTTTCCTCAAACCGAATTGATAGCCAAAAATCAGGGCTGGGTCATCAAATCTTTTCTTTTTAAACTAAAAGAAAAAATAGTTCTTAATTTTCAAAAAGTTCTGCCAGTTGAAAAAAGCGCTTTTCTCGCTGGTATTACCCTGGGCGAGCGGCAGGAATTTTCCAAAGAATTCAAAGAGGCAATGAGTAAATCCGGCACCACTCATTTGGTCGCTCTTTCCGGATACAATATCACTATTATTGTCTTGGCGATGTTTGCTCTTTTTAATTATTTTCTGTCCCGACGCTTGACTTTCATCCTAACGGTTTTGGCGATTTTTGGATTCGTTTTAATGGCTGGCGCCGAAGCATCTGTTGTCAGAGCAGCTATTATGGGTTTTATTGCTTTATTGGCCAGTCAAGTTAGCCGCTTATACAGCGTCCGCAACGCCATTGTTTTAGCGGCTTTTTTTATGGTTTTAATTAATCCTAAGGTTTTGTATTTTGATACCGGGTTTCAACTATCCTTTGTGGCTTTGCTTGGCATTATTTATTTAATGCCGGCAATTCAAAAATTTTTCAAAGTTAATCCCCAGCCTAGATTTCTTTCTTTAAAAGAGAATTTCTTAACTACCTTATCTGCTCAACTGGCGGTGGCGCCGATTTTAATAATCAACTTCAGTAATTTTTCATTAATTTCTCTTTTAGCGAACATTTTAATTTTGAGCGCTATTCCCTTAACAATGAGTTTGGGATTTATTCTTGGTTTTCTTGGTTTTTTATCTTTTTATTTTTCTTTGGTTTTCGCTTTCTTTTTAAATCTCTTTCTTTCTTACGAGGTTTTCATCATTAAACTATTTGGCGCTTTTAATGTTTTAAGATTTGGAGAGATGAGCGTGCCGGCTGTTTTCTTATATTACGCTTTGCTTGTCTTTTTTATCTGGTATAATAGTTATTACAAACGGTGGTCTATCGCGTTAGACCAGAAGGTCGCCGATATTTATCGTGATTTATTGAAATAGATTAGTCGTTCATTAAATATTTGGTTCGCTATATCGGTTTAGAGTTGTTAGATTGGTCTATCGCGTTAGACCGGTATAAAATATTAATCTTCTGCAGAGATTTAATTTTTTATCCAATTGGTTAATAATTATAAATGATGGTCTATCGCGTTAGACTAGGTATAAATTATTCGTATGAGTAAAACCAGTAAAAAATATTTTGACGAAGGCTTTAAAAACGAAATTTGGAAGAAATTTGTGGCAAATTTTAAAAGTTTAAATTCCCAAAAAGAAGTCCTTTCTGTTTTGGCGATTTTTTTGACTCCTTATGAATTAAATATACTTGAAAAAAGATTGGCAGTTTTAAATCTTTTAAGAAAGGGGTTGACTTACAACAAGATATGCGAAATAGCAGACGTTCATCGCTCAACAATAAGTTTTATTAAAAAAGGATTTATTAAAACTAAGAAACCGAAAAGAAATAATGAAAGAATCTCCAAGATTGAATTCAAAAAAGAAGCGAGGCCCAGATTTCGAAGATACCGATATCTGAGAAGGGTTTCCTAATCAAACGGTCTAACGCGTTAGACCAAAGAGGCAATGCTTAATTTTTCATCCGTGACCAATCTTTCAAACTGGCAGATTTTATTAGTTCTGTTTCTGATAATATTTGACGGGGTTGTTTGGGGTTGGATTGTTTTTGATCAACCGAATAAAAATACCGAGCTTTATTTTCTTGATGTTGGTCAGGGAGATTCTGAATTGGTTATTTTGCCCAATGGTCCTAAGGTTTTAATTGACGGCGGTCCCAATAACAAGGTTATTAATGAACTGGCCTCGGTTTTGCGGCCGACTGACCGCTATATTGACCTAATTTTACTTTCCCATCCCCAAACAGACCATTTTACCGGCTTAATTGACGTTTTAAAACGTTATCAGGTCGGCGTTTTTATTTTTAACGGCCGCAGTGGCACGGTCGATTCCTGGTCAAAATTAATAAAAGTTATCAAAGAAAATAAAATCCCGGCTGTAGTTTTGGCAGCCGGAGACAAAATTCATTATCTTAACAGTCAATTTAATTTTCTTCTGCCGGATAAGAATTTTATTGAAAGTACAGATTTGAACGAAACCACCTTGGTCTCGCTTTTGCAAAGCCAGAACTCAAAAATTTTGTTTACCGGAGACATTGATGCTAAAATAGAAGATTATTTGATTAGGAAATACGATTTGGATATTGATGTTTTAAAAGTCAGCCATCACGGTTCAAAATTTTCTTCAGGCGAAAAGTTTCTATCTAATATCTCGCCTAAAATAGCGGTCATTGAGGTCGGAAAAAATTCCTACGGCCATCCAACAAAAGAAGTTTTAAAAAACTTGGCTTCAGTTGGCGCTCAAATTTTCCGCACCGACAAGGACGGAACGATTAAATTACTAATTAATAATCAGGGGATTAGTATCTTTAAGAAGAAATGATTTTGCGTTATCATTCTAATTATGAAGATTAACCCATATATTTTCCGCGGTTATGACTTGCGCGGCATAGTTGATAAAGACTTAAATCCCGAAATAGTGGAACATTTGGGGAAAGCATACGGGACTTTTTTAATCAAAAGAGGAATTAAAAAGGCGGCGGTGGGCTATGATTGCCGCTTAAGCAGTGAATCTTACAGCGAGGCGATAATAAGGGGACTATTGGCTACCGGTGTTGATGTTATTGATATCGGCTTGGCTTTGGCTGGCAATGTCTATTGGGCGCAGTATTACTTTAAAGCGCCGGGTTGCGTTTTGACTTCCGGCTCTCATAATCCAGCTAATTATAACGGATTTAAATTTGGCACGGGTTTTTCCGCCACCATGGTGGCTGACGAAATTCAGGAATTGCGCCAAATAGCCGAAAAAGGTGAATTTAACCAAGGCGAGGGCGAGTTAGAGAAAAAAGATATCAAAGAAGAATATTTTAACGATTTAATTAAAAGATTTTCTGTGCCTTTTAATTTTAAAGTAGTAGTTGACCCCAGTCATTCTACTCCTGGTGCTTTTGTACCTGAGCTTTTGAAAAAAGCCGGCTGTCAGGTAATTTGCAACAATTGCGAACTTGATGGGACTTTTCCCATTGGCACACCTGACCCAACCGAGAAAAAAATAGCGGAAAGATTGGTGAAAAAAATCTTAGAAGAAAAAGCCGACTTAGGCTTCTCTTATGATTCTGATGGAGACCGCCTTGGCGCGGTTGACGATAAAGGCAATATTTTATGGAACGATATTTTAGTAGCGCTTTTCGCCGCTGACGCTTTGGAGCGAAATCCCGGAACAAAAATTGTCTTTAATACTCTATGTTCCAAAGTTGTCCAGGATGCGATTCGGCTGAAAAGGGGTCAAGCAGTTATGTGGCGGACTGGCCATTCCTTCATCAAAGCCAAAGCCCAGCAGGAAAAAGCGGTTTTTGCCGGCGAGCTGTCCGGTCATTTTTACTTTTTGGATAAATTCTATCCTCATGATGACGGCTGCTATTCCACTTTGGCACTTCTTAGTTATTTATCCCGCACAAAAAAAACGCTCTCCCAGGCCGTGGCTGATTTGCCTCAATATATTTCCAGTCCGGAAATTAAGATTGGCTGTCCTGATGAATTAAAAGTCGGGTTGATGGAGAAAATCGCCGATAAATTGCGTCAGGATTTTTCCCGAGCAGAAATTATTGACGATGAAAGAGCCGGCGACGGTGTACGTCTGGAAACAAAAGACTCAATGTTTATTATCCGTTATTCCCAGAATGGTCCTTATTTAACCATTAAATTTGAAGCCCGCGACCAAGAAAAATATAATCAACTGAAGAATTATATTAATCAATTACTTCAATCCTACGGCGAAATTGACTGGAGTTTTGGAGTCAATGTTGAGAGTTTAAGATAAAAAAGGGCGTTAAGCTGAAAATAAAAGCTTAAACGCCCTTACGTCTTTGCCACCTTTGCCAATAACCTTCCAAGCTTTTGATAGCCAAACCAATAGCCCCAATCAGAAACAAATTGATTAAAACATAAAGAGTGAAAAACAATATTTTTTCAGGAAAATATCGGTCGAGAATTAACAGCAAAAACCAAGCCAAAACAGCTGCTGCCTGCAAAACCATCTTTGCCTTGCCCCATTTATTTGAAGAGACATCCAATCCTTTTATTGCCCCGAATAGGCCACCACTCAACAAAATAAGCTCCAAAGAGATTACCACCGTTACCAAGCCCTCAGTTAACAACTTAAAAGATAAACTAATTTCCAGTCTTGGCCAGTAACACCAAGCTAAAATAACAATCACCGGGCAGATAAAAATTTTATCTGCCAAGCGATCTAAAAAAGCACCGATGGCGGTTTCGGCATTAAACCTTCGAGCTGCCCAGCCGTCTAAGGCATCAAGAATACCGCAGCCAAGAACAATCAAAAACATTAAAATCAGCTGAGAACTGTAGAGGGCTAAAAATACTAGCCAGGCCGCCAAAATCAGACGGGCAACGGTAAAAATATTTGCCAAATTCTTTTTTAAAAGAGCAATCATTAGCCACCTCCTTATAGACAGAATTTCTTCAAATTAAACACCTCTTTTCGTAAAAAGTCAAACTTTAATTCGTTGATTCTTATTTGAAAGTGTTTTAAAATTAAGAATTATAGATAAAAATGTCAAAGAAGAATCATAGGAAGAAATATAGAGAGAAATGGTTTGAGGAAAAACCCAAAGAGCCCCGGCTTCATCCAGAGACCAAAAAAAGCATCTGGGCCATAGTTTTTTTGGGCATTGCCGCAGTTCTGATTTTGGCCAGTTTTAAGAGCGCTGGACCATTCGGCAATTTCCTCTATCTTTTTTTCGAGAAACTTTTCGGCCGGGGCTATTATCTTTTGCCGGCGATTTTTCTGGTCTTAGCCGGCGTGTTTTTGACTTCCGAGCGCCAGCGAATTTACCAAATCACTTTTTTAGGAGCCGGACTTTTCACTTTGGCGGGCTTGGGTTTAATTGACATTATTTTCCCCGACAGAGGCGGATGGGTTGGTCGTATTGTTGGATTTTTAGAAATCCCTTTTGGTTATACAGCTTCAATCATCATTGTTATTATTGTCATTATCATTTCTTTTCTTGTCACCCTTAATTTGCCCATTAAAATAAAAAAGCCGCAAAAAGCCCTTGAAGTAACCGAGCCATTAAAGGTGAGCGAAGTGGTTGGCAGTCCGGTTTCGGTTGCCGAACCGACACAAACAAAAGCCGAGAGTAAAGCCGAGGAAATTCAAGAGAAAATTCAGGAAAAAATTGCCAGGTTTTCAAACAGACCAAAAACAGTGGCTCTAAAAACTCTCAAGGGCTATGTGGCTCCGCCTTTGGGTTTGCTGAGATCCTCTATTGAAAAGCCAACAGCAGGTGATTTGCGGGCTAATGCTAATATTATTAAAAGAACCCTGGAGAGTTTTGGCATTCCGGTGGAAATGGGAGAAATCAATATTGGGCCAAAAGTAACGCGCTACACCTTAAAACCAGCTGAAGGCATTAAACTTTCGCGCATTACGGCTTTAAATCAGGATTTGTCTTTGGCTTTGGCCAGCCATCCAATCAGAATTGAGGCGCCGATTCCCGGCAAATCTTTGGTTGGTATTGAGGTACCGAATAAAGCCAGCGCCTTGGTCAGATTGGGCAGTTTAATGGCTTATCCGGAATTTTCCAGTGCCGGTCTCTTGGGCTTTGTTTTGGGCCGGGATGTCAATGGTGAACCGATTTTTACCGATATTGATAAGATGCCGCACATGCTGATTGCCGGCTCAACCGGTTCTGGCAAATCAATAATGATTCATTCGCTTTTAATTTCCTTGCTCTATAAAAATTCACCAGCCACGCTTCGTTTAATTCTGATTGACCCTAAGCGGGTAGAACTTTCTATTTATAACAATCTTCCTCACCTTGTTTCTCCGGTAATTACCGAATCTAAAAAAGCCTTGGCAGTTTTCCGCTGGGCCATCGAAGAAATGGAGCGTCGCTACGAACTATTGCTTCAAGCCGGTTCAAGAGACATTCAAAGTTATAATAAAAAATATCCTGAGGAGCCCCTGCCTTACATATTAATCGTAGTTGATGAATTGGCTGATTTGATGTTTTCTTACGGAAGAGACGTGGAGGGATCGGTGGTTCGTTTGGCTCAGATGGCCAGAGCCACCGGGCTTCATCTGATTCTTTCCACTCAGCGGCCATCGGTTGAGGTAGTGACCGGCTTGATTAAGGCCAATATCACTTGCCGGGTGGCCCTGCAGCTGCCCTCTCAGGTTGATTCCCGAACTGTTTTAGACAGCGCCGGCGCGGAAAAGTTATTGGGCGGCGGCGATATGCTTTTTGTTTCATCTGAATCTTCCAAGCCGAAAAGAATTCAAGGCGCTTACATTCCCGAAGAGGAAGTCAGAAAGGTGACTGATTTTATTAGAGAAAATAATAAGGATTTTTGGGAACAGGGAGAGCAATTGGTTTTTGAAAACGGGGTTTCTCCGGTGGGTCCGATTTCTGAAGATGGCTTGGATAAATATTCTGGCGACGAAGAAGACGAACTGTACGAAGAAGCGGTTAGGGTGGTTTCCGAGGCCAAAAAAGCTTCTGCTTCATTGCTCCAGCGCCGACTGAAGGTCGGCTATGCCCGGGCCGCTCGATTACTTGATATAATGGAAGCCAGAGGAGTAGTTGGTCCCGGCGAAGGCGCCAAACCCAGAGAGGTTTTTATTAAAGAAACGACTAATAATTATGGCGGATAATCAAACAAAAAATTCAAAATTTTTTGACGAGGGAAAAAATTTAAGCGAACTTTTTAATGAAGCAATGAATCTTCGGGGCTTGGATGTGAAAAAATTATCTGAATTGACCGATATCCCAGTCCACTATTTAGCGGCCCTAAGCGATGGCGACCCTGCAAAACTTCCGGCTGTTCCTTATGTCCGGGGCTATTTGATAAAAACCGCTGAAGCCTTGAGAGTAGATGCCGACTTGCTTTTAAGGGCCTATAAACAAGAAGTTTTATTTAGGGCATTAAAAACCTCAGGGCCAGAAGATAAATTACCGTCTAACCGCTTTACTCTCGGGACTCCTTCTCGTAGAAGAACCTTTATTGTAATCGGTATTATATTGATTTTGGTTGTTGTCTATTTTATCTGGCAAATCGACAATTTTTTAGGAACTCCAAAAATCCAAATTTTCAGCCCGGCCGCCGATAATCTTATCGTTAATAGCCCCTCAATTAAGCTATCAGGAGAAGTTAATTCCAAGGATAAATTAACCGTTAATGGTGAGGAAATTTTGGTGGAAAAAAATGGACAATTTCAAAAAGATTTTTCCCTTCAGCCGGGCATTAACACGATTGAATTTAAAGCAAAAAGATTTTTAGGTAAGGAAGTAAAGGTGATAAGGCAGGTGATATACCAACCGTAAACCCCGTTAGAAATAATATTTCTAACGGGGTAAATTGACCAATGACTATTGACCAAATAATTTTTCAGGCGATTAACGACTTAGTCCACAAGCACTGGCTTCTGGATTGGCTGGGAATTTTTTTAGCCAGTTATCTTAATTATTTTTTAATTCTCATCGCTATTTTTCTTTTGATAAAAGAAAAAAATCGGCGGCAGCGAATTTATTTTTTTTGTTTAGCGGCTCTTTCCGTAATTTTAGCCCGTGGTATTATTACGGAAATAATCAGACTTTTCTATTATCGGCCAAGGCCATTTTTAGTTTTACAAATTCAGCCGTTGGTCAATCATGATATAACGGCTTCTTTCCCTTCGGGCCATGCCACAGCTTATTTTGCCTTAGCTTTGGCGATTTTTTATTTTAATAGAAAATGGGGCTGGCGGTGTTTAATTTTGGCTTTGCTGATAGGTTTAGCTCGGATTTTTGTCGGTCTTCATTGGCCATTGGATATTTTAACTGGCGCTTTAATTGGATTAGGAAGCGCGTTTTTAATTAGAAAACTTATTCCTCAAATACCGAGAAACTCTTAATATTCCAAAATTAAGCCCCGTACTCTATTATTAAACGATCGCCAGATATTAGAGTAATGATAAAAACTATTTAAGCTTCAAAATAAATTTGGCCTGCTTACTTTCCTTATTATAGATAAAGATTTCAGCAGGCTTCGTTTTTTAGCGTTAGTTTCGCTAAGGAGCGACATTTTCTTTCTCCTTTCTTTTTTTCTGGATTGTTGCCAACCATTCAGAAGGTTTCTTAGTTCTCTCTCGATGTCTTCCAGCGTGTGAGCATACCGAAAACTATAATAATAGTTATTGTTTCTCTCGTAGACTTTTTTGAGAATCTGAATGACCTGTTCATCGAGCACTTTTGGGAAGCCGTGTTGCCGTAACTTCTCAAAGACGTCGCGGTCACTGATTACCCTTAAGCGAAACTGCGCTAAGATGGAGCGAATAGACTCTGCCATCGGCCTCACCTCCTTTCTTTAAATTTACTAATAAGAAATAATAAAGCATTAGGGGAGTTTGTCAAATCCTTTCAATGTTCAGCTCTTTTAAATAGATAGAGCAAAAAGACCATCAGGCCTTCTCTCGTAAAATTTGAACCTCGTGTGACAGATAAACAGCGGTCTAACGCGTTAAACCAGGTTTCAGTCAACATCTATTCAAATCCTGGATGGCTAAGATTTTGACTGCACTTCAGTTAACTGAAGTGCGCTTTCCCGTAGGAAAGCGCCCAGACCGCTCTAATGTATTAGGGCGCTATGCTATAGCATAGCAGGAGTTGATGTTTCTTTGAGGTTTTGTATAAGTCCGCAACACATCTGAAAATCCAAAGGTGTTAATAAAATATTTTAGGAGTGGGATATTGTTTAAGGTATGGTGAGGTCTTTTACAAACACCACCAAATAAAAACCGCTTCTTTAGAAGCGGTTTTTATTTGGTGGACCTAGGGAGAATCGAACTCCCGTCTTGGCAATGCGAATGCCACATCGTGCCACTAGACCATAGGCCCTTTTATTCTACTGTCACTGATTTTGCCAAATTTCTCGGCTTATCTACGTCCAAGCCCCTGAACACGCTACAATAATAAGCAAAAAGTTGCAAAGGCACAACTGATAAAATCGGCGATAGCATTTCCAATGTTTTGGGAATATAAATTACATCGCTGGTTATTTTTTTGATTTCTTTATTGCCTTCGCCCCGTAAACTCAACTTAGTTGAGTTGCGGGGTTCGGTGGCCAGAGCTAAAATCGGACCGCCACGGGCTTTGATTTCCTCTAAGTTGGAAATCATTTTTTCATAAACGCTGTCGGAAAAAGCAAGGCCAAAAGTAGGGAAATTTTTATCAATTAAAGCCAAGGGCCCATGTTTCATCTCACCGGCCCCGTAACCCTCGGCGTGGATGTAAGAAATTTCTTTAAGTTTCAAAGCTCCTTCCAGAGCAATCGGGTAATTATATTTTCGGCCCAGAAACAGAAAGTTCTTAGATTGGTAATATTTTTTGGCTAATTTTTTAATTAGGGCTGCTTGTTTTAAAACTTTTTCCACTAAATCCGGCAGATTCTTTATTTCTTTGGCAATTCTTTGGCCCATTACCAAAGACATCTGACGCTGTCTGCCTAAAAACAAAGTCAGTAAAGCCAAAATAATCAATTGGGAAGTGAATGCCTTGGTTGAAGCCACACTAATTTCCGGACCAATATGATTATAAACACCGGCCTCGGTTTCCCGGCTAATGGTTGAGCCGACTACATTAACGATTCCTAAAGTTAAAATCCCTTTTCTTTTGGCTTCCTTTAAAGCAGCCAAAGTATCAGCGGTTTCCCCGGATTGAGAAATGCAGAGCAGGGCTGTTTTTTTGTCTAAAATCGGTTTGCGATAACGGAATTCAGAAGCAAATTCTACTTCCACCGGTATTCCCGCGTACTCTTCCAGCATATATTCACCCACCAGTCCGGCAAAATAAGCAGTGCCGCAAGCCACAATAATCAATCTCTCAACCTCTCTTAATTTATCCTGAATATTTTCCAAACCGCCCAATTTGGCTAACCCTTCTTTTTCAATTAAGCGGCCAGCCATAGAATTTTTTAAAGCTTCGGGCTGCTCAAAAATTTCTTTCAACATAAAATGAGGATAGCCGGCCTTTTGGGCTTTTTCCAAATTCCACTCTAATATTTCGATTTTTTTCAAAAGATTTTCCCGCGCCAAATTAGTAAAAGTTATTCCCTGAGGCGTAATCACAGCAATTTCTCCGTCGTTTAAATAAACAACTTTTTTGGTGCGGTCTAAAATCGCCGAGGCGTCAGAAGCCACAATATATTCATCATTACTGATGCCGATTAAAATTGGCGAAGAATTCCTGGCCGCGACGATTTTTTCCGGGTCGTTTTTGCTGATAATCGCCAAGCCATAAGTGCCTTTGACGAGTTTGAGAGCTTTAATGACTGCTTCTTCTAAATTGCCCCTAAAAAATTTCTCAATTAAATGGGCTAAAACTTCAGTA